>AACY020561247.1_pt1 | contig 109212 bp, 91 predicted proteins | sample 267378 | NCBI WGS metagenome assembly AACY02 (sample SAMN02954345, study PRJNA13694) | marine metagenome | biome: aquatic; feature: ocean; material: water; isolation source: isolated as part of a large dataset composed predominantly from surface... | reverse complement strand
TCGGCGTTGCCGTGATCCTGTTTGAGGGGGCATTGACCCTCAATTTTAAGGAGATTAAAGATCATGGCCGCATGGTGACTCACTTAGTGAGCATCGGCATGGTGATCACCTGGGGCTGTATCAGTGTCGCGACCTTTTATTTGCTCAATTTTAGCTGGGAGGTCGCACTGTTATTCGGCGCCCTCGTGGTGGTTACTGGCCCGACCGTGATAGTCCCTATGCTGCGCAGCGTACGGCCTAAGTCGCAACTGGCGAGTATTTTACGCTGGGAAGGGATTGTGATTGACCCCATTGGTGCGCTACTTGCTGTATTAGTGTTTGAATACATTACGGTATCTGGCGATCCCACTAGCCATGTGCTCTATGCACTAGGCTCCATGCTCACGCTTGGCTTAGGCTTAGGTGCGGCGTCAGGTTACTTAATTGGCCAAGTGATCCGCCGTAATTTATTGCCGCATTATTTACGAAATACCGCAGTATTAACCCTTATGCTGGGGATTTTTGTCGGCTCCAACCTACTGCAGGAAGAGTCCGGGTTACTCACTGTAACTGTGATGGGGATTTGGCTGGCGAATATGCGCGGTGTGGATATTGCTGAAATCCTCGAATTTAAAGAGACACTGACAGTTCTTTTGATCTCGGCCTTATTTATCCTGTTAGCCGCCAGACTCGACTCGAATGCCATGATGGATTTAGGTTGGGGCGGGGTGGGCGTGCTTGCCGTGACTATGTTGGTTGCGCGGCCGCTCAGTATTTGGGTATCAGGCATTGGGACGTCACTCTCAAAGGCCGATAAGTGGTTCCTATGTTGGATTGCGCCGCGGGGGATTGTGGCGGCGGCGGTATCTTCCTTATTCGCCATTAAGTTAGAGGCAACCAATGTGCAGGGGGCCGATGCCATTGTACCCTTAGTGTTTTTAATCATTATTGGTACTGTCGTTATCCAAAGTTTAACCGCGGGCCGTTGGGCCAAATACCTTGGGGTGACGTCGGGTTCGGCGCAAGGATTATTAATTTTCGGAGCCTCCAAATTCTCCCGCGAACTGGCAAAAATCTTAAAGGCCAAAGATATCAAAGTGCTGCTGGCCGACAGCAACTGGGATAACATTCGCCTCGCGCGGATGGACAATATTCCTGTCTATTTTGGTAATCCCGCCTCTGAACATGCTGAAACCTATATGGATTTAACCGGGATTGGCCGAGTGCTGATCATGTCGCCTTATAAGCAGTTAAACCCGCTGGTGACCTTTTATTTTCAAGATGTGTTTGGCTCTAAAAAGGTCTTTGGCCTTAACAATGCCGAGCAAGGCAGCGCGCGCCATCAATTATCAGAGACTTACAAACAGCGATTATGTTTGTTTGGTGATGGGGTGTCCTACGCCAAAATTGCCAGTCAAATGGCGAAAGGGGCACAGCTTAAAGTCACTAACTTAACTGAAAACTTCACCTTCGAGCATTTCCGTAAACGTTATGGCGAAACCGCATTGCCGTTAGTGTATTTGACCAAAGAAGGCAAAGTCGTGATTGTGTCAGGCAATGACACCCAATTCCCCAATGGCATCGAGTTAATCAGCCTATTGCCCGTGGAGGCGCTTGAAGAAGCGAAAATCCAACAGGCGATTGCCGAGCAAGAGGCGATAGCTGCTCAGGCCAAAGCGGCGGAAGAAGCCGCCCTTGCGAAAGCCAAGGCCGAGGAAGAGGCAGAAGCAGAAGCAGAAGCAGAAGCAGAAGCAGAAGCTGAGCGCCAACGACTTGAGCAGCAAGCGAAAACTAAGGCTGATGAGCAATCACAACCTGAGGCTGACGTACAAGATAACATCAATACCTCGGATGAAACGTTAGCTAAGGGATAATGGCCTAGGTTCGCTAAGATGAGCTTGGTATTTGCGAAGAAATAAGCCTTTTATACCAATCGTATTAAATATCTGTTCAATCAGCGGGAATTCAACGCGCTTTAGACAAGGCGAAGGCTTGAAGGCATAGTGGTGCTCTGTCGAAAGCCTTAAACGCAGTATAAAGCGCGTTGCCATACAGTGAACATCAGCTGCCCTTTGGGAGCCACACAGGCATCCCACTCCCGTGTTGCATTGACTTAAAAGGGAATGACCATTTCTGCGTCAATGCGCCTTGGATTGAAATGCCTGTGAGGCTCTGAACTGATTAGATATTTAATGTGATTGGTATTAAATGAGGCGAAAATAAAAAAGGCACTACATAGGTAGTGCCTTTTTGTTTATTTAGATGGACTTATTTAGTACAGCTTAGTTAGTACAGCTCAACTAGTACAGTTTCGCTATTAAGCGGCGCGTTCTTGTGATGTCGTTGCGACGACTTCTGGGCGCAGCTCAGCTGGGTCAAAGTCATCCACATTGATAGACTTCATACGGCCGATTTCGGCACGTTCCAACAGTTGTACTTCGCTGTCGCTCAATACGCCTAAGGCTTTACCTTCGGCGGCAACATTATCTAACCACATGAAAGGTAGACGCTTACCGCTGGCCTTACAGACTTTGTCGAATAAAGGTTCGGCGGCCAAAATATCCTTCAGCGTTTGCTCTTGGATACCCACAGCATTGTGCTCAGAGTTAGTCCAGAACTGACCTTTACCTAAACGATCACGGCTTTCACATGGGGTTTGCATGATCTTGGCCACTTTATGATCTAACACATCGCTTGGACGTTTCAGTGGACGGCCGAATGGGAACATGATGGCACGTAACACGCCGCCTAGACCCATAGGGAAGTTATCCAGTAAATCGTCTAATGAAGCCTGCAACTTGTACAGCGCATCTTCAACCGCCCATTGTACCAGTGGCAGATCGTCGGTTTGACGGCCTTCATCTTGGTAACGTTTTAAGGTCGCAGAGGCGAGGTATAACTGGCTTAACAGATCGCCTAAGCGGGCTGAAATACGCTCTTTACGTTTTAAGTTACCGCCTAAGGTCGCCATGGCCAAATCTGATAGCAGGGCTAAGTTGGCACTGAAACGATTCATATGTTGATAATAACGCTTGGTTTTATCTGAGTATGGCGCGTTAGAGAAACGGCTTGATGTCAGACCTAACCAGAAGCTACGGACAAAGTTACTGGTCGCAAAACCAATGTGACCGAAGATGGCCGCATCGAAGTTGGCTAAGCCTTGGCCAGACTCAGTATCAAACGCTGACTCCATTTCGGCCAATACATAAGGATGACAACGGATAGCGCCTTGACCATAGATGATCATCGAACGTGTCAGGATGTTTGCGCCTTCAACGGTAATCGCAATCGGAGCCGCTTGATAGCCACGGCCTAAGTAGTTGTTAGGGCCTAAACATACCCCTTTACCACCGTGAATATCCATGGCATCGATAACGCACTTCTGCATACGATCGGTCAGGTGATATTTCACGATAGCCGAGATAACTGAAGGTTTTTCACCTAAGTCGATACCTGTGGTGGTTAATGAAGTTACCGCATCCATCAGGTAGGCGTTACCACCGATGCGTGCCATTGGCTCTTCAATCCCTTCTAACTTACCAATCGGCAGTTTGAATTGACGACGAATACGCGCATAGGCACCTGTTGCCAGAGCGGCGGTTTTCACGCCACCGGCAGAGTTTGATGGCAGGGTGATACCACGGCCAACAGACAAACACTCAACCAGCATACGCCAGCCTTGACCAGCCATTTTCGGACCACCAATGATAAAGCTTAATGGTACGAATACGTCTTTACCGCGAGTAGGACCGTTTTGGAACATACAGTTCAGCGGGAAGTGACGACGGCCTGTTTCAACCCCTTCAACGTCAGTTGGGATCAACGCGCAGGTAATGCCCAGCTCTTCTTTATCGCCTAACAGATGATCAGGGTCACGCAGTTTAAATGCCAGACCTAATACAGTTGCAACTGGTGCTAGAGTGATATAACGCTTGTTCCAGGTTAAGCGCATACCTAAGACTTCTTCGCCTTCCCATTGACCTTTACACACGATACCAAAGTCAGGGATAGAACCCGCGTCGCTACCAGCCTCAGGGCTAGTTAACGCGAAACAAGGGACTTCTAAACCTTTGGCTAAACGTGGCAGATAATGGTTTTGCTGCTCAGGCGTACCATAGTGTTGTAACAGTTCGCCAGGGCCTAAGGAGTTAGGTACACCTACAGTGGATGCCAGCTCGCTGCTTAAACCTGCAAGCTTTTGCAGAACGCGTGATTGGGCGTAGGCTGAGTACTCTAAACCGCCGTATTTTTTCTTGATTATCATGGCGAAGAAGCCGTGATCTTTCAGGTATTGCCATACTTCAGCAGGCAAATCAGCCAGTTGATGTGATACTTGGTGTTGATTCACCATGCGGCATACTTCTTCAACTGGACCGTCTAAGAAGGCTTGCTCATCGGCACTTAAACGAGCGACAGGGTAATTGTGGAGTTTTTTCCAGTTTGGGTTACCCGCAAACAGATCGGCTTCCCACCAAGTGGTACCAGCTTCAATCGCTTCTTTTTCGGTAGAAGACATTTCGGGCATGATGCCACGGTACATCTTCATCAGTGGGCGACTGATAACATTTTGTCTAAATGCACTGATATTGAGGGGCAGCGCGATCACCAGGAAGATAATCCAAGAGATAGGGCCAACAACATCGAGTGTCCATCCGGCTGTCATCACAACAGCGGCTGCAATAGTGGCAGTGAGCAAAGATACCCGAAGGTAAGCTAGGGCTCCTAGCACTAAGATCATGGCGATGATCCAAAGTAGGGTAGTCACTGTATTTCTCCTTAAGTATGACCGAGTGCCAATCACAGGTCATAACGAGTTTTGTTGATTGCGATCACAATTATAGTTTGTGGTCTGACCTGTGTCGCATAAAAGTTAAACCTAAGGCAGTTTTAATACAAGTATTTTTCAAACAATTGTTTAAATTTTTTGTCACCTTTGATCATTCCACAAATGTCATCAACTAGTTACAATGCAAAACCGTGGATTTTTGGATTAAGAAAGGCGAGAAATATGTGTGAGTTACTGGCGATGAGCGCCAATGTGCCGACCGATATTGTGTTTAGTTTTACAGGGTTAGCACAGCGTGGTGGCGTCACTGGGCCCCATGTCGACGGTTGGGGGATCACTTTCTATGAGGGCCGTGGCAGCCGTACTTTTAAGGATGCCTGCCCGAGTAGTGAGTCGCATATTGCAAAGTTGATCAAATCTTATCCGATTAAAAGCGAGGTGGTGATAAGCCATATTCGCCAAGCTAATCGCGGCTGTGTTTCCCTTGAAAATACCCACCCATTTACCCGTGAGTTGTGGGGCCGTTATTGGACCTATGCCCACAATGGCCAGTTGAGCGACTATCAGGCGAAGTTTCAGGTTTCCCGCTATCAGAGCGTCGGTGATACCGACAGCGAGCTGGCTTTTTGCTGGATATTAGAGCAAGTCGCGGCCAAGTTTGGCGACCGCCGCCCAGAGGACATGCAAGCGGTGTTTCGGTTTGTGGCTACGCTTGCCGAACAAATCCGCGCCCTTGGGGTGTTTAATATGATCCTCAGCGATGGCGAATATTTGATGAGCTATTGCAGTAATAATCTTTGTTACATCACCCGCAGAGCGCCGTTTGGCAAGGCAAAATTAATTGATACCGATGTGGTGATTGATTTTGATAAAGAAACCACACCGCACGATGTAGTGACTGTGATTGCCACTCGGCCGCTGACCGAAAACGAAGACTGGCAGGTGATGCAGCCCGGCAATTGGAAGTTGTTCCGCTTAGGTGAGCTGCTTATCGATTTGTAATCGGGGCGTTGTCACTGTCGTTCTTTTTGATGGCATTTAATCAGAGAAAAAGGCCAAACGGAGTCACTCACGTTTGGCCTTTGGTGTTTTATGCTGTGTTGTTGCGGCTTCTTAGAAACAGCACTCAATCCGTCTGAAATCCGCTATAAATGTGTATCAGGCTTAATTAGCGCCTGTGCCTAAAAGCTTAGGTACTTTCTGCTCTGTCGGAACTTCGGTTTTATCGGCAGCGGCTTCAACGGCTGCGGGCGTGACTGCAACTGGCACATCATCGAAATGATAATTCAGCAGTTTGATATCCAGCTGTTTACTGCCTTTTTCAAAGTGCGTTAAACGAACGGGCAGGTAGGCTAGATCCGGCGCCATCCAAAAGAAGGTTTGGCGTTTATGATTGTCCCGCACGACCTCAATTTTGACCGTATCGTAGCTGCCGCTCTCAATCGTCATCCGTTCCTTACCAATCACATGGAACTTATACTCATCGAGCTCGTTGGATTTAATCATCTTATAATCAAGCACTTCTTTACCAGCGCTGATATCGAGACGAAACTGCAGCTGCACCATTAAAGGGTCGAAAATATCGCCCTCAAAGGGGAATTTACCTTTTTCATCCTTATAACGGGTGTGGATCATCCCCTGTGCCTTGGCAAAGGCGGTTTGCTCGACAAAGTTCGGGCCAACACCTTTACGTTCATGCAAATAGCGCATGGGTAATAATTGATTACCCTCTTGGCCAAATTCACTCAGCACATGGCGCACATCGGTGAGTAATAACAGGCTAAGGTCGCTGTCGAAGCGATATTTATAAACGCCATCCTCGATGGCGGGCAGTTGATACTTGGCCTTACCCAACTCAATATCACCATAATTAACTTGATATTCAGCAGTTTGAGGCGTTAAAGGCGTTGGCGCCGCCATCGCAAATACGCTGTGGGTGAGTGCGAGACTCACGAATAACGTTGGAATTGTGCGCAAGTAATGCTCCTTTATATCGCAAACAGATTGCGGCTAACACTGTTTATCCCATTGGCTGAACTGCCAAGCTTAATTGTTTATAGCTGAGGCCATATCGGGTGTAAGCAGTTTATAGATCAATATGTTAAACTAGAAGGGGATTGACATCACTAAGGTTGCCATATCCGGTTGCCACTCAAACTCAGACAAGTCTACTTTGCCACAGTTCACTGTAACGCCTTCAATACGCAATAATTCCATCTGTTCCTGAAAGGGAACTGAATGCTTTTCGAAGGATATTTTCCCTTGACTGTTGAGTACTCTATGCCAAGGAAGTGACAAATGTTCGGGGACCGATTTGAGCGCCTTTGACACATAGCGTGCACGCCCAGGTAAACCGGCAAAATCGGCCACCTTGCCGTAACTGCTGACTTTGCCAGGCGGGATCATCGCGACAATATGCCAAATCTTCGCCATTGGCGAGAGATTGTTTTGTGTCTCTTGTGTGCAGTGCGTTTCGTCTGGCGTGATGGCCTTATCTTGCTCTAAGTAGCGATAAAGTGGGGATTTATCTTTTGCAAACCGCATGATGATGCCAAATAAAACCATGAAAGAGGTGAGCCAGTGTAACGTTAAATAGCGCCCAAGTGAAACCGCGGACTGTTAATGCTGCTACAATTTAAATCTAAAAAATCGATTGTAATGTTTTTTATTAAACTATTTAGTTTTGAATATTGAGAAAATACAGGAATAGTTCATAATAGCGCCAAATTTTTTGACTCACTAAGAGATGAAACAGGCATGGCTGTACTCGATATTCTGACAATTCCCGATGAGCGTCTAAAGCGCAAAGCACAACCCGTAAAAGACATTGAAGCGATTCAGGGATTTATCGATGATTTAATCGAAACCATGTACCACACCGACGACGGTATCGGTCTGGCCTCGACCCAAGTGGGCAGCACAGATGCGGTGATTGTGATCGATTTATCCGAAAATCGCGACCAACCCTTAGTGCTGATTAATCCAGAGATTGTTGAAAAGTCTGGCGAATACGTAGGTGAAGAAGGTTGTCTTTCTATCCCAGGTTACCGCGCAAAAGTCACTCGTTTTGAAAAGGTCAAAGTTACCGCCTTAGATAGACAAGGCAAAGCGATTGAAATCGAAACCGATGACTTTTTAGCCATTGTTTTGCAACACGAAATTGACCATTTACACGGTAAAGTGTTTATCGAACATTTATCGGCATTAAAGCAGCAAATCGCGTTGAAAAAAGTGCGTAAATACGCCTAAGCAGATGAATTTACGCCACTGATTATTTTAATCATCTAAGTCAAAGCCGCATTCCGATGCGGCTTTGTTGTTTCTAAGCATTTAAAAAGCCATACAAAAGCGCGATATGTGAAGTTAACGGCTTGTTTTTACAGCAGTGACTCGCTAAGGTAACGGCAATATGCACGGGTTGCATGGCCTGTGCGCAGTAAGGATACGGTAGGGAAACAGATGAAGACAAAATTCATAGCACTTGTGGGCGCGCTGGCATCGATTAGCATCTTGCTTAGTGGTTGCAGTGCTTTTTTTAACGGTAACACCACCGAAAAAAACGTAGTTTCCAGCAGTCTGGTTGAATATCTTTATCCCGACGATAAACAACGTGAGGCGCAGCAACCCAGTATTCCGGTACTGCGTCTTCCCATCACGGTCGGCATCGCCTTTTTACCTTCCACCCATTGGCAATACGAAGCCCTCGATAGCAGCTCGCAAATCGCCTTGCTGGATAAAGTGAAACAGTCATTTGTTAAATATGACTTTATTGACCGAATCGAATTAATCCCCAGTACTTATCTTAAAAATGGCAAAGGTTTTAGTACCCTGCAGCAGGTCGCCCGCTTACACGATGTCGATGTGATGGCGCTGGTATCTTATGACCAACTGCTACAAAGCAGCGAGAATAAGGCTTCACTGCTGTATTGGACCATAGTTGGCATGTATATGGTGCCCGGCAATGAAAACGCGATCCAAACCTTTGTCGATACCGCCGTATTTGATATGCGCAGCCAAAAGATGTTGTTTAGGGCGCCTGGCATCAACCAACTTTCCGACACGTCAACCGCGGTGAGCGTCACCAACGTGTTACGTGAAAAATCCGCCGAAGGCTTTGAGCTAGCGGTAAACGATATGGTCACTAACTTAGACGCCGAATTAGCCCGCTTTAAAACCCGCGTGAAAGAAGAACATATTGCGACCATTGAACATAAACAAGGTTATAGCGGCGGTGGCAGTTTATCCCTATTAATTCTTTCGCTACTAGGCATATTTGCAATTCGCCGTATAACCATTTGCCGAGAATAGTTGAGTTGATTGGTTTGGGATAATTTGATGAGAGATAGTTTCGTTATGGCTGCATTATTGAGAGTGGCAGTTTTAAGTTCTATGTAATCACCTCATTTTTTATGAACGTTAGAAGTAGAAGATTGCGTTAATAAAGCCTTTTGTATTTCGGTGGTTTACCGTCAATTGATTTGTTTGGTCGTTTCATTATTGTAAAACCTGCGTCACTCTATGCATGCTCTTGTACTTCGGCAATATGGCTGAATAAATATTGATTTAGTCACTGGTAGCGAACTGTACGGTTATACCGCCCCATATAGGAATTTTACTGTGGGTTACTAGGCTGGATAAACTTCAGTTCAACCTTATGGTTTGTTGAGCAGTCAATCAGTAAAGCATTGATGTATTCAGGGCCATTTATTAAAAGCCATCATGGTTGTATACCGAGATTTATCTCAGCAGTATGAATCGCCACTATTTCACTATGATGTGATGTAAAAAGGTTATCATGCGAATGCTACAGTAACTAGTTCAGCAAGTTATACTTGGCCAAGCACCAACTATAATGGCGGCAGACAGTTTGTTGTGAGCTTAAAAGGTGGCGATCAGGCGGATTCAGGTAATTTAATTGTGACAGTAACGACTCCGGGATTAAGTGATGTAGGACTCGAGGGTACAACCTCTGAAGTGTTGAATATTCCTATTGTCGTTAAGTAGCTTCAAACTAAAAAATAAGGTGCCGATGGCACCTTATTTTTTACCTTCAGATTTTCATGCTCAAATCATGTTAGCGCTGGAATGGATATACACTTCCCAATTTCATGATTTGGGTGAGCTCATCTAATGCGGTGCGTGATTCAACCACTAATTGTGGATCGGCTAAATCTTGAGTCGATAAGCGGTCGCGGTAGTGTTTATCCACCCAAGTATTTAAACGCGTGAATAAACTATCGTTAAGTAAAGTGTGTTGATTCACAGCAGCCACTTCTCGTTCATTCATGGCAACCCGTAAACGCAAGCAGGCGGGACCGCCACCGTTTTGCATACTTTGTTTCACATCGAAATACAGCACTTGTTTGATTGGCGTATTTAACGTGAGCAGTTCATTTAAATATGCATAAACCGCCGGATTCTCTTGGCAGTCCGTTGGGGCAATGATGGCCATTTCGCCCGAGGGAAGGGTGATTATCTGGGTATTAAAGAGGTAGCTCTTTACCGCATCGTTAATCGCCACTTTGGCGGTTGGAACCTCGATAAAGAATAATTCGGTATCGAGTTTTCGTCTTATTTCATCCAATTTAGCCTGTGTATTTAAGAATGCCTGCTCATGATAAAACAGCACATTTTGGTTACCCACGGCGATCACGTCATTGTGGAATACCCCTTGATCAATGACATCGGGATTTTGTTGAATAAAGACGCAGTTATCTTCCTCGAGTTGATGCAATCTTGCTATCGCCATCGAAGCTTCGAGGGTTTGTCTGGCGGGATATTTTTGTGGTCTCGGCGCATTAGGATTAGTGGCTTCTTGACCGTAAACAAACAGCTCGACCCCAGCATGACCATATTCTTGGCACAGGCGAGTATGATTCGCGGCGCCCTCATCACCGAAGCTATTATGCTCAGGTAAATGATTATGGTGATGAAAATAGTGGGGATCGTTGAAAGTTGCTGTTAAGATGCGCCCCGTTGTGATGGGCTCGATGCTGCGATGCAACTTATCGACTAAGTTGGCAGGGGTAAAATGCAGTTTACCGTCACGGGTGTCGGCACTGGGCGACACGGTTGCGGCATTCGCCGTCCACATACTCGAAGCACTGCAACAGGCATTAAGCAGCGCAGGCGCGGTTTTAGCGGCTTGTTGTAAAACTTGGGCATCACTGCCAGAAAAACCAATTCGGCGCAGTGTATTAAGATCTGGGCGCTCTTGTGGCGCTAACATGCCTTGGATCATCCCTATATCAGCGAGTGCTTTGGCTTTTTGCAAACCTTGTTTAGCGGCGGCTTTAGGATTTGAGACTAAAGCGGCGTTGTTGAGTGAGGCCACATTGCCAAAAGACAAACCGGCATAATTGTGGGTTGGCCCAACGAGTCCGTCGAAATTCGCTTCAAAGTGCTTCATTGCTTATCCTTGTGATAGGGAAGGTTATTATTTATTCAAATGGTCCCTGAAGCGACCCAGTATACTGAAGGTTTTTGTGGGCACAAGCGCACGGTTTTGTGCTCAAAGCGACTTTTTCACGATAAATGCATAACTATTTCTTGCTTGCTGGCAAATAATGAAATATTAGTTTTTAATTACGCAATATTATTTTTTTACATTTTTTCAACTTTGATTAAAAAGTGACTCGCTGGTACATATAAAAGAGGGATTAGCTTGAAACTCTCAATGCAACCCTCTATATATGGAGCCAATTTCCACCTTCTTGAGATTTTTTGGCGCAAATCAAACTATGGGTAAATCGCTAGTTATTGTCGAATCACCGGCCAAAGCTAAGACTATTAATAAATATCTTGGCAAAGAATTCATCGTTAAATCGAGCGTGGGGCATATCCGTGACCTACCAACTTCTTCTTCATCTGACGGCAATGAAAAGGTGAAATCCGCCGCCGAAGTGAAGAAGATGTCGCCAGAAGAAAAGGCGCGATATAAAAAGGTGAAAGACCACCAGGCGCTGGTGTCGCGTATGGGCGTTAACCCTGAAAAGGGCTGGGCGGCTAAATATCAAATCCTACCGGGTAAAGAGAAAGTCGTTAAAGAGCTGCAAGCCTTAGCCGATTCTGCTGACCAAATCTATCTCGCAACGGACTTAGACCGTGAAGGGGAAGCCATCGCCTGGCACTTGCAAGAGGTGATTGGTGGCGATCCTTCGCGGTATCAACGTGTTGTTTTTAACGAGATCACCAAAACTGCGATTCAAGAAGCCTTTAGTAAACCTTCTGCTCTTGATACCAATATGGTCAATGCCCAACAGGCACGACGCTTTTTAGACCGTGTCGTCGGCTTTATGGTGTCACCACTGTTGTGGAAGAAGGTTGCCCGCGGTTTATCAGCCGGACGAGTTCAATCCGTGGCAGTGCGTCTCGTGGTGGAACGTGAAAGCGAAATCAAAGCCTTTGTACCCGAAGAGTTTTGGGATGTGCATGCACAGCTCAATACGCCTGCGAGCGAAGCGCTGCGCATGGAAGTGGTTAAGTACTTAGACTCAGCCTTCGAGCCCACAAACGAGCAGCAAGCGTTAGCCGCCGTTCAAGCCTTATCTTCTGCCAGCTTTAAAGTGATCGCTCGTGAGGATAAAGCGACCCAAAGTAAACCTTCGGCTCCTTTTATTACTTCTACCCTGCAACAAGCGGCCAGTACTCGCTTAGGCTTTGGGGTGAAGAAAACCATGATGATGGCCCAGCGCTTGTACGAAGCGGGTCACATCACTTATATGCGTACCGATTCGACAAACTTAAGCCAAGAAGCGTTAGACAGCGTGCGTGAGATGATCGGCAAGGAATACGGCGCCAAGTATTTACCTGCCGACCCCATTCGCTACGGCTCTAAGGAAGGCGCGCAAGAGGCGCACGAAGCGATTCGTCCATCAAACGTGAATGTCGAAGCGGCAGCTTTAACCGATATGGAACGTGATGCACAACGTCTTTATGAGTTGATCTGGCGTCAGTTTGTCTCCTGTCAGATGACACCAGCTCAATACGATGCGACCAAACTCACTGTGAAGGCGGGTGACTACGAACTGAAAGCGACGGGACGTATCCTGCGCTTTGACGGTTGGACCCGTGTTCAAACCGCATTGAAAAAGAAAAATGAAGAAGACAATACCTTGCCTTCGGTGAATGAAGGTGATCTGTTGTCTCTGGTCGAATTAGAGCCTAAGCAACACTTTACCAAGCCACCCGCCAGATATAGCGAAGCGTCATTGGTGAAAGAGTTAGAGAAGCGTGGTATCGGTCGTCCTTCAACCTACGCCACCATTATTTCGACGATTCAAGAACGGGGTTATGTCAAAGTTGAAAACCGCCGTTTCTACGCTGAGAAAATGGGCGAGATTGTCAGTGAGCGTTTAGTTGGTAGTTTTGCCGAGCTGATGAGCTACGACTTTACCGCCAGCATGGAACAGACCCTCGACGATGTTGCCAGTGGTGAGTTGGATTGGAAGAAGGTTCTCGATGGTTTCTATGCCGACTTCACTAAACAACTAGAGAAGGCGGAATTGGCACCAGAAGAAGGCGGTATGCGCCTCAATCAAATGGTGATGACCAATATTAAGTGTCCGACTTGCGGTCGCCCAATGGGGATCCGTACTGGCACAACTGGGGTGTTCCTGGGTTGTTCGGGTTACGAGTTACCACCGAAAGAGCGCTGCAAAACCACCATGAACCTAACGCCAGGTATAGAAGCGATTAGCGACAGTGAAGATGCCGAAACCGATGCGCTACGCGCCAAGCATCGTTGTGGCATTTGTGGTACGGCGATGGACAGCTACCTAATCGACGAAAAGCGCAAGCTGCACGTTTGCGGTAATAACCCCATCTGTGAGGGTTACGAGGTCGAAGAAGGCCAATTTAAGATCAAAGGTTACGAAGGTCCATTAATCGAATGTGACCGCTGTGGCCATGATATGGAACTGAAAAACGGCCGTTTTGGTAAGTATTTCGGTTGTACGAACGAGGAATGTAAGAATACTCGTAAGTTACTGAAGAACGGTGAAGCTGCGCCACCAAAAGAAGATCCTATTTATCTGCCAGAGCTGAAATGCAGCAAGTCTGATGCGCATTTTGTGCTGCGTGACGGTGCGGCGGGGATTTTCTTAGCGGCCAGTACTTTCCCTAAATCTCGGGAAACCCGGGCGCCACTGGTTGAAGAGTTAGTGAAATACCGCGAGCTATTGTGGCCAAAATATCAGTATCTTGCCGACGCTCCTATCGCGGATGATGAGGGAAATAAAGCAGCGGTGAAGTTTAGTCGTAAGACTAAAGAGCAATATGTAGCGACTGAAGTTGACGGTAAAGCAACGGGATGGTCGGCGCATTATGTGAATGGTAAATGGGTAACTGAATCGACGGCGAAGAAAGCTAAGAAGTAACGCCTATTTTCAATATGATTTAAGTTTCTTTTCTTCGCGGTATAGGCAAATGGGCTCACTTAAGGTGAGCCCATTTTGTTATCTAGAGTTCTTAAATGCCCGATTAGAGTAATTATGGTGGTTTACCGATAACCGAGGTATGGAGTATCAAAATATCACGCATAAAAAAGCCAAGTCACAGACTTGGCTTTTCTATCGAAACGTCCCTTATTTAGAAAAGCGATATCACCATTTCTTTTTGGGTTGAAACAGCATATCGATGTCATCTTCTTCATTTTTGGGCCTAGGCGCACTCGGGGCAGACAATTTTTGTGCGCCCATAATCTCATCTAACAGCATTTTGGCTTCATCGACCTTGCGGGCAATAAAAGGGTCATTCGGCGTTTGTGCTTTAATGGCATGTAAGGTCGCTAAAGCTTTGGTAACCATTTGTTTAGAAGAGCCATATTGCTTCATAAAGCTCGCTGCACGGGCACGAGACAGCATGGAATCGACGTTAATTCGCAGTTGTAAACTATCGATACGATTCTCTTCCTGGGCAAACACATTGGGATCGACACGACCCTTATTATGCTCGGCACGTAAAATGGCTTTCAGTTTTTTGAGTGTCTGTACTAATACTAAGATCTGCTTGTCATTATCCGGCAATCTAAAATTTTCGATGGGGGGCATCTGTGGCGTGTTAGATTGCAATGTCTCGATTTGTGACTTGAGATCGGTAAGACGACGTTGAAAATCCGATTGCTGTTGACTCGTACTTAATGTGGTGGCGATTTCTAACGCTTCTTGCACGCGGCGGTAGAGCACTAAGATGATGTGTGTGCTACAAGGTATCATCCCTGTGTTGGACAATACGGTTTCAGTTTCATCAATAATTGCGCGTTGACGGGCAAATTCTATGCGACGTTCAGCCTCAGCACGTTCTTTTTGTTGTTGTATAACGTTAATTCCGATAACAAGCAGTAAAAGTGCACCGATGAGGATCAGAACCAAGGTGAATGTCATAGCTGTTCCATTATTTATCTAATTAGGGTAATGCTACAATAAATCAATAAACTAGCATAGATATCTTAGCCTAGGTTATCATTTCTGTCGTATGAAACTTAAGACTTGTGCTCTATATTCCTATTTGCTTTAATTTTTACTATATACTATAACGATTGATTATAGCTGATACTGAGTTGCGCCATTTTCGCCAATCCAATTCAGCCTGTTTGAGACAAGGACATAAGATGAAACTGCAACAGCTCAGGTATATTGCTGAGGTCGTCAAACACAACCTTAACGTATCGGCCACAGCGGAAAATTTATATACCTCACAACCTGGGATCAGTAAGCAAGTTCGCATGTTGGAAGATGAGTTGGGTATCCAGATTTTTGGACGCAGTGGTAAGCATTTGACCCATGTGACACCCGCCGGACAGCAGGTGATTAATATCGCCAACGATATCTTAGGCAAAGTCGAAAGCATTAAAAAAGTTTCCGAAGAATATACTAAGCCCGATCAAGGCGAGTTGAATATCGCCACCACGGATACGCAGGCGCGTTACGCCTTACCCCATATTATTCGCCAATTCATCGACCGCTATCCTAAAGTCAACCTGCATATGCACCAAGGCACGCCATCGCAGATCAGCGAACAAGCGGCACGCGGTGATGCTGACTTTGCGATTGCCACCGAAGCGATGCACTTGTATTCCGACTTAATCATGTTGCCTTGTTACCACTGGAATCGCTCGGTTGTGGTCCCCAAAGATCACCCATTGGCAACCCGTACCCATATCAGCATCGAAGATTTAGCCCGTTTCCCATTAGTCACTTATGTGTTTGGTTTTGACCGCGCATCGGAAATTGAAAAAGCCTTTAATCGCGCCAACCTCGAGCCGCGGGTGGTCTTTAGTGCGACCAGCGCCGATGTGCTGAAAACCTATGTACGTTTAGGCTTAGGGGTTGGGGTGATAGCTTCAATGGCGATTGATCCTAATATCGATAAAGACTTAGTTGCCATTGATGCGGGCCATTTATTTGCTCACAGTACGACTAAGATCGGTTTTAGAAAGGGCAGTTTCTTACGTAGTTATATGTATGATTTTATTCAACACTTTGCGCCGCATTTAACCCGTGATGTGGTTGAAAAGGCGGTGGCATTACGCGATCAGCAACTTATTGATGAAATGTTTGCCGATAAAAACCTGCCAATGCGTTGATTCAATAGTGAGAGATAATAAAAAATGCCGCAATAAATGCGGCATTTTTTATGCGAAATTGACAGCGGTCATACTCGAATTAGGTTAAATCCACTTTATCCATTTCAAGCTGACCTAAGGCAATGACGGCTTGAGTACGATTACGGACACCCAGCTTTCTAAAAATCGCGGTGGCGTGGGCTTTGATGGTAGCTTCAGACACGCCTAAGTCATAGGCGATTTGCTTATTGAGCAAGCCCTCGGCGAACATCTGCAGCACTTTATATTGCTGCGGCGTCAGGTCAGAGAGCTTATTGGCCATCTTATCCGTATCATCATCTTCAATCGGGATGATTTCAGCGCCAGCAGGTAACCAGATATCCCCAAATAATACGGCGGTGAGCGCTTCCTTTAAGGTTTCCATCGATGCCGATTTAGGAATAAAACCACTGCCGCCATAATGGATAGCACGGCTAATGGTATTGATATCCTCATGGGCCGAAATCACCACCACTGGCAGTTCAGGGTAGTGGGAGCGCAGGTGAATAAGCGTCGAATAGCCGTGGGAGCCAGGCATTTGCAGATCCAGCAAAACCAAATCGTAACTCACATTCTGTGAATCTAATACAGACTGTAAGGCATCGGCACTGTCGGCCTCATACCATTGGGTGTGTTCAAAGGCGCTACTGAGGGCTTGACGTAGTGCATTTCGAAACAATGGATGGTCATCGGCAATAATTATATTTAAGTTTTCTAGCTTCATGGCTTTGTTGGTTATGTTCGTGGCACGTGAAGATTAAACCCAATGTAACAGAAAAGTAATCGAGGATCCTATTGCTTTATGCAGTAAGATTGACAAAATTTTTATATGTTTCTGGTTGTTATACTTTTGTCTATCAAAAGTGGGCGGGATATTCACATAAAAATGAGCCCCAAAACCAAGGGGTTTAAGGGCTAGAGTGCGTTATCTTGGCTGACTAAATCTTATTCAGCGGTCCACACCTGAGTTGGGTGGCGTTGTTCGTCAACCGCAACAAAGGTGAATACGCCGCGGATCGCATGTTCGCGATGATCTTGATACATGTCTTCGACGAAAATATTCACTTCCACCTTTAACGAGGTATTACCCACATGGATCACGCGGGCGATGAGTTCGGCTAAGGTGCCGGCTGGAATAGGTTTTTTAAAGTCGATTCTATCGGAGCTGACGGTTACTAAAGTTTTACGGCAAAAGCGAGTCGCTGCAATAAAGGCGGTTTCATCCATCCAGGCTAAGGCTTCGCCACCGAATAAGGTGTTGTGGTGATTGGTGATAGACGGAAATACCGCCTTGATCACCCGCGCTTCGGATTGATTGATCCGCTGTTCGATGGCGTCAGAAAAGGCAGGGCGGCTAGAGTCGAGCGAGTTTGGCATACGGCAACCTGAGGTTATGCATTTTTAAAGAGGCACAATTATAGTGAGTTTTCAATTTGAATGGTAGAAAACGCCTATATCGTTAGGTGTTAAGCCAGCACGAAAAGTAAAAAGGCTTCCAGTGGAAGCCTTTTGCCGTGGGTCATCGACTTATTTGCCGAGAAGCTCACGTCTATCGCGAGAGGTTTTAGCCAGATCGCGCAGTAATTTCTCCGAGTCATCCCAATGCAGGCACGCATCTGTGATGCTTTGGCCGTAGCATAATGGTTGACCCTCAACCACTTTTTGATTGCCTTCCTGTAAGAAACTTTCGGCCATAACACCCGCAATTGCCGTACTGCCTGCTCGCATTTGCGCCATAATATTGTCGGCAACGACTAACTGCTTCAGGTGATTCTTTTCGCTATTACCATGGCTAAAATCAACCACCATACGCGGTGTTACATCGACAGACTCAAGTTTTAATCTTGCTTCTTCAATGTCTTGCTCAAAGTAATTCGGCTTTTTACCGCCACGTAAAATGATGTGGCCGTAAGGGTTACCATGGGTGCGATAGACAGACATGGCGCCATCTTTATCCGGTGAATAGAAGATATGTGGCACTTTTGCTGCGCGCACCGCATCGACGGCGATATTAATATTGCCATCGGTACCGTTCTTAAAGCCCACGGGGCAGGAGAGCGCCGAGGCCATCTCGCGGTGGACTTGGCTTTCGGTGGTGCGGGCACCGATAGCGCCCCAGGTGATTAGGTCGGCAATATATTGACCATTCACCATATCTAAAAATTCAGTGGCAATCGGTAACTTCAGCTCAGTGATTTGCTGCAATAACTCACGGGCAATACGTAAACCTTTATTTGGCTCGAAGCTGCCGTCTAAATCAGGATCGGAGATTAACCCCTTCCAACCGACGATAGTGCGTGGTTTTTCAAAATACACGCGCATTAAAATGCAGAGATCGTCCTTCAACTCTTGGTGCAATACGGCTAAACGGCGAGCGTAGTCGAGGGCGGCTTGAGTATCATGGATAGAGCAGGGGCCAATGATCACTAATAGGCGTTGATCTTCGCCCATAATAATGGCTTCGACTTCACGACGTTGTTGTACGAGATAATCGGCTGCATCTTGGGTTAACGGGTACTCAGATGCCAGTTGTGCAGGTGAGATGACTTTAGCTAATAAGGAAGTGCGTAATTCGTCTGTTTTAATGGTCATTCAAAATACCGAGCTTGCGTGCGGCGCTTTTCGCCAGATTGCCTCGGATTATAACGAATCGAACAGCATTGCACAGTGCCAATTGCGTTAATTGTCGGCAACTGTGCAATGAATTTGATTTAAGTTAGACCTATTTAGCCTAAATCGAGGCACTCGATTGCCTCGTTCGAAATCATCAAGATTAGAACATATGACGTTCTAAGCCTGTCACGTCCAAAATCTTAGTGGCGATTTCTTCGACCGAGTGGTTGGTGGTGTCGATGTAAGGAATCCGTTCACGTTTAAACATCATCTCGACTTCTTTTACCTCTAAACGACACTGCTTTAAGGACGAGTAGCGGCTGTTTTCCATGCGGCTTTGGCGGATTTCATGTAAGCGCACCGGATCAATCGTTAGGCCGAACAACTTCTTCTTATTGCGTTTTAACGCCTCGGGCAGTTTCAGGTTATCCATATCGTCTTCGGTGAACGGATAGTTGGCCGCTTTAATACCAAATTGCATCGATAAATAGAGGCTAGATGGGGTTTTACCGCAGCGAGACACGCCAAGCAGGATTAAATCGGCCTGATCCATGTGTTTCATGGTTTGGCCATCGTCATTGTCCATCGCAAAATTGATGGCATCGATACGGGCTTCGTAGCCGTGATTAGCTTTCCCGTGGGTGCGATGTAACACCGGAGAGGCGCTAACGCCTAAATGTTGTTCAAGTGGTGCAACGAAGGTATTTAAAAAATCGTAATCGAGTCCTTCACTCGAATAAATAATGTCCCGAATTTCAGGTTTTACGATCGAATGGAACACTAACGGCCTTTCACCTGTTGTAATAAAACAATCATTAATTTGTCGTTTAACGTTCTCGGCTTTTGCCAATGTTTCAACAAATGGAATTGTAAGTGACTCAAATTCTAATGGAAATTGCGAGAGTACTGCATGCCCAAAAACCTCAGCTGTGATCGCTGTCCCGTCGGAGATGTAAAATACCTTTGGTGCCATACTGACCTCTTGTAGTAATAAAATTACAAATAAAATTATAGATTTACGCTGCTTCGGCGGGAGTGTAAAATGCCGCTGCCCTCGTGTGAAGGGGCCACTGAAATAAACTTGCGGAGATAGAACTGTGCAGCAATACGTACTCTGGTATCAGGAATTAGGCATGGGTGACGTCAACTTGGTTGGCGGTAAAAATGCTTCTCTTGGCGAGATGATCAGCAATCTAGCTAATGCCGGTGTTCAAGTACCTGGCGGATTTGCGACTACTTCTTATGCGTTCAATGAGTTCCTTGAACAAAGTGGAGTAAACCAGAAGATTTATGACATCCTAGCAACATTGGATGTAGATGATGTCAATGCACTGGCACAAGTAGGTGCACAGATCAGACAATGGGTTATCGATACCCCGTTCCAACCAGCTCTAGAGCAAGCGATTCGTGAAGCTTACGACAAACTTGCCGCTGAAACGAGCGATGCATCATTCGCGGTGCGTTCTTCTGCTACCGCAGAAGACATGCCAGATGCTTCTTTTGCTGGTCAGCAAGAAACCTTCTTAAACGTGAAAGGATTTGACTCAGTACTCGTGGCGATTAAGCACGTGTTCGCGTCACTCTTTAACGACCGTGCCATTTCATACCGTGTTCACCAAGGTTATGAGCACCACGGTGTTGCCCTGTCTGCCGGCGTACAACGCATGGTTCGTTCAGACAAAGCGGCATCAGGTGTAATGTTCACCATGGACACTGAATCAGGCAACAACGATGTGGTGTTTATCACTTCCTCTTTCGGTCTGGGTGAAATGGTTGTTCAAGGTGCGGTAAACCCTGACGAATTCTATGTTCACAAACCTATCCTCACTCAAGGCCATAAAGCCGTTGTTCGCCGTAATATCGGTAGCAAGCTCATCCAGATGGTGTATTCCGATGATGCTTCTCACGGCAAACAAGTGAAAATTGAAGACGTAGCTGCTGAAAAACGTCGTCAATTCTCCATCAACGACGCCGAAGTGATGGAACTGGCTAAACAAGCTATGGTTATCGAAAAACACTACGGTCGTCCAATGGACATCGAGTGGGCAAAAGACGGTAACGATGGCAAACTCTATATCGTTCAAGCGCGTCCAGAAACGGTTCGTAGCCGTGAAGACGTACAATTAATTGAACGTTACCACTTAAAGAGCCGTGGTGCGGTGATCTCTGAAGGTCGCGCTATCGGTCATAAAGTCGGTTCTGGTGTGGCTAAGGTATTAACTTCAATCGCGGATATGGATCAAATCCAACCTGGCGATGTGTTAGTGACTGACATGACTGACCCAGATTGGGAACCTATCATGAAGCGCGCTAGCGCCATCGTGACTAACCGTGGCGGTCGTACCTGTCACGCGGCGATTATTGCCCGTGAATTAGGCGTACCTGCGGTAGTAGGTTGTGGTGACGTGACCGACCGTATCAAGAATGGTCAGTTAGTGACTGTTTCTTGCGCCGAAGGTGACACTGGTTACATCTACGAAGGTAAGCAAGAGTTCGAAGTGGTGTCTAACCGCGTTGATGCTCTGCCTGCATTACCGATGAAAATCATGATGAACGTGGGTAACCCAGATCGCGCCTTCGACTTCGCTCGTTTACCAAACGAAGGTGTGGGTCTAGCGCGTTTAGAGTTCATCATCAACCGCATGATCGGTATTCACCCGAAAGCGCTGCTTGAATTCAACCAACAAGACGCTGCGCTGCAGGAAGAAATCAACGAGATGATCGCAGGTTACGACTCTCCAGTTGAGTTCTACATTGCCCGCTTAGTCGAAGGTATCGCCTCAATCGGTTCTGCTTTCTATCCGAAGAAAGTGATCGTGCGTATGTCAGACTTCAAGTCTAACGAATACGCGAACTTAGTCGGTGGTGACCGTTACGAGCCAGAGGAAGAAAACCCAATGTTGGGCTTCCGTGGTGCAAGCCGTTATATCTCTGAATCATTCCGCGATTGTTTCGCGTTAGAATGTGAAGCGATTAAGCGCGTGCGTAACGAAATGGGTCTGAAAAACGTTGAAGTGATGATCCCATTCGTCCGTACCGTGAAAGAAGCCGAGCAAGTGATTGAACTGCTGAAAGAGCAGGGCTTAGAGCGTGGTAAAGATGGTCTACGCGTCATCATGATGTGTGAAGTACCGTCAAACGCGCTGTTAGCGGACCAATTCCTTGAGCACTTCGATGGTTTCTCTATCGGCTCGAACGACTTAACTCAGCTATCACTCGGTCTTGACCGTGACTCAGGCATCATCAGCCACCTGTTCGATGAGCGTAACGAAGCCGTTAAGATCCTGCTGTCTATGGCCATTAAAGCGGCTAAGGCGAAGGGCGCTTACATCGGTATCTGTGGTCAAGGACCTTCAGACCACGCCGATTTCGCGGCTTGGTTAGTTGAACAAGGCATCGATACCGTATCGTTAAACCCTGATACAGTGATTGATACTTGGTTATATTTAGCCGAAGCACACGGTTGATCTCGGTTGTAATTTTATAAAGGTGTTAAAAAAGCCGCTTTTTAGCGGCTTTTTTTTGTTTATAATGGGCCGCATAACAATAATTGACTGAAGCCGCTCATGTTACCTCTGTTATCACACCAACAAACCTTAGAACCTGTCTATCTGGCCTATCTTGATGCCTTAGCGCAAAGTGGCTACGCCGGTGATATCGATAAGCGCTACAGCGCGCGACTCGTACAGGCCACGGATAACTCCGTGTACCAATTTTTGCCGCAGGCAGTGCTTTATCCTAAGCATCAAAAAGATATTCAAATCGCCTTGTCGCTGGCGGCAAAAGCAGAATTTGTGGGTGTGACTTTTAGTGCCAGAGGCGGCGGTACGGGCACCAATGGCCAATCGCTGACCCACGGCTTGATCCTCGATGTGTCGCGCTACATGAATCGTGTATTGGAAGTGAACCCTGAGCAGGGCTGGGTACGCGTCGAGGCGGGAGTAGTCAAAGATGCGCTAAACGATGCGCTGCGTCCCCACGGTTATTTCTTCAGTCCCGATCTGTCAACCTCAAACCGTGCCACCATTGGCGGCATGATTAATACCGATGCCTCGGGCGCGGGATCCTTAGTTTACGGTAAAACCTCTGATCACGTGCTGGCGCTACGCAGCATATTGATTGATGGCAGCGTGTTCGACACGCGTCCCCTCGATGCGGGACTTTTATGTAACCCCGATAACGTGAGCGATAATCCGCTTGGGCAAAAACTGATTTCGGCAATTGCTGAAGTGTGCCGCGAGAAGCGTGCGCTGATCGAACAACAATTCCCTAAGCTCAATCGTTTCTTAACCGGATATGACTTAAAGAATGTCTGGAACAACGGCTTAACCCAGTTCGACCTCTCGCGCATTTTAACGGGGTCTGAAGGCACGCTGGCGGTGATCACCGAAGCGAAACTCAACATTACGCCACTGCCGAGTGAACGGGCGATGGTGAACATTAAGTACGATTCCTTCCAGTCTGCACTGCGCCATGCCCCTTCCCTAGTGGCTGCGCGCGCCACTGTGGTCGAAACAGTTGACTCAAAAGTACTTAACCTTGCCCGCGAGGACATTGTCTGGCATTCGGTTTCTGACCTTATTCAAGAAGTGCCGGGTAAAGTGATCGATGGCCTAAATATGGTGGAGTTTGCGGGCGACGCCGCTGAGGTGAGTGAGAAGCTTGCGGCACTCGAAGCCGTGCTGACCGAACAAATCAGCCGTGGTGAGTGTGGTGTGGTCGGTTATCAAGTAACTCAAGATAAGGCCAGCATTGAGAAAATCTACGGCATGCGTAAAAAAGCCGTGGGCCTACTCGGTGCCACCAAGGGACGTCGCAAACCCATTGCGTTTGCCGAAGATACAGCGGTGCCGCCCGAAATGCTCGCCGATTATATTATGGAGTTTCGTGCGCTACTCGATAGTCACAATTTGCAATACGGCATGTTTGGCCATGTGGATGCGGGTGTGTTGCACGTGCGGCCTGCGCTGGATATGTGCGATGTCGAAGATGAAAAGCTGCTGAGGGTAATTTCAGATCAAGTCGCAGCACTGACACTCAAATATGGCGGCCTGATGTGGGGCGAGCACGGAAAGGGCGTGCGCGGCGAATACGGTCCATCGGTGTTTGGTGACGAGCTTTACGGTGTACTGCAAGACATTAAAGGCCTATTTGACCCTGATAATCGGCTCAACCCAGGCAAATTAGTGGCACCCAAGCAAGCGGGGGGCCTGTGTTTTGATGTGGACAGTACCAAGCGCGGCAAGTTTGACCGGCAAATTCCGGTTGAAGTGCGCGATGCCTATCCCGATGTGATGAACTGTAACGGTAACGGCCTGTGCTTTAACTACAGCAGCTTTTCACCTATGTGTCCGTCATTTAAAGTGACGGGGGACAGAGTTCAGTCGCCTAAAGGTCGCGCGGGCTTAATGCGTGAGTGGCTGCGTTTGCTTGAATCCGAAGGCGTCGATGTCAATGCGCTGGCCAGAGCCAAACCCTTAGGCATTTTGCAGCGGATGCAAAATACTATCAATGCGAAGCGCGATTACGATTATTCCCACGAAGTGATGGAGTCGCTGAAGGGATGTTTGGCCTGTAAAGCTTGCTCGAGCCAATGTCCGGTGAAAGTGGATGTGCCTAAATTTAGGGCGCAATTCTTTAATATTTACTATCAACGTTACCTGCGTCCGGCTAAAGATTATCTGGTGGCGGGCATCGAGGACAGTTTGCCTATTATGGCGGCGGCGCCAAGGCTGACCAATTTTGCCTCGCAGAATCCGCTCAGCCAATGGGTGATCAAAAAAGCTATCGGCTATGTCGATGCCCCAGCGCTGTCGGTACCGACATTAAAACAACGGCTCGATGGTCATGCGAGTCGCGGTTATGATCTGGCGGCATTACAGGCCATCCCCGCCGATGAGCGGGCAAAATTTGTGTTAGTGGTGCAAGATCCGTTTAACAGTTTCTACGATGCAGGCTTGGTGTATCGTTTTATCCAACTGATTGAAACATTAGGATTAAAGCCCGTTTTATTACCCTTTAAACCCAATGGTAAACCCACTCATATCAAGGGCTTCTTGGATAAATTTGCCAAAACGGCACAGTCGAGTGCGGATTTCTTAAACCAAGTGCATAAGTTAGGCATGCCTATGGTGGGCATCGATCCCGCCTTAGTGCTCTGTTATCGCGATGAGTATAAAGAAATCTTAGGGACGAATCGCGGCGCGTTTGAGGTGAAACTGGCTAACGAATGGCTCCTTAGCATTCTGCAGGATATTCCTACTAAGGCCATGCAAGATAAACAATTTACTTGGTTTAGCCATTGCACTGAGTCTACGGCGAAGCCGAATACCGCCAATGAGTGGAGCAAAATCTTCACTCACTTTGGCGCTAAATTAACGGCGGTGAATCTGGGCTGTTGTGGCATGGCGGGCACCTACGGCCATGAGGCTGAGAATCTTGAGCGTTCTAAGACCTTGTTTGATATGTCGTGGAAAGACACTTTGAGCAAGATAGATGCGTCGCAGGTGTTAGTCTCGGGCTATTCATGTCGCAGCCAAGTGAAACGTTTCGCTGGTTATAAGCCAAAACATCCATTAGAGGCTTTATTGGATCTCGTTAAGGCTTAACGCAATTTTGCCTTAGGGATTGGATAATCCCTAAGGCAATGCCACACTAAACCAGTCGTTAGGCTGGTTTTTTTATTGAGGGAACGTTATGGAAAAACATACGGACAATGTTATCGACACGCTACAGGAATTCATCAACAAGCCAATGCCGGATGATGTTGTCACACCGCCAACGGCGCTGTGTAGTGAAGTTGCACTCTTTCGTATCCAGCTCTCCGGTGACTGGTTATATCAAAACAGCCCATTACCGACCAAGTTTGCCAAGTTATTTGCCAGTATTTTACATGGCATCGATGGCGAGCATTTTCTGATCACACCTGTCGAGAAGGTGCGAGTTGAGGTGGAAGATGCGCCATTGGTGATTGTCGATTATGTAAAGAATGACGCTGCACCAAGTTTAATGCTCAAAAGCAGTATCGGTACTGAACATCAGATTGCCGATCTCAAGCGACTAAAGCTTACCGACTTTGGGATTTATCTGCCGCTAGAGCGCGGCCTATGGGGAAAATTAAGCCGCGCCTGTTACTATAATTTTGTGAATGAATTCAATTTATCCGACGACCAAGGGGCGGATGCATAAAGATTTTGATTGCAATTACTTGGGCAAGCTGACTAGTTTATTACAGGTTAAGTGGTAGTATTAAAACTGACTTCGGCGAATATCCTTTTGCTTGTGGTCTGTGTTGATGGGTCTAAATGGTGTTTTCGGAGGTGCTGTTTGAACCGCTATGAAAGCTTAGGCTATCTTGTTTCCCACTTGAATATTGAGTTGCAAAATGAGCTCGATATACAGCTGAAACGCTATCAGCTCGACATAAAGTTGTGGCCGGTGTTGTTCGCGCTTTGGCAGGAGGAGGGGATCACTCAGACCGAGCTGTCTAAGCGTTGCGATGTGGCCAACTATACCATGACCCGTCTGCTCGATCAGTTGCAGGTTCAGGGATTGATCACCCGTCACCAAGAGCTCGATAACCGCCGAGCATTCCAGATTTTCCTCACCGATGAGGCTAAGGCGCTGGAGCAGGATTTGATCCGTGAGGCCGAGCGCGTCAATGAGAAATACCTGTCCAATCTCAGTGAGGATGAGCGCCAGCAGTTTATGCGCTTACTCAATAAGATAAATCGCTTACCTTCACTCACAGAGCTGTAAGCTCTGCCCTTAGACAATGCTGTTTAACCGTCTCCACGCATTCGCTAACGGCGATTAAACTGCTATCACAATGTTTGTTTTCTCAGCGTATTGGTTTGTTACTAATACTCCGGCCTATTACTCATTCTTGTTTTAACCAGCAGTACAAATTGCTACCCGAGTATTGTTGCAAAAATGTTTCACTGGACGCCATCTTGTTGCACTGGAAGCTTGCATTCCAACACAAAAACCATTGCTCAGATTGGTTTGTCGACTGAGCAATTACAAGGTGATTTTTCAGGGAACATGAAATGAAACAACTCTTTAAGCGCAGCCGTATTGCTGCGACCTGTCTTATGGCAATGGGGCTCGCGACCAGTTATGCCACACTGGCGGATGATAGCGCGTTCGTGGATGCACAGTCTGGTGCGGTGCAATTTACCTTAATTACCGGTGAGGTGGTCACAGCAGTCGTGCGTGCTGATGGCTCACTCGGCGGGATCCGTTTGCTCGGTGAACATGGGGCCGAGGTGATCACCAGTATTTTTCAAAATGCGAATGGCCAATATCTTATTACACCCAAAGCCCAACCTCTGGTGACATCCCAAGCCGTCGATTTAGAGCTTTTTAACATCACTAAATTACATGCAGCGGGCTATGACGATGCTTCCACCGATAAGCTGCCCGTGATTATCGAATACCAAGATGGCACGCTGGCGGGCTCTGCGGTACCGAATCAGATTGATGGGGCGACATTAACCGATGAAATTGAGCTTATTGACAGCGCCGCCTTTGGTGTGAGTAAGTCGAAAGCGGCCAAGGTATGGGAAACCCTCAGCACAGATGCTTCGGTGAAATCTGTGTGGTTAGATGCCGTGGTGCATGCCGATAAAGAGGTGCCAAATGGCGTGAATGCCTTGGCAAACTTAACCCCAACCGTGCCGTTAACTGGTGCCTATGGCAATTTAGCCAAGCACTTCAATGGTCAAGGTGTCACTGTTGCAGTTCTTGATACTGGTTATGATCTTGATCATCACGATTTAGCGGAGCAAGTGCTTGTCAGCAAAGATTTTACCTATTCCAGTAATGGGATAGACGATCTCAATGGCCACGGCACTCATACTGCGGCCACCATTGCAGGCACAGGTGTCGAATCTAATGGTCGCTGGGCGGGCATGGCGCCAGGAGCTAAGTTGCTGGTGGGCAAGGTACTGACAAATGCGGGCTCCGGCTCTACTAGTGGGATCTTGAGTGGTATGCAGTGGGCCGTGGCTCAAGGCGCCGATGTGGTCAGCATGTCTTTAGGTGGCAGTGGCACTAGCTGTACTGGGCCGCTTGTCGATATGGTCGAAGCCTTGAGTGACAAAGCCTTGTTTGTGGTGTCGGCGGGCAATAGTTTTACCCGCGAGACGGTGGGGATCCCAGGATGTGCTCCGAGTGCGTTAACTGTGGGGGCCGTTGACCGCGACAATCACACCGCATCTTTCTCATCCCGTGGGCCCTCTCCTGATGGTCATTCTGCAAAACCCGATATCGCCTCCCAAGGTGTGGATGTCGTGTCGGCAGCTTCAGGGGGATTTGGCTCGACGGCCTATCGCGCTCTGTCGGGTACCTCCATGTCGGCGCCCCATGTGTCAGGCGGCGCGGCGATAGTGATGCAAGCCAGACCCGAATTGAGTCCGCGCCAAGTGAAAGAAGTGTTGACCTCTTCGGTATTACCGAACGATTCACACGTGCTTGAACAAGGCGCTGGGCCTATGGATGTGAATCGCGCAATCGCTCAAAGCATTATCGCGCCGCCCAATATGGAGCTTGGCTCTTTTGCCTATGATCAGGATATTGGCGTGACAGAAAAAACCATTAGTTTGCGCAACTTATCCGACAAGGACATCAATCTTAAGCTGAAAATGAGCTTGATAGGTGAAGATGGTAAAACCCGTATGCCAGCCACACTAGCGGGATTAAGCCTTAACAGTATTACCGTCCCTGCTAAGGGGAGTGCTGAGATCCCAGTGTGGATAGACTCGAGTGTGGCACTGCGTAGTGGCGCCTATGGCACTATCACTGGGCGCATCGAAGGTACAACAACGGGTAAATCCGATGAACGGGTCACTGTACCTGTGTCGTTTTGGATTGAGCCGCCGCAGGTAAACTTGAGCTTAAGTGTGACCGATATGCGTGGTCATCCAGCCACCTCACCATCAAAAGTGTATTTGATGAATGAGGAAGATGATTGGGGACAAGCCGTAAGCTTAACCAACGGCCAAGCGAGCGTGAAAGTGCCTGAGGGTAACTATTCAATCGTCGCTAATGTTATGACCTATGACAATGATTTTACTTCAAATGGTTTAGTGGAATCGGCGACACAAATGGCGGTGCTTAATCGCAAGTTAAGCCAAGATACCCACCTTGAGTTTGATGCCCGTAATGCTGAAAAACTGCAGTTTAAAGCCAGCAAGCCGTTAGCGACGCAAGGTTTCTCCTTTGGATTTACCTACGCATTGGATGATAACAAGCTAGCAAAATTGGCGGCGATGGACTTTGCACCTGACTATGTGAAGGATATGTACACTTGGTCACAGGGGCACGATGACAGATTCCGCTCCTTCGTGACGACTCGTGCTATTGCCCCCGAAGCTGTGCTGACGATGCAAAATGGGGAAGTGCTGGAGTATAACAAGCAAGGTTTGGCAATGTCCTTCAATGGCCAAGGCCGAGCAGAAGTGGTATTTGTGGGCGATGGCGGTTACAGCACGGATTGGACTCAGTTCGATCTTAAGGGACGCATTGCACTCATAGGTAATCCCTATTATTTGACCTCCACCATGGTGAACAATGCCCTGAAAAATGGCGCGATTGGGGTGATTTTCTATCGTCCGGGTCTTAAGGGCCGTTACAAGGGAACGATTGGTGGCACGCCGCGCATTCCTGCTGTAGGGATCAGTTCAGAGCAAGGTGAAGCTCTATTGGCGCAGGTCGAAGCGGGCAACAATCTGGTGAGTTGGTCAGGGATTGCCGCAGAGCGTACACCCTATGCTTATTCCATTAACCATATCACCGACGGGCGTATCGATGGTGGGCAAGTGGTGCTGCAAGAGCACAAGATGCAGAAAATTAGCGCGGCCTATCATTCACAAAATGATGAGCGCCCTGTGTTTGTGGATGTGATGGGGATGACCAATAGTACGGGCGAGTTCTATTCCACGGGCAGCACGCAAATGGTGATGACACCGATTGTCCGTGATGAATACTACACGGCAACCAGTAAAAATATGTGGACCAACATCGTTATGCCCGGCTCTGCGATGACGGCCGAAGGCGCTTACTTCGATGGTCCACGTATGATGGCCGAAGGCACAGTTGAGAGCACCTCTTGGCTTAAAGGACCTAAGGCGGGGAGTTTGCTCACTAATGGTGGCGCGATTGCCTATCGCGATACAAACACTATCGATTTAAGCATCGTGCGATTCGGTGATGCGGCAGGGCATGATGGCACAGGTGGCTACAATTCACAGTCTCTCTATGGACTGAAAGTGAATGGTCAGAACACTTATCTCGACAGTGGGCTGTTGACGCTTCCTGACTCGAATGCTCAAGTAGAGCTCGAAATTCGCTCCTACGCCCGAGGTGTCGGTAGCAGTTCGCCGATTAAAGATAACTTAGGCTCTTTCTACCAGGGGATTTATCACTTCAGCACGGATTCGAGCAAGCAAGGTGTTCAGGCGGTATTGGTACCTAAAATCGATATCCCAGTCGCGATTGATAACACTGTGGCTGCGGGTGAAGCGGTTACCGTCAAGCTGGCGGGCGTGATGGATGGCCTGGGGCAAGTTGACTTGGCTGATGTCAGCTTAGAGTACGGTTATGGCCAAGAGTGTTCACTGGCTGCAGTCTCTGTATCGATTTACTGCCCTGTTGCGAGTAAATTTGCTGAAAGTGCTTGGAAAACGGCAGAAGTCAAAATAGTTAATGGTCAGTGGGTTGCGACCATTCCTAACGATACTGCCGCGGGTAATTTTGTGCATTTACGTGTACAAATGAACGATGGCAGTAGCACTGCGCAGCAGACTATGATGCGGGTTTATATGCTGAAGTAATATGTCACAGTAGTTTGGATAACACCGCTATTGTTTAGGCAATAGCGGTTTTTTATTACTGAATGTTTAACATCGGCTTAGAAAGGGAAGAGCACGACGAGGAGCACTAAACTGGAACACAGCAGTAACCCCTGCTGCAGTAGGCGTTGGCCTTGAATAAGGCTGTTTTTACCTTGTTTTAAACTGGTAATAAGTTGATTGTGTTTATAAATCCGGCAAGTTAGCTCATCGGTTTGGGGATCGATAAACAGCTTGAAACTGCATTGATGGCCATCATTGAGCTGTACTTTATGTACGCTGTTCGGGCCAAAGTTAAACTTGCGCGACACCATCTGCCCATTCACGAACACACGTTCAATTCCAAACCAATCACTGGCCTGTAGCTCAACCGAGTCCTGATTTAACTCGTACTTAAAACTGACCATATGCAATCCCTTCATTGACAGACGAGTGATTAATTCAAGCAGAGGCACATAGGCTTTTCCACTACAGAAAAGTGAATTTTACGTGGCGTTTTGGTATCTGATTGGTATTAAGAGGAATTTATTTTTAGCTGGATAAACGAAGCGAGGGAAGAGGTTGAGGCGAACAACAAGTCGTTGTCCGCCTATAGCATGATTAGGCTTTTGCTGCTTGATAAATGGCACGGGCCATTTCGTCTGCAACCGCCGCAGTAGTGCGGTTTTCAGCGTCGGCTTTAGTGAAAATCTTCAGCAATGTATTGTAGATTTCTCTGACCTTAGCTTCTGATTTCGCTGCGTCATAGTCTTTTTCAAATGACACGTTGATGATACCGCCAGCGTTAATCACATAGTCTGGTGCATACAGAATGCCCATTTCTTTTAACTGCTCGCCATGGCGAACTTCGGCTAATTGGTTGTTGGCGCAACCGGCAACAATCTTAGCTTTAAGCTGTGGCAAGGTCACATCGTTTAAGGTGGCACCTAATGCACATGGCGCATAGACATCAACGTCTTGGGCATAGATATCCTGTGGGGCAACGACGATGGCGCCAAAGTCGGTAGCCACTTTGTCGAGTGAAGCTTGGTGAATATCGGTGACGATAAGCTCTGCACCTTCTTCATGCAGGTGTTTACACAGGTAGTAACCTACATGGCCCACACCTTGAACGGCAATTTTAAGGCCTTTTAAGCTGTCTAAACCGAGTTTGTGTTTAACGGCTGCTTTGATCCCTAAATAGGTGCCTAATGCGGTAAAGGGGGATGGATCGCCGCTCTTGCCTTCAAGACCCGCCATGTATGGGGTTTCTTGATGGGCGATCATGATATCCGCTGTAGTGGTACCTACGTCTTCTGCTGAATAGTAACGCCCACCCAGGCTATTGATAAAACGGCCAAAAGCACGGAAGAGGGCTTCGCGATCAGGGCGCTTAGGATCGGCAATAATTACTGACTTACCACCACCCATAGTCAAACCTGCGAGGGCGTTTTTGTACGTCATACCGCGGGAGAGGCGTAATACGTCTGTCAGGGCTTCATCGTCGGATTGGTAGTTCCACATCCGGCAGCCACCCACAGCAGGACCTAAGTTGGTGTTATGGATGGCAACGATGGCTTTTAAGCCACTCTCTTTATCATGACAGAATACGACCTGTTCATGCTCATCAAAGGATACATGATTAAATACAGCCACGTGAAGTTCTCCGCTATACACAATAAAACGTCGATGGAATGGCTTCCCATCGACAGCTCGTTATATTTATTGCAGAACCATAGCATTTAGCGATACTCTCAACCATGCATAATGACCGAATAAATAGATTATTTGTGGCAATTTAGCTTTCCACTTTACGTAAACGTAAGGTTTTTAGTGTGAAACCAGTTTTTACTGGGATAATCTCAGACATTAGAACGATTCGCGTGCTGTCCCAAGAATGAGAGCCGCGTAATAACAATAAGATAGGACGGAAGTATGACTGAACAAGCTGTCGACCAGGCTCAACCAACAATCTCTCCAGAAGAAATGGAGAAACTGCGCCAAGAGTGGGTCAGAACTCAATTCCAAAAAGCGAACCGTTTTTTAGCGGAAAAAGGGGTGATCCCAAGTAAAGTGTTAGCCGACGAGAGTCGTTATCTGGCGCCTTATTTAGCGATTTGGAAAATGGAATCTAAGCGTCCTTCGGCCAAAACCTATTGGGTGATGTCTGGCGATTTACCGTCGGATTTTGTCGACGTCAAAGTCGCGAAAACGGCGCGCGATGCGCTTCGTCACTTCTCTATGATGTGGCAGATGCAGGCCGAAAACCTGATCCGCTCAGGTGCGGTTCAACGTGATGCGACGCAGGCAAAATTTGCGCAGTTATTAGTATCACGTGCTGAGAGCTTGTATCGGATGCACAATGATGAAAAGCTTTGGAATACTAATGCTTAATCTAGTGTTAGCGTAAAAACTAAAGGCACTCAGTTGAGTGCCTTTATTGTTTTGGGTGACGCTAATCTGTCGACCTCACGCAATAGTGCGCTAAGGCTTAAGCTTCATCGTCACTTAAATAATATAAGCCTTGATTGATTAGCTTAAGCAGTAGTTCTTGCACTTCAGCATGCTTACACAGTGCCATGGCGCTGTCGCTATCAAAGCTGACATGATCGCTTAACTGGATTAACACGGCTTCTGGCGTATTGGGCAGCTCATAAATTTCGCCATTGATGAATAAGCGAGATTGAGTGTCGTTTTCTAAACGCAGCACTTTTAAGCCGCCGATGCGATTAACGCCAGCGCCTTGCTCGAACGCATCCTGGAGATCGTCTGCGTTATAGGCTTCTTCACCCTCGCAGATATCCAGTTCAAAACGGTTTTGACTCAACAGTTTACCTAGCACCACTTGGTAGCTTGTTGGATCTTGGGCGAGCTGACTTAACAGTGACATGATCCCGAGCTGATGATCTTGACTGATCACGCCAGGATTCGCAGGCTCAGTCGCCGAGGTGAAACGCTGCTGACCTAAGTTATTGTCGAGCAAGTAATCGGCAACTTCACTGGCGAGCTCCTGTTGGCTCGGCGCGCGGTAACCAATTGAATAGCTTAAGGCTAAGGTTAAGGTTTCACCGCAGTGTGGGTAGCCAGGCGGAATATATAGCACGTCGCCTTTTTCTAATACCACGTCGATGATTGGCTCGAAGTCTTCCACCAGTGGCGAGTTCGGGTTGCCGCCACGGCGTTGTTGCGGCGTATTAGCGCCCACAGTCCAGCGACGCTCGCCTTCACCTTGGATGATAAACACATCGTAGTTATCAACGTGTGGACCGACACCGCCACTCGGGGTCGCGAAGGACACCATCAAATCATCGAATCGCCAGTCGGGCAGAAAACGAAACGCTTCCACTAATGGCTGAGAGTCCGGATACCAATGGTTTACGGCTTGCACCAGTAATTGCCAGTGGGTTTCGCCGTAATTGTCGTAATCCTCGAACGGACCTTGGATTACTTCCCAGTTGTCTTTTTGAGTGACCACGATGCGCGAGGTGATTTCTTCTTCACAGGCAAGGCCTGCAAGCTCATCGGCGCTGATCGGATCTTCAAAGTCAGGGAAAGCGCCCTTGATGACCACAGGTTTTTGTTGCCAGTGTTCCTTGAGGAACTGGGCGATATCGAGATTGAGTGTATACATAGTGTCAAAAAAGGCGACTACATCGAATGTAACCGCCTTAATCCTTATTTGTGGCTGATAAAAAATATCAGCTCGCGAATCTTTGCTCTCGCTACTTTGTGAGCAAACTCCACTGAGCTAAAAATATTAGTTAAGCTCGTCGACGAAGGCTTCAGCACGGCCAATGTAGTTGGCTGGCGTCATCTTCTTCAGCTCTGCTTTCACTTCTTCAGGCAGGGCTAAACCGTCGATGAATACCGCTAATTGCTGGGCATCGATACGCTTACCGCGAGTCAGTTCTTTTAACTTCTCGTATGGCTTTTCAATACCATAACGACGCATAACGGTTTGTACTGGCTCGGCTAAGACTTCCCAGTTTTGGTCGAGTTCGGCACGTAAATGATCTTCGTTCACTTGTAACTTGCTGATGCCTTTTAAGGTGGCTTGGTAGGCGATCAGCGAGTGGGCAATACCCACGCCTAAGTTACGCAGTACGGTTGAGTCAGTTAAGTCACGTTGCCATCTTGATACTGGTAACTTAGACGCTAAGTGTTGCATCAGAGCGTTAGCAATCCCAAGGTTACCCTCTGAGTTTTCAAAGTCGATTGGGTTGACTTTGTGTGGCATGGTTGATGAACCAATTTCACCGGCAACGGTACGTTGCTTGAAGTGACCAAGGGCAATGTAACCCCAAACGTCACGGTCGAAGTCAATCAGGATAGTGTTGAAACGCGCGATGGCATCAAACAGTTCGGCGATGTAATCGTGTGGCTCGATTTGCGTGGTGTAAGCGTTCCAGTGCAGGCCTAAGCTGGTGACAAAACGCTCAGACAGTGCATGCCAGTTGACTTCTGGGTAAGCAGATAAGTGGGCGTTGTAGTTACCCACTGCGCCGTTAATTTTACCCATGACTTCAACCGCTGCGATCTGCTTGATTTGACGCTCTAAACGCACCGCAACGTTGGCCATTTCTTTACCTAAAGTTGAAGGTGAAGCGGGTTGACCGTGAGTGCGTGACATCAATGGCACTGAGCGGTATTCAACGGCCAGTTTTTTGATGGCGCTGAGCAGTTCATTGCAGTATGGCAGAACCACTTGCTCACGGGCTTCGGTCAACATTAAGCCGTGGCTCAGGTTGTTGATGTCTTCAGAGGTACAGGCGAAGTGAACAAATTCACCCACAGCGGCGAGTTCAGCGTTGTCTGCGATTTTTTCTTTGATGAAGTATTCAACCGCTTTTACGTCGTGGTTGGTGGTGCTTTCAATGGCTTTCACGCGTAGCGCATCTTGCTCGCTGAAATTGTCTTTAATTGCATCTAACACCGCGATAGCAGATTCGCTCAGCGGCGGCACTTCGGTGATTTCTGGGCAATCGGCGAGTAATTTTAACCAGTTGATTTCAACTTGAACACGGTACTTAGTAAGACCGAACTCGCTGAAAATCCCTCTCAATGACGCTGTTTTACTACCGTAACGGCCGTCTACCGGAGAGATAGCAGTTAGTGCGGAAAGATCCATGTGAAGCTCCTTGATGAAAACTTATTTTATTATAGGGTAAGACTTTTCTTGGCTGTGTCTATGATGGCTTTACGGGCGAAGACTAAGTGTCGACGTTTACCGCCCAGTTGTCGCCATAACACGGCGCTGCGCATGGCTGCGAGCAGCAGGGCGCGAATTTTGTGTTGTACTAGTGGACGTTGCAGGCACAGTGGATTGCCTGAGATCTGAATCTTAGGTCCAAGATTACTGATAATGTCGCTATAAATACTGGCCAGATTGGCAATGACTTGCTCGTCGGTGATCGCAAAATGATGTAGCTGACGATTCACTTGATTGATGCGTTCGGCAAGCATGGCTAACCCGCTGTTCGAGCGAGTTAATTTACGTTCAAGCGCCAAAATGCCGACCAGATAGCGGGTGATTTCTACATCTTTTTGACTGCTGTCACCCAGTTGGTTTAACACCAACTGATAACCTTTGTGCAGGGCAGCCTTGTCTTGATAGACATCGGCGGCGCTTTCAGGGTCGGTCACTAAAATAGTGTTTAAGCTGGCCGCCAGCTCATCCGTGTCACTCTCACCATGACGGGCTAAATACTGAACTTGCGCAATGGCCTGCAGTATTCCTGCAAAGGCCATAGTGCGATTATGGAGCTGCTCGTTCACGGCTTATCCTCGGATCAGTTGATCGATAATCCCGCCACCTAGGCACACTTCGCCATCGTAGAATACCGCTGATTGGCCAGGCGTCACTGCGGCAACAGGCTCGTCAAACACCACCTTGAGGGTATTGTCATCAAGATAGGTGAGGGTGCAGGGGATATCCTGTTGGCGGTAACGGGTTTTCACCACAATCTGGCTGCCTTCGGCGGGACCTTTGCGGTCGACCCAATGCAATTGATTGACGAGCATGCCGTTGGACATCAAACGCGGGTGATGCCCACCTTGGCCAACCACCAAGACATTACGTTTGAGATCTTTATCGACCACGTACCAAGGATCGTCGTTGCTGTTTTTCATGCCGCCAATGCCCAGACCTTTACGTTGACCTAAGGTGTGGTACATCAAGCCTTGGTGCTTGCCAATGATTTCGCCTTCGGCGGTTTCGATATTGCCAGGTTGCGCCGGTAAGTAATTACCTAAGAACTCAGTGAATTTACGTTCACCGATAAAGCAAATGCCGGTGCTGTCCTTCTTATCATGGGTAATTAAGCCCATTTTCTTAGCGATTTCACGCACTTCGTGCTTTTCGAGTTCACCGACGGGGAATAGGCTACGCGCCACTTGTTCATGGCTTAAGGTATAGAGGAAGTAGCTCTGATCCTTGTTGTTATCGACTCCGCGCAGCATTTGCGTGGTGCCATCGGCATTATCGCGGCGGCGCACATAATGGCCCATGGCGATATAGTCGGCATCGAGGATATCGTCGGCAAAGTCTAAAAAGGCTTTAAATTTGATTTCTTTGTTGCACATGATATCGGGGTTAGGGGTACGACCCGCCTTGTATTCGGCGAGGAAGTACTCGAACACATTGTCCCAATATTCGGCGGCAAAGTTGACCGTGTGCAGTTTGATCCCAAGCTTGTCGCAAACGGCTTGAGCATCCTTTAAATCTTCGGCGGCCGCGCAATACTCGTCGTTGTCATCTTCTTCCCAGTTCTTCATGAAAAGGCCTTCAACCTGATAGCCTTGCTGCATAAGCAAATAGGCTGAAACAGATGAATCAACACCGCCGGACATGCCGACAATGACTTTTTTTCCTGTATGAGTGGGTTCGATTGATGTCATAGATCCTAAAAACCATTGAGTATATGTATTGGTTAGCCGTGAGAATGACTCACCTTGGTGGGCCACGCTCACGTTAAAATCTGCGTCTTCGCTTAGACTGTGTTTGATAGCAGACAAGCGGGCGATTCATCGAGCGAGTGTTTGCTAAAACAGCGCTTAAATGCCGTGTTGAATCGCGAATTTACGCGGGGGCGTATTCTATCACGCCTTGTCGCTTGGGGCTATCTTTGACATCCCGTCAGACGCTGACTATTGAGTAATTCGAGGGAATAGGTTTGCCCCTGTTGCTGTTGATGGCGGTAATCCTTAAGGCAATCGAGCACTAATGGGCTGCGAAGCTGTTGCGTTTTGGCCTCGACTTGCTCAAAACTCAGCCAATGGGCGGCATCAATATCCGCATCCTGTGGTTGAGGGGGGAGCAGCGCATCGACTTGTACGAAAAAGGTAAAGCGCACAAAAGCGAGTGCTTCACTGGCACTAAACTGATAAATCCCCACTAAACCCTGTGGCTCAAGATTAAGCCCCGTTTCTTCAAGCACTTCACGTTTACAGGCCTGGATCAGACTCTCGTTAGCCTCTAAATGACCGGCGGGTTGGTTAAAGCGCTGCTCGCCATCAATCCACTCTTCTACCAACAGATACTTATCTTCGGTAGGAGCGTGGATAATACAGGCCACAGTCACATTGGGTTTGTATCTGAGTTTTTCTGCCACGCTAATCACCTCATTATTGTTGGCTGGATACAGTGACATCCTGTTTATTGTATTCGTAGTGTTGTTAAATCATTCTGCCTTTTGAGTCACTTGGATGCATTTATGCTCACCCGTGGCTAAATCATCTAGACTCCATTGGCCTATTTTATAACGAATGAGTCTTAAGGTTGGAAAACCAATATGGGCCGTCATCCGCCGAACTTGGCGATTGCGTCCTTCATGGATTTGAATTTCCAGCCAAGTGGTAGGGATGTTTTTTCGCTCACGGATCGGCGGATTACGCGGCCAAACATTCGGCGTCGCCATAATGCAGACCTTCGCAGGGAGTGTCATACCATCTTTTAATTCAACCCCTTGGCGCAATTTTGCTAAATCCGCATCCGTGGGTTCTCCCTCGACTTGTACCCAATAGGTTTTAAAGGTTTTCTTTTTTGGCTCAGTGAGTTTGGCCTGAAGTTGACCGTCGTTGGTGAGGAGTAACAGGCCTTCACTGTCGCGATCCAATCGTCCTGCGGCGTACACTCCCGGAATAGGGATGTAATCCTTTAAGGTTTTACGGCCTTGCTCATCGGTAAATTGGCATAGGACATCGAACGGCTTATTAAATAAGACGATCATCGGCTCGCCTTGGGGTTTTGTGCGTGCAGCCGTTGAGCGCTGTTGCGGGCGAGACTTGGCGCCGCTGCGCTCAACACTGCTTCGCTTGGCACTGTGTCTCTCAGAATTTGCCCCTTGCTGTAAACTTGGCTTGGCATTCTTGGCGAAGGTATGGGGTTTCTTGGCGCTATTGCGGTTATCCGCCGGATTGGCGCGCCCTGTTGCGGGGCGTTTGCCGCTGGCGCGTGGGCTGGATGCGGTTGCTGGCGTGCTGTTTTTGTTCATGCTGTGGCTAATAGTCGCTGTAAGCTGACGACCGAACTTAAAAGTTTGAGGACGTGTATCAATAATCTGTACACAGTGTACTTGGCATTCGCCGTTAGTGGAATTTGAATATTACTGCGAATGCTCTATGATGTCGGCCTGAAAATGTGATCTACGCCTAAATGTTTGTTAGGTATTAATGAGTCGATTTACCCACGTTGGCGAACGCAAAGAGGATGTTGCCGCGGGTTTTGAGGTTGCAGAGGCGTTCACGATTGCCTCGATAGAGAATTCCGCCGTGCCAATGTTTGTTCGTCATGATATAAAATTATTATAAAAATATTAAATTTTACAATAATGTAGGATGTAACATGAAAGATAACTCACCAACAATTATTTATACCGAAACCGATGAAGCACCAGCTCTTGCAACGCTTTCTCTGTTACCTATCATCAAAACCTTTACGGATGCGGCGGGTGTTGCGGTTGAAACCCGTGATATTTCTTTATCGGGCCGTGTGATTGCTAATTTCCCTGAAAAACTGACTGACGCGCAAAAGATTGGCGATCACTTAGCTGAGCTGGGTGAATTAGCGAACCAACCTGAAGCTAACATCATCAAACTGCCAAACATCAGTGCCTCAATTCCGCAGTTAAAAGCTTGTATTTTAGAGCTGCAACAGAAAGGTTACGACATTCCCAATTATCCTGACGAGCCAAAGACTGACGAAGAAAAGTCTATCAAAGCGCGTTACGACAAGATCAAAGGCAGTGCGGTAAACCCAGTACTGCGTGAAGGTAACTCTGATCGCCGCGCGCCGCTGTCAGTGAAAAACTTCGCTAAGAAAAACCCACACTCAATGGGTAAGTGGACCAAAGAGTCTCAATCACACGTTGCTCACATGAGTGAAGGTGACTTCTACGGTAGCGAGCAGTCAGTGACGCTGGCTAACGCAGACACAGTTAACATCGTACTGTCGCAAAAAGACGGTCAAGAAGTGGTATTGAAATCTGGCCTGAAACTGCTAGCTGGTGAGATCATCGACGCGTCAGTGATGAGCAAAAAAGCCCTAGTTAGCTTCTTTGAGCGTGAAATCGCCAATGCCAAGGCCGAAAACGTGTTGTTATCACTGCACCTTAAAGCCACCATGATGAAAGTGTCCGATCCCATTATGTTTGGTCACGCAGTCAAAGTATTCTTCAAACCTGTGTTTGATAAACATGCGCCATTATTTGCTGAGTTAGGCGTTGATGTGAACAACGGCTTTGGCGATGTATATGCCAAAATCGCTAGTTTACCTGCCGATGTCCGTGCACAAATTGAAGCGGATATCGCCGCCGTTTATGCTGAGCGCCCAGCGCTGGCGATGGTGGATTCTGACAAAGGCATCACCAACTTACACGTGCCAAGCGACATCATTATCGATGCTTCTATGCCTGCGGCCATTCGTTCATCAGGCCAAATGTGGGGTCCTGATGGCAAGTTGCACGATACTAAAGCGCTGATCCCAGACCGTTGCTACGCGGGTGTGTATCAAGAAACTATCGCTTTCTGTAAAGAACACGGTGCCTTCGATCCTAGCACTATGGGCAGCGTGCCAAACGTTGGTCTGATGGCGCAAAAAGCCGAAGAATACGGTAGCCACGATAAAACCTTCGAAATCCCAGCGGATGGCGTGGTTAACGTGATTGATGCCAGTGGCAAAGTGTTAATGAGCCACAACGTTGAAGCGGGCGATATTTGGAGAATGTGCCAAGTTAAAGATGCGCCGATTCGCGACTGGGTGAAATTGGCCGTACGCCGTGCACGCTTAAGTAATACGCCTGCGGTATTCTGGTTAGATGCGAATCGTGCCCACGATGCGCAACTGATTGCTAAAGTGAAGCAATATCTGCCTGAGCATGATACTAACGGTTTAGACATCAGCATCATGTCACCAGAAGAAGCGACTCGTTTCTCACTAGTGCGCATTAAAGAAGGTAAAGATACTATTTCTGTTACCGGTAACGTACTGCGTGACTACCTGACTGACTTGTTCCCTATCCTCGAACTGGGTACCAGTGCTAAGATGCTGTCTATCGTGCCGTTAATGAATGGTGGCGGCCTGTTCGAAACGGGTGCGGGCGGTAGTGCGCCTAAACACGTACAACAGGTTGAAAAAGAAGGTCACTTACGTTGGGACTCTCTGGGTGAATTCCTGGCTTTAGCGGCTTCGTTAGAGCATTTAAGCCAAACTGTGGGTAATCCTAAGGCACAAGTACTGGCAGATACTTTAGATCAAGCCATCGGTCAGTTCTTAGATAGCAACAAGTCGCCATCAAGACGCGTTGGTGAGCTGGATAACCGTGGTAGCCATTTCTATCTGGCGATGTACTGGGCACAAGCGTTAGCCGCTCAAGCCAAAGATGAGCAGTTACAAGCTCATTTTATTCCATTAGCGCACGCGTTAAGCGCAAATGAGCAAGTGATTGTTGCTGAGCTAAACAATGCGCAAGGTGCGCCAGTGGATTTAGGCGGTTACTATCGTTTAGACGCGGCAAAAGCTGAAAAAGCCATGCGCCCAAGCGAGACACTGAACAAGCTATTAATTGCTTAACGATTTATCGTTAACTTAGCATTAATACTGAAAAGGCCTGCATTGCAGGCCTTTTTTATCAGACTCAATCTTTGAGAAAAGTTGTCAATCGCCCAAAAAAAAAGGCAGGGATATAATCCCTGCCTTTTAGATCATTGGCCTCACCAAACGTTATTTTGTTGGTGAAATGGCTGAAGCGTGCATTCCTTTTGGACCCTGTTCTACTTCGAATTGAACTGGTTGGCCTGCTTTTAGAGTTCTATAGCCTTCCATTTCAATGGTAGAATAGTGTGCAAAAACGTCCTCGCCACCTTGATCAGGGCAAATAAACCCGAATCCTTTGGCGTTGTTGAACCATTTAACAGTTCCGCTTGCCATACTTCCACTTCCTTCTGTTGTCTACTTACCAGTAAGATAGTAAAACCTGTATAGACGGGATTGTTTCACCGTCTGAGCTACAGAATGTAAGGAGTAAATGCGGAAGTCAAGCTAAAATTAACAAAGAGGTAACAACTAATTAATTTGAAGATAGCAATTGGAAGAGGCCAACACGAGAGGCTAGTATTAAAAAATGGGTAAGACAGGAAACATAGAACACGTTGAAGAGCGTGTGGAATCTGAGTTAATGCCACCTTCGATGTATAAGGTGATCCTCAATAATGACGATTACACTCCAATGGATTTTGTGATCGAAGTGCTGCAAATCTTCTTTCGCAAGAATGAGCAGGAAGCCACAGATATCATGTTGACTATTCATCACCAGGGAAAGGGTATCTGCGGGATTTTCCCCTACGGCATTGCAGAAACTAAGGTGATACAAGTAAATCAATTTGCAAGACAAAACCAACATCCGTTACTGTGTTCGTTAGAGAAGGCTTAACCGCGCTTACTCTGTTGTCAGTTGTTAATTTTGGGGGTGCTTATGCTGAACAAAGATCTGGAAGTCACCTTAAATCTGGCGTTTCAGCAAGCCAGAGAGGCACGTCACGAGTATATGACAGTTGAACATCTGTTATTGGCTCTGATAGACAACCCTGCGGCTCAAGAAGCGCTAATCGCCTGTGGAGCGAATTTAGATAAACTCAGAGATGAAGTAGCAAGCTTTATCCAACAAACCACCCCAATCATTGCGGATATGGATGATGATAAAGAAACCCAACCAACGCTTGGGTTTCAGCGAGTGCTGCAACGCGCCGTTTTCCATGTGCAGTCTTCGGGCCGCAATGAAGTCACTGGTGCCAATGTGCTGGTGGCCATTTTTAGTGAGCAGGAATCCCAAGCCGTGTATCTGCTGCGTCGCAGCGACATCAGCCGTTTAGATGTGGTGAATTATATTTCCCATGGTTTTTCAAAAAATGAGGACAGTGACGCCCATCAAGATCACGAACGCATCGAAGATCAAACCGAAGCGGGTGAAGAGCGCAGCATGTTGTCGCAGTTTGCAAGCAATCTAAACCAGCTTGCAAAACAAGGGATTATAGACCCACTCATCGGCCGCGATCAAGAAATTGAACGGGCAATTCAAACCTTATGCCGTCGCCGTAAAAATAATCCGCTGTTAGTGGGTGAAGCGGGCGTGGGTAAAACCGCGATTGCCGAAGGCTTGGCCTATCGAATCGTTAATAATCAAGTGCCAGAGGTGATGTCGCAGGCGACGGTTTATTCCCTCGACTTAGGCTCCTTGCTTGCTGGCACTAAATACCGTGGCGATTTTGAAAAACGTTTCAAGAGTCTGCTTAAGGAGCTTAGCGCCGATAAGCACGCCATTTTATTTATCGATGAAATTCACACCATCATTGGTGCGGGCGCCGCATCGGGTGGGGTGATGGATGCGTCGAACCTGCTTAAGCCTCTATTATCGAGCGGTAATTTGCGTTGCATGGGCTCGACCACCTTCCAAGAATATCAAAGCATTTTTGAGAAGGACCGCGCATTGGCGCGTCGTTTCCAAAAGGTCGATATCAATGAGCCTTCAGTGGCCGAAACCACGAAAATTCTGATGGGGCTCAAGGCCAAGTACGAAGAGTACCATGGCGTGCGTTATACCCAAGCGGCGATTAACAGCGCGGCTGAGCTGTCGGCAAAACACATCAACGACCGGCATTTACCCGATAAAGCCATCGATGTGATCGATGAGGCGGGTGCGCGCATGGCCATGTTGCCACAGAGCAAACGTAAGAAAACCATAGGTCAGGCCGAGATTGAAACCATAGTGGCTAAGATTGCTCGGATCCCAGAAAAGTCTGTGTCTGCTACGGACAAAGACTTACTGCGTAATCTTGAGCGCAATCTCAAGATGGTAGTCTTTGGTCAAGATAAGGCGATTGAGTCATTAAGTTCGGCGATTCGCTTATCTCGCAGTGGATTAGGTACCGATAAAAAGCCTGTGGGCAGCTTCTTATTTGCAGGCCCAACAGGGGTTGGTAAGACAGAAGTCACCAATCAGTTAGCCAGTTGCCTTGGCATGAAACTGGTGCGTTTCGATATGTCTGAGTACATGGAAAGCCATACAGTTTCTCGCTTAATTGGTGCGCCTCCAGGTTATGTGGGCTACGATCAAGGTGGTTTATTGACCGATGCTGTGATTAAGAATCCCCATTGCGTGGTGCTGCTCGATGAAATTGAGAAGGCTCACCCCGATGTGTATAACCTGTTGCTGCAAGTCATGGATCACGGCACCTTGACCGATAACAACGGTCGCAAGGCGGACTTTAGGCATGTCACCTTAGTGATGACGACAAACGCTGGGGTTCAGGAAACGATCCGTAAGTCCATTGGCTTTACTCAGCAGGATCATACCCAAGATGCCCTGTCGGAAATCAATCGGGTATTTTCGCCAGAGTTCCGTAACCGCTTAGATTCCATCATTTGGTTCAACCATCTAGACATGACCATCATTGCCAAAGTGGTGGATAAATTCTTGGTGGAATTGCAGGCGCAATTGGATGCGAAGCATGTGGTGCTTGAAGTCAGTGATGAAGCCAGAACCCTACTCGCCGAGAAAGGCTATGATAAGAGCATGGGCGCGCGGCCAATGGCCCGCGTGGTAACAGAGCTTATCAAACGTCCGTTAGCGGATGAAATCCTCTTCGGTGAGCTTGAGCATGGCGGTATTGCCCATGTTGATGCGAAGGAAGGGGAAATCGTTATCCACACCGAACGGCATGAAAAGAGTACCAGCAAAGCGTAAATGCTTTGAAAACCAATAAAAATGGCTGCAATTGCAGCCATTTTTCTGATCTTTCGCCAACAAAAAAACCCGGCCTCGCCGGGTTTTTCAACTAAGGGGTACTATTAGCGTGCGCGGAAGACAATACGACCTTTGGTCAGATCATAAGGAGTCAACTGAACGGTAACTTTGTCACCAGTCAGGATGCGGATGTAGTTTTTGCGCATTTTGCCAGAAATGTGGGCTATCACCACATGACCATTTTCAAGCTCTACGCGGAACATTGTGTTTGGCAAGGTTTCAAGGATAGTGCCTTGCATTTCAATGTTGTCTTCTTTCGCCATTAATTAGTTATCCCATTAGCCTTCGAATATAAAAAACGGGCGTATCATGCCGCAAATTCACCTTGCTGTAAAGGGGAAGTGCCTAGCAAACTTGGGAATACTCCCAGCCTTGGGGGGTTAAAATCTGGTAAGGACGGTATAAGCGCTTGTAGGACATTTTTCGATTGGCATCAATTTGATATCCGAGATACAGAAATTCTTTGTCTTGTAATTTTGCTAAGCGGCACTGGAGTAAAATCAGCAGTGAGCCAAGGGAGCGGCGTTCTTCATCGGGGTCAAAATAACTGTAAATGGCCGACAAACTATTAGGGAGTGTATCTGTCACGGCCACCGCTAAAAGTCGATTACCATCATAGACTTCGATAAAGGTTGGCGGTAGCCAATGGCAAAATAAGAACTGCTCATATTGCGACTTACTCGGGGGAAACATGGGGCCATCGAAGTGGCGCTCACGGATATATTTTTCATACAGGGCATATTGGGCCTCGGTATGTTCAGAGGTAATACGCCAAGTTAAATCGCGGTTATGGGCTAAGGTGCGTTTTTGCCGTTTAGACGGCATAAACTCATTAATCGGCAGACGAATCGGCTGACAGGCACTGCAACGAGGGCAGCGCGGTTTATAGATGGCGCTGCCACTGCGGCGAAAACCTATGGCTAGTAGGCGATCAAATAAAATCGGGTCGAGGGTTTCCTCTTGGATCACCAATAATTGTTCCTGCTGTCCATCCAGATAGCTGCAGGGAAAGATTTGGCTGATCCCAATGGCGATGGGCGTGTTACTCGCGTTAGAGTTCAAGTGTGACCTCACTCGGTATCCAAGCCGCAGGATTGACTGGCTTATCCCTAAACTGAGTTAAGAGTTGAATAAAATCAGCGCGCTTCACCGGTTTGGCCCCTAAGCTCTCAAGGTGGGGATTCATCACTTGCGCGTCAATCAGTTTAAAATGCATTTTGATGAGATGCTGTTGCAACACCGCCATGGCCGCCTTGGATGCGTTAGTTTCGCGATGGAACATGGATTCCCCACAAAAGACTTGGCCGATGGCAATGCCATAAAGGCCGCCAATTAAACGCTCGCCGTGCCAGACCTCAACGGAATGGGCATGGCTATTATGGTGCAACTCGCGATAAGCCATTTGAATTTCATGGGTTATCCAAGTGCCGGCTTGTTTACGCCGAGGTTGAGCACAACCCGCCATGACATCGGTAAAGGCATGGTTGATGGTGAAACGCCAGGGCTGTTTTTTTAAATATTTCCGTAAACTGGTGCTGATATTCACTTGGCCAGGAATAAAAATGGCGCGGGGATCCGGTGACCACCACAAAATGGGATCGTCGGCGTTAAACCAAGGGAAAATGCCGTGATAATAGGCGGTCAATAAACGTTCAGGGCGAAGGTCACCGCCTATCGCCAATAAACCGTTTGGATCGGTTAGGGCGAGTTCGGGCGAAGGAAAAGCTTCAAATTCGTGATTCAGAAAAGACAGTGAGTTCACAATTGCGTATGATTCAGTAATAGACCCTTATATTAAGTTAGCGGAAATTCGGATATGTGGAAACCTACACTAGCGAGCTTTATGTTTATTTGTGCTTTAGTGATTTCTCCCGTGCAAGCAGGCTACGATCGTAATCAGGCGGTGCCGGTCGAAAAAGTCCTCTATGGCGATATCAACTCGGTACGCAATATCACCGAAACCCAATTGATAGAAGACAGAAACCAAGGTTGGAAAACCTTTGGTGGCGCCTTAGCGGGCGGGGTGATTGGTCATCAATTTGGTGGCGGCTCGGGCCAAGATATCGCGACGGTATTGGGGGCGTTGATTGGCGCAGGTGTTGGCAATCGTTATGGTAGTGGCACTACGGTGCAATCACTTAAGCTAGTGGAGCTGATGATCACTCAGGAAGATGGCACGCAAGTCATGGTGATCCAAGATTATGATCCCGGCATGGTGTTCAATGCGGGAGATAGGGTACGTGTGGTGTACCTGCAAGGTGGGGTTCGCGTTGATTTAGCCATGTGATAAAGTACGAACTTAAGCGTAACTGCCTATAATCAATACAAAAGTGTAAACGGTGATAGAATGACACGGACAGAACTTACCCAATATTTAGCCGATTTTTTGCGCGTATCGGCCTTTAAAGATTACGCCCCGAATGGGTTACAGGTTGAAGGGAAAGCAGAGATCCGCACCATAGTGACAGGTGTGACGGCATGCCAAGCGTTAATTGATGAAGCGATCCGCCTCAAAGCCGATGCGATTTTGGTTCACCATGGCTTTTTCTGGAAGAGTGAACCTGAGGTGATCACCGGCATGAAGCAGCGCCGGATCAAAGCCTTACTCGCCCATGATATCAACTTGTTCGGCTATCACTTGCCCTTAGATGCTCATCCTATGCTGGGTAACAATGCTACACTCGGCCGTAAACTTGGGATCCTCGATGCCGAAGCGGTTGAAGATGTGGCGCAGGGGCTCGTGTGGCGTGGCAAACTGGATTTACCCGTCAGTGCCAGTGAATTTGCCGCGACCTTAGGTGAAGTGCTTGGCAGAGCGCCACTGCATATTGGTGAAAGTTCGGATGAAATCCAGCACTTAGCTTGGTGTACAGGTGGCGCTCAGGATTATATTGATATTGCCGCAAGCCTCGGGGTCGATGCGTTTATTAGTGGCGAAGTGTCCGAGCGGACATTCCACAGTGCGGTGGAGCAGGGTATCCACTATTATGCTGCGGGTCACCATGCGACCGAGCGTTTTGGCATTGAGGCGCTGGGGCGTCATCTCGCCCGCGAATTTAATTTAGTACACCATTTTGTGGATATCGCTAACCCTGTCTAATGGCGTTGCCTTATCGACATTCAGTAAATAAAAGGCGAGCCATGCTCGCCTTTGTTTTATGTAAATTAACCCTAATTATAAATCAGCCTCAGTTTAAATAAGCCTTAGTTTAAATCAGCCCAAGGGTCGACAGGATAAAAATACCTAAGGTGCAGGTGAGCAGTGAGCAAACTGTGGTGAGGGCGATAATATTGGCCGCTAAGGTGGCATTCCCCCCCATGGCCCGCGCCATCACATAGCTTGCGGCCGCCGTGGGCGCGGCGCTCATCAAAAACACTAAGGCCAGTTCCACACCGCGATAGCCAAGCATCAAGGCTCCTAGGGTGATGAATAGTGGAGCAAAGATCAGTTTTAACGCGGTCGAGAACCAAGTGGAATATTTTTCATGTCTGAGCGAGCCAATATCCAGTGAGCCGCCGGTGCACAGTAGTGCTAAGGGGAGCGTCATATTGGCAAAGTATTGTCCAGCATCGAGGACCATTTTAGGCACAGGGATCGCCAGCAGATAAAACAGCATGCCGAGCATAATGGCAATGATCAGCGGATTTTTAGTGATGGTTTTAATGATCACCGCAAAGGCGCGGCGGCTCGATTCTTCTCCCCGCGGGCTTAAGCAAATTACGGCTTGAATATTGTAGAGCAGCGTCATGGACGCCACATAAACGGCCGCTAAGGCAACGCCCGATTCGCCATAGGCATTAGAGACATAGGCTAAGCCGATAATGGCGGTATTGGCCCTAAATCCCCCTTGAATGATGACGCCTTGATCCTTCGGCTCGGGGAAGAATCGTTTCGTCGCGTAGGTCGAGAGGATAAAAAACAGTAAGTTGGCTAATAAGCCATAACCGATTAACGGCGCACTGGCGGCAAGATCGTGATGCGAGCTGATGATGCTGAGAAACAACAGCGCGGGCAGGGTGACATTAAAAACCAGCTTAGAGGCGACATCAATAAAGTGCTCATCAATCACTTGGGTGCGTTTAAGCATGACGCCTAAGGCTAACATTAAACAGATGGGACCAGTTATTGAAGCAGAAAACAACAACTGCTCAATGATATTGCCCATAACTTCTCCTCGAAAATTCCATAGTGCGTTGCCGTTGAAACCGTGCGGCTTAACGATTACAAAAGTGATTACAACAGCAATTACAACTCAACCATGACTACTTGTGATTGCCGCCTCGCGATTAACGCTTAGCCACAGGCGCGATAGTGTCGCACAGTGAGTCGCTTGTCGAGAGCACATCAACTTACGTTTCCAGAAAAGCGTAACGGGATGTTTTTACCAACAAATAAGGCCGCATTAAATGCGGCCTTATGTCGATTTAGCTGTAGCTTGACTCGTGTTTAGCCTAGCTTACTTCACACGCATGCCAGGTTGTGCGCCTTCGTGGGGTTCTAAAATCCACAAATCACTGCCACCAGGGCCAGCAGCCAGTACCATGCCTTCTGACATGCCAAAACGCATCTTACGTGGCGCAAGGTTAGCGACCATCACTGTCAGCTTACCTTCGAGATCCTCAGGCGAGTAGGCCGATTTAATGCCTGCAAATACCTGACGGGTCTCGCCGCCGATATCCAATTGCAGTTTTAACAGTTTGTCGGCTTCGGCCACATGCTCGGCTTTGACGATACGCGCAATACGCAGATCGATTTTAGCGAAATCTTCAAAGTTGATGGTGTCGCTAATTGGATCGGTCGCCAATGGGCCCTTAGGTGCTTCTGTCTCGCTCGTGGCTTGCAGGTTTTCTTTAGAGTCGGCAACCATAGCGTTAACCTTTTCTAATTCAACACGTTGCATCATGGCTTTGAATGGTGCAATTTCATGGCCAGCCATATCTTGGTTTAGCGCATCCCAAGTTAAGGTCTGTTGGAAGAAGGCTTCAACATCCAACGCTAAACGTGGCAACACAGGTTTTAAGTAAGTGACCAGAATGCGGAACAGGTTCAGGGCATTCGAGCACACTTGGTGCGCCGTTTCCTGTTGATCGTCTTGCTTCACTAACTGCCAAGGTGCTGCGTCGGCGACAAAACCGTTGGCGATATCGGCCAATGCCATGATTTCGCGCATTGCTTTACCGTATTCGCGGGTTTCATAGAACTCGGCGATTTGCTCTTGCTTAGCTAAAAACGCATCCGTAAGCGTGGTGTCGGCAATCTTGGCCAACTTGCCATCGAAACGCTTAGTGATAAAGCCAGCGGTGCGAGACGCAAGATTCACCAGCTTACCCACTAAGTCGGAGTTTACGCGCTGTACGAAGTCTTCTAAATTAAGGTCGAGATCGTCGATACGGCTGCTCAGCTTGGCGGCGTAGTAGTAGCGTAAGTATTCAGGGTCTAAGTGGTCTAAATAGGTGCGCGCCTTAATAAAGGTGCCCTTAGATTTAGACATCTTAGCGCCGTTTACTGTCACATAACCGTGGGCGTAAACGCTGTTAGGCTGACGGTAGCCCGAGCCATAGAGCATGGCTGGCCAGAACAGGCTGTGGAAGTAAACGATGTCTTTACCGATAAAGTGGTAAACTTCGGCCTTAGAATCCTTCGCCCAAAATTCGTCAAAGCTCAGCTCGGGGCGCTTGTCACAGAGGTTTTTGAATGAGCCCATGTAGCCAATAGGCGCATCTAACCACACGTAGAAGTATTTGCCCGGTGCATCTGGGATCTCAAAACCAAAGTAAGGCGCATCGCGGGTGATATCCCATTGCTGCAGACCCTGTTCGAACCATTCGTCGAGTTTGTTGGCCATTTCGGTTTGCAGTGCACCCGAACGAGTCCACTCTTTGAGCATGTCTTCGAAGGCGGGTAAGTCGAAGAAGAAGTGCTCAGTGTCCTTCATCACAGGCGTCGCACCCGATACTGCCGATTTAGGGTTAATCAGTTCAGTTGGGCTGTAAGTTGCGCCGCAGGCATCACAGTTGTCGCCGTATTGATCCGGTGACTTACACTTAGGGCAGGTGCCTTTGACGAAGCGGTCTGGCAGGAACATCGACTTTTCAGGGTCAAATAATTGCGAAATGCTCTTGCTCTTGATATAGCCGTTGGCACGCAGTTTTAAGTAAATATCGCTCGCCAGCACGCGGTTTTCTTCACTGTGGGTGCTGTGATAATTATCGAAGGCGATATTAAAATCGGCGAAATCCTGCTGATGCTCTTTGTTTACTTGAGCGATCATTTCTTCAGGCGCCATGCCTAATTGCTGCGCCTTAAGCATAATCGGTGTGCCGTGGGCGTCATCGGCACAAATATAGTGGCACTCATGTCCACGAAGCTTTTGATAACGCGACCAGATATCCGTCTGGATGTATTCCAGCATGTGACCTAAATGAATCGGTCCGTTCGCGTAGGGAAGTGCGCTGGTCACGAGAATTTTACGTTGTGAAGTTGCCATCTTGTCTCAAATATCGTGGTGGGCCAAAAATAATGGTAGAGATACTAACCGATTACAGGATGATTTTCATCAAAACCTGAGTCGATTGGGTTAAATCTGCGCTAATGTTTTTGTCATTATCTGGTACACTTGGGCAAATTTATTGGTGGGGGTAATTCTTTTGTCTTCAACTCAAACTGATTATCGTTTAAGTGACGATCTTCTCGGGCCCGTTCTGGCCATTCTCGATGCATATATCGACCCGTATTTAGCGAAGGGGTTAGTGAGCGCAGGATGCGTGAATAAATTGGCGATTGAAGGTAAGCGTTTGCAGCTTGGCTTAGTCTATCCATACCCTTGCATGACGCAATATCGTGATACTGTCATGGCCATCACCAACAAACTCGCGGTGCTGGATGCCATCGACGAAGTTGAGTGTGAAATCGATTTCCAACCAAAAGTGTATTCGGCGATTGCCTCTATTGCACCGATTGCCAATGTGAAGCAAGTGATTGCCGTCGCATCAGGCAAAGGCGGTGTGGGTAAATCGACCACAGCGGTTAACCTTGCCTTAGCACTTGCAGCAGAAGGTGCCCAGGTCGGTATTTTAGATGCCGATATTTATGGTCCTTCCGTCCCATTAATGCTTGGGATCCCCAATTTCAGACCCGTTTCCCTTGATGGTAAACACATGAGTGCCGCCAGTGCCCATGGCATTGCCGCTCAATCAATTGGTTTTATGTTAAGTGGTGATGAAGCTGCAGTATGGCGTGGTCCTATGGCGGCGGGCGCGCTTGCGCAGCTGCTTAATGAGACCCAGTGGCCTGAACTCGATTATCTGGTGGTCGACATGCCGCCGGGTACTGGTGATATTCAATTGACCCTGTCACAAAAAGTGCCAGTGAGTGGCGCTGTGATTGTGACAACGCCGCAGGACATCGCACTGGCCGATGCCAAGAAAGGCATCACCATGTTCCAGAAGGTGAATATCCCGGTCCTTGGGATTGTTGAGAATATGAGTTTCCATTTATGCCCCGAGTGTGGTCATAAAGAACACCCATTTGGTACGCACGGTGGCAGTAAAATGGCCGAGCGTTATCAAGTTCCACTGCTAGGCGCCTTACCGCTGCACATCAATATCCGTGAAGCCATGGATGTGGGTGCGCCGACGGTTGTGGCCGAGCCTGACAGTGAAGTGGCGGCACTTTATCGGGAAATTGCCCGTAAAGTGGGCGCCGAATTGGCTCTCAAACAGAGTCAAAAAACAGTTTCTATTAGCGTATCAGATGACGAGTAAGGTTTAAGGGTATGAATTCTCAGCAGTGTGTCATTATTGCAATTGCTGGCGCGTCAGCATCGGGCAAGAGTTTAATTGCCAAGACGATTTTTGACGAACTTCGCCGCGATTTAGGCACAGATCAGATTGGGGTAATTAACGAAGACGCGTACTACCGCGATCAGAGTCATTTATCCATGGATGAACGTGTGTTAACCAACTACGACCATCCCAAGGCGTTAGACCATCAGCTGCTATGCACGCACTTGCAGTTGCTCAAGTCTGGCGAAGCTGTTGATATTCCTTGCTATAGCTATACCGAACATACGCGTATGGCCGAAACCGTGAAAATGACACCGAAAAAAGTGATCATTTTAGAAGGCATTCTGCTGTTAACAGACCCTAAATTACGTGAATTGATGGATGCGAGCGTGTTTATGGATACGCCGCTGGACATTTGCTTCCTGCGCCGTTTAACCCGCGACGTGGCCGAGCGTGGCCGTACGATGGAATCGGTGATTTCACAGTACAAGAAGACAGTGCGTCCTATGTTCCTACAATTTATTGAACCTTCAAAACAATACGCTGATATTATCGTGCCTCGCGGCGGTAAAAACCGTATCGCGACCGATATTTTGAAGACTCGTATTCAACATCTACTGGCAAAATAACGACTAAAACTCAGGGAGTAAAAGGCAAGATGCGCTTAACCGATATCGAAATTGAACAGGCCCTTGATAACGGCTCGATTGTGATTGAACCTCGCCCAAGCAACGATGCGATTTCTGGTGTGAGTGTCGATGTGCGATTAGGGGGGCAATTTCGCGTCTTTAAAGATCATACCGCGCCTTTTATCGACCTGAGTGGTCCGAGTACGGAAGTGCAGGCGGCGCTTGATCGGGTGATGAGCGAAATCATCGAAATCCCTGACGGCGAAGCCTTCTTCCTGCATCCCGGTGAATTGGCGCTCGCCGTGACCTATGAAAGCGTGACGCTGCCAGCCGATATCGTCGGTTGGCTCGATGGCCGCTCTTCACTGGCGCGTTTAGGCCTGATGGTGCACGTCACTGCACACCGAATTGATCCGGGTTGGCAGGGTAAAATCGTGCTCGAGTTTTATAACAGTGGTAAGTTGCCTTTAGCGCTGCGTCCACGGATGACCATTGGCGCATTAAACTTTGAACGTTTAAGCGGCCCAGTGGCGCGTCCTTATAACAAGCGTAAAAACGCGAAATATAAAGATCAGCAAGATGCGGTCGCCAGCCGTATCAGTCAGGACTAATACCCTTGATTTGGGTTAATGGGGTATCACAGGCAAGCATTGCTCCCATGGACAGAGGGCTTGCCTATGGTGATGGCCTATTTGCCACGATGCGAACCGATGCGCATGGCGTTTTGTTTTTTGAGCAGCACCAAGCCCGTCTAACGGCTGGCGCTGCGCGGCTAGGGTTCGACTGGCAAATGAGTCAAGCCCTAAGCCAACAACTCGATACTCTCGCCAAGCAATACCCACAGCACTGTATTAAATTGATGCTCACGCGGGGCGTGGGTGGCCGTGGGTATGCGCCGCCAGAGCAGGTTCAAGTCACTGAAGTCGTCTCTGTTCATCCAATTCCTGCACAATATGCTTTGTGGCAGCAACAGGGCATTCGCCTTGCGACGTCAGCGGTTCAATTAGGCCATCAACCCTTATTGGCGGGCATAAAGCACCTTAATCGCCTCGAGCAAGTATTGATCAAATCCCAGCCCTTACCACAGGGTTTTGATGATTGGTTGGTGCTGGATTGCACTGGGCAGGTGATTGAGTCTTCGATGGCGAATATCTTTTTTGTCAAAGGCAATCAAGTGATTACCCCATCGTTGGAACGCTGCGGTGTCGCGGGTGTGATGCGCGAGCAAGTTATGTTAGCCTTACTTGCACAGCAGATGAATATCGATTGTTTGCCGTTTGGCGCCGAGCGTTTAGTGGAGTTTGACTCGGCATTTATCACTAACAGCGTCTTAGGTGTAGTGGATGTGCTGGCGATTGACTCGCACACTTTTACTCCTTCTCCTTTGACAGCAGATCTTAGACAAACACTTTCACTCTCACTATGAAAAAAATCATTCTGATCGCAAGTTCTACTTTGTTGACCTTGCTGACCTTAGCTTGTTTGGTTGGTTATTGGGGCTATCGAACGATTATTGATTACAGCCAAACCCCCTTAGTGTTAACCGAAGCCAAAGAATTAACCATTGCCCGTGGCACCAGCGTGCACCAATTAGCGCAGCAGTTAGAAACCGATGGTGTTATCCAAGACAAATGGAAACTCAAATGGTTACTGAAATTGCGCCCAGAGCTGGCGAAGATCCGTACCGGTCTCTACGAGATGTCACCTTCGCAGACGATTGCCGACTTACTCAACGATTTAGCGAATGGTAAGGTGAAAACCTTTAGCCTGACCTTAGTCGAAGGCAAAACCATTGCCGAGTGGGAACAACAACTTGCGAGTGCGCCGCACTTACAGTTGTCCCCCGAGGTCTTTAGTGCGGTATTGATGGAGCAGGGCGACGATTCGGCGCTGCCCGAAGGAAAATTCTTCCCCGATACTTACCACTACACCGCCGATAGCGATGCTAAGGTGCTACTCACCCAAAGTTACAAGATGATGGAGCAGGAGCTGGCCAAAGCATGGGCGGAGCGTGTGCCCGGTTTACCACTCAAATCGCCCTACCAGATGCTGATCTTGGCATCGATTGTTGAGAAAGAAACAGGCCAGGCCTTCGAGCGCGATCAAATCGCTGGTGTGTTTATCAATCGACTCAATCTGGGGATGAAGCTGCAAACCGATCCAACGGTCATTTATGGTATGGGCGATAGATTTAAAGGCAATATCACCCGTAAAGATCTCGTCGAAGAGACCCCCTTTAACACCTATCGGATTTTCGGTTTACCGCCAACGCCGATTGCTGCGCCAAGTAAGGCGTCATTGCAGGCGGTGTCTAAACCTGCCAAGGTCAGTTATTTGTATTTTGTGTCGCGCAACGATGGCACCCATGTGTTTTCGACCACCTTGGAAGAGCATAACCGCGCCGTCGATATTTATCAGAGAAAGAAAAAATGACCCAAGCATCCGCCAAATTCATTGTTGTTGAAGGACTGGAAGGCGCAGGCAAATCGAGTGCGATTGCCCTTATTCGCGATTTTATTGAAAAACATACTGGCCTTGCACCCGTGTGCACCCGCGAGCCAGGCGGTACGCCGCTGGCCGAGCGCATTCGTGACTTAGTCAAAATTGCCGACCCAAGCGATCCTCTGTGTGATGAGTCCGAGTGTTTATTGATCTACGCCGCCAGAGCTCAGCTCGTCGCCAATGTGATCAAACCCGCGCTGGCAGAAGGTAAGTGGGTGTTAGGGGATAGACACAATCTTTCATCCTTAGCTTACCAAGGTGGTGGACGCGGCTTAATGCCCTTAGTCGAAGCCGTGAGTAACGCGACACTTAAGGCCTTTAAACCCGATTTAACCCTCTATCTTGACCTTGATCCTAAGCTTGGGCTGCAGCGCGCAGCAAAGCGGGGAGAGCTAGATAGGATCGAGCAACAAGCCATCGACTTTTTTGAACGGGCGCGCGCAACTTATCTCAAGCTTGCCAGCGAAGATGAGCGGATTGTCGTTATCGATGCCAGCCAAACCATGGCCGAAGTGCATAAAGATATTCTGGCCGTGTTACAGGCGATGGCATGGTAACGCAAAGCGGATTTGATGTATTAACCCTGCCTTGGCTCGATGCGCCAAGACAGGCGTTTTTAACCCAGTTGCAAACCCAAAAAGTCCCCCATGCGCAGCTGGTGGGTATCGATTCCGCCTATGGCGGTGAACTCTTGAGTGTGTTTATGGCGCGCGCCGCCATGTGTTCTCAACCCACTCCTGCGGGTGGATGCGGTTTTTGTAAGTCCTGCCAGCTATTTGATGCGGGTAATCACCCCGATTTTTATCAAATTGAGGCCGATGGCCATCAAATTAAAGTCGACCAAATCCGTGAGCTGTGTACCCGCCTGAGTGCAACCGCCCAGCAGAGTGGTCGGCGAGTCGCCATCATTCACCACAGCGAGCGCTTAAACTCAGCTTCCGCCAATGCGTTACTCAAGACGCTTGAAGAGCCGGGCAAAGACACCTTACTGCTATTACATTCCGATACGCCTGCGCGTTTAATGGCAACGATCAGCAGCCGTTGCCAGCGGCTTCCCTTTGTGGCGCCGTCTAAGATGGTGATCAAAAACTGGTTAATTCAGCACTGTCAGATCCAAGAGGATGTGACTTGGTGCTTGAGTGTGGTCGGCGGCCCATTAAAGTTGGCCGAGAGTTTGCAAACAGATGGGACACAACCGAGTCGTTATCAAACTTTGTTAGGTTTTCGCAAAGATTGGGCGCAAAGTTTGTCGTCAGGCCATCTGTGTGCTAGTTTGTTAACGATAAGTGAACAACAAATCATTGATGCTCTTAAGGTTTTATACTTACTCCTGAGACAAATTTTACTGAAGTACGGCGACCAAGATGCGTTTGTGCAAGCGCAAATAGGGAACTTGGCGGCGAAAATCATGGGAATGTGTCATAGCTTAAGTGCAATGCCGAGTGTCAATTATTTAGGCTTGTGTCAAAGTTATGTCTTAGAATATAGAGAAATAACAAATAAGTAACATGCCATGGTCGATCTTGTCGTAAATTTTGATACCTTACATCAGCTTTACCGCGCCTATATGCCGTTTATTAAACCGGCAGGGCTGTTTGTCGCCACCGGGGAAACCCATTACCTCGGTGAGACATTAACTATCGCCTATCGTTTACCCGGCGCGACCACCTCAAACGAGTTTCGTGGCGTGGTTGTGTGGATTAATCCGCTGGGCGCATCGGGCGGCCGTCCCGTGGGGATTGGGATTAAAATCGTTTCAGATCCCGACAGCCATAAACACCATATCGAAAAATTATTATCCCGTGAGCTCGCTTCCGGCGACTTAACCTGCACTATGTAACTTTTATCGTGGTCAGCTAGGGCCTACACTGAGTATTTAACCTGAACTCGGGGTAACGTGTGTCGAAAAAATCTAAATTTAGCACCCTAAATCAATGTCGGAACTGATTGTTTTTTAGTTAATAATATTTTCTGACTCAATGCGCAGATTTTTGCGCATATCAAGGCGCTCTGTCGTACGCCATAGCGAGCTATGGTTAGACAGAGCAACGCAGAGAGGCCCGAAAAGATGCCTATTCAGCGGCTCTACTTATCCCGAGCTCAGGTTATTTAGTACAGAGTGAAGCCTTAGCGGTATTTGACCTCGATCCCATCGCTGAGTATCCTTGTGCTCCTTTTTTGTTTCTCTGTGTGGAAATTGCTGTGCTTATCGATTCACATTGCCATCTCGATCGCCTGAAAGCGGCGCCCGATCAACAAACCTTAGAACTCATCCTCGCCAACGCTAAGGCGCGCGGTGTCGACTATATGCTCTGTGTCAATGTGCGCCAGCAGGGATTTGAGTCAATGCGTGACAAGGTTGCTGCTTTCGAGCAAGTGTTTTTGTCTTCGGGCGTGCATCCGCTGGATGTGAAAGACGGCCTCGATGTTGAGCAAATTCGCCGTTTTGCGATGGATCCGAAAGTGGTGGCTATTGGTGAAACTGGCTTAGATTATTTTTATGCCGATGAAACCAAAGCCCTGCAACAACAGTGTTTTGAGCAACAAATTACCTTAGCAGTTGAAGTCAATAAGCCGTTGATTGTGCACACCCGTGATGCCCGTGAAGACACCATCAACATGCTCAAAGCGGGGCAGGCGGACAAAGTCGGTGGCGTGTTGCATTGCTTTACGGAAAACTGGGAAATGGCCAAGGCGGCGATTGACTTAGGTTTTTATATTTCCGTTTCAGGCATTGTGACCTTTAAAAATGCCGGTGAGTTAAGAACCGTGATCCGCAAAGTGCCGAAAGAGCGTTTATTGGTGGAAACCGATTCGCCTTATCTTGCGCCAATTCCACACCGTGGACAGGAGAATCAACCTGCCTATGTGCGTGATGTGGCCGAGTTTGTGGCAGAGCTGCGCGGAGAGCGTTACGAGGAGCTTGCAGAGTACACCAGTGAGAACTTCTTTAATTTGTTTAAGAATGCGGCCCGTTTAATCGGCCGATAATGTGTGAAATTCTTGCTTAAATCCGCAAAGGCTAAGCTTTTACTTACACCTTGTGAGTAAAGTGGTCGTCGGTAAAGCTCGTTCCATAAAGCTAACACCTAAAAGCTTAATTTGATTAGGCGTAAGCCCATAAAAAAAGGCCCAAAACGATTCCAACTGTTTGGGCCTAGGGGAATGGCTCGTTGAAGAGCCGTGCGCTACAGATGAAAGCGCCATGCAGTGCGCTTTACAATAGACTCAGTGTAGTTGAGTTTAGTGTGAGTGACACTTTCTCCGCCGCGTTTTTTAGGTTATTTATCGCTAAAAAATCGCCGATTTATAACCGTTATGCCTGTGGTGGTAGCAATAGAACTTTATCTTTTACTAAGTCTCTGGGCAGGTTGTTTTTTAATTTATTGCCTAAATGTTTAGCCATGCCTAAAGGCGCGCCGCCATAACAGACAATCACTTCGCCTTGAGCTTTGCCCGCCGTATCGAGGGGAATATCGCGTCCCATCAAATACTCTTTCGCCTGCTCATCGCTCACTTCTACGACTTTCGCGCCATTTTTTGCCCCAGCTTTAAGCGCTTTACCCGCAAGCGCAATAATCGCTTCATGGCGGACTTTAAAGCCATGTTTGCTGTGGTCGGCAAGCTTAACCCCAATCCGCTGAAAGCGCATTTTGCCAATAAAGTCTTTAAATTCATGGGGGAAGAGCCAAAACTCATCGTCGCGCACCATAATGAGATCATCGGGCAGTTCGATACCCAGATCATCGGCAAAATAGGCTTGAATGGCTTTGGCTTGTTTGGCACTCGCCTCTGTAAAGGGGAAATTCTTTTGTAATTTAGGCTCAGGTTGCAGACGGGGCACGGAGCGGGTTTTAGTCAGCTTAGCGACAAAAAAGCCTTCACTGTCGTAAATTTGCGGCCAAACGTGCAAAAAGCCTTCTGGCGTAGTGGCTTTTTCAGCGCCATCAAACAATTGGCTTAAGGATTCAAATTGCACCGCATCGCCATAGGTTTGCTGTAAATATTCGCACACGCCTTGGTTTTCGTGCCGATTGAGGGTGCAAGTGGAATACACCAAACTGCCGCCCGGCTTTAACGCCAAAAAGGCGGATTCGATTAACGCCTTTTGGGTTTCGCTAATTTCGATTACTTCATCAAGGGACCAAGATTTTAACGCGTCCGCATCTTTACGAACTGTGCCTTCACCGCCGCAGGGGGCATCAATCAATACCGCATCAAAACTTTCATACAGATACTCGCCAAATACCCGTCCATCAAAGTGGGTCAGGGCACAGTGACTGGCACCCATGCGCAGCACATTGGCATGGAGCACTTTGACGCGGCTGGCGGAATATTCATTGGCGACTAATAAGCCTTGATTATTCATTAATGCCGCCATTTGAGTGGTCTTAGAGCCAGGCGCCGAGGCTAAATCTAATACACATTGCCAATCCGCATTCGGGGTAAATAACGCAGTGGGGGGCAACATGGAGCTGGCTTCTTGGATATAGAACAATCCCTGAATATGCTCTAGGGCGTTGCCGAGCTGCTCTTCTTCATCGTAGCTTATCCAGAAACCATCCTCACACCAGGGAATGGGCGCAAAGGTCCATCCTTTGGGCTGCATTAAGCGCTTAAAGTCTTCACTGCTGATCTTTAAAGTATTGACGCGAATCGAGCGACGTAGTGGTCTCGAACAGGCCGCAATAAAGTCATCCATTGAGAGATGGGCGGGCAGTTCTTGGGCAATAGTATTGATAAAATTTTGATTTAATTGAACCATAACGGGATTAGGCTGTGTATCAACTGCGGCAAGTATATCATAATCCCTTACTGGGCTGGGATTTTCTCCCTTGGCTTTTGCCATCAAAAACCAGTCATTAAAGCAACATAAAGACAAAGCATGAATAAGAATAAGGAAGGGGCAGAGTGCTAAATCGGGTGTGGTTAGTGTTTTTCCTCACATCGCTGCTAGCGATGGCGGTACAGCTGTTTAATGGGCATATCGAGGTGCTTGCCAACGCGGTAGAAGCCTTGTTTGCCAGCGCCAAACTCGCTGCTGAAATTGCCTTAGGTTTAGTGGGCGTTTTGTCCCTGTGGATGGGATTAATGCGAATTGGTGAGAAGGCTGGGGTTGTCGGGGCGATTGCCTTTGTGTTTGAGCCGCTGCTGCGCCGCTTAATGCCCGAAGTGCCTAAGGGACACCCCGCCTTTGGCAGTATGACGATGAACTTAACGGCCAACGTATTTGGGCTAGATAATGCCGCAACGCCATTGGGGCTTAAGGCTATGCAGGATTTGCAGAGTCTAAATCCGGTCAAAACCGTCGCGACCAATGCACAAATTCTATTTTTAGTGCTCAATACCTCCTCGGTGACCTTAGTCCCTGTCACAGTGTTTTTATACCGTGCCCAACAGGGCGCCGCCGCACCTGCGGACATTTTTTTACCGATACTCCTCGCCACATCTGCCTCAACCTTAGCGGGGCTTTTGATCGTTGCTGTTGTGCAGCGGCTTTCACTGCTTAATGCCGTGGTGCTCGGATATGGCGCAGTACTGCTGTCGGCATTAGTTGCCAGTGGCTTTTATTTGATGACCTTAACGGCAGACGCGATTGGCACTGTTTCGACCGCCTTAGGCAACGGGGTATTGCTACTGTTAGTCTTCAGTTTTGTGCTGGTGGCGGGCGTGCGAAAAGTGGCGATTTATGATGAGTTTATCGAAGGCGCCAAGGCAGGATTTAACCAATCGATTCAACTTATTCCGTATCTGTTAGCCATGCTGCTGGCGATTGGTTTACTCAGGGCGTCGGGCGCGTTGGATTACCTGCTGCAACTGATTGCCAGTGGCGTGAGTCTTTTCGGATTTGATACCCGCTTTGTCGATGCTATGCCAACCGCATTAATGAAACCTTTTAGCGGTTCGGGCGCGCGGGCCATGATGCTCGAAACCATGGCGCACCATGGTGTGGACTCCTTTGCGGGGCGCTTGGCGGCGATTTTCCAAGGGAGTACTGAAACGACTTTCTATGTGCTGGCTGTTTACTTTGGCTCCGTTGGGATCCGTCACGGGCGCCATGCGCTCGCCTGTGGTTTAACGGCAGACTTCGCGGGGATCTGCGCCGCGATTGCGGTTTGTTATTGGTTCTATGGCTAAGGATGCAATTGAGAAGAGCTGATTGACAGCGATAGTAGACCGTTGCTTGAGCAGATAAAAATCAGGCGCATTAGAGTTTATCTAATGCGCCTGATTGTTAAGAGATATCGAATTCGCTTGGCTTATTATCAAGCTGGCCAAACTACAGATAAGGCTTGATTTTATTGGGCCGGAGCCCATTCCTGCCATTCGCTCTGAGCTTTGTGTTGCAACTTAATCACAGCACCTTGGCTTAAGCGATTACCTGCTTGTGTTGTTTCCTTGGTGGCGACATTAATGCCGCCCGCCAATAGGGTTTCGAGCGAGCTGGCTTCAATTTGCGCACCAGAGAAAATCCCCACATCGACTTTGATGCCTGAAGCGTCCCAGAACTGACTACTCTGATTCACTAAGTGACTGTACTGCGGCTCAATATGCGCTTGCATTAGCACACTGTTACCTTGAGACGACAGGCTATAACCATCGATTTGGCCGACTTTTATGCCACGGAAGAAGATAGGCGTGCCGACTTTCATCGAGCCAAGGTTGCTATCCTCTAAGGTAAACTTAAGCGCATCTTCGGCCACGTTGGCATAGCTGCTCTCAACCAATTTGGCTTGGAACTGACTCGCTTTTTGCTTGCTCTTACCCGGTAACACGCCAATATAAGGCCCAGTAATTAAGGTTTCTGGCGCTTTAATCCCCGCTAAGGAGATTTGCGCATCAACCATATGGTACTCAGTATCACTGCGGCTGAAGTGCTCGGCATAGTCGCCATAGAGATAAGCCGTTGCCGTGAGGGTAGTTAAGTCGGCATCGAGCTTAACTTGCGTCACTTCACCCACCTGATGGCCTTGGTAACGAATGGCGGCTTTGGCGGCCAATTTCGCCGAGGCGGGTAAGGTGAGTTTGATGGCTTGAGCCTGGGCTAAGGCGAGCTGTTTGCTTTCGTATAGTTTAAGTGTCGCATTAGGTTCAGTTGCTGAACTATCCAACAAACCTAAGCTGATGCTGCCCTTTAACGCGCCCTGGAGTGGTGCAACGGCGACATCAATACCCGCAAGACTGGCACTGACATCCACGGCACTGTTGCGCCAAAACACTTTAGATTTTTGCACTAAGGGTTGGAACTGCTTATCGATAGCGATCTTAATCGCAAAGTCTTCGGTTTTACTCTGCCAGTTGACCGACTCCACGCTACCGATTTGCATTTTTTTATAGTAAATCGGTGAGCCTTGGCTGACATCGGCGCCATCGACACTGGTGAGGGTAAAGTATAGACGTTGCTGCCGAGCAAAAAACTGTTTTGCTTCATCTATCGAGCTAAAGAGTGACAGGCGAGTATTCGCCGCAAGTGGTGTGTCGCTGCTTCCTGGAATAAGACTCACAGCCCCTTTGGTGAGGGTAGCCATATCGCGGGTTTTGACCGATACTCCATCGAGTGATGCATCGATGCTCAGCGCCGACTCGGGGATAAAATAGCTATCACTGCGAACTAAGCTGGCAAACTCAGGTTGCAGCTCGAGTTGATATTCAACAGCCGACAGATCTTTAGTTAATTTCACCGCCAGCACCTCACCGATAGGCAGCTGCTTGTAACGCACTTCAGCACCTGCGGTGAGGCCCATGTTTTCAGTCGAGGTGATAGTGAGCTGACGTTTCTTGGCCTTCAGTAGATCGGGCGCCGATTCTTGCAGGGCAAAACTGCTTGGCAGCGCTGTATTGGCATTGGTGCCGGGTAAAAAGTTAATCACGCTGCCCGTGAGTAAACGCTCGGGGTTTTTGATCCCTGAGAGCGAAATATCCGCGCCTTCAAGCCAAAACAGTCCGTCACTGGTTAACAGGTTGACGTATTCAGGCTCAAACTTTGCCACCGCAGTCACGCCTGTTGCGGTGAGTTGTTTGCTTTGCAGGGTGCCAATGGTGATGCCGCGATACACAATGCGAGTGCCTTTATCAATCGCGTTGCCATCGTTCATGGTCAGGCTCACTTCAATTCCGCCAAGGGCGCTGGTTTCGGAATCATAGAGGGCAAAACTGTCGCCATTTTGTGCCGCAGGCGCTTTATCATCGGAGCTGAAACTCACGCCGCCCGCCAGAATCGAAGCAAGGCTCTCTGTGTTGACTTTAATGCCCGCTAAACTGGCGTCTACTTTCACGCCGGATACGTTCCAAAAGTGAGAGTTTTTCTTCACTAAACGCGCATATTGCTCCTGGATAAAGGCGCTGATAATGACTCTGGCGTTGCCGTCTAAACGATAGCTAACCACACTGCCGACGGGGATCTGCCGAAAGAACACCGGCGAGCCTACGTCTAACGAGCCGAGTTTATCGGCCGTCAGTTCAATCATCACCCCTTCAGTACCGATTTGCATCGGTGGTGGTTGACGCTCGGCCTCGAAGAAGGTGGCGGCATTGCCTTTACCGGGCTGAATTGCGATATAGTTGCCCGAAAACAGCGCATCTAGTCCTTCAACACCTGTGATGCTGGCTTTTGGGGTGACTAACCAGAAGAGGGTCTCTTTATTTAAGAAAGGCTTAGCGCGATAGTCCATCATGACTTTGACGTTTACGCCCTTAAGATCCTCATCGATACCAATGTCTTTCACCTTACCGACGGTAAGACCTTGATATTTGACTAAGGTTTTACCCACATCGATCCCCGTGGCACTGGGGAAGTGGATCTGAATTTCAATGCCCGATTCTTTGATGCTCTTAATGCCCAGCCATGCGCCGAGTGCGAGCGCCACAATTGGGAGCAGCCAAATCGGCGAAAAGAGTTTTTTCTTCACAACTTTTGGCGATTCAATTTGTGTCATCTTGAGGTTCCAATCGATCCCAGAGTAAACGAGTGTCTAAAACTTTTGCGGCAAGTTGCGTCAGTAAAATCACCAATGCAAACGCCGTGGCCGCGGGTGCAGGCTTTGCATCGAGGAGTTGCCCCATATTGACGAGGGCAACGGTTAGGGAAATCACAAACAAATCGAGCATCGACCAGCGGCCAATCCATTCGATGATATGAAATCCCACCATGAGTTTCTTTTTTGAAATCGGCAAATTAAAGCTAATGGCGCACAGGTATGTGGCTAAACCGATAATCTTCACCCAAGGCACTAAAATACTGGCAATAAACACGATAATGGCGATGGGCAACATATCCGAATGCACTAAATGGATAATGCCAGAGAAAATCGTATCGTGGCGCACTTGCCCCTGATTGGTGAGCATAGTAATAGGGTAGAGGTTGGCGGGAACCAACAAAATGGCGGCGGTGATCAGCAGCGCCCAACTTTTTTGTAAGCTACTGTAATCGCGCACCTGTAACTCGGCTTCACAGCGGCTGCAATGAGTGCTTTCACTGCTATTGAGCTGTCTGCACACTCGGCACAGACATAGGCCTAAATCTTTCCCCTGTTGCTTCATCTTAGCGGCGCCCCTGCATCAGTAGACTCCACATATGCTCAATATCGTATTCCCGCTGCAGGAACAGAGTGACTAAAAAAAGCATAGTGAAGCAAAAGGTGCCCATTCCGAAGTAAATATCCGAAAAATCAGATAATTGAAATGAAGAAACCAGAAAGCTAATCACATAAATCTCCAGCATAGTCAGCTGGGATAATAGCCCTTGCAGTTTTAACAATTGCTTAAGGCTATGGCGCCAAAAGGGGCTGCCGAGCCCCCATTTGACAATCAAAATTTGGCTGAGGATCGATAGGATCAACAAACCCGGACCAATTACGGCGGCGGCGAGCACGGCTAGCCCCACGACCCAATAACCTTGGTCGAACACCGCAAAGGCGCCCTGAAACACCGTGGTGGTGCGAATACTGCCCAAAAAGTGGATTTCAAGCACAGGGAAAAAATTGGCGGGGAAATAGAACACCAGCGCGGTAATGCACAGCGCCAACATGCCGTTTACTGAGCAGTATGGTGTGTCATAAAGTGCGGTACTGCAGCGCGGGCATAGCGCCCTAACACCCGTAGGTAGGGCGCGCTTTCGAATGGCCAAGTCGCAGGAACGACAGAGGATTACAGAGTTTTCTGCTGTATTTTCATGCATATAAAAATATTAAATTAGCCCCAAAGCCATTGAGATTGCGCAAATAATCCGTAAACGAGCAGATTATCCAATGAGACATCAAACAGCTTGACCCATCTCGACAACGAAAAGCGCACTCATAATATCAGAATAATCAGAACACTTGCATCACTAGTTCACTTTATGTCATCCTGATTACTGTATATAAAAACAGTACGAGGGCAGTCATGGCAGTTATTACACAGTTTGTCGTGGTAAGAGAAGGGGTGGAGAAGATGACATTCATATCGAAAAAGGAGGCTGATGCCTACGATAAGATGCTCGACATCGCCGACAACCTCATTCCATTTATTCAAAAAGCGCAGCTCGGAATTGATGAAACTGTGAGCGAACAGCTCGCATTCTATTTTGCTAACAATAAAGATGAGCTGACAAACTTGCTTAAAGGCGTAGTTCAAGTTAATAGTACGCCATCAAAACAAAATGCAGCGAAGAAAGCGCCTAAGAAGGACGACGCTGCCGAATAATTTTTTAGGAAGTCTATGAAACCGCAATTTTATGAGTCACTGAATCGTCAAGCGCTGGCCTTACTCGAGGGCGAGGATGATTTAGTGGCTGCCATGGCTAACTTTTCTGCCTTGCTGAACGATAACCTGACCGAACTCAACTGGGTAGGTTTTTACGTGATGCGTGGTGACCAACTGGTGTTGGGTCCTTTCCAAGGTAAAGTGGCCTGTACCCGTATTCCTATGGGTAAGGGCGTGTGTGGTACCTCCGCGCAAACCAATCAGACGCAGCGTGTCGCCGATGTGCATCAATTTGATGGTCACATTGCCTGCGATTCGGCCAGTAATTCTGAAATTGTTATCCCAGTCCGCGCCGATGGTAAGGTCGTGGCCGTGCTGGATATCGATAGCCCTATTTTTGACCGCTTCGATGAAGAAGACCAAAAGGGCTTGGAATTATTGGTAAAAAGCTTCGAAAACTGCCTATTTGCTTAATTTGCGTACAATAACGCATAATTCATAGTCGCAATCGGTGGCGTGCGCCTTATAATAGCGCATGCACTGATAAGGCTTATTTTGAGCACAGCCGAAATAAGCCTGATAGGTTCAGCCGTGAAAAATTGTTAACTTATATTTTTTAACTTTAGTTAACTCGGCGAGAATGCTAATTTGTACTTTGGCTCATATGTGGGCTTAACCAAGATAAACGACTCGTAAGAAGCTGATTTTTATCACCTCGGATTCGATGTCCCTTTTTAACTGTGGAAGTAATGATGGAATCAACAGATAAGTTGACCGACACCAACGCAATTTTGGCGTATTTGTATGAAACATTTCCTTTGTGCTTTATTGCTGAAGGTGAAACTAAGCCATTAAAAATCGGATTGTTTCAAGATTTGGCTGAAAGGTTGGCTGATGATTCTAAAGTCAGTAAAACTCAACTGCGAGTTGCCTTAAGACGCTACACCAGCAGCTGGCGCTACCTGAAATCGGTAAAAGCCGGTGCACAGCGTGTAGACCTCGACGGTCAACCATGCGGTGAGTTAGAGCAAGAGCATATCGATCATGCTCAAGCTATGTTGAAAGAAAGCCAAGATAAAGCCAAAGCTAAGCGTGCTGCTCAAGCACCTAAAGTGGCACCTGCTGGCAAAGCGCCTGCGAAAAAAGCCCCTAAGAAAGTGGCTGTACCTGCACGTAAGACTGAGCGCCCAGCAAAAGCAGCCCCTAAGGCTGAGCCTGCGGTTAACTTAGTGCAAGCGCAATTGACCGATCTAACCAAGAAGCAACGTGTCAATGTTAAGTTAGGTATGACGCCAGTAGCCGGCGTGATCACCGACATTAACAAAGAGGACATTCATGTTCAGCTGGATAGCGGCTTAACGGTAAAAGTGAAAGCGGAACATATCCTGCTGTAATCATTTAATCAAACGGAGTAACTTGTTGATGCGAAAACTCACTTTGGCTACATCCATTGCCACTGTTTTTGTCGGATTCTCGGCTTGGGCTGTACCACCCACGATTCAAATCAGCGAGTTACCCACTCTCAAGCAGGAAGCGCAGCATAAAGTGGCGAGTAAGCGAGTGACGGATTTATACACTCGTTCCCACTATCACAGATTCGCCTTAGACGATGCGTTTTCGGCGCAGATCTTCGACCGTTACCTGCAGCAACTCGATTACCGTCGTAATGTGCTGACGCAAGCCGATGTCGACAGTTTTAAGCCTTATACCAATCAATTCGATGATATGTTGAGTTCGGGCGATCTTGACCCTGCCTACAAGATGTTTGATTTAGTGCAAAAGCGTCGCTACGAAGGTTTTGTGTACGCGCTTTCTCTGCTCGATAAAGAGATGGATTTCACCGTGCCAGGTGATGCCTACGAGTACGACAGAGAAGATGCGGCGTGGCCAAAAGATCAAGCCGAAATCAACGAGCTGTGGCGCCAACGTGTTAAATACGATGCGTTGAATCTGAAGCTCACAGGCAAGAAATGGCCTGAGATCGTCGATATTCTGCAAAAGCGTTATAACAACGCCATCAAACGTCTGACCCAGACCAATAGCGAAGATGTGTTCCAAGCGGTGATGAATGCGTTTTCTCGCAGCATCGAGCCACACACTAGCTATTTATCGCCACGTAATGCTGAGCGTTTCCAAATGGAAATGAACTTAAGCCTCGAAGGGATTGGTGCACAGTTACAGCTCGAAGACGATTACACTGTCATCAAGAGTTTGATTGCAGGCGGTCCTGCGGCCAGCAGTGAAAAGCTGTCACCGGAAGATAAGATCGTCGGCGTCGGCCAAGAAGGCGGTGAGATTGTTGATGTGATCGGCTGGCGATTAGACGATGTCGTCGATCTGATTAAAGGGCCTAAGGGCAGTAAAGTCGTATTACAGATTTTACCTAAGAAGGGCGGCTCAAACGCTAAGCCGTTTAATTTGACCTTAGTGCGCGACAAAATCCGTTTAGAAGACCGTGCCGCGACCTCAAAGATCATCGAGCCGAAAGACGGTGAATACGCCAATCGTAAAGTGGGTGTGATTCAAATTCCTGGTTTCTATATGAATTTATCCCAGGACGTCGAAAAAGAATTGGTGAAGTTAAACGAAGCCAAGGTTGAAGGTGTCGTTATCGACTTACGTGGTAATGGCGGCGGTGCGTTAACCGAAGCCGTGTTACTGACCGGACTCTTTATCGATATGGGCCCCGTGGTGCAAGTGCGTGACGCCGATGGTCGAGTGTCTGCCCACCGTGATAACGATGGCAAGACGACCTACGCAGGCCCGTTAACCATTATGGTTGACCGTTACAGTGCATCAGCTTCTGAGATTTTTGCCGCTGCCTTGCAAGATTACGACCGTGCGCTGATTGTCGGTGAGTCAAGCTTTGGTAAAGGTACAGTGCAGCAGCATAAGAGCCTAGGTCGCATCTACGATATGTACGAGAAGCCGATTGGTCACGTACAGTACACGATCCAAAAGTTCTACCGTATCAACGGTGGCAGCACTCAGCTCAAGGGCGTAACCCCTAACATTGCTTACCCAAGTGCGTTAGAGCCGGGTGAATACGGTGAAGCGGAAGAGAAGAATGCTTTACCTTGGGACAAAGTGCCAATGGCGCAATACGGCACCCTAAACGACATCACCCCTGAGTTGGTGGCGAGTTTAGATAAAAAGCACCTTGCCCGTATTCAAAACGATGTTGAGTTTAACTATATCAATCAAGATATTGCCGACTTTAAAAAGCATCATAAAGAGAAAACTGTCTCCTTAGTTGAAAGTGAGCGCATTGCCTCGCGTGAAGCCGATGAGAAGAAAGTACTCGATAGAACTAACGAGCGTCGTGTTGCCCATGGTTTAGCCGCGGTTAAATCGATGGAAGACATTAAAGACAAAGACGATATTGAAGCACCAGATGCCTTCTTAGACGAAACGGCCTATATCACCTTAGATATGGCGGATGCAAAAAAGCTGGCTAACGCTGGCACTAAATAGGCGGTTATTGCGCCTGTTTACCGTATCTTAAAACGCGCTTATGGCGCGTTTTTCTTATTTAGAACAGTGTTAAAGGGAACGACATGACACAAGCTCAAGCAAAATACCTTAAAGATTATCAAGCTCCCCAGTTCACGATCGAAACCATTGATTTAGATTTTAATCTCGATGGTAAAAACACTCTGGTTAAAGCCGTTAGTAAAGTCAAACGCACTTCTTCCCACACCAATCCCTTAGTGCTCGATGGTGAAAGTTTGACCTTAGTGAGTGTGGCCATTGATGGACAAGCGGCGACGTACCACGCAAGTGAAGGGCAGTTGTCCATCGATACATCACTGAATGAATTTGAGTTGACCATCATCACCCAACTCGATCCCGAGGCTAACTCAAGCCTCGAAGGGCTCTATATGTCCGACGGTGCCTACTGTACTCAGTGCGAAGCCGAAGGCTTTAGACGTATCACTTATTTTCTCGACCGCCCCGATGTATTAGCCAAATACACAGTGCGAATCGAAGCCGATAAGCTGGCGTTTCCGTTCCTGCTCAGCAACGGTAACTTGATTGAGAAAGGCGAGCTTGATGGGGGGCGCCATTACGTGCGCTGGCAAGATCCTTTCCCAAAACCCGCTTATCTGTTTGCCTTAGTCGCTGGCGATTTCGATCTGCTGCAGGATGAGTTTATCACCCGTAGTCATCGCAAAGTGGTACTGCAGGTGTTTGTCGATAAAGGTAATTTACACAAAGCGCACCATGCGATGGCGTCCCTGAAAAAGTCCATGGCTTGGGATGAGTCCCGTTTTGACCTCGAGTACGACTTAGATATCTACATGATAGTCGCCGTCGACTTTTTCAATATGGGGGCGATGGAAAACAAAGGCTTAAACATCTTTAATACCAAGTATGTGTTGGCCGATACCTTGACCGCAACCGACGAGGATTACCACGGCATTGAATCTGTGGTCGGCCATGAGTATTTCCACAACTGGACGGGGAACCGCGTGACTTGCCATGACTGGTTCCAATTAAGCCTCAAGGAAGGCTTAACCGTGTTTCGCGATCAGGAATTTAGTTCGGATCTAGGTTCGCGTGCCGTGAACCGAATTCACGCGATTAAAGTCATCAAAAACCAGCAGTTTGCTGAAGACTCAGGCCCAATGGCGCATCCTATCCGCCCCGAGTCTGTGATTGAGATGAATAACTTTTATACCGTGACTGTGTATAACAAGGGCGCCGAAGTTATTCGCATGATGCACACTCTGTTGGGTGAAGCCCATTTCCAAGCGGGGATGAAGTTATACTTCAAACGTCACGATGGCCAGGCCGTGACCTGCGATGATTTTGTCGCGGCAATGGAAGATGCCAGTGGTATCGATTTAACGCAATTCCGCCTCTGGTATAGCCAAGCAGGCACGCCAATTGTCACCGCAAGTGACAGTTTTGATGCCGAGACTGGGACTTACCAGTTAACCCTCAAGCAAACCTTAGCGGGCTGTGCTTCACCTTTGCATATTCCCTTTAGCCTAGAGTTGTTAGATGAGAAAGGGCAATCACTAGTCAACCAAGTGCTTGATTTTACTCAATCAGAGCAAGTATTTAGCTTTGAAGGTATGCAGCATAAACCCGTTGCCTCCTTACTACAGGATTTTTCTGCACCGGTTAAATTGCATTATCCCTTTGAAATCGACCAACTGGTGCATTTGATGCGCTTTGCCTCGAGTGAAGTGGCGCGTTGGGAGGCGTCGGTTGCGCTCGTGAGCCAAGCGATTTGGCAAAATGTGGCGCATTTACAGCAACATCACACCATGACATTAGATGAGCGTGTGAAAGACAGTTTTAAAGGCGCCTTACTCGATGAGCAGTTAGATCAGGCGCTGATGGCGGAAATGTTAGCCATACCATCGGCCTCGGCCTTGATTGAGCAAACCGATACCGTTGATTTAGATGCCTTAGCCTTAGCCCGTGAATTTGTGCTCACAGAGCTTGCCGCCTATTGTGAAGATGAATTAACGGCGCTGTATCGCTCATTGGTAAACCGTGATTGCACTAAAGCGCGCGCGTTAAAAAATCAGTGTCTTAACTGGTTGAGCCGAGTCAGTAGCGATGCCGAAAGCTTTGTGGTTGAGCAATTTGAGAAGGCTGCCAATATGACCGACTCACTCGGCGCATTAAGCGCGGCCAATGTCGGCTCGTTACCTTGCCGTGCACATTTGATGGCAATGTTTGAAGCCCGCTGGCGCGATACGCCGCTGGTGATGGACAAATGGTTTATGTTGCATGCGACCCATGATGAGGAAGGGGTGATTGATAGCTTACGTCAATTACAGCAGCACGCGAGCTTTAGCATGAGCAATCCTAACCGCGTACGTTCACTGATTGGCAGCTTTGCTGCCGGGAATATTTACCAGTTCCACCGCGCCGATGGCAAAGGTTACGAATTTTTAACTGAATGCCTTATCAGCTTAAATAAACTCAACCCGCAGGTTGCAGCGCGTATAGTGACGCCACTCATTCAATTCAGTAAGTTTGATGCGGCGCGTCAGGCCAAGATCAAGGCTTGTTTAACGCGATTATTGGCGTTGCCTGAACTTTCAAAGGACTTATTCGAGAAAGTGTCTAAAGCCTTAGCGTAATAAGAGTTGGGCGAGGGCAGCGTTTTGCTGCCCTTATTTTTTTAAGCCGTTTTCCGCGAAAATTTGCAAACTGCTGGATATATTGTGGCTTGATGTCATGCGTCTTAAACTGAGTGTCTTTGATTTAGATGCTAAACCCATAGAGGCTCTGAACGTTGATTTCTCGGCAAAATGCCTTAGAAGTAAGGGGCTATCAATGTGTACTCTATGTGTTAGTACCTTGGAATGAGCACCTTTACTCTTTTTTAAACCCTGTGAAAATTGCGCTCTTTTGGATGGATGCACGGTAAGTGGCATACCTTAGTCATACTCTTTTGCTCCTTAAGTTAAACCTAAGGAAAGCCGCTTTATACTGGGGATTCTAAGGTTTTGCTGTTATGCAGCGCTGTAGCGGTTAGATTGTGAGTTACTGTAAGTCCTTATAGTTTATTTACTTTTTGGCGAGTCTAATAATGTCACGCATTTTCGCCATAAAGCCTGCTTGGTTCAGCAGGCGCAGATTATTTTGAGTATCAATATGGAATTGTATTTTAAGCTAAACCTAAGCTATCGAGAGTTTTTGCCTTACTACCAAGGCCTTGCCGATAAGGTTGAAGTGCGTGAACGTCAGGGGCGGATCCTCTGGATTAATGGCCGACATTTTAGGCGTTTTTTAACCGATAACGGCATCCATGGACAGTTCAAACTGGTGCTCGATGATAAAGGGCAATTTGTGTCGCTGGAGCAGTTAGCCTAATAAATTGTTGATTTTTACTTAGAGTAATTACTTTAAACGGTCGACTAATTACAATCGCGTAATTATGATATTTTCTTTGTAATTATGTTAATGAAATATAAAGTCTTTTACCTGCTTTTTCCCACGCTTTTTAATCTGCTGCTTTTCTAATTTAAATCCCATCGCCATAGTAGATGACATAAATGTGTCTACGTGCTTAATTCTTTAGAAAATTTTCTCTAACTGTGCCTTGCTCATGGGGATTAATTGCTGTAACAATGATGTTACCTGTGAGCTAACAAGATGTTGGTTGTAATTCCAAGAACAAAGAATCCAGCAGGGTACGGAGAGCTAAAATGAAAATTGTTAAAAAAAGTTTTAACAAGTCGGCGCTTGCTTTGGGGGTGGCGTCGGCATTGAGTTTATTGATGGTATCGAATGTTAATGCGGTTGCGTTCGATTGGGGGGAGATACAAGGGACTTTTGACTCGACTTGGACTGCGGGTGCCAGTTGGCGTGTTGGGGAGCGCGATTGGGACGGACAAATTGGTAAGGTAAACCAGCCGCAGTTTGATTGGTCAAATTACTCCGCATTTGGCAATACCAAGTACACTTCTGCTGAGATTTGGGCACAGCCAGGTTCTTACTCTAGCAACAACGATTTGAGTAATTTACTTTATTCTCAAGGTGATACTACATCCGAAATCGTTAAAGGATTGCACGAGTTATCCCTTAAGTACGAGAACTATGGCCTGTTCGTTCGTGGTATGTATTTCTACGATCGTAAGCTAAACGATGGTAATTACGACTTCAATGACCCGTTAACCGGGAAAGAATACGATCCTTGCCGCGATAGCAAAGCTTCTGAAGTGCAATGTAAGGACATCCGTCTGCTGGATGCCTTCGTATACGCGAATTTTGATTTAAACGATGGTGCCAACCCGCTTTCTATCCGCGTAGGTAACCAAGTGGTTTCTTGGGGTGAAAGTACGCTGATCGCCCACGGTATTGGTGAAATCAACCCCGTCGATTTGAACATCCTGAACGCCCCTGGCGCGGAACTTAAAGAAGCTTTCCGTCCTCAGGGTATGGTGTGGGCCTCATTGGGGATCACCGAAAACTTATCGGTAGAAGGTTTCTATCAATATGATTGGGAACCCGTTTGGATCCCAACCCCAGGTTCGATTTTTGCGACCAACGATTTCGCCGGTTACGGTGGTTATAACCAGAACGCGCAATTAGGTTTTAACGCTAACCCAGACATCAATTTAGACTTCTTGACGCAGGAATATCAGAAACTCGCTGGCATGATCGCCAGTGGTCAAACGATTCCTACACAGCAATTGGTGGCGATGGCACTGGCTTATCCCACTAAAGTGACGTTAGTTCAAGATGAGCAAGCGCCAAGCAACGGTGGCCAGTATGGTATCAAGCTAGGTTATTACGCCCCTGAGTTAGGCGATACCGAGTTTGGGTTCTACTTTATGAACTACCATAGCCGTCGTCCACTGATCAGCGGTACCGCCGCCGACTTTAGCACTGGCGCATTGTTGTCAGATCTTGCGGTACTGGGTCAAAACGCGGGTGATATTAACCGTGAATTGCTGCTCAGCTTAAAGAGCTTCTCTAAGGCGCAAATTGTTTACCCTGAAGACATTAAACTCTATGGCTTTAGCTTTAACACTTCGCTTGGCGATACCTCAGTCGGCGCTGAAATCGCTCACCGTCAAGACGAACCGCTGCAAATCGATGACGTAGAACTGTTGTTTGCGGGTATGCCACAACAGTTAGCCAACGCGGGCATTCGCCCCGATTTCGACGGCATTTCGCAGATTGATGGCGTACAACCCGGCGAAACCGTTGACGGCTTTGTCCGCCTCGATACCACTCAAGCGCAAGTCACTTTTACTCACTTATTCGGTCCAACTTTGGGATTGGATAACCTGACGATGTTGGCGGAAGTCGGCGGGGTATGGATCCATGATATGCCAGGTTTTGATGAACTGCGCCTCAATGGCCCAGGTACCGCACGTTCTGGCGGTAATCCAGATATGCCTGGCATTATCCAAGCGCTGCACAATGGTCCAGAAACCAACCCATTCCCAACGGATTTCGCGTGGGGATACCGTCTGGTGGCCAAAGCGGACTTTAACAACTTGTTTGCGGGCGTGAACATGTCTCCTCGGTTGATTTTCTCACACGATGTCGACGGTATTACGCCTGATCCTATGTTCCTCTTTACCGAAGGACGTAAGTCAGTGGCCTTAGGTGTTAATTTTGAATACCAAAACCGTTGGGGTGCAGACTTATCCTACAACAACTTCTTTGGCGGTGTAGGAACAACCAACGCGATGTCAGATCGTGATTATATTTCTTTCAATATCAAGTATTCGATCTAAAGGACTATAACAATGAAGAAACTGTCGATATTGGCAAGTGCCGTGATGATGGCCCTTGTAGCACCTGTAGCGATGGCAAAGGTATCTGAAGCCGACGCCGCTAAATTAGGTAACGAATTAACGCCATTAGGCGCAGAAAAAGCTGGCAATGCCGATGGCTCTATTCCCGCTTGGGATGGCGGTATTACTAAGCCTGTTGCCGGATACACTAAGGGAATGCATCACCCCGATCCTTTCCCTGAGGATAAAATTGAATTCACTATTACCAATGCGAACAAAGCCCAATACAAGGATTTTTTGACCCCGGGTCAAATGAAACTGTTTGAGCTTTACCCAGATACTTACAAGATGAATGTGTACAAAACGCGCCGCAGCGCGTCAGTGCCACAATTTGTCTATGATGCGACCAAAGCCAACGCCACTCGCGCTGAATTAGTTGCACAGGGTAATGGTATTTCGGGTGCATCAATTGGTATTCCATTCCCTATCCCTGCCAATGGCTTAGAAGCGATTTGGAACCATATTCTGCGCTTCCGTGGTGTGGATGTGGAAACTTCACGTAGCCAAGCGGCACCGACGGCCGATGGCAGCTACACCTTAGTGGAAACCGCTGAGGAAATTCGTTTTGAATATTCCCGCCCTGAAATCACCCTTGATCAGTTAAAGGCCAGCAACACGCTGTTCTACTTTAAACAAGTGGTGACTCAGCCAGCTCGCTTAGCAGGTACGGCACTGTTAGTGAAAGAAACCATGGACCAAGAGGCGCTGCCGCGCCAAGCATGGACCTATAACACGGGTCAGCGCCGCGTTCGTAAAGCACCCAACGTTGCCTTCGATACACCGGGTACTGTATCCGATGGTCTGCGCACCACAGACGATTTCGACATGTTTAACGGCTCACCCGTGCGTTATAACTGGGAGCTTGTGGGCAAGAAGGAAATCTATATTCCTTACAACGACTACAAATTGCACTCAGATAAGCTGAAATATGACCAGATTTTAAAACCCGGTCATATCAATCCTGAGTTTGTCCGTTGGGAAAAACACCGCGTATGGGAAGTGAAGGCGACCTTAAAAGACGGTATGCGCCACATCTACAAAACCCGTGTGATGTATCTTGACGAAGACTCATGGCAAGTCTCTATTGCCGATCTGTATGACAACCGTGATGAACTCTACCGTGTGGCGGTTGCCCACGGCTTGAACTACTACGAAGTCCCAACCCAGTGGGATACCTTAGAAGTGTTCCACGATCTGCAGTCGCGTCGTTATTTGGCCATGGGCTTAGACAACCAGAGTGGGATGTATAACTTCGATGCCAAGTTGAGTGAAGCGAACTTCACCCCAGATGCGCTTCGTCGCGAAGGTATCCGTTAATCAGCCACGGTATAAAGGGGCGCTAAGCGCCCCTCATTAGTTTAAGGAAGTTTGTATGTCGTTTCGCATCCTTCAATGCGCCGCTGCAATCAGTGTTGGTTGTTTATTTTCTTCCCCTTCATTTTCTGCGGTGTCTGAGACTTTCCCGCAAATTCAGCCCTTAGCGGCATCTTCTTTAGTATTAGATATTGCCCATGCGGGACAGCGTTTAGTCGCCGTGGGGGAGCGTGGCCACGTGCTCGTGCTGAATGACACCTGGCAACAAGTGCCGACACCAACCTCGGCGCAGCTGACAAAAGTGTTCTTTTTAAATGAAAAACTTGGTTGGGCTGTCGGGCACGATGCCACTATTTTACACACCCAAGATGGCGGCCAGACATGGTCGTTACAAATGCAATCAACTGAAATTGAAAAACCCTTCCTCGATGTGTTGTTTCTCAATGAGCAGGACGGAATGGCGATAGGGGCGTACGGACTGTTTTATCGAACCCATGATGGCGGCAAGACATGGGCAGAAGAATTCCACGAAGAGTTGCTGGCCGAAGAAGACGTGTCCTATTTGGCTGAGTTAAAGAATAGCGACCAAGCCGCTTATCTGACCGAGCGCGCCTCGTTACTGCCGCATTTTAACCGGATGATCGTGCTCAATGATGGTCGTTTGCTATTAGTCGGAGAGCTTGGGCTTGTGGCGGTGTCGGCCGATAAAGGCCAAACCTTTACCCGTACTGGGTTTGATTACGATGGTTCTATGTTCAATGCCATTCAATTACAGGATGCTGTCTATGTGATGGGACTGAGGGGACACGTATTTAAGGCAGATTTGAGCCTTGGCCAATGGGATGAGATTGAAATGCCCGTGCAGTCATCCATCAATGGCGCCCTGGCGAGCTCAGACACTAGCCTGTACCTTGTGGGGAATGCTGGCGTTGTTATTCAGCTAAATCAGGATGATAGTGCGAGTATTGTCACGCGTCGCCAGGGGGAGAACTTAGTTTCGATTGCCAAAGATAACCAAGGAAATGTGTGGTTATCGGGTAGCCAAGGGCTACTCACTCTAAAGCCATAAATGATAAAACAACAATAACAGGGCCGATAAGATGTTAGAAAAACTGGTCAACGGATTTGAGTCATTTTTATTCCGCAACCGTGCTTGGGTGGTGAGCATTTTTATTTTGCTGACGGTTTTTTTGGGATACCAAGCTAGCCAATTAAAAATGGATGCGGCATTCATTAAAAATATTCCGCTTAATCATAGCTATATGCAAACCTACCTCAAACATCAAAAAGATTTTGGTGGCGCGAATAGCATTATGGTGGCGGTGGAAGACACCAGCGGCAATATTTTTAACCCTAACTTTTTCGACACCCTTAAAAACGTTCACGATCAGCTGTTTTTTATTCCCGGTGTTGACCGCTCACAGGTGAAATCCTTATTTTCACCTTCGACCCGTTTTACTGAAGTCGTGGAAGATGGTTTCGCGGGCGGTCCTGTGATCCCCGCCGATTTTACGACCACCGAAGCGGGTTTGAATACGGTGCGCGATAACATTGAAAAAGCAGGCATTGTTGGGCGCTTGATCGCCAACGACTATAGTGCCGCCATGGTGTCGGCTCAGTTGATGGACTTTGACCCGCAAACGGGTAAGCCCTTAGATACCATTGCCTTTGCTGCTCAGCTAGAGAAGGAACTTCGCGGCAAGTATGAAACCGATAAGGTGAAAATCCATATTATCGGTTTTGCTAAGATGGCGGGTGATGTGGCCGATGGCGCCAAAGGCGTTTTACTGTTCTTTGTGATTGCCATTTTGATCACGGCGGTGATGGTTTATCTATTTTCAAAGTCACTTATCCTGACCCTATTGCCATTAGTTTGTAGCTTAACGGCGGTGATCTGGCAGCTGGGTTTACTGACGGTGATTGGTTTTGGCTTAGATCCCATGTCAATTCTGGTGCCATTCCTCGTCTTTGCTATCGGGGTGAGTCACGGGGTGCAGATGATCAACGCGGTTAGACGCCGCGTAATGGACGGACAAACCACTAAGGCGGCTTCGGCTTCTGCGTTTCGCAGTTTATTGGTGCCGGGTGGGGTGGCGCTGCTCTCTGATACGGTCGGTTTTATCACACTGTTATCCATTGATATCGGTATCATCCGTGAGCTGGCCATTTCGGCCTCCCTCGGGGTGGGCGTGATTATTTTCACTAACCTTATCCTTTTGCCTTTAGTTATTTCTTTCACTGAACTCAAGGTTGCACCACAGGGCGCGCCGACCTCGGATGAAGTGCGAGCCGAGGCAATTTGGCGCTACCTTGCCAAATTTGCTACGCCGAAATATGCGGTGGTAGTGATTGTGGCAACTATTGCCTTGTATTTTGCGGGCTTGCAACAGGCTAATCAGATGAAAATTGGCGATCTGCAGGGCGGGGCGCCAGCTTTACACCAAGATTCACGCTACAACTTGGACACTTTCTTTATTACGGACCACTTCTCTATCACCACAGATGTGATGACTGTGATTGTGGAAGCGAGCCCAGAGGCCTGTACTTACCATGATATGCTGACGCAAATTGATGAGTTTGAATGGTTAGTGCGTAATACCCCTGGCGTTGAGTCAACCGTCAGCTTGGCTTCGGTAGCGAAAAAAGTGAATGCGGGTTTTAACGAAGGCAACCCAAGATGGGAAGTTCTGCCCCGTACTACCGCCAGTTTAGTGCAAGCAATTGGCCAGATCCCAACGACATCCGGCTTGTTAAATGGTGATTGCTCTGTGATGCCCGTATATCTATTTATGCAGGATCACAAGGCGGAAACCATTGAAACGGTTGTCGCTAAGGTGAAAGCGGTCGCGGCCAAAATGGACAACGACAAGCTGCAATTTAAGCTGGCGTCTGGCCCTGTCGGGGTAATGGCGGCGACCAACGAAGCGGTAGCGGAAGCCCAATTACCCATGATGATTTATGTGTATGGCGCGGTATTTGTGCTTTGCCTTATCAGCTTTAAGTCATTCAAAGCGACAGTCGCAGTGATTATTCCACTCTACGTGGTTTCCACATTGGCGCAGGCACTGATGACTCAACTCAATATTGGCTTAGCAGTCAGTACCTTACCCGTAATTGCGCTGGGGGTGGGTATCGGTGTTGACTACGGTATTTATATCCTGTCGACCATGTCATCTAAGTTGTCGAATGGGATGCCAGTACAGCAAGCCTACTATGAAGCGTTAGTCGAGCGGGGCAGTGCGGTGATTTTCACTGGCCTGACGTTGGCGATTGGGGTGAGTACTTGGTTTTTCTCGGCGCTTAAGTTCCAAATGGACATGGGGATCCTGCTCACCTTCATGTTTGTGGTAAATATGTTGGGCGCCATAATTATCCTGCCAGCACTGGCAGCGGTATTCTGGCGGCAGGCTAAGTAGATACAAACAATGGGGAGTTTTTGACTCCCCATTGTCTTTGAATATAAACGCTGTTTTTTTGATTTTTTGCTCACCTGTTATCACATCTTTACGCTCTGGCTGGATTTACAGAGGATGTACCACTAAAATTTTCCTCGAAATACAGAGGATTTAGTAATAAACTTCGCGCGACGATCTGGATCACACTAATTTTCTGAGATCGATAAGCCGAAGCATCCAAATAATGAAAAAAAGCGCTGCCATAGACGCTTAAGGAAACAGCAACATGGCCTTGAAAGATGCAATGCCTTCAGTACTACTTGAAAATGTAGTCAGTTTAATTCACGCTAAAGTCCCTAATTCACAAGCCAAGCAAGTTGAACAGTTCGCGACCTGCCTTTATGCCCACATGTCGAAAGACGACCTCAATGCGCGTAACGACAGCGACCTGTATGGTGCGGTTCTCAGTTTATGGAATGCACTAAACAAAACCCCGAAAGGGGAGACTCACCTCAGAGTATTCAATCCAAGTCAGTCAAAACACGGCTGGCAATCAACTCATTCGATCATTGAAGTTATCCAACCTGACATGCCATTCTTGGTAGATTCAGTTGGTATGGCATTGAATCGTATGGGTATTACGGCTCACATGATGTTACACACTCCGCTGGCGATTGAGCGTTCAGCCCAGGATGTAACCAAAGTCACTTACCTGAATCAAAGCCCTGACAGCACTGAACACGTTGCCGTTTTCCTGATTGAAATCGACCGTCAAAGCAGCAGTGTGGATATCAAAGCCCTTGAGCGCGAAATCCAATCTGTGCTGGGTGATGTGGCTGCATCAGTCAACGACTGGAGCGCGATGTCAGCTAAGCTGAGTGAGACTATTAAAGAGTTACCTAAGCGTCCATTCCCCGGTGAGAAGCAAGAGTTAGAAGAAGCAATTAACTTCTTAACTTATCTTAATAATCATCACTTTACCTTACTGGGTTACCGTCAATACGATTTAAAACGCGTTGAAGGCGACGTCGAACTAGTGCCGAATATGGCCTCTAGTTTAGGTCTAATGAATAAGCACCATAAGACTCAGCCAGAGCAAGGTTTATTATTATCCAGCTTCTCTGACAGTGCCCGTAAAGAAGCCTTAGACCACAGTTTACTGATCCTGACCAAGAGCAGCGCCAAGAGCCGTGTGCACCGTCCAGCCTATGTGGATTATATCGGTATCAAACGCTTCGACAAGAAAGGCAATGTGGTCGGTGAAGATAGATTCATCGGTTTGTACGCCTCAAACGTGTATAACCGCAGCCCACGTGAGATCCCACTGCTGAACGAAAAAGTCCAGCGCGTATTAGACCGTTCAGGTTTAACGCCACGTTCTCACGACTATAAAGCCCTGCTGAACATTCTCGAAAACCTGCCGCGCGATGAGCTAATCCAAGCCAATGTGGATGATTTAGCACACACGGCGCACGGTGTGCTCGAGATGCAAGACAGGGACAAACTGAAACTCTTTGTTCGCAAAGATGGTTTCGGTCGTTTCTTATCCTGTTTAGTGTACGTTTCAAAAGATCGTTACAACACTAAACTTCGCCAAGATACCCAACGTATTCTGGCTCAGCATTTCAACAGCAAAGAAGATGTAGAGTTTACGACGTATTTCTCCGAGTCGACCCTGGCCCGTACTCACTACATTGTCAAAGTTGATAACAATAATATGGATGTAGATGTGGCTGCCATTGAAAACAATTTAATTGAAGCGGCACGCTCGTGGGAAGATAAGTTAAATACCGCGCTAAACACTGCCTTAGGTGAAGAAGCCGGTACTCATCTGATGAAGCGTTACGCTAACGCCTTCGAACAAAGCTATAAAGAAGACGTATTACCAAGCTCTGCCGTTGTGGATATGCAACAGCTTGAAGCACTGGACGACGAACACAAGTTAGGCATGTTGTTCTATCAACCGCAGGAAGCGGCGTTGAACGACAACAAAGTGCGTTTAAAACTGTTCCATAAAGATGAGCCAATCCATCTTTCTGACGTACTGCCGATGCTGGAAAACTTTGGTCTGCGTGTGATCAACGAGCGTCCCTATGAAGTGACGACCTCAGACGGTTCTACCTTCTGGATCTTAGACTTCTTAATGACGGTTAAAGTCACTAATACCGACAATATCGCCGACAGCCAAGACAGATTCCAAACTGCACTCTCCCAAGTGTGGCAAAAGAAATTAGAAGATGACGGCTTTAACCGCATCATTTTGGCGTCAGGTTTAACTGGCCGTGAAGTGTCAGTACTGCGTGCTTACGCTAAGTACATGCGTCAAATCGATGCGACATTCAGCCAAGCTTACATCGAAGAAACCTTCGGCCGTTACCCACAAATCGCTGATTTGTTGGTGAAAATGTTTATCCGTAAGTTCAATCCAAAACTGAAGACCCGTACTCTGGGCAAGTTTATGGAGCAGATCAACCTACGTTTAGACGAAGTATCGAGCCTAGACGATGACCGTATTATCCGTCGTTACCTCGATCTGATTAACGCCACGCTGCGTACTAACTTCTACCAACTGGATGCCAAAGGCGAATCTAAGAGTTATATCTCGTTTAAATTCATGCCTTCGTTAATTCCTGAAATGCCGCGTCCGCTGCCGAAATTCGAAATTTTCGTTTATTCGCCACGGGTTGAAGGTGTGCATTTACGTTACGGTAAAGTGGCTCGTGGTGGTCTGCGTTGGTCTGACCGTCGTGAAGACTTCCGTACTGAAGTGCTTGGCTTAGTAAAAGCACAACAAGTGAAGAACACCGTAATTGTGCCTGTGGGCGCGAAAGGTGGTTTCGTTTGTAAACAACTACCTACAGAAGGTGGCCGCGAAGCCTTCTTCACCGAAGGTCAAGAATGTTACCGCATCTTTATCCGTGCGCTGCTCGATATCACAGATAACATCGTTAACGGTGAAATCGTTCACCCAGTAGATGTAGTCCGTCACGATGAAGATGACCCATATTTAGTGGTCGCGGCAGACAAAGGTACTGCCACCTTCTCTGACATCGCTAACGCCATTTCTCAAGAATATAACTTCTGGTTAGGCGATGCGTTCGCATCGGGTGGTAGTAACGGTTACGACCATAAGAAAATGGGTATCACGGCCAGAGGTGGTTGGGAATCGGTTAAACGTCACTTCCGCGAAGTGGGTATCGATTGTCAAACTACAGACTTTACCTGTTTAGGTATTGGTGACATGGCGGGTGACGTATTCGGTAACGGTATGTTGTTGTCTAAGCACACAAAACTTGTGGCTGCATTCAACCACATGCATATCTTTATCGACCCGAATCCAGATACAGCTGCCAGCTATGAAGAACGTGCCCGTTTATTCGCGCTGCCACGTTCAACCTGGGAAGACTACAACAGCAAGCTGATTTCTAAGGGCGGCGGTATCTTCCTGCGTTCATCTAAATCCATTCCATTGTCTGCTGAAATGAAGCAAATGCTGGAAACGGAAAAGACCTCGATGACCCCGACTGAGCTGATGAAAGAACTGCTGAAAATGCCAGTGGATCTGATTTGGAACGGTGGTATTGGTACTTATGTTAAGTCATCACGCGAAACCCATGCAGAAGTGGGCGACCGCGCTAACGATGCACTGCGTGTCAATGGCCGCGAACTGCGCGCCAAGATCGTGGGCGAGGGTGGTAACTTAGGTTGTACTCAGTTAGGTCGTATCGAATACGCGGCTAACGGCGGTCGTATCAACACTGACTTCGTGGATAACGTGGGTGGTGTGGACTGTTCTGACAACGAAGTTAACATCAAAATTCTATTAAACGCGTTAGTGGCTGAGGGTGAACTGACACTCAAGCAACGTAACCGTTTACTGGAAGAGATGACCGAAGAAGTTGGCCAAATCGTACTGCAGGATTGTAAAGATCAAACCCGTACGATTTCGGTCACCCAAGTCCGTGGTGCTGAGCAGTTAAAAGAACAAATTCGCTTTATCCAGTATCTGGAAAAAGAAGGCAAGTTAGACCGTGCCTTAGAATTCTTACCGTCGGAAGAAGAGTTGGCAGAACGTTTAGCGAATGGCCGCGCCTTAACGCGTCCTGAGCTATCGGTACTGGTGGCGTACGCTAAGATGATACTGAAAGAGCAGTTACTGACTCAAGAAATCACCGAAGACACGCTGCTGAGCCAACTGTTGATTGCTTACTTCCCGAAACAACTTCAGGAACTGTACAGCCACAGAATGGTGACGCACCCACTGCGCGGTGAAATCATTGCCACGTCACTGGCCAACGAGTTGGTCAACGACATGGGTCTGAACTTTGTTCAACGTATGCAAGATGAGACTGGTGCCTCAGTTGCCGACGCGGCAATTTGTTACACTATGGCTCGCGAAGTGTTTGGTTTAGCTGAATTAACTAAAGCGATCACTGACTTAAACGGTATTGTTCCTGCTGTGGTTCAGGGCGAAATGCTGCATCAATTACGTCGCAACATGCGCCGTGCATGCCGCTGGTTCCTGCGTCACCGCAACCGTACTTGGAGCATCGAGCAAACTGTAGCCTTCTTCAAACCCGTATTTGAACAAATCAAAGCGAATGTTCATTCTTACTTGGTAGAAGAAGAAGCGGCGGGTATCCAAGCTGAGATCAACGCTCTTATCAAAGAGAATGTGCCTCAGGAAGTGGCGACCGTCGTGGCTAACATGAGTACACTGTTCTCGGCGCTGGATATTGCACAAATTGCCCAAGCCGAAGAGAAAACTGTTGAGCTCGTTGCCGAGACATATTTCAAACTCGGTGCCCGCGTTGAGCTGCACTGGTTCCTAGAGCAGATCAGTGCACAACCAGTGGCGAACCATTGGCAAGCACTGGCTCGTGCCGCCTTTAGGGAAGAGTTGGATTGGCAACAACGTGCGTTGACGTCAGTGGTCTTAAGAACATGCAGTGCAACCTGTGACGCTCAAAGCGTTATTTCTCAGTGGATTGATACCAATCAAGCCCTACTGGAAAGATGGTTCCATATGCTCGCTGACTTCAAAACGTCGCAAAGCCATGAGTTTGCTAAGTTCTCTGTCGCCCTGCGTGAACTGAACCTTCTGATCCTTCATTGCGAAGGCCATAAGTAAACTTTTATAACAATCAGAAGCCCTGGCGATCGCCGGGGCTTTTTTTAGGTCGAGGAAAATACATGTTTTATAAAATCGCACAGAAAGTCATGTTTCAGATGGATCCTGAGCGAGCGCATAATTTAGCCATTGGCAGCCTGAAAATGACAGGTAATAGCCCATTGAATGCGTTTTATGCCCAGAATATTGCGCCAGCGCCCGTCAGCTTTATGGGACTGACTTTTCCAAACCCTGTCGGTCTTGCCGCGGGTATGGATAAAGATGGCGAATCGATCGATGCCTTTCATGCGATGGGATTTGGTCATGTGGAAGTGGGCACAGTGACCCCAAGACCACAACCCGGTAATGATTTACCCCGTTTATTTAGATTAAAACCTGCAAAGGCGATCATTAATCGCATGGGCTTTAATAACAAAGGTGTCGATAATCTGGTCAAAAATTTGATCGCAAAGAAAACCGATATCATGGTTGGGGTCAATATTGGTAAAAATAAAGACACTCCGGTAGAGCAGGGCAAAGACGATTATTTGATCTGCATGGATAAAGTTTATCCCTATGCGGCCTATATTGCGGTGAATATTTCATCACCGAATACACCCGGATTACGATCGCTACAGTATGGCGATCTATTAGATGAATTATTAAGCGCATTAAAAACCAAGCAACTTGAGTTGGCCGAGAAACATAAAAAATATGTGCCAATTGCCCTTAAAATTGCGCCCGATTTAACCACGGAAGAAATCGAAAATATTGCTCAATCCTTGATTAAAAACAAGTTTGATGGCGCGATTGCGACTAACACAACGTTAACCCGTGACGGTGTAAGCGGCCTTGCGAATGCCAATGAAAGTGGTGGGTTAAGTGGTAAGCCATTGACTGAGCTTTCAACTAAAGTGATCAAACAATTAGCCACTTGTTTAAATGGCCAGATCCCGATCATTGGTGTCGGTGGTATTAACAGTGCCGAAGATGCGTTAGCTAAGTTTGATGCGGGCGCGACTATGGTACAGATTTACTCAGGTTTTATTTACCAAGGTCCAAAGTTAATTAAAGAAATTGTTGAAGCTTACCGCTTAAAATAATGATCTTTAGATCAAGATAGGATCTTAAATAAGATCTTTTAATAATGACTGCGATCTAAAACGATCATTAGATCGCAGTTAAGATCATAAAACAGATCCACTAAGTAATTGTTAACTAATCTGTATTTTATTATTTTTATTTTGATATTGAATAAAATATCTACTATGATGTGCGAGTGTTCAAATAGTAGGTAAACGTTATGTTATTATTGCCACAAAAGGATTGGCACTGGAAATATAACGATTCGTATGGTGTATTAGGCGTTTCGTTAGGTGCCGAGATAGAGTTTCTGACGGCTTATAAAGCAAAATCATTAATTCCTGATGCCTTATCAAGCATGGAATTTAATATTGCGCACGCCAAATTCTATATGAGCTTGCTCGACAAGTTACCGAAAACCTTATCCCTTACCGATGCTGCGATAGTGCAAATCGCCCTAAATGCGACTGCCGCGCATTTTATGCTGACACCACAAATGCCAAAATCATGGTTTTTTGATTGCAGCGATGTGTGCGTATTTAGTGATGTTGGCAAAGTCTTTGAGCTTAAATGCCAAAAACAACGTTCACTAGTCTTAGTCATCGAAAATACCCTACAATCCGCGTTAGTTATGTTATTATCGCCAGAAAATGTGTGTTATCCGGCGCGAAAACCATGACGCAATTTGAAACCATTAAGGTGACGCACAATCGCTTGCATCCATTAAGGGTACAGCGCCATGTAGTCGCAGCATAAACGACGGTCTAGCCAAGTTTTGGCCGTCATTTTTATTTCGAGCTATTGCCAACATAGCTAGGTGTTATTCTCCATTATTTCCGCACTTTTTCTGCTAATCTGCCGCTATTGAGATACTATTGATTAGACAGGTCGCACTTATCCCATCAAGCCGACATGATTCACTGAAAGTCAGTTTATAATATCAACAGCGTTATGCTTCCTTATTAATCCAAATCATAGGTTTGACTGATACTCATCATCCCGATGTTTGAACTCAAGATATAGTTAAATATAGATATGAGCGCTCTAGGATTGCTCTCCATTTATCTTAGAAATGGTGTTAATAAACTATTGGGTTTGAGGATAGACAATAAGTTTAGCTACGCGATTCATTCGATTGGTAAAGCTTAAGATAAGTCGACCAGTTGAATATATCTTCAAATTTCTTTGTCGATACTTTAGTGAATAATGGGCTTTGTTTGCCTATATCGCTAAGGAAACAAAGCCCTGTCAATTTCATTACTATTTAATGCACTATTTTAATGTGCTATTGCTCGGTAAATGGGCGGCCGTAGTAGCTGTCGAGCAGTAGTTGTTTTAGCTCACTGATTAAAGGATAACGAGGATTGGCGCCCGTACATTGGTCATCGAAGGCATCCTCGGCGAGCTCGTCTAGTTTGGCGAGGAAGTCGGCTTCGTTAACTCCCGCTTCTTGGATAGATGCTGGAATGCCCAGCGTCTTCTTGAGTTGCTCGATTTTTTCCAGCAATTTCTCGACTTTTTCCGCATCTGAACTTCCACCTAAGGCTAAATGATCGGCAATCGTCGCGTAGCGACAGAGGGCTTTGGGTCTGTCGTATTGGCTGAATGCGGCTTGCTTAGTGGGTAAGTCGGTCGCATTAAAGCGGATCACGTTACTAATGAGTAGCGCATTGGCCAGTCCATGGGCTAAGTGGAACTCGGCGCCCAGTTTATGGGCCATAGAGTGACAGATCCCAAGGAAGGCGTTGGCAAAGGCGATACCAGCAATCGTGGCGCCATTGTGCACTTTTTCACGCGCAATAGGGGATGCGGCGCCAAGCTGATAAGCATCGGGTAAATATTTGCACAGTAGGTCAAGTGCTTGCAGAGCTTGACCATCGCTGTACTCATTCGCCATTACGCTGACATAGGCTTCGAGCGCGTGGGTGATTGCATCGATTCCGCCGAAAGCGGTTAAGGATTTCGGCATATCCATCACCAGATTCGGGTCAACAATTGCCATATTTGGGGTGAGTTGATAGTCGGCGATGGGGTACTTTTTACCGGTTTGTTCATCGGTCACCACGGCAAAAGGTGTGACCTCAGAGCCTGTGCCGGATGTGGTGGGGATCGCCACCATAGTGGCTTTGACGCCCATTTTAGGGAATTTATAGATACGTTTACGGATATCCATAAAACGCAGGGCTAAATCGGCAAAGTCGACATCGGGATGCTCGTACATCACCCAAATAATCTTGGCCGCATCCATGGGCGATCCACCGCCTAAGGCGATAATCACATCGGGTTTAAAGCTATTGGCGACTTTGGCACCTTGGCGCACTGTGGCCAGTGTGGGATCGGCTTCTACCTCGTAAAAGACTTCGGTTTCAAGGCCCTGGGCTTTTAAAATCTTTAAGGTTTCGTCGCAATAACCTTGGTTAAACAGGAATTTATCGGTCACCACGAGGGCGCGTTTTTTATCGCTCAATTCTTCAAGGGCGATGGGTAAACTGCCGCGGCGGAAGTAAATAGATGAAGGAAGCTTGTGCCACAGCATGTTTTCAGCCCTCTTAGCGACGGTTTTCTTATTGATTAAATGGCTTGGACCGACGTTTTCAGAAATCGAGTTTCCGCCCCAAGAGCCGCAGCCTAAGGTGAGTGAGGGAGCGAGTTTAAAGTTGTACAGATCGCCAATTCCGCCTTGCGAGGCCGGGGTGTTGATTAAAATACGCGCGGTTTTCATTCTAAAACCAAAGGTTTTCACCCGCTCGGTTTGGGTGTCTTGGTCGGTATATAAGCCGGATGTGTGGCCAATGCCGCCTAAGGCAACTAAGGCTTCGGCTTTATCGACGGCGTCATTGAAATCGGCGGCGCGGTACATGCCAAGTAATGGTGAGAGTTTTTCGTGGGCAAAGGCCTCTGCCTCAGTGATATCGGTGACCTCACCAATCAATACTTTGGTGGTGTGGGGGACATCAATGCCCGCCATTTGCGCTATGGTCGCGGCGCTTTGGCCGACGATATCGGCATTTAAGCCGCCATTTTTAAGGATGACTTGTTGCATTGCAGCGGTCTGCGAAGCATTTAAGAGATAACCACCATGGGTCGCGAAGCGCTCTTTAACTTGCTCGTAAATGCTATCGACCACAATCACCGCTTGCTCTGAGGCACAGACAACGCCGTTATCGAAGGTTTTAGACATCAGAATCGAGCTGACCGCACGTTTTATATCGGCGGTTTCATCAATCACAATCGGCGTATTACCCGCACCGACACCAATGGCGGGTTTGCCGGAGGAGTAGGCCGCTTTCACCATGCCTGGGCCACCTGTTGCGAGGATAAGGTTCACTTTAGGGTGGGTCATCAATTGATTGGAAAGTGCCACACTGGGCTCATCAATCCAACCGATAATGTCCTTGGGCGCACCAGCGGCAATAGCAGCATCTAGCACCAGTTTAGCCGCTGTGGTGGTCGAAACTTTTGCTCTTGGATGAGGGGAGAAAATAATCGCATTGCGGGTTTTAAGGCTGATCAACGCTTTGAAGATGGCGGTGGAGGTGGGATTTGTGGTGGGAACAATCCCACAGATAATGCCCACGGGCTCGGCGATAGTGATAGTACCGAAGGTGGGGTCCTCGGATAAAATTCCGCAGGTCTTTTCATCTTTGTACTTGTTGTAAATGTACTCGGAGGCAAAGTGGTTTTTAATCACTTTGTCTTCAATCACCCCCATTCGGGTTTCGGCGGCGGCCATTTTCGCGAGCGATATACGCGCATCGGCGGCGGCCAGTGCGGCGGCGCGGAAAATCGCATCGACCTGGGCTTGGCTAAAACTGGCATATTCTGCTTGCGCTTTGGCGACGCGCTCGACCATGAGATCCAGTTCTTGTGCATTAGTTACTGTCATGATTAAGACTCCTAAAAAGATTTAGGGAATGCGCGATTCGCTAAATCTTCTTTATGGTGAAAAATTACACCTAAAGCCTAAGTGAAAGTGTGATCGTTCAATCAGTTTGGCGCTTTTATGTAATAAAAATACAGTAACAATGATCTGTTTTAGCCTCTTTGACCTAAAATGAGTCGAGTATCTAAAGCAGCTATTACTCAAACTTGTGATTTAACCTCAAAAATCTCATTTTTCAGTCATCTGTGGTTAAGCTACTATACTTGCCCTTACGGTTAGTTTGATGAAATTGGCATGACACGCTCAATAAGGACTGCAACTTGGAGTTAACACTTTACGTTAAATTTTTTCTTGGCCTCGTTGCCATTATCAACCCCATTGGTTTACTGCCAGTGTTTGTGAGCCTAACCAGCCATCAAACTGAAGCCGAGCGCAACCATACGGGTAAAGTGGCTAACTTTGCGGTGGTGGTGATCCTGCTGGTGACCATAGTGGCGGGGCAACATATTTTGAATATGTTTAGCATTTCGCTCTCGGCTTTTAGGATCGCTGGCGGCACCTTGATCGCGATTATTGCGATGTCGATGCTGCAAGGTAAATTGGGCGAGGTGAAACGCAACCAAGAGGAAGATCGCGAATCTTCGGCCATGGAGTCAGTGGCTGTAGTGCCGTTAGCCTTGCCGTTAATGGCTGGCCCTGGTGCGATCAGCTCGGTTATTGTGTTTGCCGCAGAGCATAATTCCTTCTCCAATTTTGTGGCGATGTTCATTACCGTAATCATTTTTGGTTTGGTGAGTTTTGCCTTGTTCCGAATGGCGTCAATCATCTACAAAATTCTTGGTAAAACAGGGATTAACGTTATTACCCGTTTGATGGGGCTATTAATGCTATCGATCGGGATTGAAGTGATTGCCGCAGGGATTAAAGGGCTGTTCCCACAACTTTTTAGCTAAAAATGAAGATGGGAGGACACCAAGTCCTCCCTTGTTTTAGTTGTGGCATTGGCACAATTATCGACCTAGTTCTTTTGGTTTTCCTTAAGCATTATTCACCTACTAGTGAAGGTCTTCTACCACGCTAACGAATGCAAGCATCTGTTTTTTAGGTGTTTAGCAGTTGCTAAATTAGCGCGAAATGGTCGTTATCGTGTTAATCCTATGCTATACCTTATTTGTCTTACCTTTTAACCCCATCTAATAAGGATATCGCTATGAAATGGCAATGGATTGGCAACCTCAGCTTAAAGCAAAAATTACTTATGGTTGTATTGCCACCGTTATTTGCGTGTTTTCTGTATGGTGCGTTGTTTCTCATTGAAAAATATGAATATCGTCAAGAGCTCAAGCTGATTGTGCAATTGAGTGAACTCGCCGTCACCAACAGTAACTTGGTGCATGAATTACAAAAAGAGCGCGGCATGAGCGCGGGCTTTATTGGTTCTGCGGGTAAAGCCTTTGCAGGCAAAATCCCCGGTCAAAGGCAGTTGACCGACACTCAGTTGAGGCAATTCCAGGATTTCATTTCAAACAATGCGTTACCTGAAGTATTTGCCCCTAAGTTGCGGGAGATAAACACCCAACTTGGCCGCCTTTCTAGCATACGTTCGCAGGTAGATAGCATAGCCATTAGTGTGGCCGATGAAGTGGCCTATTACACCGACTTAAATAAACAACTATTAGCCATTGTCGATGAAACGGCAAAGGCGGGTGCTAACCAAGAAATTGCTATTAAGGCGGCAGCCTTCAGTGCCTATTTACAAATGAAGGAACGAGCAGGGATAGAGCGGGCGGTATTAAGTTCGACCTTTGGCCAAGCGGGGTTTAAGCCTAAGGTTTATGCCAAGTTTATTACCTTAGTCTCAGAGCAAAACACGTATCTTGAGCGCTTCTTGGCGCTGGCCACGCCCAATTTAGTGGATGGTATTCGTCAACTGCAAAATGGAAACGAAGTTAAAGAGGTTGAGACATTAAGACAGATTGCAATTGAACAAGATAATCAAAAAATTCAGCAACAAAACCCAGAGGATTGGTTTACTAAATCCACTGCCCGTATCGACCGTTTGCGGGATTATGAGCAACAAATCTCTACTGATCTCGTTAAGACCACAACAGACCGACTCTTTACAGCCAACGAGCATATGTTCTTCGTGCTGGTGACGCTAAGTGTGGTGCTAGTCTTAGTGTTATTGCTGAGTCTATCGGTGATCCGTTATCTACACGACAGTGTGCACCATGTGTATTCGACTGTTACCAAGGCAAGAAAACATTATGATCTCAGTGTACGTTTAACCCAAAACAGTTCGGACGAATTTGGGGAGTTAGCCATTGCATTCAACGATATGATGAATGATTTCGAGAGTGTGATCCTGCAAGTGCGTGCCAGTGCCAGCAAGTTACAACAAGCGGTTGAGCAAATGGACATGTGCACTCACGCAATGGAGCAAGATGTGATGGCAGGGCACAGTGAGGCTGAGCAAGTGGCCTCGGCAATGACAGAGATGAGTGCAACCGTGGCAGAAATTGCCAGTAACGCCGTTAATGCCTCGGAAGCTTCCACTGCGGCGAACCATGAGGCGAAAGCGGGTAATAACGAAGTGGGCCGCACCAGTGCCGCCATTAAGGCGTTAGCCGATGATATTGATGGTGCCTCTAAAGCCATTAATGAACTCGACCGTGAAATCCACGGTATTGTGGTGGTGCTCGATGTGATCAGCGGCATTGCCGAACAAACGAATCTACTCGCGCTCAATGCGGCAATTGAAGCAGCCCGTGCTGGTGAGATGGGACGAGGCTTTGCTGTAGTGGCCGATGAAGTGCGAATCCTCGCGCAGCGCTCACAAACCTCGACCTCGGATATTAAGAACATGACGGAGAGACTGAAATCGGGCGCCAGCATCGCCGTTAAAGCGATGGAGCGCGGACTCATGCAGGCCAATAACAGCGTGCATGAAGCCGAACAGGCGGGGATTGAGCTTAAACGCATTGTCGAGCAGGTGGATATTATCGACCGCATGAATGAGCAAATTGCTACGGCAACCCATGAGCAGTCCGCCGTGTCAGAGGATGTGAATCGCAACGCATTAAAAATCAGTGAAATTTACCTCAATACCCAGAGGATTTCAGATGAATTACGGGAATTGACCAAAGCACTGACCTACGATGCGGCCTTAATGTCTAAGGAAGTGAACAAGTTCCACGTCAATTAACGGTGAAAGCCGGACATAAATCCCACTTTATCAGGCGGTTTGTTTAGCAATTGCGCAACCGCCTGAAATCCTCTCTTTTTTACTTGACCACCCACAGGCTTTTGCGTACAGTACCGCTCCGTTAACGACGAAAGCTTACGAGTAAAGCTTATAAAGTTATAACATCGTGGATGATTAACACGTAAAACTAATCACAACAATCTGGTGAGATGTCCGAGTGGCCGAAGGAGCACGCCTGGAAAGTGTGTATACGGAAACGTATCGAGGGTTCGACTCCCTCTCTCACCGCCAAATTTAAGCAAGGGGAATCAGTATGTTACTGGTTCCCCTTGTTGCTTCTGGGCAAAATCTGGGCAAAATTCGCGTTTTCCTGTCCGCTTATGTCCGCATTAAAGCCCATCATTTCAGATATTCGACTTGCCATTCTTTGTGAGTCTTTAGGTATCCATTTGCCATAGTGTTTCTTGATCATGGTTGTGTCACTGTGACCAAGTTGTCGCGCTACCCATTCAAGCGGAACGTAGTTTGAAAGCAACTGACTGGCGAAAGTGTGGCGGCATTGGTTGGGACCACGGTGTCGCAACTTAGCGCGCTTAAGTATGTTGGTAAACCAGCGGCGCACAGAATTGTCATACCAAGGTTCATTGCTTTTACCGTTTAAGAAAACCAAGCGGATGGCTTCTTGTCGGCTGGTGATGTTATCCCGTTGCTGCACAGTGTACTCTGCGGTTTGCTGCATGTAGGTGAGTGCCATTTGTCGTTGTAGCCAGACTTTAGCAGGCTCTAGCAGCTCAATAACTCGGATACGTCCTCGCTCTTTGGGTACTTTGTACTGATTAAGCACCTTGGCGCGCTGCACTTTGATGGTCCAGGTTTCGGTATCAATATCTTCCCACGCCAGCGCGATGATCTCCGACAGTGATAGACCTGACCAACACCAAAACATAACCATGTTTATATCACCTTGGCGAACTGTGTTGATATTCTCAAGCCGTGCGAGTTCTTCCCGAGTAAACGGGTCGGCGGTTTCCTCAAGATTATCGCGCTCGACGTTTTTAACTCGGTCAAGCGGGTTAGCTTTGATTGCGCCTTCGTGAAACGCCTCTGACCATACGCCGCGCACAATAGTAAAAATATCGTTGACGGTTTTAGGTGATAGTCCACCACGCAGCAGTTCAGCTTGGAATAGCTCAAACTCAGACTTGCTAATGTCGGCAAGCTTGCGTGATCCCCATTTATTGATCACATGCTGCGCTTTGGTTTTGTAATTTTTAAAAGTGCTTTTGGCTTTGGTTGCCTCCTGAACTGATAGCCATTGGTTTACCGCGTCAACTACGGTTAACTTAGTTTTAATCATACCCGCTAGCGCAGCGGCTTTTGCTGAATCAGGGAAGTGGGCCAGATAATCAAAACGGTTTTCAGCTATCTCGGTTAAGATGGCGTTGCGCTTGTTTTCGGCATACTTGATAACTGATTTGGTGATCTTCGAGTAACCGGTTAATGGCTCTCTACAGCGCTCGCCGTTTAGCATAAACACGATGCGGACCGTGTTGTAATTGATTTCGACGCCAACAGGGAGTTTTTCAACTCCCTTTGGTAAAGTGCTCATTATGCTACTCCTTCCATCCAGCGCTCTATCTCATTGACGTTATAGACAACGCGATTAACTGGGTCGTAACGCCATTGCCGACCTTCTAACCATACTCCACGCTCACGATATTTGCGCGCGGCCTCGGATGTTATGCCAAATACAGTTGGCAGTAAATTTCCGCGAACCCACTTTGCATGGGTGGTTTCAACGCTTTGCTTTGCCATCATGCACCTGCCTTTTCTATCGAGTATTCATTTGCAAACGTAGCAGCATACGCCTCTAGTTCATCTTGGTTATCGGTCCATTGGCCGTCGTCGCAGTCAACTGAACAACGCTCATAACCTCTTATAAATCCGTCGAAATACGCTTGCTGAATTGTTTTGCTATTTGGCTTAATATCTATTGACGCTGGATTAGGTTGGTAACCATGCTCTATCCAAGCCTTCACTTCTTGAAAGTTGTACTTATTCTTAAAATGAGGGTTTGTTGTCGGCTTGGGGAAGTCATCTAGTTTAAGCAGTTGGTACAGCTTTGTAGTGCCTATCCCCAGCGCTCGAGCAAGTTGTGCTGGCGAGAAGAACTGTTGCACCACCTGAGTTTGCATAGCTTCGATTTCTTGTTGAAACATTATGCACCTGCCTTATTGACTCTCAATGCAAACTCATCGATTGCTTGTCTAACTGACTTCTTCATTGGGTCGCTATCTCGTAGGCAAATCCTGTTATGATTCCAGTCAACAACCCAGCCGTATAAAGTGCCGTTTTGCTCATTGAAGCCAGCGTTAACCTCATCAAGCAGGTCCAGCCTTAGCTTGTCACGATTTAACTCACCAAATTTAGTAAGAATTTCAAGCCGCTCGGATTTTAATCGCTCATTCTCAGCGATAAGTTGATTCATGCGATCATTTAGAGTCATGCTGCACCATCCTTAGCTGCCTGACGATACTCATCAGCCAAGTGCTTGAATGCGTCTTTTACGTCTTGATAGTCAAAGTCACCGCTGACCGTTGTATGCCTTAACGCCATCGCGACAAATTCAACGGGATTGATAGACTCGAGAGCTAGCGCGATGATTTCACAAGTAGCAGCCTTTGCTTTATCAGCGTCCTCACCAGTCCATGGCTTTGTTTCATAGCCATAGTTATCTTTAACGTGGTTACGTGCGAATTGATAAACGTCATAGACGGTTAGCTCTGGCGATACAAAACCGCTTTGATATGCGCCACGGTTTACCTCTGCAAAGTTCATCACGGCTTTGGCGCTGACTCCGTTTACCGCATCAACCAGCAGTATTGGAGACTCATTTCGCTGGTGCAGCATCATGGCGAAGTTGGCAACGTCCTCGAAAGTGCCATCATTGCCTTTGGTTAGATGCTCTACTAACAATTTTGCTAGCTGCTCGCCTGAACACTGCGCTGGATCATCCCAACCACTGCGGCCATTAGCTCTGGCGTAGGCCATTTTTACCCGCATAGCATTGGTAAATCTGTCGATGCCGATATCATCGACATGCGTTGATCTTTCCAGCTGCATGGCTTGAACTTGGTCTTTCAATTGCTGATTCTCGGTACCTAGCTTTTGCTTAAGTTGCGCCAGCTCGCTGGCAGGAACGTAAACCCCAAGGCCTTCAACATTGATTTTGGTTGAGCCGTTGCCGTCTAAAAACACTCTGCGTTTGGTCATGCTGCACCTGCCTTTTTATCATTGGTATTTGAAACTGGCTTCATAAACACCAGCCAGTGGGTTAATCCTTTGCGGCCACTGATATGGCCGAACAAAGGCTCTATTGGTGCAAGCTCTAAAACCTCACGCACCTTTACCTGAGTTTCATTCCACTTAAAGATTAAGACTCCGTTCGGCTCAAGCACTCGTAAGCACTCGCTAAACCCTTTGGCTAAGTCATCACGCCAGTTATCACTTAGCTTTCCATACTTAGCAGCAAGCCAGCTTTTAGGGCCTGTTCGAACTAGGTGAGGCGGGTCAAACGAAACCAACTTGAATGAGTTATCAGCGAAAGGCAGCGCGCGAAAATCCATTAAAGAGTCAGGTTCGATACTTACTGTTCGCGTTCCGTCCTGTTTGCCGTGACTGCGGTCAGTTACGGTAATGGTTTCGCTACGAATATCCCCAAAGACCACCGCCGGATTTGCTTTGTTTTGCCACATCATTCGACTGCCAGAGCATGGGTCTAAGATCGTCTTATCCATCACTTACCTTCCTTCTTTAATTCTTCGGCGAGTTTTTTCATAAACTGTTGGCAGCTGCATGCTTGTTTGCGTGGCATGGCGTACCACTTGTTAAGCGCTTCGCGGATTGCGGTTGATTGCTTCATGCTGCCTCCTATGCCGCTTCGGCGGTTTGTGTGCAAAGCTCAGGAAGATTTGACCTGAGAATGGCCTCGGCAAATTGCGGCGGTACCGAATTGCCACACCTTGCGACCTGCTGAGTTTTGTTGGTTTTGCCGTTATAGCCCTCAATGATGTAGTCATCAGGAAAGCCTTGCAGGCAGAATAGTTCTCGAGCAGTAAGCATCCTTAAGCCAATATCCACGATCACCATGGTTTTGTTATTCCAAGTGACTGTGACTAATGCAATACGCTCTTTAGTGGTGATAGTGGCTAATGGCTCGTTGAGTGAACTCCATTGGCCACCGTTTGAGTAATAACGCATTAAAAACGCGCTGACTTGTACGGCGCCAGCTTCTTGCTCTGCCGTTAAACCGCTGTCGCCAGGTGCAACAAGAGTTAACCTAACCTCGGCATGGTGGGTACCGCCTGCAGTAATAGTTGGCATCTGGTCACTTAAAGAAGTCGGCTTGATGTTTTTACGCAAGTGAACCATAAAGGCCGAGACTATTTGCTGCTGGCTGCCTGTGTTGGTTATCGTGCTGCAGGGGTTTTCAACTGAATAAGCATGGGTGGTATTAAATCCACCGTTAGCCTGAATCATAACAGGCGCAGCAAGAGCAAATGCGCCGCCTTTAGGATAGGCGGTGATTGTTTTAATGGGCTCGTTAACGCTCTTAGTGCCTTTACCTGACCAGTTAGCGATCTCAATAATAAATGGGTTAGGGTTTTCTAAAACATGCTTAATCGTGCCAATGGCCACTCGTTTTAATGTCGCATCAGCTAAAGGGCGTTTAACGTTAAGCCCTTGCTGTTTAGCTTCTTCTTTGGTCATAAATATGCTTGGGCATGGCAAAGAAAAATCAAGTTTTTTGGCCGTTGTCACCCACGGCTTTAATTCGCCGCGAATAACCCGAGGATCATGCGTGGCGCCATGTGTCGGTTCTGGCCACACAATCGCCCGACCATCGCAACGGGCAATCATAAATAGGCGTTTACGGATAGTGGTGGCGCCATAGTCTCGGGCGCGTAGCTCACGAAACTCTACTTTATAGCCGAGCCCTTTTATCAACTTATTTCTATCTGAATGACTTAACCCTAAGGTTTCAACGCATTCAGCTAAAGCAGGGTGATCAGCATCGACACCAGTAGTAAGCATGGCTTTAAAGGCTTCAAACGTTTCACCTTTGCGAGCAGGATCGGGGCGTTGATTTTGTGAACCTTCACCAATTAACGGCCCCCACGTTTTAAATTCCTCAACATTTTCTAATGGGATTAATTTCGGGCGGGTTCTCAAGATCCAACGAATGGTGATCCACGCCAGCCCGCGTATTTCTTTTTTAACAGGCGTATTACCACGGGCCTTGGAAAAATGAGTGCAGTCAGGGCTAAACCATGCCACATCAACTGGCTTACCTGCAGTGGCTTTTACTGGGTCAACATCAAACACCGATTCGCAATAGTGCAGTGTGTCAGGGTGGTTAGCAGAGTGCATAGCGATAGCATCTTGATCATGGTTGATTGCAATATCAACGCTGCGACCAATTGCCCAGCCCATGCCAGTGGAGGCACCGCCGCCACCGGCGAAGTTATCTACGATTAAGCTGCGCATGTATTTTTCTCCGTTGGCATGTTCATTACTAGGTCGTCAATGATTGAGTCGGTTGGATAACCTTCTAACCGCTGTCGGTTGGCTTCTTCACATAGCTCTTGGAACTGGATTTCAGTGGTTTCCGTTATGCCACAAAGCTTGAATACCTCTTTGGCAATGTTCATCACTTCAATCGGCCATACGCTGTTTGTTGCCGTGCTGTCCTGCGCAATTTGATCTTCGATATCGAGCTGATCACTGACTTGAGGTGCAATGATTGGCTCGCCTTGTTCGGCAGTATCTGGGCGCGTTTCAATGGTGCCAGTGATGTAGGTTGAGGCTTTTTTCTCTGCCGCGGCTGCAATCATATCGAGCATCACTTGGCCGTCGCGCAGTAGGTCATCGCGGTTGACATAGCTCATACGCTCACCGCGCCAGGTCTTATCGAATACCGCAATTGCACAGGCGAATCCGGCGCTTGATGATTCCTGTGTTTTGTCGGCGGGGATAAACCACTCGGGTAGGTCAAAGCTAATGCGCCCACGGATAAAGCAGATATGATCTGCTTCTTCCGGCCACCAGACTTCCGATGTAGCCGCTTTGATGATATAAACAAACTTGGCGCCCTTATCGCGCTCGATCATCGACTTGTCGATAATGTTGCGCATACCAGTGATGGCTTGCTTATCTTCGTAGCTAGAACGGGAATACGGCGGATTTGCAAACGCTTTGCCGCCTGCTAAGTCCTTAGTCCAATCTTGGGTGAGGGCGTTATCTTCAACGGTGTAATAGCGAGGGCATTTGGCGTTGTCGCCATCGCTAAACAGGTCGAGTACAAACGGGCCAAACTTGGCGAATACGCCCCAGTAAAGTGCGTCTGGCGTGCGCCATTGGTCGCCGACTTCATTTAGACGGTGAACCGTTTTACTTTTTAGCGCGCGCAACGATTCGGCATAGGTGCTTATGCTCATAGGATTATCTCGATAGGAAAGGTTAAGAGGTTTTAACTGTTATTTTTTATCAGTTAAGCGAGCGGCTATTTGTTGATATCTGCGAGCAGCGCTTCTAGCTCTGCTATCCGCGCGTTGGCTTGATTGAGTTTTGCAATGTGCTTCTCCCAATCAAGCTGTTTGATAGCTTCGACGATGGCGGCGTGTTGTTCGAGAGTATCAGCCCCACGGCTTACATTGCCGTGCTTGATGCCTCTCAGTTCTGCCGCGTTGCCTGAGCTAACGCCTTTAACGTAGTAATCAAAGAGGGCTGAGCTAATAGGCTCTTTGATTTTGGTTAGGCTAAGTAGCAGCTTAAAGCGCTCGGCCGATTCACCTCCTTGGATAAGGTGGTTCATGCTGCCTCCGCATCTTTATCTATTTGGCTTATTTGCCGCACGCCAATCTCAAAATATTTAGGTGTTTTTTCTATACCGACAAACTTGCGGCCAGTGTTTAGTGCTGCAATACCGGTAGTGCAAGAACCGAAGCAAAAATCTAAAACAGTGTCTTTTGGATTGCTGTAGGTTTTGATTAACCATTCAGCTAAAGCCATCGGCTTTTGAGTTGGGTGTAGCTTTCTGCGTTGTTTATCAGACGAGAAAAACTGAACAGAACGAGGGTAACGGCTAGTGCTGTCGTAAACAGTCCCTTTTGAGCCTTCTCCGTAGCACTCACTGCCTGTTTTCTTTCTTGATGCTGTTTTTCTTGGGTGACCGTGGGTCATTTGAGGGTTATATGCTCCAACGCCATCGCAGAAAACAAGCACGTGCTCATGCGCTCTAAGAGGTTGTTTTTTTGCATTGTAGAAGCCTGTTGCATTACCTTTCTCCCAAACTATTTCGTACTTAAACCATGGGATATTTGAGCAAGTTAGAACTGCAGTAAAAGGCTGAGCAGCATGGAGCAGTACAACTCCATTTGGCTTAATAACACGCTTTATCAACTCCCACATTTTGGTTATATCGATAATTGCATCCCATGAGCATTGAGTAACTTCATAAGGAACATCGGCTAAAACTAAATCAATACTGCTATCTTGAATAATGCCTCCAACCTCGAGGCAGTCTCCAAAGATAAGTCGAGCATTTTCTGATTTAAATTGCTCCATCATTCCCCCTTACAAACTTGAATGATCCGCTCACATTGTGCCGTATCTGACCAGCCAATGTGACATTTTGATTTTTCGATACCGAGCTGCTGCGCTAGCCAGTGATAGCCATCATTCCTGCTCATGCCGCGTGATTGCCAATAGCGGTTAAAAGCGGCCTTGGCTTTGGTGCGCGCTTTGCGGGTGGCGCTATCGGCCAGCGTGCCTAGTGGAAGGTTGGTGAACGGGTGCATGCCTACGTATGCGTCGCAGTCGTTACAGGCGTAAACCCAAGGCCATTCACTGTATTGCTTGCCGCTGTATATAACTTGGTGATGGGTAATACTCACTAACCCTAAGCAATAAGGGCAGACGCAGGGAATTTCCACTCTGTCTTTCACCAGTTTTAACGCTCTACGGCTTGGGTTCCACGGCGTTTTTCCGTGGGTATCAGTAGGCGTTAATGGTTCGACGCGGCGTTTAATGTTATGCCTCATAAACTGCCCACTCCATTTTAGGTTTGCGTGTTTTAGGGTTTATCTCGCCCTCTTTGCGGTGCATGATGAATAGCCGAGCTTCTTCTTTAATCAGCTTCATGTATTCGCGGCAAATATTAGGGGTGGATAAATCGTGGCTGAGTTGCTTAGGCTTGGCTGTGCGCATCTGATTGGCTATTTCATCAGCTAAGGCCTGCTGATACTCTGGTTCGGTGAGTTCAACTGTCTTTTTACCGACTTTTTTAACGCGCTTAACCTTGCGCTTTGCCAGTTGTTCCGCTTGGCTGCGGGTTATGCCAAATACTCTAAACATGGCTAACCCCTTACTAACATGCGGTCGATGCGCTTGGCGTGCTCGATAGCTCGCAGTTTGTTGCTAGTGAAGCGCGAACCTAACAATGCCCAACCATGTTTAAACGCTTTAACCGTGGCTTGACCTACCAGAATGTCGCCACGTTTGCAGCCTTCGGATTTTGGCGCTTCGATTGCACATGCGCCGATGCCGCGATGATATTGTCTTGCTCTTGCCATGATGATTCTCCAAATCTTTAAAAATAAGAGTCCTATCGCGGCAGGCTATGCGCTTGCCGCGCTTAGGTTTTTAATGGGTTGAAGTGAGTCACGCGCTAGTAGTTGGCGCGTTAATAACTGATAACCATTGCGCCAAGTTGGTTATCCATGGCTGCGACGGTAATAGCCCTTGCTAGTTCCTTGGTTGCCCCAAGTGCGACAAGTCGCTGCATAATGTCTTTGTTGACTGCTCGGCGATGATCTTCATTGGCCGCTTTGCGGTCGGCTTCTTCTTTGGCTTGGCGTTCTGCCGCTTCTTTGGCAGCTTGCTCTCGTTGGATGCGAGCGCGTTCATTAGCGGCGGCTTGCTCTGCTGCTTGTTGTTCGCGTTGTTTTGCTGCTTCTTGCTCACGGATAGCCGCTTGACGCTGCTGTTCTTCACGCTGTATCGCTTCCTGCTTTTCTCGCTCCGCTTGCTCGATTTTCGCCTTTGCCGCCGCTTCTGCATCCGCTTTAGCTTTCGCCGCCGCTTCTTCGGCAATCTGCTTTTCACGGGCTAAGCGTTCTTGTTCGGCTTGCGCGTCGGCTTTGCGCTGGTTGTCTGACTCAATGATCGCGGCTTGATAGGCCAGTGTCATCTTGCTGATAACGTCCGCTTTGGCAGCTTGGCCAGCTTCTTTCATCGACTCAAAATCGTCGCCCACTGGCTCTACTTTAATATCCTCAAGCACGGCTTTGATAAAGTCGGCGCGCTCATGCAGGTTGCTCGGCATGTTTTCAAGCATGCTTTGGTATTCTTCGCCAAAGTAATCAACCTTGGCTTGCAGGCGTTCTTGATTGGCGCGCTGTTCTTCTTCCCATTTGGTTAGTGGGGCGCGCACTTCATCGCGCAGGGCGTCGCAGGCATCAACAAACGCTTTTAGGTTTTGCTCAACCGGCTTCACCACGGCTTTAATGTGTTTAAGGTAGGCGCGCCCTGGCTTTTCGATGGCGGTTTTGCTGCGGCTTACGCTGGCAGCAAGCGAGGCGATACGGTCGCGGCCTTTGGTGGTGGTTAGGTCTGGCACTTCATTAACGCTGGCTTTGATGTGCTCAAGGTAGGGCGTTAATGAGTTTGCTTCGGTGTAAAGCAATGGTCCGAGTTCGACGGCCTTGGCTTCGGTGATTTCATCCAGCGGAACGGGCAGGTTAGTGGTTTGTTCTGGCGCAGTTGCTTGAACATTTTTAGGGGATTTTGCGGCCATGATGTGGATCCTCAGTATTTTTAGATAAAGCAAAGCCACAGCGCGCTAAATGCGCGCCGTGAATGAGTGTTTGATGGTGGATGGATTAAGCGGCTTCGTTAGCGCCGAGTACGATGGCTTTGTAAACCTCAAAGCAGGCTTTAGTGTCGGCCATGGCGTTGTGAGCGTTTTCGAGTTTTTTACCAGTAAAATACTCGTAGGCTTCTTCTAGTTTTGGTGACTTAAAGCCGTACCGCGTTTTAGGTTGCATCTGCATGATTGGCTTAGACATTGCCATGGTGCATTCAAAGTTATCTTTATTGGCCCAAGCCTCTTGAGTGGCTTCATCGCTATAGCGCTTGGTGGCAATGCGGATAATACGCTGGTCAAAGGTTTTGTTGTGGGCGATACGCAATGCGCCTTGCGACATTTCAAGCAGCTGCGCTAAGGCCTCTTGTTCTGGAATACCTTCATCCATTGCGCGCTCGGTGGTGATACCGTGGATTGCGGCCACTTCATCGGGGATAATCCAGCCGTTTGGCTTGATGATCACATCTAGTTCTTTGATGATTTCAAACTTATCGTTAACCAGCAGTGCGGCTAACTGTACTAGGTGAGGTTGGTGATCTGCTTCGCTGGGCGATTTCCAATCTGGCAAACCTGTTGTTTCGGTGTCGAAGGGTAGAATTAAAGACATAATGATTCCTTGGCGGCAATGGCGCCGCCATATTAAGGGTTAAAAGGGGAAGATGGTTTAGGCGACTTCGCCTGTTTCGGTGTTGACGGCGGTAAAGTCGCGCTGCTTTGTGGTGAACAGCTTGCCTAGGCTTTTGCGTTGCTCTGCGCTGATTTGTCCTGTGCCAACTGCGCTTTTAATGGCCTCGCCAACCTCTAACAATTCGTCCATGCAAGTGCAGTCTTGTAGAGACCATTCAAGTTTTTCCCCAAGGTTAGGCAGCGCGGCTTGCGCTGGCTCATGATCCATCACGGCTTGTTCGTTAGCGACGGACGCGCCGCTTAACACTTGATTGAGTTTTGAGTCTGTGCGCTTCTCAGACTGTGGGGTAATGTCGCGCTCTGGTCGCTCTGACTCCAATTCATCAGCAGAGTAAACGCCTAGAATTGCCTCAGGGCAATATAGGCGCGCCCACCGCTTAACCGCTAAATAAGCTAATTGCTGCTTAGGGTCGGATGCCCAAAGGGTTGAATTGCGAACCTGCGCTTGAGATAACAAAAGCTCAAGTGGGCGTGGCTCGCTTTCTCCTGCTAAAGTGTTGAACACCTTAACCCCTAAGCCTTTCTCATCGGCAGGCGTCCAATTAGGCGCTTGGTATTGCTTGCCGTTCTGGTTCGTCTTGGTGATGAAATTACCAATCACTTTTGACCAGTCGCCAAAAAACTCGTAATGAAATGCACCCTGTACTGAGCCTGAGTGCTTCACTACTGCGTTAACTAACTGCGCCTCATAACCAAGCGTGCCGCTAACAACGTGGGTTTTTTGGGCAACTGCAAACGGGTTCATGCGCCACAGTGCAGATTGCATCACAATTGCCATGCAGTCAGCGACGTTACCCTGTAAATGGGCTGGAACTGTTGCTTTACCGCCTGCCATGGTTTCAGCCAAGCGATACATATTGTTCATCGCGTCTAGGTTCATCATTAACTCAGTGGTGCTGGTCGGCTGGTCAATGATGACTGGTGTATGTGCTGTCATGCTGCACGCTCCATATTGATGGTGTTACTTTCGGAAAACTCGTTTTCAAGCGCATCAAGCTCTTGCGCTTCAAATGCGTTGAGTCCAACTGTTACTGCTACGTCGGTGTAAGCAGGCCAGACGTTGTGCTCCATGCAGCGCTTAAGCTCGCGCATGGCTTTGCGGTACTTGAGATAACCGAGGCGCTTAACATCGGCATCGAGTATCACTGGCGCGGTAATCACAAATGGGCGGCTTGACTCGACAACGAGGAAAGCAAATTCATCGGCGCCAGCCACATCGGTATAAAGCGCGTCCTGAATGTGGTAGCCAAGCTTTTTGGCTTTAGCACCAAAGAAGCGCGGATCCGAACTGGCATCACTTTTAAGGTCGATAATCAGCGAACCTATCATGTAGTCAGGTCGGCACTTGATAATCAGGCCAGTGTCAACGTCGCGGGTGAAGATGCTGCGCTCTGCTACGCCGCCAGTGGTTAACGCTTTAGCCTTTGGGTTTGACTCAAGCGATTGGCGCAAAATCGGCATATCGTCCCACTGGTCAGCGGTAAGTACCACTTGGCCAGCGCTATCCGCTGCGGCTTTAAAGTCATCCCACGCTTTGCTGCGGCGTACTTTGATTGAGTCAGGTTGGCGCACGTAGCTTGAGGCAAACAACCAAGGCTGCAGGAAGGTGGTATGCACGGCTTTGCCAAAATCGAAGTAGGATTTTTCAGGATCCGGAATGATTTTTGCGATGTACTTGGCGTGATACTTTTGCGGACACTCAATAAACAGCTTGAGCTTGCTTGAGCTCACGCCGATTGCACCGTGATAAATGTCATCGGGTAAGTCGTCGATGATTAAGCGTTCACCTGGCGCTAACTGCTCTAAACGCTCGTTTAGTGATTCGATGGTCCACGGTTTTGGCGCAAAGGCGGCAAAGGGGTCATCATCGTCGATTGAAGCGCTTGGGTCAGGGCTGTTAACTGGCTCAGGGCTGAGCGCGTCGGCATATAAGCCTTTGTCATGATCAATTAAATCGTCATATTTGACAGCTTCAACCTTGTCAGGCTCAACCGCTTGTGACTCAACTAGCGTGCAATGGCTTTCGATATTGCGGCGGAAGTGGCGGCGGTTGTAACCTTCTGCGGCAAGGTTGATTTCTGCTTGGCGTTCTGCGTCCGCCAGGCTATCTACTTCAATGCAGTAAGTAATACTGCAAGTGCCTTTAGGCGCGCTCGCCATGGGGTTAAAGGTCATTTTAAAGAGTTTGCTCATGGCTATTATCCTTTTACTTTTAGCTTGGCTTCGTATTCATCCCAAGCGGCTTTATCACCGTTGGCAACAAACCATTGGATGTTGCCGTTGCCGTCTTGGTCTGTTGCACTGCCGCCGTATTTGGAATTAGGAAATCTAAATTGAGCGGTCATTGTGATAAACGGCCATCCACCTCTGAAATGGTAAAACTCAAGGTCTGGGCGTTTTTCTTGAACTGACTTTTTGAATTCCTCGAAAGCTTGATTTCTTGCATTAACCTCATCATCTCGTTCGTCTTTACAGGATTGAGAGCAGTAAATTAATTGACCTTCTTCAATCGGTTTTATATCGAAAAAGTTCCCATCCTTATCCCATCCTTCAAAGTCGCTGTTTATGCGGCAACCACACTTGGCACACTGAAACCACCATCCGTGATCAATACAAACCAGTGGTGGCACGCCACCTTTAACGCCTGCGTATTCGTCAGCCCATGGCAAGCGGCGACAAAAATCAACATCTTCCCAATCAATACTTAATTCAGCAGCGCCTTCTCTGCGCGCTGTTGCAGAATTGGTGGCAAAAACTATGGTGCTGTAACCCTCTTGACGTTCTTGTACTTCGTAGGCTTTAAGCGGTTTAGTGTTCATGCCACATCCTCCAAGCTATCCAGATGCGCGCTCACCAAATCGGGCGCTATCAGGTTTGATAAACGGGTTATTTCGGCATCGATTAACACATTGATACCGTGCGGATTACCGTACAGATAGGCGATTTTTAGCGCCTCGTTAATGCCATCGTTATCGAGTACGGTTTCGATAATGGTGTCTAGGTCGTGTCCGTCCACGGCAATACCTCGCTGCAGTTGGTTTTCAATCCACTCGGCTTTAGCGCTTATCGCTTCGGCTTTAGCGCTATCGAGCGCGATTGAGCGTGATAGCTGGGCAGCAAGGTAATCACCTGCTGCGTTGGCGTTGGTTAACATGGCAGTGCTCCCGTTAAGTCAATCCGATAAACACCGCGGCGCCGTTCTTTGCGCTCAATGTAGTTAACGGTGCGGTCAGTGGTATTGATGGCGTGCTGAACTGGTCCACCAAGCTTTGCAACTCTGGCGCGGCCTAAGCAGTTGATCCGCAGCGTGCCAATTGTCGTTAGCTTGTCGTCGATGTAGTGATACAGATAGCCAGTGAACTGGCAGAAGTGCATATCAAACGCATCGCTTAGTGGGCCGATTAAGCTGTGCTGCTCGATTGATTCGAGGCAGTTTTTAACTGCGCTATCGTTCATTGCGTCGCCATTTTTGCTAGCAAGCAGCGCAACGGTTAGCGCGTAAAGCAGTTGGTTTTCATAAACCGAATAGCGGTCATCCATAAGTCCTCCTTGATAGGCTTTATCAAAGCCTCTCGATGAAAATCTTTGATAAAACGTTGCCGGTTACGTCATCCGTAACCAGCTCAAGCGGATTGTTTCTCTGCCGCAAAAGCATCTTCAACCGCTTCGTCATATTCAAAATTTTCGTTGTAGCCATATTGTCGAGGATCGGTATTTGGATGCCTTAATCGAAATGAAAATTCAGTGAAGAAACGCTTTTGTTGTTCTGTCTGATCAGACCAAGCAGGGGCTATATTTTGCTCAATAACTTCACCATTTTTGATGGAGTAAGTGCCACAGTTAGAACCTGTGTCTTCATCGGCGTATTTAACGTTAATGATTTCATCGGGAAATTTTTTAGAAAGCGCTTCAATTACTGGGTATGGATGTGACCATGCAGTTTCAAATGTAACCATATAATCAGTATTAACATCTGCTGACTGGCTATAGGCATTCCACTTTGTGCCCCATGCGTTTCTCGCGTAATCCATGCAGTGATAAAAACCATGTTTACGTTTGTTGCGCATCATCATTACAAACTGCTCAAAGCTTTCATCGCTCATCTTCAATGCGCTACTTCTCAATCGATTCACCAACTCAAGACGAGCAATTAACTCGTTATCAGATGGTGGCTCTTTGCACATCAACTCTGCTGCGTACTCTGCATCACAACTAATCATCCCACTTCCATCTAGGTCTAAATCTGAGTGTTTAGGGATGATATGGCAGAAGTCCACTAATCCTTGCTCATTCAACATTGACTTAATTACTAACGGTTTTGCTTCTATGATGTTTGTCACATGGTTAGGCATACATTTCTCCTTAGTTGGCTTTATCGCTGGCTCTCGCAAGAGCCAGCTGTAAAACCGATTGCACGCATAGCGGGTCATTCGCACAGTTAAGCCATTCCAGCAAATTCACCCCTTTATCTGGGAGGTGATACCCGGTCGCCGCTGATTGCATGCAATTTTTTTGTTAGTGAATTTCCGTCCCCCATCACTAACAACCTTGGGGTGACCTAGTCCGCTCTAGGCGGGTTTAGTCGTTCATGGGCCAGTCTGTTAAAGAGCGTTTAGCTTGCGAAA
>AACY020559786.1_pt1 | contig 109261 bp, 83 predicted proteins | sample 267378 | NCBI WGS metagenome assembly AACY02 (sample SAMN02954345, study PRJNA13694) | marine metagenome | biome: aquatic; feature: ocean; material: water; isolation source: isolated as part of a large dataset composed predominantly from surface... | reverse complement strand
CTGGGGCTGAGTCGGTCCCAAGGGTATGGCTGTTCGCCATTTAAAGTGGTACGCGAGCTGGGTTCAGAACGTCGTGAGACAGTTCGGTCCCTATCTGCCGTGGGCGTTGGATGATTGAGGGGAGTTGCTCCTAGTACGAGAGGACCGGAGTGAACGAACCGCTGGTGTTCGGGTTGTCATGCCAATGGCATTGCCCGGTAGCTATGTTCGGAATCGATAACCGCTGAAAGCATCTAAGCGGGAAGCGAGCCCCAAGATGAGTCATCCCTTGGACTATAAGTCCACTAAAGAGCCGTTCGAGACTAGGACGTTGATAGGTCAGGTGTGTAAGCGTTGTGAGGCGTTGAGCTAACTGATACTAATGACTCGAGAGGCTTAACCATACAACCCAGATGGGTTTTGCTAAGTAGCACTTAGACGAATAGAAACACTTAAGAAGTGGTACTCAATCCAGCTTTCTAAATTAACAAATAAAGGTTAATTGCGCAGGTAATTGTACGGCAGACAAAGCCGTGACGAGCGAAGGGCGGAGTGTACGATAGTACATGAGCACTGGAGTAAGGAAACAATGCCGTCAGACGTAGAATTAACCAGTAAGAATTTGCTTGGTGACAATAGCATTGTGGTCCCACCTGATCCCATCCCGAACTCAGAAGTGAAACGCAATCGCGCCGATGGTAGTGTGGGGTCTCCCCATGTGAGAGTAGGTCATCGCCAAGCGCCTAATATTCTCGATAAGAGAGCAATGAAGCCAGCTGAATAAGCTGGCTTTTTTGTTCTAGGCATTTGTAATTTCATTCTCTCTATTACTACTTCCTATTCATACTTCCTTTTATTCGCTTCTGCGATGACGATAGTTATGACCTGCATATCGATTTGACCGACAGAGCAATAGTTTCAAAGGCTTTCTTCGAGCTAATAAAAAGGGCAGCGTTTGGCTAATGCCGTTCACTTAAGAGTGAACGGCATTTTTCTTTGGTCTAACCGGAAACTTGTTTTTGCTCATTTTAAGGACTCGTGGATATGCCCTTTCCCGTTTACCATCCAGCTTAAATTGCCGTGCATTTCGTTCTATATCCAATACGTCTCTCGGGACATTCCCCGGTGTTTGTGATGACAGTTGTGTCAACTTGAAGATGATATAACTCGCCGCATCCCGAAAACTCAGTTGATTGGGATGGACCGATGGCAAGCTTTTAGCCATCAGCAACATCTTATATCTAATGAGATTATAGGCCAGTAGCACGCCCCATAACTCTTGAGTCACCAGCTCCGGTAGTTGACTGCGGAGCGTAAAACGGCTCTCCAGTAGATGTTGTTTCATCTCTCTATAGCCCAGTTCGATTTCCCATCGATGGGCATATAAGTCGACGATGTCTTCGCTGGGGTAACGCATCGGGTCTGTCAACGAGGTCAAAATGGCGACTGACTTACCTTTCACTGTCTTAGTCAATAAACGCGCTTCAAGAGTTTCAGGGAGCTGCGGCCATTTCTTTCTGGCTTGAGGTGTCGTGGTGAGTTTCACCCTCTGGTCATGCTTTCCTAGCGTTCGCACCACCTCATATTGTGTGCCTTTCTTCAATGGCAACAACCAGTGGCTATCAGGTTGCGCTTGCTGCCAAGCGTGCAGCAGGCCGAGCGAGTAAAATCCTCGGTCAAATAGGGTTAGGCTGTGATTAGGAATGCTAGGAATGAGCTGGGACGCTAAGTTCATTTCATTTTCGGCAACCGAATCAAAGGCGCTGTTGACCAATAAATGGCTGCTTAATTCCATCAAGCAAACCATGCGAATTTGCGGATAAGCCGCTTCGCCTGAAGCGTTTGCGGTACGCGCAAAGGCGGCTTGATTTTGGACACTATCGGGTGTCCGCCACACTACACCGTCAACACCATACAAGTTAAGACCGCACCAATGAGGATGTTCAGCTCTCGCGTGCCAGGTATTGGCGCTGCGGTTAAATACTTCTCTAATAACCTCACTGCCCAATCGTTTACGCGCCTGAGTCACGGCGCTGCGTGCAACATAATCAATCTCTTGCGGCAAAACAATGTCGAGTTTGTTGATGAGTGACCGAACAGACTCCCCTCGGAACAAAGCCATTCCGATAACGGCCCAAATCATCGCGTCCATCGGCAATTTACGCCGTCTTAACGTCGCAACGCCCTGGGAGTCTAGGCAAGATTGAATTAACTCAGGTTCTAACACATCAGCTAAGCAGGTGAATTCGGTTAGGCGGGTAATATGGGTACGGGCGAGTGCTTCCGAGAGTTGCATAAAAAATCCGATGACATGAGGTCATCGGATTTTGATCTTTTCAGCGAGATCGTCAAGCGATCTGTCTTAACTGATCGGCATTAGCACTTGGCTGCCCTTTATGCTTAGCATTGGTTTTTAAACCCAATTATTTAGCTTCTTTTAGCCACTGTGCTGCACGTTTGGCGAAGTAGGTTAGGATGCCATCGGCGCCAGCGCGTTTGAAGCATAGTAGCGATTCCATGACGATAGCCTTTTCAGCTAACCAGCCATTTTGGATCGCGGCCATGTGCATGGCATATTCACCACTCACTTGGTAAGCAAAAGTAGGAACAGCTAACTCAGTTTTAACACGATGAACGATGTCGAGATATGGCATACCTGGTTTTACCATCACCATATCAGCACCTTCTTGGATATCGAGCGCCACTTCGTGTAGTGCTTCATCACTGTTAGCTGGGTCCATTTGATAGCTATGCTTATTGCCACCTTTTAGGTTGCCTGCTGAGCCAACTGCATCACGGAATGGGCCATAGTAGCTCGAAGAGTATTTGGCTGAATAGGCCATGATCTGGGTATTAACATGGCCAGCTGCTTCCAGTGCTTGACGGATCGCGCCGATGCGGCCATCCATCATATCCGATGGCGCAACAATATCAGCGCCTGCTTCGGCATGGGACAAGGCTTGTTTAACTAAAATTTCTGTAGTGATGTCATTCAGGATATAGCCTGTTTCATCAATAATGCCGTCTTGACCATGGGTCGTGAAAGGATCGAGAGCCACGTCCGTCATAATGCCAAGTTGTGGGAAGGCTTTTTTGAGTTCACGTACAGCACGTTGCACTAGTGCGTCAGCATTGTAAGCTTCTTCTGCCATGAGAGACTTTTTCTCTGCAGGCGTGACAGGAAAGAGGGCAATTAAGGGGATGCCTAATTCAACAAGTTCTTCTGCTTCTTTGAGCAGTAAGTCGATTGAATAACGCTCCACACCTGGCATTGAAGCGACTTTTTCGCTGCGATTACTGCCTTCGAGCACAAACATAGGATAGATTAGGTCATTCACTGTTAGGTGATTCTCTGCCATCAGGCGACGGCTAAAATCATGTTTGCGCATGCGGCGCATTCTGCGCTGTGGGAAGGCACTGGTAATGATATTCACATTAGACTCCTAATTAGGTTCTGTTTGCGCTGGCGCATACAATTTCACTTGATTGCGTCCGCTATTTTTTGCTTGATAGAGGGCTTTATCTGCCTGCTCTAATAATTCGGTACTGTGTTGTTCATTCAAGATTACGTCGGCACTCACGCCGATACTGACGGTGAGTGGTATGGGTTTTCCTTCCCATTCAAGGCCGATACTAGCCACTGCATCTCTTATATTTTCAGCGACTTGAAGCGCACCATCCGCGTTGGTATTGGGAAGAATAATAGCAAACTCTTCTCCACCAAAACGTGATACTAGATCTGTTGGTCGTTTTAAATGCTGCTGCAATGTCTTTGTGATAAGTTTTAGGGCCTGATCACCCGCTAAATGGCCAAATTGATCGTTGATAGATTTAAATCGATCGATATCGATCATTAATAGTGCTATTGGCGTTTCTTGACGACGACTTATACGGCTTTCTGCTAATAGGCGTTTATCGAAGGCACTGCGGTTTTTAGCCCCCGTTAAGCTGTCTATAGTGCTTTGTTCTGTGAGCTTTTGATTAACTTCATGCAATTCGCGCAGGGTAATTTCAAGTTCCAAAGTGCGCTCTTGCACCATTTGTTCCAGTCTTTCGTTAGTTTCTGCTTCTACTTTTAATGCATCTTCACGTGCGCTACGAATTTTTTGTGCTTGTTTTAGTGCTTCTTGTTGAATGCGTTGTTTGGCTTTACGTTCGTCGTTATAGCGGATAGCAAGCACGAGTGACATAAAGATGATTTCAAAGGTTAACCCCAGCATTACAGGTGTCTGAGGTTTGATATTCAGCTCGATAACGCCTAAATACAGTAAGCTACTCAGGCACGCACCCGTCAGCATACTCACCCAGCCAACAGTATAAAGTTTGGCTAATTTTTGCCCTCTAGCGGCTTGAATAATTGCGAGTATCATCATAATGATACTGAGCACGACAACCGAGATAATCTCAATATAAAGTACAGTGCCATAACGCAAAAAGGGGACTAATAAACAGATTAAAAGGATATAAACGGCACTATAACGGCACATCAATAGCATGCGGCGATTATAGTATTTTAATTGTAAAATTTTTTCGGTAAACATTAAGGCGAAAGCCATAACCAAAGGAAGTAGCACTGGAACCATCAGTTGCTGCAATGTTGGCCAATTAGGCCAGAGGAAGCGGAATGCGAAACCATTAATCGTGGCAACTAAGAGAGTCATGCTAAGGACGTAGCCGGAGTAATAGCTGTAACTGAATGAACCAGAAGCTAACGCGATAAATAGACTGAATATACCGATGGCGGCGAGTACCCCAAGCTGAAATCCATGTTCGACAGCTGTTGATTCCGCTATTTGTGCCAAATCGTTGGCTGACCATAAATTTAAAGGAACGGCCGCATTGCCTTCGGTTTCAATATGTATATAAAAGGTATGTTGTTCATTGGTGTTAATTTTAAAAGGGTATAGAAAAATATTACTCAGCAGTGGACGCTGTTTATAGGGAAGTGTATCTCCCATATACGTTGTGTTGACGAGTTGGTTATCTACAAGATGGTAAATAGTTACTTTATCTAATAAGGGATTATCTAAGGCAAGAATGCGTGAAAGGCTTTCGTTATTACTACTAAGATTAACTGACAGCCAAAAATTATGCAGGCTAAGACGTTGAATATCGTTACTGGTAAACTTATGCCATTGTGCCTTGGGAAGTGCTTCAATGTCCGCTAACTGACTTTCAGAATGGGGATGAGTCACCATTAGCCAAGGTGTTAGACTGAGCGGCGTCGGAGTGTGTTCATTGATGTTGATTATGCTTGCGAAGCTACCAGATGATATGAGCATGCTGATAAGCAAAACCAATAAGCAACTTAATTTAGCCATTCTGTTGACTCAAATTAAAAAACGCTAGGCTATTTTGATAGCATTGTTTTGCAAATTCAGCCGGATCTTCACCGCGTAGATTGGCAATATACTGAGCAATATAAGGCAAATATTCGGGTTTATTTTTACTGGATTTAGGCTTAGGACGCATGCTACGCGGTAGCAGATAAGGACTATCTGTTTCGATCAATAAGCGATCTTTTGGAATAAATGGCACTAGCGCTGCTAATTCTTGGCCGCGTCTTTCATCACAAACCCAACCTGTAATTCCTAGGTGTAAATCGAGATCGATATAAGCTTCCATTTGCGCTTGGCTGCCAGTAAAGCAGTGTAACAATGCGCCGCGAAGATGGGGGCGGTACTCACTAACAATGCTTAAAAAATCACTATGGGCATCTCGTTCATGCATCAGAACGGGTTTTTGAAGGTCAATAGCCAGTTCTAATTGGGCGATAAATGCTTTGCGCTGGGCCGGACGGGGGGAAAAGTCCCTATTATAGTCTAGCCCGCATTCACCAACGGCAACGACCTGCGATGCTTGGCATAAATCTATGAGAGTTTGTTTGGAATTCGTTTGCCATTCGCTAGCATGATGCGGGTGTACACCTGCAGTGCAATAAAGCTGTTTGGGATACTGTTGGCATAATTGAATGGCTGCCGCGCTTTCGCTTAAATCACTGCCAATAACAATTAACGGCGAAACCCCTTGGTCCGCCGCTGCTTGTATGATTTGCGTTATGTCTGGTTCGAGTGCGCTGCCAAGCAAGTTGACAGCGATATCTATATAAGATGACATTATTTTAGGCGTTTTACCCTCACCTTAGCATTACGACTTTCTGTGCCCATTAAGAAAGAGCCAAGCGCTGCTTTTTCGATAAATACTTTTTCACCGACTTTGAGGTTGAACTTACGGTTTTCGGTTTGTTTCCAAACTTGGCCATTGGTAAAGGTAATCTTTAAGGCACCGTAGGCATCTTCTGCTATTGACTCCACATCGAGATAAATTTTGTCAGTCGTATTCTCTTGGACGCGTTTAACTTCCATACCGAAATTATCTTCGACATTGGTCGCGGCGGCAGCAACAGGAGCTGCAGTCGCCACAGCTGCAGGGGCCGCTGCGGGAGTGACAACGGGGGCGACAGCTATCGGTGCCGTGGTGTTATTGGTCACTGTGGTGACTTGAATGCTTGCTGCGAGGTTGTCATAGCATACCAAGCGCTCGAGCTTGTCCGTTATCCCTGCACATTGAGTTAATTGCTGCTCAATACCGGCATTAGCCTGTGCAGATACCAGTAACACTGCACCAGTCAGTAGAGTTAAACGCATCCCAGTTTCCTTATTATTATTTTCCTCTAATGCCGATTGAGGCATTAGTCATTCGTTGGTTGTTCTTCATCGGTCTCGTCATCAGGTTTACTGTAAAAACGAGCCGCAAATAATCCGCCTTCGAACAATAACAGCATTGGCACGGCAAGCATAGTTTGGGAAATAACATCAGGTGGTGTGAGCAGCATACCCACCACGAATGCGCCGACAATAATATAGGGGCGTTTTTGCTTGAGATCTTCAGGTGTTGTCACACCGGCCCAGCAGAGTAAAACAACGGCAATCGGGATCTCAAAGGATAAGCCGAATGCAAAAAATAATTTCAGTACAAAATCAAGATAGCTGCTGATATCGGTTGCAACTTGTACTCCCTCTGGAGCCGTGTTGGCAAAAAAGCCAAATACAACTGGGAATACAACGTAATAAGCGAAGGCTATACCTAAATAAAATAGCACTGTGCTGCTAAAAAGTAGCGGCATAACTAAGCGTTTTTCATGCTTATACAAACCCGGTGCTACGAAGGACCAAATTTGAAAGAGCACATAGGGTACGGCCACAAAAAATGACAGAACTAATGTCAGTTTAAAAGGGGCGAAGAAAGGTGCGGCCACATCGGTCGCAATCATACTGCCACCTAAGGGCAAAGACTGCATTAAAGGGATTGCCATGTAATGGTAAATATCATTTGCCCAATACACACTACAAATAAATACAATCAATACACTGGCAATGGATTTAAGCAGCTTGGACCTAAGTTCAAGCAAATGGCTGATAAGTGGCTGCTGTTGCGACATGAATTATCCGTTAGCTTTCGGGTTAGAACGGGTATCCTCGCCCTGAATGGACTCACTATGTGGGGCGGAGGAAGCCGAAGTTGGACTCGCCTCGGTAGAAACCGTTTGGCTTGCAGGATTGTGGATCTGGTTTTCCTGTGCACTGGGAATATCTTGCACTTGGTAAGGACGATTCACTGACTGCGCGGCTTGCTTCAATTGATCGATTGACTCTTGCAGCTCGGGAGAGAGGTTAGATAAACCTTTGCTCTCCGCTTTTTTGAGGTCGGCGTGCAACTGCTCGATCTTTAGCTCTTGCTCAAGTTCTTCTTTGACTGAGTTGGCCATGCGTTTCATCGCGCGGATCCAACTGGTTACTGAACGTACTGCAACTGGTAGACGTTCGGGGCCAAGAACGACCAGCCCCAGAACACCGATCAGCAGCAGCTCCATAAAGCCGATACCGTCAAACATAAAGAGTTACGCCTGTTCTTTGTGAGACTCAGGTTTCTTTTCAGTCGCCTGTTGAGTTGGTTGTGCGGTTTGTGCAGTTTGCACTGGTTTTGCCGCTTCAGTGTCTTCTAGCGCCTTTTTATCTTCTTCTGAAGACATGGCGTTTTTGAAGCCCTTAACAGCACCACCTAAGTCACCACCCAAAGAGCGTAATTTCTTAGTTCCAAACAATAAGACAACGATTAACGCGATGATAAGAAGTTGCCAAATACTAATGCCACCCATGAAGGTATCCTCTTAATTGATATCGGTTCTATTATGAACCTCTGATTAATTAGTGCTAGCTAAAATTTACGATTCTTTGGCCTAGATCGCCATCCGATAATCCACAGTACCGTACCTGAAATCAGGCACACGTAAGGGCTCAACAGTGTAGCGTCTTGGTTGAACAATAACGTGCCACAGATCAATAAAATTGCAGAAGTGATGAGTAAGTAATTACTCTTATGTGCTTGCTGCTGGTATTTCAGATACTTATCTAGCATTTGTTGCTGAGAACTCAGCAATTTCCTGCCTAATTTAAGGTTGTCATAAATTAGTTCAGGGAATTCCGGAAGTTTATCAGACCAATATGGCAGTTTTGTGGATACCTTTTTAAACATGGCTTTAGGTCCCACTTGCTCGGCCATCCACTGCTCTAAAAAGGGTTTAGCGGTCTGCCAGAGATCCAGCTGCGGATAGAGCTGACGGCCTAAACCTTCAATATACAGCAAAGTCTTTTCGAGCAGCACGAGCTGAGGCTGCACGACGATATCAAAATGCCGTGCGGTACGGAACAGCTCTAACAACACATGCCCAAAGGAGATTTCATCTAAGGGCTTGTTAAACATGGGTTCACACACGACCTTGATGGCTTGTTCAAAAGCTTGCAGATCGGTTTTTTCCGACACCCAGCCCGACTCAATATACAGCTGTGCGATGCGGTGATAATCACGATTGAAAAATGCGAGGAAGTTTTCCGCGAGATAGCGCTTATCGACCTCACTGAGCGTGCCCATAATGCCGCAATCAAGGCCGATGTAGTAAGGATTTTCGGGATGTTCGCGGGAGATAAAAATATTTCCCGGATGCATATCCGCGTGGAAAAAGTTATCGCGGAACACTTGGGTGAAAAATAGCTCTACGCCCCGTTCGGCTAGCAGTTTAAAGTTTGTGCCTTGTGCCTTAAGTGCAGCGATATCCGATACTGGAATACCGTAAATCCGTTCCATCACCATCAAACGTGGATAACAAAACTCTTCATATACATAAGGAATATAGAGCGCGTCTGAGTCGAGGAAGTTATTACGTAGCTTAATGGCATTGAGGGCCTCAAGCTTAAGGTTGAGCTCCCCTAAAATGGTGACGCGGTAATCTTCAATCACCTCGGCTGGGCGTAGTCGGTTACCTTCGCCAAGAAGATAATCGATGACCTTCGCCGTTTGCGACATCAGCAGGAGATCGGCCTGGATTTTAGTTTCTACGTTCGGGCGCAGCACTTTTAATACCACGGCCTTGCCATTGGATTTAAGCGTGGCGGTATGCACTTGGGAAATCGAGGCCGAGGCTAATGGCGTTTCATTAAAGTCATCAAAGAAGGTCTCGATTGGTGCTTTAAGCTCAGCTTCTATCGCGAGTCGGGCGAGTGCGCCATCGAAGGGAGGGACTTTATCCTGCAACATGGCAAGCTCTGTCGCCCATTCATCACTCAGTAAGTCACGGCGGGTGGAGAGCATTTGCCCTAGCTTGATATACACAGGGCCAAGCTCTTGCATTGCTAGCTTTAAGCGCTCGCCACCGGATTTACCTTTGTGTTTATTACGGATCCAAAACAGACTATTGCGGGCGAGTTTAAAGTACCAAGGGGTCATCTTTGGCGGTAAAACATCATCTAACCCATATTGCAATAGGGTCTTAATCACATGATAACCGCGGCGGATACTGGCAAGGGTCATGGCTTAATTGAGTCTCTTAATTGGGCAATCCGTTGTTCGAGCGCGCGAGTGTCGGTAACTAAGTCATTTATTTGATCGCACAAATGAATAAGCTCAATCCGATGGGGCGCAAGCCGATACTCTTCGATAGCGAGTTGCCCCAAATGGGAGCGGGTTTTACGCAATACTTCAAGTGCAAAACCTTTTGCCTGATGGCTTGTACTGATGAGCTTGTGAGTGGGGCCGTCACCCAAATAACGCGAAATGGGCTCGGCAAAATCAAACTCTATGCTACGTAGATATTGGCTAAAGCTTTGCAATAAGTTCAGATCGCCTTCGAGCTTGAGCTTATCTTGCTTGATAAGTTCAGTCAGGTTGGCACCTTCGGACACGCGATAAAGTGTGGTTGCATCAGCGTGCAGACTGACATCGACATCACCTTCATAGCGACTCAGTACTTGGATTTCTTTGGCAAAGACCAAGTAAATTGGCCAGTTGAGTTGCGTTAATTGAATACGAAATACTTTGCCATGTAGCTGGCGCTGGCGCGCATAGGCGTCGCCCGCTTGGGTCTGAAGTTGTTTCAGACCCATCTCAATAGCGGCGCAGGCAAGTAACACCACTTCTTGCGGCATCATTAGAATTTATAACCACGGTGCAGGGCGACAATGCCATCGGTCATATTGGTGTAATCGACCTGTTCAAAGCCCGCATCCACCATCATTTGCTTAAGAGTGTCTTGATCTGGATGCATCCGAATGGATTCGGCCAAGTACTCATAGCTGTCAGCGTCTTTAGTAATGAGTTCACCCATCTTTGGTAAGACTTTGAAGCTATATAAATCATACACTTTACGCATGATTTCATGCTGGGGCTTAGAAAACTCTAATACCAATAACTTACCACCAGGCTTAAGTACGCGGTTCATAGAACGAAGCGCTGCGTCTTTGTCTGTTACGTTACGCAGACCAAAGGCGATGGTGATGATATCGAAGTGATTATCGGGGAAGGGCAGTGCTTCAGCATTGGCTTGCACGTAGCTGACATTGTTGACAATTCCTTTGTCACGTAGCTTAGTGCGGCCCACTTTTAGCATAGAATCGTTGATATCAGCTAAAACCACTTCGCCTTTATCGCCCACTAAGTGAGAGAATTTAGCGGTTAAATCGCCCGTACCACCGGCAAGGTCAAGCACCTTCATACCCGGACGAGCGCCAGATACTTCAATGGTGTAGCGTTTCCAAAAACGGTGAATACCGAAGGACATAACGTCATTCATGATATCGTACTTGGCGGCAACCGAATGGAACACGCCAGCAACGAGATCGGCCTTTTTATCCGCCTCTACGGTTTTATAACCAAAGTGGGTATTTTTAGATTCACCCTCAGACATCAATGTATTCCTATTGTTTTGCAAAGTATTAGTGGCGAGTGTAAGCCATCGCCTGCATTTGCTGAATCTTTGATCTATCACTCTGTGATCGAGCTAGTAAACTCTCCTCAAGGCGTTAGCTTAAAGAGTTTGGCTTTTGCCAGTGTTTAGTGTGCCGACCCGATAAAATGGACTGGCATTAGACCACAATATCAGGATTTGGTGAATAGCTTCGCGCCCGTAAGGACACAAGCAAACGAGGCTATCGGGCTAAAAATTGGCATCTTGCTTGTACATAGGCATAAATTAACTCGCTGATACTTTGACCCACGTCCCTAAAGCCCGCCTCTATGCCGGCCTCATGACAGCTTGGGGCGGCTTCGGCTAAATGTAAATAAGCACAGGGACATCGGCTGGCGATATAGCTAATGTAGTGGGCGGCATCGAGTAGGGGAATTCCCGCAGCTGTAGAGGCACTGCTCGGCATTTTTGCGATGGCATCGACATCCAATTCTAGCGCTACTGGGAGCGCTGTTTGGTTAAGTTTGTTGGCAATATCCTGTAGCGCCTGCGTCAGGCTAATCTCTCGGCGAATCCAAATTTGTTGCAGACTATGCCAAGTGCCACCAAACTCAGTGAGTTGTTGTAAATTGGCCTCGCTGTTTTTGAGCTCGTGCAAACCGAGTACATGGTAATAACCCAGCGCGCCGCGATTGGCGGCGTAACTAAAGCCATTACCGCTGTGACGCCCTTCGAGCAGGCGAAAATCACTGTGTGGATCTAAATTCACTGCGGCAACTTGGCGTTGATAATGGGCCGAGGTCGCCATTAACAGGCCATAGGCATTGTTGTGGCCGCCACCAATCACTATGGGTTCAAGCCCTGCCGCTTGTATGGCGCTGACTAGTTTAATCACCCGTTCATCGAGCCGCTCAACTGCTTGGCGTAGATGGGTTAGGCTCGCGCCTTCGCCATCCTGTGCCTGTAATTGCAGATCCGCCGTATGAACTTGCCCTAAAATCAGGCATTCGGCGCCCGAAAGAAAACGATTCGACTGTAAATTCAACCACTGGCGCATGCTGGTGGTAAAGGCGTCGGTGGCACCGCCTCTGCCTAGGTTAGCCCGTGGGCCGATATCTTCACCCACTCCGACAATGGCAAATTGAGCACCATGGGCTTTAGCGGTGGTGAGTATCGTTTCTAATGGATGTTCATGGTTAGCCAAGTGTACGCATTGGCCTATTTTGGTCTCACCGACTCGCGGGCTAACGAGATTGGCGATATCGGCTTGGGTAAATGGGATAAATTCAGACATAGATTAGTATTCTTATCGGGTAGGGACTGGGATATTGTGGCGTACCCAAGGACGAATATTCAATGGTACTTAATGGTATCAGCCAACAAAAAAGCCAGCTTAGCTGGCTTTCTTTCGATGTTATTTAGCATTACTCAATATCGAGTGGTTCTGGCGATAGAATGACGCCAGTGTTATCGGCATAGATATGATCGCCTGGGAGGAAGGTCACGCCGCCAAAGTTGACCGGGATATCGACTTCACCCACTGAATTGCCATCGGCGCCCACAGGAATTGAAGCAAGGGCTTGAATGCCGATGTCTAATTCTTCCAGCGCATCCACATCGCGTACTGAACCGTAAACGATAATGCCTTCCCAGTTGTTGTTGACTGCGATTTCTGCGATAGATGCATCGATCAGGGCGCGGCGTAATGAACCACCACCGTCAACCAGCAAGACTTTACCTTGGCCATCTTCTTGTAAGACCTCGGTGATTAGGCCGTTGTCTTCAAAGCACTTAATGGTGCTGATAGAACCGCCAAAAGAGCTACAACCACCGTAGTTACTGAACATGGGCTCGACTACATCTACGACATCTAAGTACATGTCACATAGTTCTGAGGTGTTGTATTCCATATTTACACTCCTATTGATCCGCGTTGCGTACAGTTTAGCGAGTTTACGCCAGTATAAAAGGGATTCCTGAAAAGAAAAGTGTTATCAATCACGGTATTGTTGCACTTGGACGTTAACACTTATGTTGTAAACTTTCGTCACTTAACAGGTGTTTATCCTCAAAACTTGATATCGGTCATTAAATAACGGTTTTTTATTACAACTCTGTTGCGCGTTTTGGTATTATATCCCAAGTTTAAATTAACTTACTTAACTTAATTTGCTTTAGGGGCAAGGACCCCCCGTTACGCTTATGGACGGTAGAGGGCCTTCGAGAGGTGCCTATGGAAGCTGTAAACACGATTGAAATTATTGGTTATTTTGCCTCAGTAATGGTGGCAATTTCACTTATGATGAAGAATATCATCTGGTTAAGATGGTTAAACTTTGTCGGTTGTACCTTGTTTGTTATCTATGGCGTATTTATTTCAGCCTGGCCTGTTGCGGGGATGAACGCCTTTGTTGCCTGTATCAATATTTACCATTTGACGAAAATTTACCGCGCTAAAGCGCTGGAACAAGCTGTCGCTTGAAGGTTTTCTGACAGTGCTGCCCGTTCATAGCAACTGGGCAGCACTGTATTCTCCCCGTACGTTTTCCCTCTTGCTCCAATTGATCGCTTCATTCCTCGCCATTTTCGCCACAGGTGTCATAAAACTTTAGGCCTGATGTCACTTTACCGTCATCGGCAGTTCTTAGTCTCACCTTAACACTGAGCACTTAAGCCATCTCTGTTTAAGTTGTCGTAGGTTTAGCGTGGGGTTCTATCGTGAAATAGTCGTCTGACTGGGCGTTAACACATGCAGACGCTAACAGCTGTCGAGAGAATGCACTCATTAACATCGCCATGATACTCGCTGGCATGCCAGCAAGGAGCCTGTTTTATGTTGAGTTACATTACAGACTTAGATAAGCGCATGTTTTACCGCATTGTGGATTTGAGCCAACGTCACGGTGTTTATGCTTGGGCGAAGCGGATATCGGCAACTGGAGATGGGCATGTGTATCTGTATCTCTCTGTTGGGTTGATGCTGACACACTCCCAAGGGCAGAACCTGTTCAATCTGCTGTTGGCGAGTTTTTTGATTGAATTGCCGTTGTACATATTACTCAAAAATAGCATTCGCCGTACTCGACCCTGTCATGCCTTGGTTGGGTTTGAAAGCGGCTTTGAACCCTCAGATCGTTTTAGCCTACCTTCGGGACACACGGCGGCCGCCTTTGTGATGGCCACAAGTGTGGCGCAGGTGTATCCCGTGGCTGCGCCTTTTGCTTACGTATGGGCGCTCTGTATTGGTGCCTCACGTATTGCGCTTGGGGTGCATTACCCCTCAGATATTGTCGCCGGTGTTCTATTAGGTACGGGGGCTGTTTTGCTTGTGCATCCCGTGATTTAACACAATCAGGCACTCATTCGTTGGATACCTCCTTGATTCACCACTCTTTCATTCACAGTTAAAGGATAAGCAATGCGAATACTCTACGGAGTGCAAGGCACAGGGAATGGTCATTTAAGTCGTGCTCGAGTGATGGCAAAGGCCTTAGTTGAGCACAATATTCAAGTCGACTTTTTGTTTTCGGGGCGCAAGCCTGAAGATTTTTTCGATATGGAGTGTTTTGGGGAGTATCGCGTCCAAGCAGGGATGACTTTTGCTACGCACTCTGGGCGAGTCAATATCACGCAAACGGTGAAGCAGAATTGTTCCTTATCGTTGCTTAAGGATATTCAAGCGCTGGATCTGAGTTGCTATGACCTCGTTCTAAATGATTTTGAACCCGTATCCGCATGGGCGGCGAGGCGCCAGGGAGTCCCCTCGATTGGGATAAGCCACCAAGTTGCATTGACTCATCCTGTGCCTAAATTGGGAAGCACTTGGTTGAATGAGTTACTACTCAACTACTTTGCACCGGTGGATGTGGCTTTAGGATGCCATTGGCATCATTTTGGTTTTCCGATCTTGCCTCCCTTTGTCGAAGTGGATGTCAGCCCTATTGAACATACCCATCAAATATTGGTGTATTTACCCTTCGAAGAGGCGGATGTGATTGCCGACTTTTTTAAGCCTTTTACGGATTATCAGTTTTTGGTGTATCACGCCAAGCAGCCTACCAAACGCATTGCCGATCATATTCAATGGCATGGGTTTAATCGTGATGGATTTAAACAGCACTTAGCGACTTGCGGTGGTGTGATTGGTAATGCCGGATTTGAGCTGGCGAGTGAGGCGCTGACCTTAGGTAAAAAGTTGTTGGTCAAGCCGCTGATTGGTCAATTCGAGCAGCTATCGAATGTGGCAGCGCTACAATTATTGGGCGCGGGTGACAGTATGATGAGCTTAGATATCAGCGCGGTTAAGCGTTGGCTTAAGGCCGCATCGCCAAATCCCATTGCCTATCCGCAAGTCGGTGATGCTTTAGTGAAATGGATAGGGAGTGGTCAGTGGCAGCACACCGCGCCATTGTGCGCCGATCTTTGGAGCCAAGTGAAATTGCCAGACACATGGCGCTAAGATTGATGTGAGCACTGTGATAAAAGGTTATTTCCGCTCTAGCTGGGAATCAGGGGTTAGCGTATAATTTGGCCAATTTGCTGTTATCCCCAGCAGCGTGTCTTTATTGGCCTAGTCTGGCCACAATTTAGTTGTCATAAATGAGCCTTAAGAAGTTTACTCAGTACAAGTTACTGTTTTTAATGTTGTTGTCCCTCGGTATTTTGCTTCCTTTTATTCCCGACCAAGCCTACCACATGCCCGGCCCTGATACTGCCAAGCAAAATCTGCATGTGATTGAATTTAACGATCAAGGCCTGCCCCACAATGATGGACAATGGCAAGCGCTTAAGGCGCGGATTTTACAACCCAATAATGGCACTGCGCCTGAGTTGCTGATTTTTGTCCATGGCTGGCACCACAGTGCCAATCCCAAGGATGAAAACTTTGTCGCTTTCGAACAGTTTTATCAGCAAATGGCGGCCTCTGATTCTCAACGAAACTTGCTCGGTTTATACATCGGCTGGCGGGGAGATAAGTACGATCCTTTCTGGCTTGATGGTTCGGATGATGCTACTAGTTGGATTGAACCATTGGATTTCCCGACTATTTTGCAGCGTAAAGCCGTAGCAAAACGCATAGGGCAAACGGGTTTATCGCAGTTACTGGATAAATTGGATGGATTGGTCGCTGAGCATCAGTTACTGCGTTATACCGTTATCGGTCATAGTCTTGGTGGCTTAGTCGTGTTGCACGCCAGCAAAGATAGAATTAAGGCGGCTATCGATAATGAGCAAGATAACCCGAATCTATTCTTACTGTTAAACCCAGCAGCGCCAGCGCAGGATTTTAAACCGCTCGATACTTTGATGAGCTTAGATAGGCAAAAACCGAGTATGGTGGTGTTGCAATCTAAGGGCGATTTTGCGGTAAAAGAGGCGTTTAATTACATAAAAGATGGCGAACGGGCACTGGGTAATTCTTGGGCAATAACCCATGATATCGATAAATGTTCAGGCGGTAACTGTGCTACGCCGATGAAAATGCCTTCAGCATTAATGGCTCACGATCAGCTTCCTGGTTGTATGATGACGTTGCCGCATTCGGGCTGGAAAATTCGAGCCCGCTTACAGGCAAGGCGTAGTGTGCAGACCTGTCCCGATGCCAATATGCAGGCGGTTTGGGTACTGGCTGTGTCCGATGAAATTGTCTCTGGGCATAATGGGATCTTAACGTCGGATCACGCTAAGGCGCTGTCCGAGGTGATGGGTATGATTGATTTATATCGAAATCAATTGCCTAAACATGCGGTTGAAAGCCCTGCGAATGAAGATTTAGCCACCCTTGCGCCAGAGCCTGAAGCCACAAATACAACCAGTGGCCAAACGAGCACTCCAGACGAGCCTGTGGTTATTGTTGAACCTGTTGCTGAAGCTGAAAAACCATCACAGCAACCAGAGCCTCCAGTCCCGATTAAGGCAGAATCAACCTTGGAATTGCCACAACGGGAAGGTGTAAAGGAAGAATCGCCACAGGCTAATCCAGCGAATGAGCATCAACCGCTAGAGGAAACGCCACCTCGACCTAAAGTTGAGAATGAGTAACTTATTTCTACAATTAGGTTAGCACAATCTCGGCGGTAAAATGAGCATATGGAAGTGCGCACTTTATTGATTTTTCATTTGCCATTTACGCCAACTTAGCAGCAGTAACGAGATTAGCAACAGGCTAACGATCGCCCATGTAGGGTATTTATGTTGATGATAAAACGCGAGTATTGGTGCGATTTCATCGCGGATTAACACTGGTCCTAGACCAAAAAGGGTTACCCAAATGCTGGTGGCGAGTAGGTTGCCCATCACAAATTGTTTAAAAGGCATCTTGGCCAGCCCACAGCCTATAAACATAAATTGCTTAAGCCCTTCGACAAAACGGCTGAGCACTAAGGCCGCAATGCCATACTGGCCAATCACATCATGAATTTTGTCTTCTAGTTTGGGTTTTATCCAACCTTTTCGCAGCAATACCTCGCCAAAGCGTCGACCAATAAAATAACCCAATGTGTTGCCACACAGGGCTGCACCGCAGGCTACGATCAAAACTAATGACAGTGACATTTGCCCCGTAGCCGCCAGTAAACTGGCAACAATGAGTAAGGATTGTCCTGGGGCTGGAATGCCAAATCCCTCGACGGCAATAGCGGTAAACAGCAGCAGATAACCGTATTGCTGCAACCAAGGGGTCATTTCGGTAATAAGGTGTTGTAAGACTTCTGGCATGATGAAAACAGCGAGCGGGAATGAATCATCCCATCTTACTCGGCACTGCCAAATTTAGGGTAGCTTTATGAGCAAAGTTTCATACTGATTTTATGGAATGGAGCATATCGAAGGCACAAAAAAGCCGAACTCAGTTCGGCTTTTTAGGCATTACGACTTAATGGTCGCCTAAGCGAAAGCGGCCTGCAGTTGTGGTACAACTTGCTTCTTACGGCTTAATACACCGTCTAACCACACTTTGCCATCAACTGGAGTTTTACCGTAGGCGCGGTTAATCAGATCGGCATCGTCAGAAACCACTAACAGTTCTGAGCCTTCTTTCATAATGTCGGTCAGCAGTAACAGTACGCTGTGGCGGTTACCTTCAACTTTAAGTGCTTTGATATCGGCTTCTAGTTCGGCTTTGATTGCATCAAATACTGACAGATCAATTACTTCTAATTGGCCGATACCCACTAAGTTACCGTTCATGTTGAAGTCTTTAAAGTCGCGCATCACGAGGTCGCGTGCTGGCGTGCCTTCAACTGCCGATTTTACTTTGAACATTTCCATGCCCAGTGCTTTAAAATCTTCAATGCCTGCGATTTCGGCTAAGGCTTCAACGCAGCGAATATCAGCTGTGGTGCAAGTCGGTGATTTGAAGATCACTGTGTCGCTCAGAATAGCGCACATCATAATGCCAGCGATATTTTTAGGAATGGCGACTTGGTGGAAGTCGTACATCATCTTAATGACTGTGTTGCTGCAACCAACAGGGCGGATCCAACACTCTAATGGCGTATCAGTGGTCAGATCGCCTAGTTTGTGGTGATCCACAATCCCTACGATGGTCGCTTTGGCGATATCGTCCGGTGCTTGAGTCAGTTCAGAGTGGTCAACAATGTAGACCTGCTCGCCAGCATAGCTGGTTTTGTATTCTGGTGCTTCAAAGCCAAAACGCTCCAGAATAAAAGCGGTTTCGGGTGATAACTCACCTAAACGTGCGGCAACGGCTTCTTCACCGATTTGGTTTTTTAGATAAGCTAACGCGATAGCACCACAGATTGAATCAGAATCGGGGATTTTGTGACCGACAACGTACATAGGCATTTCAGGGACTCTCCTTTAAATTTGTGGCAATTTTAACAATATTTCGTCCGATTCGGAAATAGCCAAAGCGCATATCACTGCGCCTTAAGCGGCTATTTCTGTCAAAACTTAGGCATTGTTGACTCAGATTTTAGATTTTCACTTTTATCACGACTTTACGCACCGCTGTAGGTGTATCACTCGTGCCGGGCATATGCATGTCGCCAGGGAAAAAGAGCGCAAACATCCCAGCCTTTAATTGAATGTAGGAGGCGTTGGCTTTATTCGACTCGTAATCAAACTCGGCGTAATCGTGCTTTTCGAAATAAGGTTTTGAGGGTGTTTGGTCGGCCAATGGCAGATAACCAAACTCTTCTTCGCCGCTGACCACATACTGCACATCGATGTATTTTTGGTGTACTTCAAAGGGTTCGGTCGATTGTGGCTTGGTGTGGTAATCGTTGACGATCACGAAAATATCCTCGCCATCGAGGGGATAATTGCCAACGGGCAGTTGGCTAAAGTCGGTGCTGGCAAGATGTGCTAATGCCGTGGCAATGCGTGGGCTGAGTGATTGATAAATATGGCGATTAGCTAAGGTATCGACAATCATGGGGTACTCGATATGGCGTAAGTAAATGAGTGAATTGTAAAGATTATAATCAGTTCACCGCCGTTAGAACATAAGCGATAGACATAAAAAAACAGGCCATAAATGGCCTGTTTTGATGGTTTGCGGCTTAGTAAGTGTACTTAGCCTCGAGGAAGTAGTAACCCCCATTAAATCCAAAAGGCGTGTTGGTTAATGGATAGACGAAAATACCATTGAAGTTATTGTCATCTGGGCGTTTTTCAGGATACACATCAAACAAGTTTTGTACGCCAGCGGTGAAGCTTAAAGCATCGGTTGCGGCGTAGCGTACGGATAAATCCATCACCCATTGGTCGCTGTAATTCACATCACCCGTTGAGTAACCCACAGTGTAATCGCCGAAATAGCTGAGGCGAATGTTAGTCTTAAAGTCACCTAATTCATGGGTCAGACCTAGGTTACCCGTATTGTGCGGCGTCGCAGAGGTCATGCGGGTTTGTTCGATATTATCGAAGAGTTTAGGGCCGAGTCCGTCCAAAATTTCAGGGAAATGAATATCTTGGATTTCAGTTTTGTTATAGGCGTAGGCTAAGTTCGCCCGTAAATCGCCCCAAGAGCCGATATCAAAATCTTGGCTCACTACTAAATCGACGCCGCGAGTACGGGTATCGACGGCATTAATAAAGAAGCGCGCCGATTCCGCATTGGTATTGGCCAGCGCCGCTGCAACAGCCGGTGAGTCGTTTGGCGTCACTGAGCTTGAGAGGATAATCCTGTCATCGATTGAAATCTGATAGGCATCCAAGGTCAGGGCTAAACCCGTATCATTGGTGTAGACCAAGCCTAAGCTGAAGGATTGCGACAGTTCTGGGTCGAGCTCGTTAATGCCTAGGGCCTTAGTGACTGGCGATAAGGTGTTGAAGGTGCCTGATTCGATAGGCACTAACTGGCCCGTTGTCGGATCAGGATTAAACAAGGTAGAGATATTGCTAAAGTACAGCTGTTGTACGCTCGGCGCTCTAAAGCCTGTGTTTACTGTGCCGCGCAGCGCTAAATGGTCAGTGAAGTCGTAACGACCCGCGAGCTTCCAACTGGTGTTGCCGCCAAAGTCAGAATAGTTTTCGTAACGTAGCGCCGCTGCCCAATAAAACTCAGTGGTTAATTGGTTTTCAAGCTCAACATAAACACCGGTATTATCGCGAGTTTCATCGACTTCTGACTCAGGTGTAAAGCCGGTAAAACCTTGGCTGCCCGCTGCACGGTTATCATAACCGCCATTGATGTAAGAACCCGGTTCGCCTGCGTCAATCTGATAACCGTTTTGGCGCCAAGAGACACCCGTTGCCACTAATATCTCTGAGTCATTGGCAAAGTTATAGTAGCGTGAGATATCGATGTTCAGGTTTGCTTCGCTGGTGGACAGGGTGCCTGCATCGAATTCCGTCGGGCTATCTGGGCCGAGTGATGCGTTTAGGGTGTTTACAATGTTGTATTCGAAAGAGTTTCCGCCATAGCCCCCTGAAGTATCGATATTCCACTCGCCGAGGTTGAACTCGTAGCCCAGCACGAATGATGAGTCGATGATCTTAGGATTGATCTGCGGTAAAAAGCCGTCGGGATAAAGCTCGGTCAAGTTACGGGCATCGAGCGCGCGGCGATAAAATGCGCCGGATTTGGTTTCACGTTGGCTAATGCCACCAAATGCATAGAGTTTACTGTCGTTTGAGAAAGGCTGCGCCGCGTTGATAAATAAGCCTAAGTTATCGTATTCGGCGTCGCCCACTTGGTGGCTCTTACGGTTGAAAGTCGCTTCACGCGGATCAGCAGAACCGTCTGGCAGCTTAGGATATTGTTGGCGTGGATCTAAGCCTGCGCGGTTGGTGCTGTCTTTATGGTGGGCTTCGACGCCAATATTCACAAAACCGTCGTTGTTAAAACTCATCCCGTGGTTTACGCCAACTCGCCATTGTTCACCGTCACCCTGATAGGTTTGGCCCGCTTGGGCCGAGACGCTACCGCCTTGGTCGTTGTCTTTTAAGACTACGTTGATAACACCGGCAATCGCATCTGAGCCGTATTGTGCCGAGGCGCCGTCACGCAGGATTTCAATGCGTTTAATGGATGTCATCGGGATTGCATTCAAATCGACGTTAGATGAGCCCTTGCCGACAGTGCCGCTTAAATGCACCAGCGCCGAACCATGGCGGCGTTTACCGTTTACCAGTACTAGCGTGTGGTCAGGCGACAGGCCGCGTAAGCTGGCAGGACGCACCGCATCTGAGCCATCGGTCACCGATGAGAAGGGGAAACTGTAACTTGGCGCGGCAAATTGCAGCGCCTTAGCCGTTTCGGTCATACCTGTGGATTCGAGTTGCTCCGCGGTAATGATATCGACTGGGGCAACGCTGTCGGTTGCGGTGCGCAGAGCGATCCGCGAGCCGACGACTTCAATTTTCTCAACGTTGCTGGCCTGTTCTTCTGCGTGTACGACAGGAAAAACCAAAGTTGAAGATACTGCTAATGCGATAACGGCTGGACGCATAAAACCTCTCAATGTGGATTAACCTTAAGCTGGAACGAAAACATTGAACCAACGAAAGTAACAATTCGATAGGGCGAAGGTTATCACTGTAACAATTGTTACATCTAGACAGAAAAGAACTAACTCAGAGCTTACTGTTCTAGATAATCATTTAAAGCTAGTCGAATATGTCGCCACAGCTCATATGATTGGCTAAGTGAATAAAATCATCTAGATCCATTAGGTTTGCTGAAGGTTTATCGCGCTTGGCGGCTGTGTTTTAATGGCAGTAAACCTCAGGTTTGAGGCACTTTAAGGAGTTAAGTTTTGCCCGCATTACGCTTTCTTGCAGGTCCTACGGCCTTTAACATTATCAGGGAGCAAGGTCTGCATCCCGATGCTTTTACACAACTATTGGCGGCATCCGGTGGACCCAAATGGTTAGGGATTGCGGGGCTTGATAAGTATCTTTTTGCTGAATTTTTTAAAGATAGGCAAACGCCGCTATACACCTTAGGGGCATCCTCCGGCGCCTGGCGTTTAGCCTGTTTAGCACAGCAGGATCCACTACAAGCCTACGCACGTTTAGAGGATTACTACATTGGCCAACGGTATGAAACGATACCGACACCGCAGGAAGTGAGCGAGCAGGTAAAGGGCATAGTCCAAGGAATTCTTGGCGAGACGGGTGGTCGCGAGATAGTCAATCATCCCTTTATTCATAGTCACTTAATTGCCTGCCGCGCTAAACACATCAATCGTCTTAGCCATAGATTGCCATTAGCGGCTGGGCTAGCGATGGCGGCTGCGACCAACATCATTAGCCGCAAAACCTTGGGCTGGCATTTCGAGCGGGTGGTGTTTAGCCAGCAAGTGGCAGCATCACCTTTTAAGCAACTTGACGATTTACCCAGCCAGCAGGCGAGGCTCACCGAGGCCAATATGGATGCTGTGATGTTGGCAACGGGATCTATTCCATTAGTGCTTGCGTCAGTCTCACGGATTGATGGCGCGCCCGCGGGGCAATACTATGATGGCGGCATCACCGACTATCACTTCGATTTGCCCTTATCCCATGCTACGGGATTGACCCTGTACCCGCATTTTTATCCCCATATGAGCCCTGGATGGTTTGACAAGTCCTTAAGGTGGCGTCGTGCTCAAAGCAATTATCATAATGCCTTAATACTTGCACCTTCGGCGGAGTTTGTGGCGTCACTGCCCTTTGGTAAGGTACCCGACCGTGAAGACTTTAAACAGCTGGATACTGCGCAGCGGATGCAGTATTGGCGCCGTGCCGTTGCCCTAAGCGAGCGGCTTGCTGACGAATTTGCCGAAGTGTATGCAAAGGGCAATGTCGCAGCACACTTAGCGCCGCTGTAGGGGGAAAGGGGTAAACTCGGCCTAAATGCTTTTTACCGTCAGCGACTTTAGGAAGGAAATTATTTCTCCTGCTACACTCTAAATTAATAAGGTGTGGCTGATTTTTGAGCACATTCTTGTATCAGTGGGCAGGAGGTTGCTATGCAAACACGAGAAATGGCGTTAATTATGCGCGATGCCTTGTTGCTGCCACAGGGAAGGATTGAGGTCCGCGTGGTCGAGCCGGGCCAATTGCGCATGGTCGCGGATGTGTTAAAAGGCAAATACAATTTGGCGTTTGCGGCGAGTAAGCCCAGTGGCAATCCGCCCTGTTATCCGACTGCGACACAGTGCGAGATTATCGATTTTAATCAGTTAGAAGATGATACCCTCAGCATAGTGTTAGAGGGGCGCCAAAGGGTTAGCATTCTCTCAGCGGCGCAAGCAAAAGATAAGCTGTGGATGTCCCGCACTTTGCCTTGCCAAAATTGGCAAGAAGAGCCGATAAAAGGGGAGTTCGAACTGATCAGTGCTGCCCTTGAACAATTCTATGAGGTGAACCCTGACTTACTGGAGTTGTATTCCCAAGTGCATTTAGAGGATGCGGCTTGGGTGAGCCAACGTTGGTTAGAAGTGCTGCCCATGTATAACCGCGATAAGCTGGTGCTGGTGAATCAACCCGATTGCCACAAAACCATGGATTTTGTATTACAACTTATCAAGTCCCATGTGGACTGAAAAACCACACCAAGGCTAAAATAGCGGCTCATTATCGCCGCTAGTTGTTTCTATGACTCAAACCGCCCGTGCCGCCCAACCTTCTTTTGTGGTTCTCCCCCTAGAAGTGGTTGATAAACCAACCGTATTTTCTTTTTTGATCGAGCATTATGCCCATATTGGCGAAGCAGTTTGGCGTCAGCGCATCCTCGATGGCAAAGTGCATTGGCAAGACGGCAGCTTAATTGGATTAGATACCGCCTATCGCCCGACGGCGAGGGCATATTACTACCGTGAAGTCACAGTGGAAGCGAAAGTCCCCTTCGAGTCGCCGATTTTGTTTCAAGATGACAACCTTATCTTAGCCTACAAACCGCATTTTTTACCCGTCACCCCCAGCGGTGATTATGTGAATGAGTGCCTAGTGCACCGTTTACGCTTAAGCACTGGGATAGACACTATCGCCCCTGCCCACAGATTAGACCGGGAAACCGCTGGCGTAATCCTGATGACGACTCGCCCAGAGACGCGGCATATTTATCATCAGCTATTTATCGATGATGCGATCCGTAAAGATTATCAAGCGATTGCCAAACTCACTCCTGAACTTTTGGCACAATTTGCCAGTGGCGAATTAACTTTACCAAAGCATTGGACGGTCAAAAATCGCATGCAACGCAGCGAACCCAGTTTTACCATGAAAATAGTTGAAGGCATGGCAAATACTCACTCGGAGATAAGCTTGATTGCGATAAAAGGCGAGTTTGGTTTATTTCATTTAAGCCCTATTACCGGTAAAACTCACCAATTGCGGGTGCATATGCAAAGTCTTGGTATGCCATTATTAAATGATCGCTTTTATCCGACATTATTACCTAAAGGGCCGGATGATTTTACCAAGCCACTACAACTCTTAGCGCAGCGATTACGTTTTGTCGATCCAATCAGTGGACGCACGCACGATATTCAATGTGATGGATTAACACTTTAGTCAGCGGAAAGCATTATTGCCACAATGAGAAAAGTGGGCTAGTGCAATATGATTGTGTGGTTTTCTCAGCGATGATAAGAATACAGACGGAATTACGCTCGCTAGCAGTAAGGAGTCTTGTATTGGTTGTTTGAGGGAAGTAATAGCATGACCAAATCTGCAATCATTTCAATTTTGCTCTGTCTCGCAGTGCTTTTAGGCGCCATGTATGTTGGTAACTGGACGAAACATCCTTATGTTCATGAGTTGACAACAGAGATCCGTAAAGCGAGTGCGGTCATCGAACCCAAAAAGCCAAGTGCAGAGATCATGCTGGAGGATGAGAGTAAAGCCGGATCGTCATCCTCACCAAAGGTCATTTGGGATCAGATGTTAGATAATACCTCGCTGCCAAAGCGCCCCGAGTCACAGCTATTTAATCAAAGCTTGCCCAAGCAAGAAGATAGCGTGATAACGCCAGCTAATTCGGCCGTGGTTGAAAAGCGTGTTGAACCGTTGCAATAAACTATTCCTGCCTCGGTGGCTCGAACTGAGTCTCGGTCATATCCCCATGTAAAACCGCAATTTTTGTTGGTTCACCATTTTCAGCTAACGCTAAAATCCCTATCCCACTGCGGTTGACTAAACGCTTGCTGCGCTCGCCATTAGGGCGCCGACCACGAAGCGACATTCGCTTACGTTTGGTGAATAGGTTTAACGGCGAGAAGTGGCCGTAAAGCCAACCATTGAGTTTGTCGAAAAGTGGCAGCAGTTTTTCGGGGAACTGGTTTTTAATCGCGCTACAGGTAATTTGGTAAATATTTGGGCTGCTACGGCGAAAGCGAATGCTGATGTCATAGGCAAAGGAGTAGTGCACATCCCCCGAGAGGATAACGAATTGCTCTGGGGTCTTGCGGTGCATAAAGATGCTTAGCAAAGCATTGGCTGCGCCCGGATGCGCCATCCAGTTTTCCGCATCGACCAGCAGCGAAGCGCCCATAAAAGTGGCGATGCGTTGCACTGCCTCAATCACTTTGACCCCAAACATCGGCGCGGGCGAGACGATAATGACCTTAGATTGACCAAGTAGCGCCTGTTGTAAATCCATTAAGGCTTCCCAATCCATTAGGCCTGAGGGTTTGGCGAGATTAGATTCACTGCGCCAGCGGCGGGTGCGGGTATCTAACACAACCAGCTTAGGCGAAGTGTCTAAGGTGTAATGCCATTGCTCGAATTTGAGTAATAGATCGATTAATTCATCTTGGGTTTCTGGCGCTGGGCGGGCGAAAAAACCATCTAACAACGGTCGAACCTCTGCATCAAACTGGCTCGGTGCGTTACCTAAACCTTGGAATAAGGTATAGGCAATCAAGGCATTACCAATAATTCGCTTCGAAAAGGCATGGCCGTAGGCCGCCTGCTCCCACTTGGCGGTGAGGTTCCAATCGTCGGTGATGTCATGGTCATCAAACATCATATACACGGGAATATGCGCCATCAGGCGCCTAACCTGAGTGAGTCCCGCTTTAAAGGCCAGTAAGTTTTGCCATTCTTTTTGCCACCGCAGCTTGTTGGCGGCAGAGAGACCGTCGACATCCTTGGGTAAATCAACCAACTCCCATAGTTCGGGCGACCAAGTGAGTAGGTATAGGGCGATCATTTCACTCAGGCTAACTAAATGGTTTTCTGCGATGGATGAGGTAAATATCGGATGGTTGACATACCAGCGCCAAAGCGCAGTTTTGGCGGGATATTCGGTACGTGGCAGCAGCGTTTTATGGCGTAAGTACAAGCTATCGGCTTGATAACGGATTGCCTCGCTTCCCGCAATAGTGGCGCCGTGAAAGGCTTCATGGTGCAGGCCGAGTTTTTCGATCACCTGACCAATGGCGCATAACATGGGGCCAGCCACATCATCCACATAAACTTGATCGCCACTGAGCATTAACAGGGCTGGGCGCTGCTGCGAATCCTTATCGATAAGTGTTGCTAGCTTAGTATCGGCGGCGACTAAGGCATCCTCGCTATGGTGGTGGGGGTTGCGGCATGAGCCATGCCATACCTGTTTGAGTTCGGTGCAAAAGTAAACCTGGGGTGAGTCGGCACCGCTATAGTGCAATCCATTGACACCATTGAAAATATCGCCAATCCCCTTAGCCGAAACGCGGTATGGAATAGCCGTTTCAGGCGTAAGCAGTGTAGGTCGCGACACACTAATCAAATACTGAAAGGCGTGCTTGCCGAGTGGGATGCAATGCACTTCTTCCTCTGTTAACCCATAGCTTTGCTCCCCTAAGGCCAGTTGTAATTCAGTCAATGGCTCGCGGCTCACAAACCAGAGGGTAAAGTGCGAGGCATCGCAGTGGCGCAGCATCGGGCCTGCGAGGATAAGGGGAAGTGCTTGAGTCAAATTCAGCCTTTTGTTGTTAATCAGGTCGAGTGGGATAAACCCAAATCAGCTTAAGTACGGGCAAATAAGAGTAAACAAGTGCGTTGAATATGAAAAGCTTTTAGAATTATCCGCCAAATGGGTGGCTAAGTATCGCGGGGCAATATGGCAAATATTATGGTGACGGGCGCAACCGGATTACTCGGCAGGGCGGTCGTTAAACAGTTAACTGCCGCAGGGCATCGGGTGATTGCCACCGGCTTTAGCCGCGCCGAGGCGAATATCCATCGGCTCGATTTAACCCAAGCTATTACAGTAGAAGCCTTTATTGCCCAAGAACGGCCAGAGGTTATCGTGCACTGCGCCGCAGAGCGTCGCCCCGATGTGTCCGAGCGCTCGCCTGAGCAGGCTTTGACGCTTAATCTTAGCGCCAGCCAAACCCTCGCAAAGGCCGCTAAACAGCATGGAGCTTGGCTGCTGTATATCTCAACCGACTATGTGTTTGATGGCACAACGCCGCCCTATGCCGAAGATGCCGCGCCCAATCCGGTTAACTTTTATGGTGAGTCTAAATTACAGGGCGAAACCTGTGTGCTGAATACCGACAGCCGTTTTGCGGTATTACGTTTACCGATCCTCTACGGCGAAGTGACTCAACTGAGCGAATCTGCGGTATTAGTGTTAATCAATCAATTGTTAGATAGCAGGCCGCAGCGGGTCGATGCTTGGGCCATTCGCTCGCCCACCTCGACGGCGGATATTGCTGGCGCCATCGCTAAGTTGCTCAAGCGGCAATTACATATTGCCGATGTATCAGGGATTTATCATTTTAGTGCGCCGCAAACCATGACTAAGTACCAAATGCTACTGAGCTTAGGTGAGTTATTGGCGATTGACACCGCGCATTTAATCCCTGAACTCACACCGATGGATAGCGCTAAAAGGCCGCAGAACTGCACCTTAAGTTGCGGGCGTTTAGCGGCGCTGGGCATTTATTCTGAGTTGGAATTTAGCGCAGGGCTTAATCAGGCACTCGCTCAATCCAGTGCAGCACTTGCGGCTGTTGGCCTTAAGCTTAAGGAATAATGATGGTTAAAATTTTAGGAGCGAATCTGCAAGCTGCCGACCAAGTGGCGCTGCTGCGCACCTTAGGTTTATTGCTGCAAATTGGTTTGACGTTGTTTGCCGCCGATACCTTTGGCCTGAGTTTGCAAATGGAGCCGCTCATGCACGTGTTTGTGCTGGAGGTGTTCTATCTTTCGCTCACATTAGCATTACGTAAACCCTTGTTTGCTAAAGAGCGTGGTCTGTTTATCGCCCTAAGTCTGGATACGTTGTTTTGGATTTCTTGGCTGTATTTTTCGGGCGGTGCGACCAATGCGTTTATTTCGCTATTATTGTTACCTATTGCTTTGGCCGCGGTCACATTGCCCATTTGGGCGCCTTGGAGCCTGACCGCGATATCAACCCTCGCCTATAGCGTGATGATTTTTACCGTGCCAGAGTCGCAGATGCAGCACCATGGCATGGATATGAGTTCCCACTATTTAGGCATGTGGTTTAACTTTGTGATTTCAGCCTTAGTGCTGACCACCAGTGTGGCACTCATAGCCAAACGCATGCGCCGTCAGGATGCGCAGCTTGCCTATATGCGCGAAGGACAACTGCGGCAGGAGCAGTTAGTGGCGCTCGGCACTGTATCGGCGCAAATGGCCCATCAATTAGCGACGCCACTCTCAACACTGCATTTATTGCTCGATGAATTAAGGGAAGAAACCCCCGAACCCTCAATAACCTTAGTTGAAATGGAAACTGCACTAGGGCGTTGTGAGCACACCTTGGCGGAGCTGCGATTGGCGACCGAGTCGATTCGTGACCGTCGTCAGCGGCCTCAAAATCTCACTGAGCTGGTGGCTGGATTAAAGCAGAAAACCCAGTTATTGATGCCGCAAACAGAACTCAATTGGTTGATAGCCTGTGAGCCTAAGCTGCTAGAAGAAAAGCAGATCTTAACCGATATGAGCTTAACCCCCGCGATTATGGCCTTGATTGAAAACGCCGCCCGCGCCAGTGTCGAAACCATAGGTACTTCGCAGGTGGATATTAGCGTCGATTGTTCGCCAAGCGAGGGGCAGGCTTATTTGCAGATCCGTGATTATGGCGCGGGTATCGCCCCTTCATTATTGCCACAATTAGGCACCTTATTAATCGAAAGCCCTAAAGGCTTAGGCGTAGCCTTGTTACTGAGCCATGCTAGCTTGGAGCGTTTAGGCGCGGAGCTTATTCTGGCAAATCATCCCCAAGGCGGCACAGTGGCGCAAATTCGTTTTACACTCTTGGCGCCTAAAGTACCAACTGGAGAAACAGTATGAAACGGCTATTGATTATTGAAGATGATCAAGCGCTTGCAGGTATTTTAGCGCGGCGTTTGACTCGCCATGGGTTTGAATGTCGTTTAAGTCACGATGCCAGTAGTGCCCTGCTGGTGGCGCGTGAGTGTTGCCCAACCCATATCCTGCTGGATATGAAATTGGCCGAGGCCAACGGCCTGAGTTTAATTGTGCCGCTGCGTAATTTGTTACCCAAAGTGGTGATGGTGCTACTGACGGGCTACGCCAGCATTGCCACCGCGGTGGAGGCGATTCGTCTTGGCGCGGATAACTATCTGGCTAAACCCGTCGATACCCAAACCCTGCTAGCTGCCTTTGAGCTTGATGCTTACCCTAATACCTTGCAAGAAGATGATGTTGACGACTCACCGCTTAATCCTAAACGGCTGGAGTGGGAACATATTCAGCAGGTGCTCAATGCTAATCAGGGCAATGTGTCGGCTACCGCTCGGCAACTGGGTATGCACCGCCGTACCTTGCAGCGTAAGTTATTAAAGAAACCGGTGAGTGAAACGGGCCGCTAAAGTAAACGAGTATTCGCTCAAGGAAGGAGGCGTGGAATGCGTGAGTATGATGGTGTTGAGGTGCGTTATCGCAGGCCCGATGCTGATTTAGCTAAAAGCTTACAAGTGGTTGAAAATCTATTGGGCTTTGCCCCGGAGCCGCAGCAGTTAGACTTTGATTTATCCTTTTGGGCGGGCGGTGCTGGGGTGCTTGATAAACTGGCGATCTCCTGCAATATCACGCCCGAGCAGTGGCAAACTCTCAAGCAAAAGCTGGACTTATATTCCCCCGAAGAGATGGTTGCGAGGGATGATTGCCGCGAAGACTTTATCTGGTTAGTTGCCGACGATGAGGAGTGCTGTGATATTTTGGCGACTTCAGCGCAGTTTATTAACGACAATAAAGCTGCCTTCCAAGAAACTTGCCTTGAATCCCATGCCATTTATTTCAGCTATATGAGCGATGTGAACGGCTGGACCGCCGTATGGGAGCTAGGTGGCCGCATCAATTATGCCTACTTTTGCCAGGGTTAAGAGGTGCCAAGGTTTATCTGTATCAGTGCTAAACGCTTGTGTCGCTACCAAGGCAGTTCTACCCCATCGTAGGCCAAAAATTGCCCTGTTTGAGTTGGGGTGGCATTGGTAATAATGCCCACTAAACACTGGGCTACGTACTCTGGTGTAAACAATTTATCTTTGGGCACACTCTGCTGAAAAGGTTTGGATAGTGGCGTATCTGTGGTGCCGGGATGCAGTGACAGCACCACGCAGTGTTTGATGCTTCTTTGCCATTCAATCGATAGCGTTTTAAGGAACATATTCAGCGCCGCTTTCGAGGCGCGATAACTGTACCAGCCACCCAAGCGGTTATCGCTTATGCTGCCGACTTTGGCCGAAATCACCGCAAATCTTGCTGAGTTACTTTGTTTTAAGGCATGGTAGAAGTGTTTTGCCAGCAGCATGCTGGGAAGGGTGTTTAGCTTGATATTATCCAGGAAAAAGTCCCCATCGAGGGTCTGTAAGCTTTTTTCTGGCCCCTTATCCTCGGTGTGCAGCATGCCAATACAGTTAATCAGCCAATCTAACTGGGGGATATTTTGACTCAGTTGCTTAATTTCCTCCTCAAGAGTGATATCCAACTGATGCCAGATAACGCCATCGTCTCGCCCAGTATCGGGCCTATGATGTTTATAGGTCGCATGAATAGTGGCTTCGGGATAGGTTTCGCCAAGCTTATTGACCATCGCTTGACCTATACCACCGCTGCCGCCCAGTACTAGAATATGCATGGCTTTTCTCCTCAATACTCAGTGTTATAGCCGTTCAAGTTGCGCTAGATGCTGTTCCGCAGTGGCCAACATCGCCTGTTTAACCGACTCCTCGGTGTTATCCCAAGTGCGGTAAAGCATGGCGATGCGTGGATTATGGGTGAGCTGTGCGCGGTGTTTATCCATAAAGCGCCAATACAGGCTGTTCAATGGGCAGGCTGATTCGCCGCTACGTTCTTTTATCTTGTAATGACAACTGCCGCAGTAATCACTCATTTTATTGATATAACTGCCGCTTGCGGCATAGGGTTTAGTACCGACGATGCCGCCATCGGCAAATAGCGCCATGCCACGAGTGTTGGGCATTTCGACCCATTCAATCGCATCCACATACACGCCTAAGTACCATTTATCCACTTCATCGGGGGCGATTTCGGTCAATAAACAGAAGTTGCCAATCACCATCAAACGTTGAATATGATGGGCATAGGCATAATCGAGTGACTGAGATAAGGCGTGGTGCAGGCAATTCATTCGAGTCTTGCCATGCCAAAAGTAGTCGGGCAGCTTGCGCGTGGCCTCGAGGGCATTAATGTTGGCGTAGTTGGGCATATTCGCCCAATAGATGCCGCGCACATATTCACGCCAGCCGAGGATTTGCCGAACAAAGCCTTCGACCTGGGCTATCTCAATAAAAGGATTAGCATGATAGTGCTCAATCACCGCATTGATCACTTCTAATGGGCTGATAAGTTTGGCGTTTAAGCTAAAGGACAGCCGACTGTGATACAGGCTCCACTGCGCTGGATGTTGCTGAGTCATCGCATCTTGAAAGCGGCCAAAGGCGGGCAGGCAGTATTCACAAAAATACTGAAGTAATTCGAGGCTTTGTGCGCGGTTTATCGGCCAGAGTAAATGCGTATCCGCCTTGCCCATAGTATTAATCCCATGGCGTTGAAGACGCTCGAGAATGTCTTGCACATTGTGGCCAAACATCAAGGGTGTTGGGAGCGATTTGATATCTTGGGATTTAAGCTTTTGCCTGTTGTTGGCATCAAAGTTCCATTGTCCGCCTACGGGCCTGCCATCTGTCATTAAGATATTGAATCTTTTGCGCATTCGCCGATAAAAATGCTCCATCAGTCTATGCTGTCCTTGGGGGAATTCCCTATCAATCTCGGCAAAGGGCAATAAAAAGTGCTCGGTATCGACGCAATTCACCACGGCATTGGCCAACTTCAACTGGCTTAATTGCACAAGGAGTCGATATTCGTCAGGCCGTTGATATTCAAACTTAATCGCCCCCGTTTCGGCAACATAGTGTTGGAGTAAGGCATTAAGATCGGCAAAGTCTTGGGTATCGTCGAGGGTGAGGTAACGCACTTGATGCCCCGCCGCGCCAAGCTCGCTGGCAAACTGCGCCATGGCGCCAAAGAAGGCGCAGATCTTTTGCATATGATGGGTCACATAGGTGTTTTCTTGATGCAATTCTGCGATTAAATACAGCACCTTGGGATCGACTTGTTTATACCAAGTATGCTGGGCATTAAGCTGATCGCCTAAAATCAGCCTAACCGTATGGAAGTGTTGTAATTGCTGCTGTGATTTCTGCCGTAATTGCATTAGGTGGACTCTGGTGGATGACTGTCGCGGTTACACATTTCGCGATGGGATATTGCTGAACATTACGGATTGCAGCACTGTGAGGATCACAAGGCGGGGTATTTGTCGGGATTCCGACAAGGAGGTTTATCTAAACTTGGTTTGATAGCTTTTAAAGCAAATCAAAGTCGTGGGGCTTCACCCCATGATTTTTTAATAAAGATTCCTTGCCGAACAACGTCCATGTTTAACTGCCAGTTCGCCATCCATGGCTCTCGTTCGTATCGCTGCGTTGCAGCACTCACCCTAGCGAAGTTACATGCATTGGTTAGTGGCTTCGTGCTTATTCGAAAATTGCTAACGCTTCCGATGGGCCCGCTTTACATCCCTGTAAAGCACTCCAGTTCGGCAGTCCCTGCCTCTCGCTCATCAGCTCGAAAATCACCGATTTTCATTCGCCCCTTCCCCGAAAGCTACGCAGACGTCCTGTCTGCGTCACGCGCTATCTTTTTAATAAAGAGTCTTCAACGCCCTTCAGCAACTTCGCAGGGGAAGGTGAACTCCTTCAGCTTTTGTATTTTTTGCAAGTCAAGCAAAGCAAACCGAGTAATGCTTACTGCCAGATTGACAAATTTAACAATGGGTGACTTGATAAACTTTTAACGCATCTATTATTTGGCTCGTTACCTTTACGGTTTTATGAGTAATTTTTTGCATACTCATAGCTATTCCATATAATTAATGAAACATGCTTAAGTTTATCTTTTGGAATGGTAATTCCTGCTGGAACGGTTAGTGCTTTTTTTATATCCGTGATATTTAAAGATGCAAACTTAGCGCAAATCTCTTTAACCATTTTTTTTCCAGTTGAAGAAGGGGTTTTATCATGATTGAACCACCAATTTAGAGTGTTAAATTTATGGTGATTTGTTGAAAACATTTGTTCCGAATCGATGATTACTAATTCATGGTTTTTTGTGAATAACCTGTCAGATATTTCATTAGCACCTAAGAGGTACGCGAGAAATTCGCTCTTAGGCCAATCTAAAATATTAGGTATATTAATTAGATATAAATCCTCTATGGTAAATATTGGGGTATGCTTCAATTGATGATAAGGGCAGCTATCACTACATGGTTCAATTGAATGTTCCTCAATAAACCAATGAGCACTATGTACATCACCAGCTTGCCCACCAAGAATAGTTGCGCTTTCAGAGTCTAGGATAATATATGTAGAGGACTGGCAGGATATTCCCATTGATTGAGCTATGTGAGTAAAAACGATTTCACGGTAAGCATAGAAAGAGCCTCTAAGCTTTGTAAGCCAGCGATTTCCATTCAAATCAGTTCCAATCCAAAACTCTTTTAAATCTTGAATATCTGGACTGAAAGTTTCCCAGTTCCATCCTACTGTAGAAATAACTTTTGGTAACTCAACGATTAATGGGAATGCATTTGTCATGAATGCCTCTGTTGGAGGTTTTGTTGATTAGGTGTTGTTCAATTATGAGTGCTAATCACATAATTCAACGAGTTATATCATAAATTAGTGTTACTCGGGTTGAGCGATTTATCGCAGAACTGCAATTGCATCTGTAACGGAATGAATCGAGACACCCATTGTTAAATTTTGCAATACCGATGACTCTCTTGAGGTTAACGGCCAACACCGAAGTTACAGAATACACTTTCCCCTCGGAGTTGCCGCAGGGCGAATAGACAAATTGCGTGAGTCTTGCCATGGATGGCGAGCTAGCTTTCGCAGGTGCAGGGATGCATCCTTCGGAAGCGATAGCAAATTTGGCAATGAGCACAAGGGGCTTTCAACTCCGTCGGGGACGCCGGGCCATGTTTAATAAATAAGCCAAAAGGGGAACAGGCGCTTTTCCCCTCTTGGTCGGGTGTGGGGTGAAGCCCCACGACTTTAAACTTAAAAAGATTATTGAAAAGTATCGCTTAATTATTTGCGTAAAGTACTCACAATAAACCCGCAATCATTCGATTGCGTTAACCAATCCCGTTTGTATTGCATAGCTTTCTAGCTTGATATCAAGATTATCCAAATCTTTATAAAACTCATCATCGAGTTGATTGAGTCGGGCTTCGGCTACTGGATTATCGGTTGCGGCAAGGCGTTGGTCTCTGTCGGTCGGGACGGGATGGTCGCCAAATACCGCCTGTTTAGCCTGTTGTAATAGGGCTAACGAGTGCAAAGCGCCAATTTGCTGAAGGCCGCGCTCGGCAACAGCATAATGCTCGCCCGATGAGTTATCGAAGTATTGGATAAAGCCGCCGTTGTAGACTTCGCCAGAGAGACAATTGACGGCGTAATAGTGCTGCGCTGCTTCGCTTAGCGTGTGAAAGCCTTGATTATCATCGTGCACCCGCACCACAATATCTCGCCACAGCGCTCTAAAAGGGCAGGTTTTATCTAATTCCCGCTCCTTTTGGTAATAGGCTTTTGCCTGTTCGATATTTTCACGATTGCCGTTTTTGCAGGGCATACATAAGCCTGCGTTTCGCTCGGCGGTGCTTGGCATAATTAAGGTTTTGCAGGCTGTGCAGGGGACTTTTTCCGACATTATCTTTCCTTAGACTCGTCAGCGGGTAAGCACTCAAGGAGAGTCTTGAGCGCTCTCCTTGAACAATGGCGTTAACTGATTAGTTGTACTTAATATTCATCGCGATCAAGGGTTCGCGTGAGGCCTTCTCAGCTCGTAGGCGTGCTAAGTACTTTTCCCATAGTTCCACTTGGTGAGTGGCGAGATCGTAAAGCACTTGCCAGGAGAATAGGCCAGTATCGTGGCCATCGTCGAAGACGATTTTTACCGCGTAGTTACCTACGGGTTCGATGCGGGTGATATTCACATTCTTCTTATGGGTGACCAGCTTAGGGTTACCGTGACCATGCACTTCGGCGGAGGGGGAATAGACACGTAACATCTCACAGGTGAGTTGATACTGCTCGCCGTTATCGAAGCTGATTTCTAAAATGCGCGATTTACGCTTGAGCTTAAGATCGGTGACATTGGGTGTGCTAGTGGTCATAGGTAGCGCCAAGAAAATGCTGAGAATGGACAAGCTGTAACATAACAATTTGTGGCTAAGGTTACAAAGTGTAAGCCTTAACCACAGTCACAATTTTGCACTCAATGTTCGGTATCTTGGGATACCGAACATTGCAGGCTTGGATAACAGCCCTAGTTACAGGATAAAGCGGCTTAGGTCTTCGTCTTGAACCAGATTATCTAAGTGAGCACTCACATAATCGGCATCAATCACAAATGAGCTGCCAGACTTGTCAGAAGCCTCATAGGAGATATCTTCCATCAGCTTTTCCATCACGGTATGCAGACGACGGGCACCAATGTTTTCGGTGCGCTCGTTCACCTGCCATGCCGCCTTGGCAATGCTCTCAATGCCTGACTCGGTAAACTCAATGGTTACGCCTTCGGTCGCCATCAGCGCGATATATTGCTCGGTCAGTGAGGCATGTGGCTCGGTTAAAATGCGTTTAAAATCATCGGCTGTAAGCGCATCTAGCTCAACGCGGATCGGTAAACGGCCTTGTAGCTCAGGAATTAAATCCGATGGTTTTGACATCTGGAATGCGCCCGAGGCGATAAACAGAATATGGTCGGTTTTCACCATGCCGTGTTTAGTGGTGACTGTGCAGCCTTCGACTAAAGGTAATAGGTCGCGCTGTACCCCTTCGCGGGAAACGTCTGGGCCTGAGGTTTCGCCACGCTTACAGATTTTGTCGATTTCGTCGAGGAACACGATACCGTGCTGCTCAACCAATTCAATGGCTTGCTCTTTTAAATCTTCTTGATTAACCAGCTTGGCCGCTTCTTCTTCGATCAACAGCTTAAAGGCTTCTTTGATCTTCATTTTGCGACGTTTAGCCGGTGCTTGGCCCATATTTTTAAACAGGCTTTGCAGTTGGTTAGTCATTTCTTCCATGCCGGGCGGTGACATGATTTCAATACCAATTTGTGGCTGGGCCACGTCGATATCGATTTCTTTGTCATCTAATTGGCCTTCGCGCAGCTTCTTACGGAAGATTTGACGGGTATTGGAGCTGGTATCGCTTTCCGTGTTATCCCAGTCATTTTTCGGCTTGGGCAGAAGGGCATCGAGAATGCGCTCTTCAGCGTGTTCTTCGGCGCGTTGGCGGCATTTGCCCATTTGCTGCTCGCGGGTCAGCTTGATGGCGATGTCGGTTAAATCACGGATGATTTGCTCGACTTCTTTACCCACGTAACCCACTTCGGTGAACTTAGTGGCTTCAACCTTGATAAATGGGGCATTGGCTAGCTTTGCCAAACGGCGGGCGATTTCAGTTTTACCTACGCCGGTTGGGCCAATCATCAGAATGTTTTTTGGGGTAACTTCTTGACGGAAATCGGCATCTAGCTGCATGCGGCGCCAGCGGTTACGCAGGGCGACGGCGACGGAACGTTTGGCCTTTTTCTGGCCGATAATGTGGGCATCCAGCTCGTGGACAATCTCACGGGGGGTCATTTCAGACATAATATTCCTCACGCCCTATTAGTAATTAAGTTCTTCAATCGTTTTGAATTGATTGGTGAATACGCAGATATCGCCGGCAATAGTCAATGACTTTTCAGCAATTTCCAGCGCCGATAATTCGGTATTTTGCAGTAGTGCTAACGCCGCCGCTTGGGCATAGTTACCGCCCGAGCCAATGGCGACTAAATCATGTTCTGGCTGCACTACGTCACCATTACCAGTGATGATAAGTGAGGCTTCGGCATCAGCGACCACTAGCATGGCCTCGAGTTTGCGCAGCATACGGTCGGTACGCCAATCTTTGGCCAGTTCAACAGCCGAGCGTAACAGGTGACCTTGGTGCATCTCGAGCTTGGACTCGAAACGCTCAAATAGGGTAAAAGCGTCGGCGGTGCCGCCAGCAAAACCTGCCAACACTTTGTTGTGATACAAGCGACGCACTTTTTTGGCGTTACCTTTCATCACGGTATTGCCTAGGGAGACTTGGCCATCGCCGGCGATGACAACTTGGTTATTACGGCGTACTGATACGATAGTGGTCACTTTTGAATCCTCTTCTCTTGCCCGCAATGAAAATCCTGCGGTGGATGATGGAGTAAATATGGGGATGGATAGTCAGAATTCAAGTTATTGCAGAAAAAGCCAATGGGGTTTGCGTGTTCGCGCGCCTTTTGCAACAAAATAACGGCATACGGGGAAGTGGCGGCCTGCTTCAGTCTTGCTACGACTGAAGTGTCGGCTGATTCGCAAAGACTGCCGTTGGCGCTATTTCGGCAGTCTCGGTTTTACCATAGGCGATCACGAGGTTTTTAATAGGCTGATGGCGGCGGGAATACTATCAATACCACATTCTTGTAAGGTCTGATTGATGCCCTCGGCAAATTTCGCTTTATGTTGGCGCACAACGCTATAGAGCTGAAAACAAAGCACTATGTCACTTTCTGTCAGTCCATTATTTTTAAATGCCATGGCAGATAAGTAACAGCGGATCATAAAGCAATCAATCACGAGCAGGCGAAATGCCATCCAAGGCTGCTGTGAATCACTCATGGGGAAATGCTCATGGTAAAGCGAATATAAAATATAACGGTCAAATAAATCCTGATAATTGCTCAACGCGGGCAAGGCTTTTTCTTCCCACGCTTTATTTAAATCGTCAATTTGATATTGATTACTCTCATTACACAACAAACCAATTGCGTCATTAAGCGAGGTAAAACGAGGCTTTAAGCTTCTTGAGTGAAGTTTGCATAATTGATCATGTATCGAAACAAAAGCATGGGTTTGAGGCTGTGGTGTGTAGGGTATTTTTTGATATTGCTCATCGATTTGATTGGTTTGGGCCAGCAAGATTAATTGTTCAAAACGCTGATCTATTTGTGCAATAGGAAGAGTATTTTGCCTCACTTGGTCACTGACTTTTACCAATAATCCTATGGCCATGAGTGCCTGTTGCCAATCCACACCCATATTAATTAATAAATCCAAACTGTAATCGTAGGTTTTTTCTAACCATGCAGGATTGGCCGCGGTTGGACGTTTGGCGCCACCGCTCTTTGCCTCAAATTGAAATGCATTGGCGTCAAATAGCACCAGGCGGGCAGCCTCAGGGCAAGATATCGTTAAACTTTCATATTTGGTGGTTGCGATAACATTGTCACTACGGGGGTAGGTTTTACAGGTGTGGCTTAAGGCTATTTCACCCGCAGCCGCATGGATGGAACATAACTTCTGCTCGTTTACAAACGGGCATATTCCATTGGCGTTAAGTTTGATTTTTGCCCACTGATTAGCATCGGTTTTGGTTTCAATAAATGCCTCTTTGGCAAGAGACGCGAGTTTTGGATGGTTAAGGGTATTTTTGTAGCTTTTTTTGTCAAAAATGATGGTCCAGTCATGGCAGCAACTGTCTTCACATGCGGCACCTATACAACTGAATTGTGAAGCGTAGCCTGGTGTAACAATGAGATTATTCATTGGCGTTTATTCATCTGAGTGTTCCATAAACAAAAAGGTAACAAATCTATAGGATTAAGGCCAATCTTTGGTGAGTTTGACAACCACATGTAAAAGGAATCTTAGTGTCTGCCCGCAATGAAAATGATGCGGAGGAAAACAAAGTCACTATAGGATGGATAGTCAGAATTCAAGTTATTGCAGAAAAAGCCACAGGACTTTGTTGATTTTTGTCCTGTGGCGAAAGCGGATATGCTGGATGGATTAAGGTGCAGATAACGAGGAGCGGCCGACAACAGTTCGTCCATCGAGGGGATAGTATTTTAGCTCCCAATTCTCGCTGCCAAGGCGGCGATCATCCGACACATAGTTAAAGTAACAATAAGTATTAGGGTCACTTATCGCGCCGCCGCTATACCAGTAGACGATGTCGATATTGGGTGCTTGTTGCGTTTCCCAATCCGTGTGTGTGGTAAGGACAAAGTCCTGATTATCGAGTAACGATTGCCACAGTTCTCCGCAGTAAGCGCCTTGTAATTGAGTGCCTTGGCTGCTGCTTTGAGCCGTGTCTTTTCCGAGTGGAAAGCCCGTGGTGGTCGAGTCGATAGTGCCATCACCATAGCAAGCGAGATTTTGGGTATATCCCGAGTGTCCGCCCGCAAGCCAACAACTGTGATACAGTTTGACGCCAGAGGTAAAAGCAGCAAAAGCAGCTTTTGCCCGAGTATCGTGGGCATCTTGACTTAGATTCATAAAGCGCGGGGCTGCGACTACGGCAAGAATGCCTAAAATGATGATAACCACCACCAGTTCGATTAGGGTGAATCCCTTAGATGTGTGTAAACGACTCATACTGCTCACCTGTTGCCAAGATAGTCGCATTCTAACTTCATTTTGAAAAATTATCATTAAGTTATTGATAGATATTAATTTAATTAACAATAGCGCTACATTGGTTGTTCGGGTTTTGGGCGGCGAGGCGGGGTTTGTAGGGATAAAAAAATCCCCGAGGACACTGGCCGTACTCGGGGAAAGGTTCAAAAGCAGTGGATCTTTAATGCCTACGGAGCATAAAGGAGAGAACCTAACTTGAGTGTGGCAGTGAATGGTGTTTGATACAAAGCCAAAGATGCAAACTGCGACAGCTTGTCGCAGTTTGGATGAAAACGCCGCCATCAGCGCATTCTAAATGGTCTGAGTTATATGGAATTAGCGGTTTAATCGTGACAAGCGTGGCGAGAATATATTGCGATTGTTTAGCGTGCTGGTCACTGATTTATAAAACAGAATTTAGATTTCCTAAGTGTTGTACTAACTCTGCCATATTGTTCACTTCAAGCTTTTTCATAATCTTTGCGCGATGCACTTCGATGGTTCTTAAGGATAAATACATGGCTTCGGAGATCTGTTTGTTGGTCATGCCTTGAACCACATGGGCTAATACTTGTTGTTCGCGCTCAGTCAGTTGGGCAAATTTCTGCTGCAGACTCTGTTGCTCAAAGCTGGATTGGCTTTCTTTATGTGCTTTTTCAATCGCTTGTACAAGGGCTTTACCCGACACAGGTTTTTGAAAAAAGTCGCATGCGCCTTTACGAAAAGCGCTTAATGCCATGGGTAAATCACCGTGGCCAGTGAGAAAAATCACTCCTAATGGACTTTGGGTTTCAAGCAGCTTTTGCTGCACTTCTTGGCCAGTGATCTCCGGCATTCGGCTATCTAAGATGACACAGCCCGCTTGAGTTAACGGGCATTGGGCTAAAAAATCCCGCCCACTGCTAAAGGTTTGTACTTGGTAGCCAAATTGCCCGAGCATAAACCCTAAGGAGTCGAGAATCGCTTCATCATCATCGACTAAATACAGCGGCAGCATAGTGGACATGGTTTTCCTTTTGGTGGTGGGACTCTTTATCAGCTTAAGCCTGCCTTATCGTAGGCTCAATTTTAAGCCTAGGTCTTGGGAGGTTTATCACTAAATTAGTTAAATCACTTTAGGGGGAATGCCAGAGTTTGGTGTTATTCACAGCATCATTTTGGCCTTGCGTATAAAGTACTCCGAATACAAAAGCATACAAGACAGGGCGATAGCAATGAGAACTTGGTGTAGGGCAATACTCGTGAGCTGCATATTGAGCGTAATGATGCTTAATTTGTCCTATGCCGATGAAGACATTCCCGTTCATGAATTTAAAGTGGGAGTGCTGGCGAATCATGGGGTGTTACAGGCAAAACAGCGCTGGCAGCCTATGATGGATTACCTTAGCGAAAACGTCCCTAATAGCCGTTTTGAAGTGGTGCCCGTCGACTTTAATGGTATGCGTAGCCAGTTACTGAGCAATGAATTGCAGTTTATTGTGACTAACCCCGGCCAGTATCTGCACTTGAGTAATAATTTCCCCCTCTCTTGGCTGGCGACCATGAAAAGCCGTAAACATCAGGGCAGCACTTTCACCATAGGCGCGACCATTATTGTGCGTGCCGATAGCCCTATACGTAGCTTGCAGGATTTACGCGGTAAGAATGTGGTTGCTAGCGATCCGCAGGCACTTGGCGGCTATCAGGCTGCGATGGGATTACTGCATAAAATGGGTTATTTACCGGAGCAATTCTTTGGCCAAGTGCGATTTTTAGGATTTCCCCTCGCGCCGCTGATCTATCAAGTGCGCGATGGGAGTGCCGATGCCGCCATTGCGCCTTTTTGTACCCTAGAGGAAATGATTGAAACTGGGCTTATCAATAAGGCGGACTATCGTGTCATTCATCCAACCCATCCTCCTGGATATGACTGCGAGGTGAGCACCCAACTCTATCCTAATTGGTCATTTGCGGCGGCGGATACGGTTTCGCCACGGATCACCATGCAAATCACCCGCGCCTTGTTTGACCTGCCCCCAGACCATGTGGCAGCCATTACCGCCGATACTTTAGGTTGGACTGCGCCGGTGAGTCAGCTAAAGGTGATTGAATTATTTAAAGAATTACAGCTGCAAGGTGCATCACCTCCCTTATATCAAACCGTGTATAAATGGATGGAGAAAAATAAAGAGTGGGGTGGGGTATTACTGCTGATCTTTATTGTGTCGACCATTTATCACCTGTGGCTCGAATATAAATTCCGCCAAAAGAGCGAGTTTTTAGTCAGTACTGAGCGGCAATTAAAAGACAAGGCATTGCAGTTAGAACGCTTACAAAGTGCGGCGATCCTTGGGGAGATTGGTGCTGGGTTGGCCCATGAGCTAAATCAACCGATTGCGGCGATAACCCAATACAGTGAGGGCGCCATGATACAGCTAGAAAGGCTGGGGCAGGACAACCCAGAGCTTTATGATATTTTGGGTAAAATCAACGCACAATCGATACGGGCCGGGGCGGTAGTACACCGTATTCGTGGCTTGCTTAAACGCCGTCAGTCGAAGGCCGAACCGCTGGATGTGACGTTAGTCGTCAAAGAGGCACTGGCCTTATTACGCCGAGAATTAGACCGAGCGGGGGTACAAGTTGACGTACAGGTGCAAGGTCGTCCCTATGAATTGATGGGCGATAGTGTTGGCTTAAGTCAAATGTGGGTCAATTTGGTGAAAAATAGCCTCGATGCGCTGGAAGCATGTGAGGATAACCGTGCACGTAAGTTAAGGATTGAGATCCACTATCAACCCAATGAAATCAAAGTCTTGGTGATTGATAATGGCCAAGGTTTACAGGGACAAGCTAATGAGTTGATGGCCTCTTTTGCCTCGACCAAAGATGCAGGGCTCGGATTAGGTTTAGCGATCTGTAAGGATGTCGTCAGCCGTCACCACGGCAGTATTGAGATTGAAAACTGCAAGCAATCGACACAAACGCCATTGCCTTGGCAGCAAGGCTGTGTAGTGACGGTGATATTGCCTCGGGGCTAGAATGAATCGCCGCAGAGTTTTTAAGTATCTATCTTCAGTTGCGGGTGCAAGCTACTTTTTATCAGGCCCAATTATCGTTTAAGGCGCTGGATATTCTTGGCTAAATTGCTGCAGTTTTTGCGCTAAAAACTCAATGGTGCGGCGAATTTTATGGCTCGGATAGTCGGTTTGTAGATAAACCAATTGCAGTGGCACCGCAGGCGCGAGTTTATCGGCTAAGATAAGCTGTAGTCTGCCTTCGGTGACATCCTGCGCTACATCGAGCCAACTTTTATAGGCGATACCTCGCCCCGCCAGTGCCCAATCGCGCACAACGGCGCCATCATTGCAAAAGCGTTTTCCTCTTACTTCAATCTCTACGGTTTCACCATTATGGCTGAATTTCCATTTCTGCCATGGCTCGCCGCCACGATTTAAGATCAACACTTGGTGTTGGCTCAGCTCGTTCAGTGTTTGCGGTTCACCATATTGCGCAAGATAAGCGGGGGAGGCGACGAGCACCCTTGGCGTCATCGACAGTTGGCGCCGTTTTAGATTGGAATCTTCCAGTTGGCCATAACGCAGGGCTAAATGGATATTTTGATCGATGAGATCTGTCATATGGTCGCCAAAGTACAGCTGAATCGACAGCTCAGGCGCGCTATCCATCAGCTCATCTAGCCAATTGCGGATCCGGCTGCGGCCAATGTCCGAGGGCAGGGCAATGCGCACTTCGCCCTTAAGCTCGCCCCTATGCTCGGCCAAATTAGCGGAAGCGGTTTCGAGTAACGCAAGGGCAGGTTTAGCTGCATCGAGAAATATTCGCCCTTCTTCCGTGAGTTGCAACCGCCGAGTTGATCGCGCAAATAGCTGACAACCTAACTTTTTTTCAAGTCTTTGCAGGGCCGCGCTCGCGGCGGCGGGCGTCATGCCGACTTCTTTACTGGCGGCGGACAGGCTTTCTAGTGCAGCAATACGCAGGGCGAGTTGCAGATCGTTTATATGATACATATCAAATTATTTTTGAAAATGATTTAAATAATAGGCTGATTATCAATATAGATTAACTAATGCACAATTGCACTCAGATATTCAATCATCATTTATGGTTCGGGAGTGCATATGAGTTTATTTACAGCCTATGAGTCAGCGGCACTGACACTGCAAAATCGTATTGTTATGGCGCCGATGACACGGGCGCGTACCACGCAACCGGGTAATATCCCTAATGATTTAATGGCGCAATATTATGCCCAGCGTGCGTCGGCAGGGCTTATCATCAGTGAAGCGACCCAAATTTCCGACGACAGCCAAGGCTACTCTTTTACCCCCGGCGTCTATACCGAGGCGCAAGTTGATGGCTGGAAAAAGGTCACTGCGGCGGTGCATCAAGCGGGTGGAAAAATCTTTAATCAAATCTGGCATGTAGGCCGAGTGTCCCATCCGATTTTTCAGCAGGGTGCAGCGCCGATTGCACCATCAGCGATTGCTCCTGTTGGTACTAAGGTATGGATCGTTGATGAGGAGCATCCCGAGGGACAAATGGTAGATTGCCCCGAGCCGAGGGAAATGACCCAAGCGGATATCGACCGCGTGGTGGCCGACTTTGCCAACGCAGGGGCAAATGCCGTTGCCGCGGGTTTTGATGGCATCGAAATCCATGGTGGTAATGGTTATCTCATTGACCAATTCCTGCGGACTAATTCTAACCATAGAACCGACGCCTACGGCGGCACGCCTGAAAAACGTATTCGGTTTTTATTGGAAGTGGTTGAAGCGGTAAGTGCCCAGATTGGCGCCGATAAAGTAGGCGTTCGCCTCGCACCCTATGTAACTTTTAAGGACATGGCTTGCCCTGAGATTGTCGATACTATCCTGTTGGCCGCCAAACACTTATCGGCGTTGGGCGTAGCGTATTTGCACTTGTCTGAAGCCGATTGGGATGATGCGCCACAGGTGCCTGAGTCTTTCAGAATTGAGCTACGCAAAGTGTTTAAAGGCAGCATTATTGTGGCGGGGCGTTACGATGTCGAGCGTGCCAATGAGGTTATCGAAAAAGGTTATGCCGACTTAGTGGCCTTTGGCCGTGCCTTTATTGCTAACCCCGATCTGCCCTATCGATTAGCCAATCAATTACCCCTATCGCCCTTCGATAAGGGGCCATTATTTGGCGGCAGTGCGGCGGGCTATACCGATTATCCTAGCTATCAAGCGGCACTGCGCGCCGTCATCCGCTCTAGTGATGATGAGGTGGCATAATGCAAAACCGTATTTATTGCCCTGTTTCTCCTTGGATAAGAGTAGGTTTGTGGAGCTCAGGATTACTCGGCTTAGCCATTATAGGCTTTGCGCTTGCGAGTCTAAGTATGACGGCGTTTGCCGCTCAAGGTGGTTCAACCCAAGCCAGTGTTGATGTCAAAACCGCTCTTACTCCTAAGGTAACGGCAATGGAGCTGATCAGCGATGGTTCACCACAGGCTGAATCTATTGCCCACGCCGCTTTGCTATACGCTAGTTTTTGGGATACCGGTGATCCGACATTTGCCCGTTGGGCATTAGCGACCAGTTTTATTGATCGCACCTTGCCCGAAGGTCGTGCACAGGGGATTAGCGGACCGCTCGACGCCTCTAAAACCTTTAGGGCGGCGGTACCTGATCTCTCGGTAACCGTTGAGCACTTGCTGGTGGTCGGTGACCGTGCGGTTGTGCGCCTCCGTTTTAATGGCCACTTTACGGGTGTCTTTGGTGAACAGCGTGGTCAAGGGCAAAAAATTGATTTTCGCGCCGTAGATATGTACCGCGTGCGTGAGGGTTTTATTACTGATAACTGGCACCTTGAAGATTATCAAACGCTATTTAACCAGCTTGCCTCTAACGCTGTGACCACAGGAGCGAAGTCATGAATCAACGTCGACAATTTTTAAAGACCAGTTTACAGGCGGGCGGTGCTTTGATTGCGGGTGTAGGGCTGAGTCAGTCTGCATTTTCAATGGGAGTTCCGAGCTTAGTGGCGGTCGATGATCAAACTCAAACTTCGGTAGGAGGCAGTATGAATAAGCGTTTTTGGCCTAATGGCGAGCAACTAGTGATCTCTATATCCATGCAGTTTGAGGCTGGCGCGCAGGATAAAAACGCTGAAGGGCCGTTTCCACCAATGGAGAAAGGCTACCCAGATACGATTACTCCCAGTTGGTACGACTACGGGATGAATGAAGGGATACCGCGTTTGCTGCGTATATGGCGTAAGCACAATATTCACGTGACATCCCATATGGTGGGCCGCGCCGCCGAATTACATCCACAACTTGCTAAACAAGTGGCGGATGAAGGCCATGAGATTTCAGGCCATGGGCAGACGTGGACGCCGCAATACAGTATGTCGCCAGCGCAGGAACGTGATTCTTATATCCAGAGTATCAATACCTTAGAAAAGATCACTGGTCAGCGTCCCGTCGGGTTTAATGCGTTTTGGATGCGCCACAGCACCCAAACCTTAAATATCCTACAGGACTTAGGTTTTATCTATCACATTGATGATTTATCAAGGGATGAACCTTCAATTATCCCTGTGCAGGGTAAACCGTTTGCCGTGGTGCCTTATACCTTGCGCAACAATGATATAGGTCGCTTTGGTGGTAACACTGCGATGACGGCTGCCGCCTTCTTACAGGAGCTTAAAGACGAATTCGATATGCTCTATCAGGAAGGAGCATCGCAGCGGCGGATGATGTCGATTAGTGTGCATGACCGTATCGGGGGCACGCCAGGTCTTGCCAATGCCTTAGACAAGTTTATTCAATACGCGAAAGAACACTCAAAAGTGGGTTTTATGCGTAAGGATGCGATTGCTAAATGGGCGCTGGCGCAAAAGGATACGCCAACCAATCCTGCAAGAACATTTTAAGAGCTAAAAACACAGCACAGGGATGTGCTGTGTTTTTTACTTTCTTGGGGATATTGGCGCTTAACGCATCGCGAGCATGGCCCAAGTGCGGCGACCTTGCTCGAGAAGAATCCCCACGGCAAGCCCTGCCGCGGCGTTAATGGCTAGGCAGGTCACAGCGGTAGATAAGATCACAAAGATACAGAAGGGCTTACCATCGATAAGGCGTTTTGACCACGCCAGTTGCAAACCGCCGATGGACAGCAAACTGCCGAGAATTGCTACAGGAATAAGCCCGAGCAACCATGCCATTTGGCTATCCCAAAACAGGGCGATAACCACACAAGTACCGCCGAAGATTAATGGTGCGAGATGGGTGCGTGCGCCAAAGTGATACTGCACTGCAAGTCCTCCTGCGCCATGGCACATGGCCGCTGCACCAAAAGGCGCGAGTAACAAATTGGCCAGCCCAGAGCTAATGGCCAAGTTTTTAGGCGTGAGTTTAGCGGCGTCTTCAGGGAATTTTTCCTGCGCCATGGCTGAAGTTGCTATTACCGCATTGGTTAAGGTGAGAGCGAGTTGTGGCAACACCAGTAAAATCGCCGCCGAGCTCCACTCATTAAGACTCGGCCAAGCCAAATGCAGTGAGGTGCTCAAAGCGGGAATCGTCAGGCTGCTAGTTATTTCGGTTTGGCTGTTGGCTTGCCACAACATACCCGCTGCGATAACGAGTGGCATGGCAAGGTAACGCAATGGTAAGAATTTACTCACAAACAGCAAGGCAAACGCGCCGAGTCCGAGTAACCAAAAGTCACTCATCATCTTAGTGCCCATCCACATCAATTGCAGACCAATCGCTAATTGAATCCCCACACTCACTGCTTGGGATAATTGCTTAGCAAGCCAAGTGATGGCGCCGCTAAACGCCAAGATTAACAGAATGATACCCATCAGCATGGCACTGGCTTGGAGCATCCCAGGCGTTAAGCCTTGGGCGATCACAAGGGCGGCGATGACCTTCATGGGCTGGACGGGGATCGGACGGCGATAAAATAAGGCGCTTAGGATGGCGAATAGGCCAAAGCCTAAAAATATCCCTTGGGGCGAAAATTGGTTTAGGGCAATTAAGCCCAAGACTAAAGGTAAAAATGTGCCTAAGTCAGCAAAGGCGCCGCTGGTTTCACCGAGTAAACGGTTGAGCGGTTGAGTGGGGTGCTGTGTTGGGGTTTTGCCCGCGGTCATAGAGGTTGCCACAATTGAACATTGCCTGCTTAGGCAAAATAAATGCCAGATTTTTAAGAACTTAAGGGGGGAGTAGGGAACGATTTTCTGAGGTTTTTTTAAGCGAAGAGACATTTTGGCTACCGAGCGGATGGTGCCTTGGCCTAAATGTCAGCGATGCACTTTTAGCCTAATAGACCCTAGGTACCAGCCTAGGGTCTATTACGGATAAGTTATAGTCAGCGAAGAGAACAAGATAAATATTTGTTCTTCCCTTTGACTACATTTGGTTGTGCATGTCGTTTAGAGCGGAATGTAAGAGATCATCATCGTTTGGATTCACCTCTAATTGTGCATGTTCTCCCTGAAAGCCATACTGGTCCAAATGAGGTGTTTTGTGTTCCTCAATCAGTGGATTTTCAAAATGGTTAATCGTAACCATATCTAACATATCAGTATCCATATCTTGGAATGTTGATGATGGTGTGTTTAACGTTGCCAGTTCAATCGGTGCAGTTGGTTGTTGCTCAATAGAATTGGGCATCAGTCCCACCATTTGCAGATAGTGATCGATAGGGGATGTGGTTGCTTGCGCGGAAAAATTGCCTCCCTCAAAAAGGGTTGTATCGACAGATTTATCCTGCGCTGGGTTAGTTTGAGCAGTCTGTTCGTCTACAGATCCCATTAGGAGACTGGCATCATAGTTAACACTGCTGACATTCAAGTGGCCACTTGACGCCGAATCAAGGTCATGTGCCGAAGTGGCTAGAGTAGCCGGCTCTGCAACATCAAGATTAACGCTGTCTATTGTTTCAAAGTTTGCTTCATCACTTGATTGTGATGATGTTTGCGCATGGAGTTGCAACTCTCCAAAAGTATATGGCCCAGACCAGCCAGTAAAACCCACTCCGTTGACCTCAACATGAATATTATGAGGATCACCTGTGTTATGTAACCACATACGCGCGGTATCTAAGCCGCTATCGCTGGATACTAGGATGCCATAGCCCTGTGAGTGAAGCTGCATCAATTGCGTCATCGACAGAACTGCTGCGTTGTCAGTGCCCGTCGGTGAAATGGTTTGCTGCAATTGGCCTGAGGGGGTGACTATCTGTATATGTACCCCTGCAATACTCAGCTCCATATTGGAAAAGGGTTGCATGTCACCCGTAGCAAAGGCCTTTGCCAGATCCCGATACTGGTAACCAGCACCGTCTATGGCGGGTTGCAGGGCATCGTAGATATCTTGCGCCATATAGGCGCCAAAGTTACCCTGTGCGGTTTGCTGGGGCTGAGGTGACGGAGATGGCGCACCATGCACCTCAATACGAATCTCGTGGGAGCTACCATCTGCACTCTTGACTGTGAAACTTTCGAAGGTGTAGGACTTGTCGGTTTGGTGTTGTACGAAGGCGTTTTGCTCGTTCAACTGGTACTGCCAGTGTCCTTGGGCATCCAACGTCAAGGTACCATCTAGATCACCTTTGTATTGCCCCGCTTGGAAATGATCCTGCCCTAGGTCAGCATCGCTGACCAGCAATTGCCCAGTAGCCTGCGTGTTCACCTGGACCTGTACGCTGGCATGATCATCACCACTGATCACCGCACCATCGTTTTGGCCGGTGATATGCAAGGTGAGGAACTGGCTCGCCCGCGCCCCACTACTGTCGGTAACTACCACTGGAATGGCGATGTTTCGCACTTGGCCGTTGGTCAGGCTCTGATATTCCTGGTGACTGGGATCGAAGCTGTAGCTGCCATCATCGTGCAGCACAAAACCGGGGATGTTGGCGGCCGTGAAGAAATGCAGCACATCACCGCGATCGACATCCAGCGCCGCCATCTGGCCGCGCAGCAGGCCGCCGTCTTCAGTCACTGACTGGCTCTGCGCCTGCATAACGGGCGCATCATTGCTGCCCTCTACAGTGATGCGTAGCACATGGCTGCTGCCATCGGCACTGTGCACTGTCAAAAGATCGGTCAGCGTCTCACCAGCCTTGAGTGCTTGCACGGTGGGATCGGCGTTGTCTAGGCGGTACTGCCAAGTTCCTTGCTCGTCGATACTGAATTGGCCGTACTGTCCTTGCGCATCTGCCTGGGCGATAAAGTGGGCTTCGCCAGTATCAGGATCGACCACGCTCAGCTGGCCGCCGATCTGAGATTGCGTGCCATCCTCGGTGAGCTTGCCGTTGTCTGCCCCACTGATGATGGCGGCGGTATTCTGATTGCTGCCAAACAGTTGCACGGTAACTGTGTGGGCGGTGCCATCGGCGCTGGTGACGGTGAATGTGTCGCTCAAGGCCTTGCCCGCAGTCAACTGCTGCAAGGCGCTCTGGTGACCGTCGGCCTGATAATGCCAGTGCCCCTGCGCATCGATGCTGAACTGGCCGTACTGGCCTTTGATGTCTTGCAAGGGGGTAAAGTGTGCTTGGTCGCCATCGACATCGAGCACAGTCAGGTGGCCCTGGGTTTGAAGGTGTGTATTGCCATCAGCGAGTACGCTGCCGCTGTCGGCACCGGCCAGCACGGCGGCATGGTTACCAGTGGCAACCGTTGCCTGTAGGGTAAGTGGGCTGTGGTTGGGCACACTACCAAGCGTGTTATTGGCAACGTTATAGCGAACCAAACCGGCATAGTTCAGTTGCAGCGGGTTACCAGTGTTGTTCACGTAGAACGAACTGCTGGTACCCACAGCACCTTCGAGAATCAGTTGGGCACCGTGATGGTTCTTGAGTAATTCGACTAGATGTCCCAGTGGTATATGTGTACCGAAGTAATCTTTATTAGTGAAGCTCTCCAATACATGGCCATTCGCGTCAATCACCGTGGGGGTTCCACCACCAAAAGACAACTCAATATCATTCAAGTTAGCGATATTGCCCGATGCAATAGCGCTTCCTATTGCGGACCAGGGATTCCACTGGTTGAATAGTGAGTTTGTCACATGGGCCATCACATCGAGGTAGGTTTCATCTACCCCTTCAAGAGTGACGTTGATGGTATGCGCCGTACCATCGAAACTGTGCACAACAAAGCTGTCACTGACGGTTTGCCCCTTAACCAGCGCCTGCACGGCTGCACTATTGTTGTCGGCGTGGTAAACCCAGGCTCCATCTTTGTCCATGGTCAGGTTGCCGTAATGTCCTGCAAGATCCTTAATGGGTTGGAAGACCGCCTGACCAGGATCTGTATCTGTGACCTGCAACTGGCCGCTAGCCTCCAGCTGGTGGGCGGCATTAAGGTTTTGATCCTCGGTGACCCTGCCGCTGTCGGTGCCAGTAATGACGGCATCTTCGGCCGTGCCCTGGATGCTAAGGGTGATCTGATGGGTTGTGCCGTCGATACTGGTGACGCTGACCACCTCGCTGAGTTCACTCGGTACTGGCGGAGTATGCCATGTCAGAGCCAGGTGCGCCGCGGCGCTCTCCGGTGTGGTGAGCATGGCCGAGCCGGAGAGCGGTAGGCCATGCAGCACACTCTCATCGCCGCGATCGTGGACGAAAAATTGCACATCGCTCTGCGAGCCTTGCAGGTGTATCTCATAGCCTGCGCCCTGATGTAGCCAGCTCAGCAGCTCGTCCACCCCGAGCGTGCTACGGCCTTGGGCGTCCATCGCATAGACCACAGGCGTTGTGCCCGATGGGCCACTGAGTACAATGGCTGCACCCTGCACCGTCAGGTCCAGCACGCCGGCTAGGGCGCCAGATTGCCCTTGTGTCAGCGCCTCGCCCACTGCATGAAAGCCCTCCATAGTGGATTGCACTAAAGCTTGCCCTAGCGCCTGGGCCATATTGCCGGTCTCGCCCGGCGTGCCGCCCGGTTTGAGCGCCTGCACCTCAGGCTTGTTGTTGTCCACTGTGTAGCTCCAGACACCTTGGGCATCGATGCTGAAATGGCCATACTGGGTAGCCACGCCACTTTGCGCGACAAAGTTGGACTGGCCTGCATCGGCATCCTGGATCTGTAATTGCCCCGAAGCATGCAGAAGACCTTGGGCATCGACGTTCTGATCTTCAATCACTCGGCCTGTGTCGACGCCGCTGATGGTGGCACCATCGTTGGTGCCAGTGAGCGTAATCGTCAAATTCGCAGTGCTAGTTGCGCCAGTGCTGTCGGTAACTGTGATGGGGATAGTGAGCGTCTCAGTCTGGCCTTGGGCTAGATGTTGGTAAGCCGCACTGGCTGGGTCGAAGCTGTAGCTGCCATCGGTGTTGAGCGTGAAGCCATCGACCCCATTGGCGAGACTGAAGGAGAGTGTGTCACCGGTATCCACATCCGTGACCACCATCTGCCCGGTGAGTTTGGCGCCATCTTCGCTGACCGATTGGCTTTGCGCCGTGAGCACTGGTGCATCGTTGCTGCCAGTGAGGGTCACTGTGACGGCATGGTTAGTGCCATCGGCGCTGGTAACGGTGAAGCTGTCGGTGAGGGTTTCGCCCGTCTTGAGCTGTTGAATGGCACTTTGGCTGTTATCGGCGCTGTAGCGCCACTGACCGTCGGCGTCGAGGCTGAACGTGCCGTAACTGCCCGCCACATTGGTTTGTGCGGTGAAATGGTCCTGGCCCGCATCTGGGTCGCTGATTATCAGTTGTCCATGGGTTTCGAGCTGGCCTGCCGTCAGGTTAGCGTCTTCAGTGACGGCGCCACTGTCCACACCAGCAATCACAGCGCCATCGTCATGGCCGTTGATGGTGATGGTCACTGTGTGGGTCGTGCCGCCCACAGATTGGACGGCAAGGCTGTCGATGAGGGTTTCGCCCGCCTTGAGTTGCTGAATAGCGGTTTGGCTGTTGTCGGCGCTATAGTGCCACTGGCCGTCGGCGTCGAGGCTGAACATGCCATAACTGCCCGCCACATTGGTTTGTGCAGTGAAATGGTCCTGGCCCGCATCCGGGTCGCTGATCGTCAGTTGTCCAGACGTGGTGATTTTTCCAGTAGTCACGTTACTGTCTTCAGTGACTGCGCCGCTGTCCACGCCAGCAATCACTGCGCCGTCATCATGGCCGTTGATGGTGACGGTGATGGTGTGGGTTGTGCCGTCCACCGACTGCACGGTCAGGCTGTCGGTCAGCGTGCCGTTCTGGCCAAGGGCCTGGACTGCACTGTTCTTGTTGTCCAGCGTGTAGGTCCAGTGACCATCGGCTGCCAGCGTGAAGCTGCCGTAGTTGCCCGCGGTGTTCGCTTGCGCCGTGAAGGCCGACTCCTGGTCGTCGATGTCGGTGACCGTGAGTTGGCCTTGGGTCGTGAGCTGGGTGTCTTCGGTGACCGTGCCAGCATCTGTGCCGCTGATGACGGCGCCATCGTTGCTGCCTGTGAGTGTAATCGTCAAATTCGCAGTGCTAGTTGCGCCAGCGCTGTCGGTGACTGTGATGGGGATAGAGAGCGTCTCAGTTTGGCCGGCGGCCAGATGTTGATAAGCCGCATCAGTTGGGTCAAAGCTGTAGCTGCCATCGGCGTTGAGCGTAAAGCCATCTACCGAATTGGCGAGACTGAAGGTGAGTGTGTCACCGGTATCCACATCGGTGGCCACCATCTGGCCAGTGAGCAACGAGCCATCTTCGGTTACAGATTGGCTTTGCGCGGTAAGCACTGGCGCATCGTTGCTGCCAGTCAAGGTGATGGTCACTGTGTGGGTCGTACCGCCGACTGATTGGACGGTAAGGCTGTCGGTGAGGGTTTCGCCCGCCTTGAGCTGCTGAATGGCACTTTGGTTGTTATCGCTGACGTAAGTCCAGTGTCCTGCTTGATCGAGGCTGAACGTGCCATAACTGCCCGCCACATGGGTTTGTGCGGTGAAGTGGTCCTGGCCCGCGTCCGGATCGCTGATCGTCAGTTGTCCAGACGTGGTGATTTTTCCAGTAGTCACGTTACTGTCTTCAGTGACTGCGCCGCTGTCCACGCCAGCAATCACTGCGCCGTCATCATGGCCGTTGATGGTGACGGTGATGGTGTGGGTTGTGCCGTCCACCGACTGCACGGTAAGGCTGTCGGTCAGCGTGGCGTTCTGGCCAAGGGCCTGGACTGCACTGTTCTTGTTGTCCAGCGTGTAGGTCCAGTGGCCATCGGCCGCCAGCGTGAAGCTGCCGTAGCTGCCCGCGGTTTTGACCTGCGCCGTGAAGGCCGACTCCTGGTCGTCGATATCGGTGACCGTGAGTTGGCCTTGGGTCGTGAGCTGGGTGTCTTCGGTAACCGCACTGGCATCTGTGCCGCTAATGACGGCGCCATCGTTGCTGCCTGTGAGCGTAATCGTCAGGTTCGCAGTGCTAGTTGCGCCAGTGCTGTCGGTCACGCTGACCGGAATGGTGAGCGTCTGCGTCTGGCCTGCGGCTAGATGTTGATAAGCCGCATTGGATGGATCGAAGCTGTAGCTGCCATCGGCGTTGAGCGTGAAGCCATCGACCGCATTGGCGAGACTGAAGGTAAGTGTGTCGACGGTATCCACATCCGTAGCCACCATCTGGCCCGAGAGCAACGAGCCATCTTCGGTTACAGATTGGCTTTGCGCCGTGAGCACTGGCGCATCGTTCGTGCCGACGATATCGACGGTAATCGTGTGAGTGGTGCCGTCGGCGCTGTGTACGGTGAAGCTGTCATGTAGAATCTGACCTTCATTCAGCTGTTGGATCGCGAGCTTAGTGTGATTGGCTGTGTAGCGCCAATAAGCTTGGCCATTGGCTTGCGGGGTCAAAATAAAGTTTCCGTAGCCGTTTAGACTGCTCCCCTCTTGATTGGAGAACACACTTTCACCGCTGTCTGTATCGCTGACGCTGAGATTGCCTTCTATGGCAGTATGCTGGTCTTCTTTGATCTGACCGGGTGTTCCATGGTCGTTGATCTTGGCGCTATCGTTGGTGCCTGTGAGCGTAATCGTCAGGTTCTGCGTGCTGCAGGCCCCAGCGCTGTCGGTCACTGTGACGGGGATGGTGAGCGTCTCAGTCTGGCCTTGGGATAGATGTTGGTAGCTGGCGTGGGATGGGTCGAAGTTGTAGCTGCCATCGGCGTTCAGCGTGAAGCCATCGACCGCATTGGCGAGACTAAAGGTGAGTGTATCACCGGTATCCACATCCGTGGCAACCATCTGCCCGCTGAGGCGGCTGCCGTCTTCCGTCACGGATTGGCTTTGAGCGGTGAGTACCGGCGCATCGTTGCTGCCAGTGAGGGTAACGGTGACTGTATGATTAGTGCCATCGGCGCTGGTAACGGTGAAGCTGTCGGTGAGCGTGGCACCGGCTTTGAGTTGCTGGATGGCTGACTGGTGGTTGTCAGCACGATAACTCCACTGTCCGTCTTCGCTCAGGCTGAAGTGGCCATAGGTTCCTGCCGTATTGGGCTGCACCGTGAAGTGTGCTTGGCCGAGGTCTGGGTCGCTGATGCTTAGTTGGCCACTCGTCTGCAATTGGCCCTTCTTGACGGACAGATCCTCGGTGACTCTGCCCTGGTCGGCGCCACCGATCATTGCGCCGTCGTCCTTACCTGCAATGGTTACTATGACTTGGTGCGTCGTGCCATCGGCACTGGTCACCGTAAAAGTATCCGTCACGTGCTGCCCAGTCTTGAGTGCCTGCACCTCGGGCTTGTTGTTGTCTAGCTGGTAGGCCCACAGGCCATCTGTGTCGAGGTTGAAGCTGCCGTAGGTGCCAGCTGTATCGATTTGCGCGTTGAAGTGAGCTTCGCCATTGTCTGTGTCGCTCACCGTTAATTGGCCGGAGACTACCTGTGAGGCGTCTTCTGTTGTGGTACCGCTGTCTACACCACTGATCACCGCGCCATCGTTGGTGCCTGCGACGGCGATAGTTAGGGTCTGAGTCGCTGTTGCACCGTGCTCATCGGTAACGGTAATGGTAAAGGTCTCGCTGCCAGATTGTCCACCCGCCAGCCCTTGGGTCGCTGCGCGATGGTTATCGATCGTGTAGGTCCATTGACCGCTGTCCGCGTCGATGGCCACACTGCCGTAGGTGCCAACGGTATTAGCAATCGACCATGCGAGGTGCGAACCTGCATCAACATCTGAGGCTGTCAGTGTGCCGCTAGTGGTCGTTGTCGCTGAATCTTCGGTGATAGAACCAGAGGTACCGGTTACCGCCGAAATAACGGGTGCATCGTTAGTGCCATTGAAGGTAATCAAAGCTGTTTGATGCACAGTTTGCGTTGCGCTACCGACCGTCTCGCTGATGTCGTACTTAAGGTAGATGGTGTGCGTCGCGCCGGCGGCCAGACGATCATAGTCTGGGTGGGTTGGGTCAATCTGGAGGGAGTGGCTATCCTGACTGAAGATAAAACCGCCCGGAACAGTGCTGGAGAAATGCTTGCCGTCGGTGGAATACATGAGGTTTTGTACCGTCATGCCATCGGCACCATCGAGCAGGTCGAGTGTGGCGATAGTACCGCCTTCAGTGACCGCCTTGCTAAGACTACCTTCGTCGATGATCTCGGTTGTGGTGTGCAGGGTAGTGCCATAGCGGTCGGTGGTGGTGACGTCCACCGCCCATTCGTGGTTGCCGACCTTATCTATCTGGGAGTGCGGCACTGTGACTGTCCACAGGCCTCCGGTAACGGTAGTGGTGAGGTCGAAGGTATTAGCTGGGTTTAGCTTATCGACGAGGTGCACAGTAACAGTGCTGCCATCGTGAACGCGAACGGCCGAGCCGTGGACGGTGATATCGCCAGTGGTAACCTCGTAAGCATTACCGCTCCAATGCCCACTTTGGCCCGGGTGATTGGCGCCGTGAACGTGGTGGATGCCTCCAGCAGTAGTCTGCACCGCCAGAGAGTTGTCGATACTGTCTATGGCCAATACGCCGTGTGCTTCGATGGTGAGAGTGCTCTGAGCATTACTTGTTGTCGTGCCGTCAGAGACGGTAATCGTGACTGGTACCTTGTCCCCTGTAACGCCAGTAATCGGTGTAAATACCCAGTTGTCGCCGTGGCGGCTAAACGTACCGTACTGGGCGTCAATGCTGACGCTGCTGATCGAAAGCGTGGTGTCGTGGTCAACGTCGCTGGCGTGAACCAGAGCCAGCAACTGAGTCTGGGTGTAGGTCTGGCTGCATGCATCGCCAATCGATCCCATATCTGTGCCCGCTGTGACAGTCGGCGCATCGTTCGTGCCAGTCAGGGTGACGGTGACTGTGTGGGTCGTACCGCCCACTGATTGGACGGTAAGGCTGTCGGTGAGGGTTTCGCCCGCCTTGAGTTGCTGAATAGCGGTTTGGCTGTTGTCGGCGCTGTAGTGCCACTGGCCGTCGGCGTCGAGGCTGAACATGCCATAACTGCCCGCCACATTGGGTTGTGCAGTGAAGTGGTCCTGGCCCGCATCTGGGTCGGTGATTGTCAGTTGTCCACGGGTTTCGAGCTGGCCAGCCGTCAGGTTGGCGTCTTCAGTGACTGTGCCGCTATCGACCCCCGCAATCACTGCGCCATCATCATGGCCGTTGATGGTCACTGTGATGGTGTGGGTCGTGCCGTCCACCGATTGCACGGTCAGGCTGTCGGTCAGCGTGGCGTTTTGGCCAAGGGCCTGAACTGCTGGGAGACTGTTATCGAGCGTGTAGGTCCAGTGACCATCGGCCGCCAGCGTGAAGCTGCCGTAGCTGCCTGCGGTTTTGACCTGCGCCGTGAAGGCCGACTCCTGGTCGTCGATATCGGTGACCGTGAGTTGGCCTTGGGTCGTGAGCAGGGTGTCTTCGGTGACCGCACTAGCATCTGTGCCACTAATGATGGCGCCATCGTTGCTGCCTGTGAGTGTAATCGTCAGGTTCGCAGTGCTAGTTGCGCCAGTGCTGTCGGTCACGCTGACCGGAATGGTGAGCGTCTGCGTCTGGCCTGCGGCTAGATGTTGATAAGCCGCATTGGATGGATCGAAGCTGTAGCTGCCATCGGCGTTGAGCGTGAAGCCATCGACCGCATTGGCGAGACTGAAGGTAAGTGTGTCGCCGGTATCCACATCGGTAGCCACCATCTGGCCCGAGAGCAACGAGCCATCTTCGGTTACAGATTGGCTTTGCGCGATAAGTACCGGCGCATCATTGCTGCCGGTGATTGTGACGGTGACGGTGTGGGTCGTGCCGCCCACTGATTGGACGGTAAGGCTGTCGGTGAGGGTTTCGCCTGCCTTAAGTTGCTGAATAGCAGTTTGGCTGTTGTCAGCGCTGTAGTGCCACTGGCCGTCGGCGTCGAGGCTGAAGCTGCCGTAACTGCCCGCCACATTGGTTTGTGCGGTGAAATGGTCCTGACCCGCATCCGGGTCACTGATTGTCAGTTGCCCATGGGTTTCGAGCTGGCCTGCCGTCAGGTTGGCGTCTTCAGTGACGGTGCCGCTATCGATACCTGCAATCAGGGCGCCGTCATCATGGCCGTTGATGGTGACGGTGACTTTGTGTGTCGTGCCGTCCACCGACTGCACGGTCAGGCTGTCGGTCAGGATGGCGTTCTGACCTAGGGCCTGAACTGCTGGGAGACTGTTATCGAGCGTGTAGGTCCAATGGCCATCGGCCGCCAGCGTGAAGCTGCCATAGCTGCCTGCGGTCTTGGCCTGCGCCGTGAAGGCTGACTCCTGGTCGTCGATATCGGTGACCGTGAGTTGGCCACCAGTTGTGAGCTGGGTGTCTTCGGTGACTGTACTGGCATCTGTGCCGCTGATGACGGCGCCATCGTTGCTGCCTGTGAGCGTAATCGTCAGGTTCGCAGTGCTAGTTGCGCCAGCGCTGTCGGTGGCTGTGATGGGAATAGAGAGCGTCTCAGTCTGGCCTTGGGCCAGGTGTTGGTAAGCCGCATCAGTTGGGTCAAAGCTGTAGCTGCCATCGGCGTTGAGCGTAAAGCCATCGACCGCATTGGCGAGACTGAAGGTAAGTGTGTCACCGGTATCCACGTCCGTGGCGACCATCTGACCGCTGAGGCGGCTGCCGTCTTCGGTGACTGATTGGCTTTGCGCCGTGAGCACTGGCGCATCATTGCTGCCGGTGATTGTGACGGTGACGGTGTGGGTCGTGCCGCCCACTGATTGGACGGTAAGGCTATCGGTGAGGGTTTCGCCGGCTTTGAGTTGCTGGATAGCGGTTTGGCTGTTGTCGCTGACGTAAGTCCAGTGCCCCGCTTGATCGAGGCTAAACGTACCATAACTGCCCGCCACATTGGTTTGTGCGGTGAAGTGGTCCTGGTCTGCATCCGGGTCGCTGATCGTCAGTTGTCCACGGGTTTTGAGCTGGCCTGCCGTCAGGTTGGCGTCTTCAGTGACGGTGCCGCTGTCCACACCTGCAATCACAGCGCCATCATCATGGCCGTTGATGGTGACGGTGACGGTGTGTGTCGTGCCATCCACCGACTGCACGGTTAGGCTGTCGGTCAGCGTGGCGTTCTGGCCAAGGGCCTGAACCGCACTGTTCTTGTTGTCCAGCGTGTAGGTCCAGTGGCCATCGGTCGCCAGCGTGAAGCTGCCGTAGCTGCCTGCGGTGTTCGCTTGCGTCGTGAAGGCTGACTCCTGATCGTCGATATCGGTGACCGTGAGTTGGCCTTGGGTCGTGAGCTGGGTGTCTTCGGTTACCGTGCCAGCATCTGTGCCGCTGATGAGGGCGCCATCGTTGCTGCCTGTGAGCGTAATCGTCAAATTCGCAGTGCTAGTTGCGCCAGTGCTGTCGGTGACTGTGATGGGGATTGTGAGCGTCTCAGTCTGGCCAGCGGCAAGGTGTTGGTAAGTCGCATTGGCTGGGGCGAAGCTGTAGCTGCCATCGGCGTTGAGCGTAAAGCCATCGACTGCATTGGCGAGACTGAAGGAGAGTGTGTCGCCGGTATCCACATCCGTAGCCACCATCTGGCCCGAGAGCTTGGAGCCATCTTCTGTGATGGATTGGCTTTGCGCGGTAAGTACCGGCGCATCGTTGCTGCCGGTGATTGTGACGGTGACGGTGTGGGTCGTACCGCCCACTGATTGGACGGTAAGGCTGTCGGTGAGGGTTTCGCCCGCCTTGAGTTGCTGGATAGCGGTTTGGCTGTTGTCGGCGCTGTAGTACCACTGGCCGTCGGCATCGAGGCTGAACATGCCATAACTGCCCGCCACATGGGTTTGTGCAGTGAAATGGTCCTGGCCTGCATCCGGGTCGCTGATTGTCAGTTGTCCATGGGTTTCGAGCTGGCCTGCCGTCAGGTTGGCGTCTTCAGTGACTGTGCCGCTATCGACCCCCGTAATCACTGCACCATCATCATGGCCGTTGATGGTGACGGTGACGGTGTGTGTCGTGCCGTCCACCGACTGCACAGTAAGGCTGTCGGTCAGGATGGCGTTCTGGCCAAGGGCCTGAACCGCAATGTTCTTGTTGTCCAGCGTGTAGGTCCAGTGGCCATCGGCCGCCAGCGTGAAGCTGCCGTAGCTGCCCGCGGTCTTGGCCTGCGCCGTGAAGGCTGACTCCTGGTCGTCGATGTCGGTGACCGTGAGTTGGCCACTGGTCGTGAGCTGGGTGTCTTCGGTGACCGCGCCAGTATCTGTGCCGCTGATGAGGGCGCCATCGTTGCTGCCAGTGAGCGTAATCGTCAAATTCGCAGTGCTAGTTGCGCCAGAACTGTCGGTGACTGTGATGGGAATAGAGAGCGTCTCAGTCTGGCCTGCGGCTAGATGTTGATAAGCCGCATTGGATGGATCGAAGCTGTAGCTGCCATCGGCGTTGAGCGTGAAGCCATCGACTGCATTGGCGAGACTGAAGGAGAGTGTGTCGCCCGTATCCACATCCGTAGCCACCATCTGGCCCGAGAGCTTGGAGCCATCTTCTGTGATGGATTGGCTTTGCGCGGTAAGTACCGGCGCATCGTTGCTGCCGGTGATTGTGACGGTGACGGTGTGGGTCGTACCGCCCACTGATTGGACGGTAAGGCTGTCGGTGAGGGTTTCGCCCGCCTTGAGTTGCTGGATAGCGGTTTGGCTGTTGTCGGCGCTGTAGTACCACTGGCCGTCGGCATCGAGGCTGAACATGCCATAACTGCCCGCCACATGGGGTTGTGCGGTGAAATGGTCCTGACCCACATCCGGGTCGCTGATTGTCAGTTGTCCACGGGTTTCGAGCTGGCCAGCCGTCAGGTTGGCGTCTTCCGTGACTGCGCCGCTGTCCACGCCAGCAATCACGGCGCCATCATCATGGCCGTTGATGGTGACGGTGACGGTGTGGGTTGTGCCGTCCACCGACTGCGCGGTAAGGCTGTCGGTCAGCGTGCCGTTCTGGCCAAGGGCCTGGACTGCACTGTTCTTGTTGTCCAGCGTGTAGGTCCAGTGGCCATCGGCTGCCAGCGTGAAGCTGCCGTAGCTGCCTGCGGTGTTCGCTTGTGCCGTGAAGGCTGACTCCTGGTCGTCGATGTCGGTGACCGTGAGTTGGCCTTGGGTTGTGAGCTGGGTGTCTTCGGTGACTGCGCTGGCATCTGTGCCACTAATGATGGCGCCATCGTTGCTGCCTGTGACGGTGATAACCAACTGCTGGGTGACGGTCGCCCCCTCACTGTCGGTCACGCTGACCGGAATGGTCAGCGTCTGCGTCTGGCCAGCTGCCAGGTGTTGGTAGGCCGCGTTACTGGGGTCAAAGCTATAGCTGCCATCGGCGTTGAGCGTGAAGCCATCGACCGCATTGGCGAGACTGAAGGTAAGTGTGTCGCCGGTATCCACATCCGTAGCCACCATCTGTCCGCTGAGTTTGTTGCCATCTTCGCTGACCGATTCGCTTTGCGCGGTGAGTACCGGCGCATCATTGCTGCCAGTCAAGGTGATGGTCACTGTGTGGGTCGTACCACCCACCGACTGGACGGTGAGGCTGTCGGTGAGGGTTTCGCCCGCCTTGAGTTGCTGAATAGCGGTTTGGCTGTTATCGCTGACGTAAGTCCAGTGTCCTGCTTGATCGAGGCTGAACGTACCATAACTGCCCGCCACATGGGGTTGTGCGGTGAAGTGGTCTTGGCCTGCATCCGGGTCGGTGATTGTCAGTTGTCCATGGGTTTCGAGCTGGCCAGCCGTCAGGTTGGCGTCTTCAGTGACTGCGCCGCTATCGACACCTGCAATCACAGCGCCGTCATCATGGCCGTTGATGGTGACTGTGATGGTGTGGGTTGTGCCGTCCACCGACTGCACGGTCAGGCTGTCGGTCAGCGTGGCGTTCTGGCCTAGGGCCTGGACTGCACTGTTCTTGTTGTCCAGCGTGTAGGTCCAGCGGCCATCGGCTGCCAGCGTGAAGCTGCCGTAGCTGCCCGCGGTGTTCGCTTGCGCCGTGAAGGCCGACTCCTGGTCGTCGATGTCGGTGACCGTGAGTTGGCCTTGGGTTGTGAGCTGGGTGTCTTCGGTGACCGCGCTGGCATTTGTGCCACTAATGACTGCGCCATCGTTGCTGCCTGTGAGTGTAATCGTCAAATTCGCAGTGCTAGTTGCGCCAGAACTGTCGGTGACTGTGATGGGGATTGTGAGCGTCTCAGTTTGGCCAGTGGCCAGATGTTGATAAGCCGCATCAGTTGGGGCGAAGCTGTAGCTGCCATCGGCATTGAGCGTAAAGCCAGCAGTCTGGGCGCTGGTGCTAAAGGTTTGGCTGTCACCGGTATCCACATCCGTGGCGACCATCTGCCCGCTGAGCTTGGCTCCATCTTCACTGACCGATTGGCGCTGCGCGCTAAGCACTGGCGCGTCGTTCGTGCCGACGATATCGACGGTAATCGTGTGAGTCGTGCCATCAGCGCTATGTACGTTGAAGTTTTCGTGCAGCATCATTCCTTCGCTGAGCTGCTGGATTTCTGGCATACTGTTGTCGAGCTGGTAGCCCCATCGGCCGTCTGCACTCAGGCTAAAGTGGCCGTAAGTGCCAGCCGTGTCGGTCTGCGCTACGAAGTGTGCTTCACCATCGTCCACATCGGCCACACTGAGCTGGCCAGTGGTGATCTGGGCATTATCTTCTTTGGCACTGCCAGTGCTGATTCCGCCGATAGTCGCGCCATCGTTGCTGCCGTTAAGCTTAATTACTAAGTCCTGGGAGCCGGTCGCGCCAGCGGCATCGGTCACTGTAACTGGAATGGTGAGCGTCAGCGTCTGGCCGGCTGCCAGGTGCTGGTAGCTGGCATGACTGGGGTCGAAGCGCCAACTGCCGTCGGTGTTGACTGTGAGACCATCCACTGGCTGCGCGATACTGAAGGTGAGCGTATCGCCACTGTCGGGATCGGTTGCGGTGAACTGCCCGGTGACCTGTGCGCCATCTTCTGTTGCGTTCACGGTCGCAATGTGGGTGAGCGTGGGGGCGTCGTTAGTGTTGCCCACATTCAGCACGAAGATGGTACTGACTTGTGCGCCGCTACCATCGGTGGCTGTGATAGTCACTTGCGAGGTGCCGACATCGCCATTGGTGGGCGTACCCGAGAAGGTGCCTGTAGCCGCATCGAAGTGCAGCCAGGCCGGCAAGCTGCCGGTGCTAAAAATCAATGTATCGCCGGTATCGATATCGGCAAAGGTGCCCGCAGGAATGCTGAAGCTGAAGGCAGTATCTTCCGTTGCAGTCGTTGTGACCAAGCTGTGAGTCACTACTGGTGCATCGTTGCTGCCCGTTATCGTCACTGTTAGTGTGTGGTTTGTGCCGTCTGCACTCGATATTGTCAGGCTATCAGTGAGGTGCTCACCGGTATTGAGCTGCTGAATAGCTGTTAGTGTGTTATCTACTGTGTAGGTCCAGTTACCGGTAGCGTCTATGCTGAAATGTCCGTAGCCTGCACTGCCTGCGACATCGGTTAGTGCCGTGAACTGGGCTTGGCCTGCATCGGGATCGGTTATGGTTAATGTGCAGTGTGCCTGTAATTGCCCATGCTGGGGAGATTGATCCTCGATAAGCGTTGCAGTATCGGTTCCACCGATAATCGCTTTATCATCAGCGCCTTTGATCAAAATCTCGATCTTTTGGGTCGTTCCATCCAACGCTTTTACAAACAGGGTTTCAGTTACAAATTCGCCATGTTTGAGAGCTTGTATGCTGGGATTGTTGTTGTCTGCTATGTAGGTCCAATGGCCATCACTATTGATAGATAATAGGCCGAATTGACCTTGGCGCTGTTCGGCTGCAAATCCTGCTCGCCCAGTATCGGGATTGCTGACCCAGAGTTGACCATCTGTATGGAGTCGTCCTTGAGAAAGGCGTTTGTCTTCAAATACTCTCACTACTGATGTGCCCCTAATCACAGAGTGATCATCGGTACCATTAATAGTGATGGAGATGGTTTGCTGTGTGCCATCTTGGGTTTGTACCACAAGGGTATCAGTGATGGATTCTCCGGTTTTGAGTGCTTGAATTGCCGTTTGCGAGTTATCTGCGATGTAGGTCCAGTGGCCTAATTCATCAATGGTGAGGGTGCCAAACTGACCAGATTGCTCGGTCGCTGTAAATAAGTGTGGTCCGTGGTCGTTATCTGTAATGGTAAGGTTGCCATTAGCTCTAAGCATGCCTTGGTATGTGTCACTATCTTCAGTGAGTGAGGCCGAGGTTGTACCTGATATTTCGGCCTTATCATCGGTCCCGTTAATCGTGACTGTGATGTTTTGCGCGGTGCCATCGGCGCTGTGGATGATAAAAGTATCGGTTAGATGTTCACCCGATCTAAGGCTCTGAATGGTTGCTTGGGTGTTATCAGCGTTGTAGATCCAATGGCCGTTTACATCGATCGTGAGATAGCCAAATTGTCCTTGTAATGAATCTGCCGAAAAATGCGCTTGATCCTTATCTGGATCTTGGATGCTTAATTGGCCTGATACCGTTAATTGACCGTTGATCGCCTGTGTATCTTCGGTCACTAAACCTGTCATCTCACCTTGAATGATAGCGGCATCATCAGCGCCATTCACTTGAATACTGACTTGTTGGCTTACTGGATGGCCTGATTGATCGGTTGCGGTGACGGTAAAGGTTTCCGTTACCTGTTGACCAGAGACTAGAGCAAGTGTGGCGTTTGCATGGTTATTTAGTTGGTATTGCCATTGGCCCGTGAGTGGATTGATGCTTAGTTGGCCATATTGACCTTGTCCATCAAGCACAGCCCAAGTGATTACATCGTTATGATCGGGATCGACACTGCGTAGTTGCCCCATCACTGTCTGCAAGGCGTCCGCCGCATTAATGCTAGCAAGGTGCGATCCTAAAATTTGGGGCAGATCGTTACTGCCTTCGACATCGATGACGATGATAGTGCTTACTTGTTCGCCATTGGGACCGCTGACAGTAACCGTAAATTGTTCGGTTTGATGCTCACCTTCGGCTAATCCATCAGTCTTAGGCGCATTGTTATCGAGTTGGTAATGCCACTCGCCAGTGATTGGATCGATATCAAGGCGACCAAATTGACCTTGATGTTCTGCGACTGTCCATTGGAGTGACGTTATTGCTTCACCATGGGCATGCAGTTTGCCAGAGATGCTCGCCGCTGGGGCATCTTCTTTAATAGATTGATGAGTGACTTGTTCGTCAATGCTCAGTGGTGTGTGGTGTTGCTCAGTGCTAATAATCGGAGGACGCACACTTTGAGTCAATGTGGTTCTCGCCATTGATACCGTTAATGCTGTCGGTTCAATCTGCTGCTTAATATCTCCAATTTCAGGGAGTTGGCTGAGGGTAACAAGGGGAGGCTGTGTGTCGTCAAAATGCGGTCCTTGCCCTAAATGGGTTGATTCACTCGAGCCATAATCTTGGAACTTAGGGGTGATTGTGGTTTGTGTTTCAGCTGCATTTGCTTGCTGCTGTTCTAGCAAGGTTTTTTCTGGATCAGTGCTCGCTGTCTGTGTAGTTGAATGGCGGTTATCAATATCTGCCGTAGTCGATTGCGCATTAGCTTTTTGCTCTGTTGATTCTTCGGTATTAACAAGCTGTGTTGCTGCGTGCGACGGTAAGTGCCAAGACTGAGTTGCCACAATATCTGGGGTTGCAGAGTTTTGGACTTCGCTCTCTCTAAATTCCCTTGCCTTGAGCTTGGCGACATCTTTATCAAGTTTTTTAGCGGCAATTTCAGACTTTTTGACGAGTTTTGCTGAAATTCGACTTTTACGTTTTGCGGTTGAGAGCGTTAATGGTTTTTTTGGGCTCATAGTTAGTGCTTCCTAGCGTTCACCAAAGGCTTCTGTCACATTGGTAAATACGGGTTTCCACAGGTATTGGAAGACGGTTTTATCCCCAGTGATAATATCCGCTTCACCTGTCATACCGGGGATCAGTTCCAACTTATCGGGTCGTTCGCCAAAGTAGGGCTTATCAATCGAGATTTGTACTTTGTAAAAGACGCCGCCTTTTTCATCTGCATCTGTGCTTGGGGATATACGTTTGACGATCCCATCGAGTGCCCCGTAGCGACTGTAATCAAAAGCATCAATTTTTATGCGTGCTTTTTGTCCAACACTGACAAAGCCAATATCCCGAGGGGAGAGTTTGGCCTCTAGTAGAGCTGTTGGCGTGGTGGGAACGATCACCGCAACGGTGCCTCCAGGTTGAATCACACTCCCTGATGAGGTGTTAGGAATCGATTGAATAATGCCATCAACGGGGGAGGTGATGGTGTTTTGTTGCACCTGCGAATCGGAGGATTTTAAACGTGCCGTAATCCCCAATAATTCAGCCTGTGCATCTGTGCGTGCTTCACCCACTTCTTTAAATAATGTGGCTTCCTTTTGCTCCAACTGTCGTTGAAGATTTTCAATATCCCGCGCCAATACTTGCTGTTTACCTTCCATACCTTTTAGCTCACGTATATAGGAGTCTAATTTTTGTTGCGACTCCAACATCGTGAGCTTAGAGACTGCCTGCGATTCTTTGATGGACTCCATCATATTGATGGTTTGTTGGGCCGAATTTATTTGATGTTTCAATGGCGGAATTTCTTGCTCAAGACTTGCCAGCTCAGCCTGAGATTTAGCGATTTCAGCGAGAGAAGATTGAATGATGGCTTGTTTTTCATTATTCATCCGTTCGAGATCACTAATATGTCCTTTCACAAGATTGGGATGACTTTCAACATAGGCATCAAAGTTGGCTTCTCTTGACTCGATAAAAGCACTGTAACGCTCAATTTTGAGCACTAGATTAGCTTGTTTACTTTCCAGCTCTTCAGCGGCAGCTTGGCTATCAATAGCGATAAAGTTGGCGAGAACATCACCTTTTTTCACTAAATCTCCTTCAGAAACCAAGATAGAGGCTAAGGTTCCTCCAGAAAAACTTTGAATTACTTGTTGATGTCCAAGGGGGATAACTTGGCCTTTCGCTTTGGCAATTTCTTCAATATCGGTGAGCAGTGACCAAACAAACATAACGAACACTGAACCCGCAATAAAATAAGTGATTTGTTTGACGATGCGTTTTTCAGCTGGTGTTTCAATGGCTTGAGTGAACTCATGTTCTGGCAAAGAACGATGGTTAAGTTGACGATCATTCATTGAGAGTTATCTCCATACTAGCCATTGATTGGGTTTCATCGCTTGCTGTGGGTTTGTTTGGAATAGGGCCGGCATAAACCACTGTGCCTTTATTTAAGATAACGACCTTATCAGCGTGCTGGATCAGTTCTTGATCATGGCTAGTAAACAAAATCGTCGTTTTGCCCTTTAACTTGGTTAAGGTTTCGATAAAGGTTTTTTTCGCAAAAGGATTGCGATTGGCTATGGGTTCATCCATGACAAGCAAAGGTGATTTTTTTAACAGAGCTCGAGCCAGGCTGATATAGCCGCTACCAACCACCGAAAACATATTGGCACCCTGTGCGGATAAACTGCGATGTAAATCGCCACCGAGCACCTCTTTTAAAGCGTCGCCTCCAGCCTCATACAGGGCTTGGCATAACTCCTCATCGGTGGCATCGGGTTTCGCCAAACGTAAGTTGTCTGCTAACGATCCTGGTAGTAGCTCGGTGTGGGTTGGGCTGAATGCGGCCCATTGGCGTAAGGCTTCGGGGTCAAATTGTTTCAGGTTTTTGCCATCTAAAGTCACAAAGCCGGCCTGTGTATCAATCACGCCTATAGCTGTCAGCAATAAGGTCGTTTTACCACTGCCATTCGGGCCGATAATGGCGATGGTCTCTCCTGCTTCTACATCAAATGTGACGCCAGAGAGTGCAGGCTCTGCTTCTGCTGTGTAGCGAAGGGTGACATGTTTAAAGCTAAGTGATGGCGCTTTATTTAAGTTGGGTCCATCGAGTCGGAGTTGATTAAATTCGGTCGTTACTTCCATAAAACGATCAAACTGGGTGATAGTGTTGGTTATCATGTTAATTTTAGGCATTGAAGAAAATGCTAATTGAGCAGGGCCTGTAATGCGCCAAATTAACATACCACAGGCGATTAACGCGCCGGGTGATATGCTTTGATTTAACACTAAAAAAATGCCACAAAACACGGTAACTAAGGCTGTCATTAGCCCCATAGCATGGGCAACTGCCGCATTAAGTCCATTACGTTTGGCATATATAAACTGTTGACGGCAGTGCTCGCGGCAGCGACGGATAAAATCCGCGTACCAGCCTTCGGTTTCCCCTGCGGTTTTGAGCTCTAATACATTCTTGGCTAGTTCATTGAGGCTGTTTTGGTAGTCACTGCTGATGGTTGGGCTGGCGGCTTGGGTAAAACGGTTTAGGGCTTTCATGACGAGGTAAAACAGAATTAGCATACAAAGTGGCACTAATACTAACCAACCACTGAGAACGGTGATGGCAATTAGCGCCACTATCGTAAAGGGCAAATCAATCAGCCCGGCTCCGCTGGGGCCAGACAGCAATCCTCTCACCTTTTCGGCATTACGTAGTCGCGCTAAATGATTTGATAGTCCCACTCGGGATAGCATCATCAAGGGCATACTGAGGAGTTGATTAAAGGATACGGCTGACAGATCTCGCGCTAATTTATTGCTTGCACTGGCCAGCACTTTGGCGCGCAGCAATCGGCTTGCAATAAAAATGCTTAAGGCAAGCAATGCACCTATTGCGATCCCCGGCAAAATATCAGGGGCTTGTCCTCCTATCACTCTGTCGTATACCGCCATTGTAAAAAGCGGTATCGCTAATCCGGTTAAGCTGGAGATAAGGCTTAATAAAAAAACGGGTTTGAACCACTTTTTTTGCTGCTTAAACTGGCTGGCAAAGCGACTCCTTTTTTGATTGATAGATGGCAGGCTATTAATAATAAAAACTTTTCCATCAGAAGGGAGTGTGAGTGGCTGCCATTGTTGGTGTGGACCTAAATACTCAAAGGTATGATGGTTGCGCCGTCCTATCTGCGGTTCCCCCTCTTCAGGTAGGATCAAGAACGGATAGATTGTATGGCTGAGCATTTCAGGATCAATAGAGCGTAGGTCGGCCACAACATGATGTTTTTTAAATAAAACATACGCATCTAAGTAACTCGCATCATCGACTAACGCGCTGCGTTCAATATTCTTAGCTTGGGCATTAAGTCCAAGTTGATTAAATAGTGTGACTAATAGGGATTTTAAATTTGGGACAGACTGCGCTTGGTTATGCATTGCTAAAGTTCCCCATTTGACGACATAGTTGCATCCCCTTGCGATGAAATATGGATACGATAGTCACTGATCGCCGTAATTTCCGTAAAATAGGAGGCCACAATGAGGGTTATGTGGTTTTTAAGTTCGAGTAACAAAGCGAGTAGGCGTTGCTGGGAGTCTGCATCGAGGGAGACCATAGGCTCGTCGAGTAACAGTATCGAAGGGGATTGTGCAAGCGCTCTGACAATGGTGATGAGTTTGATAGCCCCTTGATTGAGCATTTGGTTGTCATTATTACCCACTAAGGTTTGATAACCCGCAGGTAACTGCGCAATCGTGGCAGATAAGCCCAGTTTGTCTGCGAGAACCATGGCATAGGCTTCTCGCTCATGACGAAACAGAGTCAGGTTATCCAAAATCGATCCTGCAAATAACGTTGCCCATGGCGGCACATAGCTAATAGATTGACGATACTCAAGCGGGTCATGTTCAGTCAGTGGTATGGAATCAATCCTAATGGCACCCTCTGTCACCTGATGATAGCCGCCCACGGTACTTAATAATAAACTGGCATGTGTGAGTGGATTTGAGGTTACAGTGACAAGGCTACCCGCGGGGATTGTTAGGTTAATTTGCTTAAGTGTTGCCCCCGTTTGCTGTGCTGATACCTGTTCAAATTGAATGGGGCCTGAGGTAATTTTTGATGGTAAACCTGAGTGCCATTCAAGGATTCTGGCGGCGAGGCTATGATTTCGTTAACATCTTGCATCGCAGACTGAGCGGTAACAAACTTTGCTTTTAAACTGCCGATTGCACTTAAGGGTGCTACGGCTCTGCCTGCAAGGATTGAACATGCCGCTAATCCCCCTGTAGTTAGATCGCCATTTAATACTTCAAAACAGCCAATCAGCACCAGTGCCAGAGTGGTGGCCTGCGAGGCCCCCTGGATCCATTCTTGTAACTTGGATGATAGCCAATCAACCTCATTTTGCTGCGCTAACCTTTGGTAGTTGATTTTTTTGTAGGCATAAGTAATTCGCGATTCTAACGCTAGGGACTTTGCAGTCGTTAAGCCTGATAAGACTAAAATGAGTAAACGTGTTCGTTCATCATCGCTGATGGCGAGTTCTCGGGTGGCGACGGAGAGTTTTTTGCCTATTTGCCACACGCCAATACCTGCTATCCCCCAAACCAGTATGGGGATAAAGACTAAAGGCCCACCAATATAGGCAACTAAGGCTAAAAATATGATAACAAATGGAAAATCCATTAAGGCAACAGCAGCTTGCCCTGAGTAAATTTCCCGCATGGTTGCAATACTGGTGATACCTTGGAGTATTTTGCCTGATCCCAATTGCTCAACGTGATGGTAATCCGCCTTCATTAGTCGGTCGACAAATTGAGTGGTGGTTTGCAGCTCATAATTTGAAGCATTGAGAGCAAGCAACCAACTGCGTGTATAGCGCAACAACAGCTCTAGTAGTATGGCGATCCCAACGCCAATTGCTAATACACTGGCAGTGCCATAGGCTTCATTGGGTAAAATCCGGTCATAGATTTGTAGCATGGTGAATGGTAATGCCAGTGACAGCACATTAATCAGGGTGGATGAAAGCAAAAGCTCGGAAAATGATTTGTGCTGTGCCAATAGACGTAAAGATTCGATCATGTTTCATACACCTTAATATAGCATTACATTCATCACGAAAATCAGAACCGCAACTACATCCTAATTAACACTATCATTAACAATTTGTTGTGTACAACATCAAGTAAGTGAATTTTATTACTTATTTAGCTTAGTCTTAATATGTTGATTTTGAATAATTGTTAATCTTTTGTTTTGTCGTGTTTGCTGTTGTCATGGTGTTTTCAGTGATGTTAGACAGTTTCATCATGGTTTGTAGTGATAGTGGGGGATGAACAAGTCATGGTGCAAAATAAAGTAGGCGATTATTTTTCTCGTCGGGTCTGCATTCGGATTGGTGCTAGCAAAAGGCGGGGATTGCATCATCGCTAATAGAGCGTTATCGCGCTAGATTTGAAGAGGCTCGCAACTCAATTTCAAAGGTATATGACTTAATCAACTCGACAACGACCGGAAATGCCTCGTTTAGACACTATTGTGATTTCTACCGCTGAATGAGAACGTCTCTTTAAACAGAAAACCTTTGACTCTAGTTTTGTCCACTGACCGCAATTTATAAAGATAACCAATTCATCTAGCCGTATGTCGTAACACTCTAGGATTCAACGGTCTTGAACGCCGTAGGGTGAGATAAAATGTAAGTCTGGCGGTGGTGACATCATACTCACTCAGGCAAGTCACGAATTTGTTGGTTGCATCTACTCATCTATTAGCTCGAATTAAGGCGATGTTGTGAGGTAAAAAGAGAGCTTAGCCAACGGCATCAGCTCTCGAAGGTTGCAGGGGAGCGATAATCGCTTTAGCCTCGGATAGGCTTTCAGCGAGTCAGTACGATTATTGTTGTTTGTGTTTAGGGCCTTGTTTGTTTTTCATCGGGTCACCTTGATAGCCCAAGGCTTGCCAATCGAGGCGAGTGCCTTTGTTGTGGCAATCATTACAATTAAGCGCTTGTTCTTTTGGTGAGACCATGTGGTTGATCCGCCACCACATTTCGGTGGCGGCAAAGTCATATTCACCACTGTATTTGATGCCTTTTTCAATCATGGTGGTGTTAACCTCCATGCCCAGTTTCGCCGCTAAATTCCAATCAAACTCGCTCCAATATCCGCCTTTGCCGTAGGTTTTCGGGGTGATAAAGATATTGAGTTTTTTGTCGTAAATTTGCTTACCGGTATGCACCTTAAAGGGATAAATCTTGGCTTTAGCGTCGTTAATGTCGCCCATAGGGTAGGTCAGCTTAGTGACGACTTTCGGGTCCATCTTGTCCCCCGCCATATAAGCGTTAGCCGTGCCGTTGTACCAAGCGTACTGGGGCTTGACCATTTTCTCCCACACAAAGTCACCCTTTTTCTTTTGATAGGTGTGTTTGCCATATTTATCAACGGTTTCAGGCTTATCATCCCCTGCGGTTGACCAATCCCAGTGCATCTTGGTGGGTTCATTCTTAGCGAAGAAGGGAATATGGCAGGTTTGGCAAGCCACGGTTGCGGTATGGGTATTAAGCTTTTTGTTGCTATGCGGTGCACTCTCGTGGCAGTTCTCACAACCTATATGGTCAATACCGCCAGGGGATACGCCCATGGCATTACCCGATATTTGATGTTTTTCAGTGGTATGGCAGTTTTGGCATTGGAAGTTATTGCCGTCGCTGTCCATGTGTACATCAGTGGCTTTATCGGGATAGGCCATGGAGGAGTCTAGATCCCCATGTTTGACCGCATCACCACCGCCACCATAGAAGTGGCAGCTACCGCAGTTATCCCGCACGGGTTCACCCACGTTTTGCGCGATCTTGGCCAGATCGAGTTTTGCCATGGGTTCACCTGCACCAGCGGGGTCTTTTACATAGGTGCCTGTGGTGTCGTGGCAGACTAAGCAGTCCACTTTGGTTTTATCTTTAAAATCAAAGTTGCTGTCCTTCCAACCATAACCAGCGTGGCAGCTAGTGCAGCGAGGCTCGTTGCTGGAAATCGACACACAGAAGTTATTAATACTGTTTTTCTTACCGCGTAATACGGTTCTATCGGGGAGCTTTTGTTCTAACTCCCATGTCCAGTGGGAGGTTTTCATCATATCTGTGGCTTGTTCTTCGTGGCAGGTTAAGCACTGAGTCGTGACCTCAGAACCGGTTGCGAAGGGGCCTTTAAGGACCTCTTTATGGGGATTAGCGGCCTGCACATGCAACGCCATACCCGCCAAGGCTATAACAATGAGTTTTTTCATTCTGTACTCCTGCCCTCGGTAATACCGAGGGCTGAATGGCGTCTAGGTTAGAAGTTAATAGTCAGCGAGGCGTTCACATCGAAGGCCTTATCGACCACCGGCAGCATTGAGTAGGCTGAGCCCGCTAACACGTCATCGATTTTTTGTGGTGCGCCCACAGGCGTGCCGCTACCTGTATATTCGTAGTCGTAGTAGAGTCCGGCCAGTTTGATAAACATCTTGGGATTGATATCAAAGATGTAATAGGCTTCGCCAACGTGGCCACGGGTGGCTAACTTGCTGCCAATAGGGTCATCTTGAGCTTGGGTGAAGGGCGTCCAGTATTCGGAACCATAGTTATATTCCAAGCCAAACTTGCCGTAGGGCGCGGGGATTTGAATACCCACATAGATGCCATAACCATCTTTGGTCTCAGTATCATCGCTGGTTTTCGGCACCATGATGATTTCGGTCCCTGTGCTGTTGAGTTCCGCTTCAAACACCGCATCGGATAACATGCCGCCGAACATGCCGGCATTGCCATTTGGCTCTGCGCGCGTCCAGCCTAGTGACGCAAACCATTTGATATCGTTAGCTTCTTCCCGCGCAAAGCCAATGCCACCAAGGTACATATCACCAATGACGCCGCTAGGTTGCACTCGGGTGACAAAGTTAAAGTTGTCGAACTTTTGCATATCCTGGTACATGGTTGGAGCAAAAATCCCCGCCAGTTGGGTCGGGAAGGCCATAGTGCCTTTAAAGCCATCGTTGATGTCCTTGGCACCAAACAGGGTGAATTGCAGGAAGTTAGTACCATCGTTAATAGCATCGATATTAAAGCCGCCGAGGTGGGTATCCTTGGTGACTATGTCGCCAAACATCTCGCCATTACCCCATTGGGATTCAAAGCCTTGGCCATAACAGAAGCGAACCACTTGTCCTTCAATTCCAGTGATTTCCCCTAGGTTGTAGCCTAAGGTGGCACCGTCGAAGTTAAAGTTAACTAAATGGCCTGAAGGCGTACCGCCACGCAGTTCGTTTTCACGGTAGTGGCTTGGTGGGCCATAGGTGGATGGACGGCGGCCAATCGAAAGGTAAAACTCGGAGCCGTTGATGTTTTTCCAGTCGAAATAGGCGCGCTCGACCCGCAGCCAGTCACCACTGGTATTGCCGCTGCTGGTGCCATCCATTGTGAATGAGCGCCAAGAGTCGAACACTTGTACTCCGGTGGAGTCGCCCCAGTTTTTGTACATGCTCAGACGACCGGCAAAGCTGACGTTATCCCATACCTTGGCTTTAAGATTTAACCGCAGGCGAGTGGTATAAAAGATATCATTATCAATATCTTGGATATTTTGCTGTGCCAGTACGTAGGGCATGACGCCCTGTAACATGCCATTTTGAAAGGCGGCGGCCAGATCGGGATTGGCTTGCATCATCTGGCCGAGTGGCGAGCTAGGATCGTTTGGCATCCCAAAGGCGCCGGACATGGCCTTGGCGCCAAAGTCATTAAAGTCCACCTTAATGGCGGGGTTCCAAACAACATCGCGGTAATGCAGTGAGTGGGCCTTGGTTCTAAAATCTCCGGTGATTTCAAGGCGGTCTAACGAGGTGTGGCGTTCGGTTTTATCGACGCGGCTATTGAGTTCATCGAGCTGTTCGGTGATATCGACCAGTTGTTGTTTCAGCTCGGCCATTTTTTGGGTGTCGGCTGGCGTTTCGTTGGCTGCGGCAAAGGTTTGGCCGGACATAAACAGCGCATTAGCAACCAATATCGAAATGAGTGTACGTGTACGCATAGGGTTTCTCCCTGAGTGTTCCGCTGGCACTGGCTCATGGCTCTGTGCCAAATTTACCCAACAGGAGGCCCTGAGGTGTGCTCCCCATTTTTCTCTTATTGGGCTTGGATTTTATTTCAATGGGTTAACATGCAGTTGCAGGCCTGCGGTTATCCCTTTGATTTAGGCTTAGCAGCAATTAACCGCAGGTTTGCGGTTGCTCCGAGTCGGCGGCATGGTCATACAGAAATTGCTGTATATCTTTGAGATCTTGCTCGGTGAGGCCGTTGAATACCTCAGGTTTGAGTTTGTGTTTATCTTTGTCGAAGAAGCGATCCCATTGGCTCATGGTTTTGCTCATTGGGGTTAGCTCGCCACCTTCACCACCTTGGCTATGGCAGGCTTTACATTCTTTTTTATAGAGGTGTTTCCCTTTTTTAGGATTACCCCCTTCGGCGGCATATGCTTGGAGGCCTAAGCTGCTAATTAGTGCGACGGTAATTGCGATCTTAGTTGAAGTTTTCATCATCTCATCCTTTCTTAATTGTCATTCACATGACTTTGTTGGTGGAATGTGGCTATTGCTTCCACCTTGTGAATAAATTTATCAAAGGTGATGGGATGTTTATTTGAGGTATATCACTTCAATTAAAAAAATCTAATTGATAAAAATTTCATTGATAAAAATCTAATTGACTGATGAGGGAGTGACTTTGACAGATATTTACATTTTCAAAAACAACAGGTTGTTTTTACAGCTAAATTAGTGTTTTGTGTAATAGAGTGAATTTAAGGTTGTAAAGGTCTGAAAATGGATAGTGATCGAGTTAACACTTTGTAAAATTTGCAATATCTAAAGTAGTTATTCGGAATGATTTAGCTCCATTTTCGCTGTATGGAGGGGGAGATTTTGCCTACTAGGTGTTGATAACGCTTGACTGAGTTTTAAATTTTTTAACGCAGCGGCACTCGCACACTGCGTTTCACCCATGATTCTGGCGAGGTCGCGCCAAGTAAGTCGCTTAAGGTTGCTGGCGTGTCGGCGCTAATACTATCTCACGCACACAGACATTTTGCGGTTGTTGCCAAGCAAATAATGCTGCTGCTGCAACGTTTTCGGGGGCAATCACCCCGCCCATTTGTGTTTTCCAATCATGGTAACCCGCTTTGATAGCATCATCCGTGGTGTGGCTTAAGAGTTCTGTCTCGACCGCTCCCGGTGCAATAGTGATTAGGCGTACATCGTCCATTGCCACTTCTTCGCGGATGTTTTCGGTTAAGGCATGCACGGCAAATTTAGTCGCGCAATAAGCCGCATGGTTGGGGAAGGTCTTACGTCCCGCCACTGAGCTGATGTTGATAATGGTGCCCGTTTTGCGCACCTTCATTCCGGCTAAAACCGCATGGATACCATTGAGTACGCCCATTACATTGATATTGAGCATACGGCTCCACTCGTTAGGATCTTGGGTATCGATTTGCCCAAGCAACATGACGCCTGCGTTGTTGATTAGGCAACCCACGGGGCCAAACTGTGCTTCCGCTTGGTTAATCGCCGCCTTGATAGCGTCTGCATCGGTTACATCAACGCTGATGGATAAACTGTTTGGTAAAGCAAGGGCTTGCATTGCCTCGACTCGGCGCGCTAACAGTAAGAGTGGGTGTCCGGCAGCACTAAAGCTTTTAGCGATAGCTGCGCCAATACCAGATGAAGCGCCTGTGATCACAACGAGGGATTTATTGGGCTTTGTCATTTGAGTTTCCTATCTTTATCTGCGAAGAATATGGTTAATTGAGCAATATCTAGCTTGTTCATCAGTATAGATGGGGATTTTTAGGCTGGAAAATACTTATTCCCACTGGATATGATAGGATTTTCCTATGACATATGCTGGGCAGACTGGTGAAGGCTGATGGTAGATTTACGCTTATTACGCTTTTTTATCGCAATTTATGAAGAAAACAATATTACCGCGGCGGCAACACGTTGTTATGTCAGCCAGCCCTCGCTCTCTGCTGGGCTTAAACAGCTAGAGGAAGAGCTAGGCGGCGCCTTATTCGAGCGCAGTAAAAAGGGCGTAAAAGCCTTGGATAGCGCCCACTATCTTTATCCGCTGGCGGTTAAGTTGGTGGAGGAGGCCAGTAAATTGCCAGCTCTATTTATGGCAAAAGCGAGTCGGCAAAAGTTGCGCTTAGCCGTGATGCCCGATCTGAGTCAGCGTCGTCTTGCAGGATTTTTAACTCAAATCAATCAGGCGATTAGTCATTTAGATTTAGAACTGGTGGATTATCAAAGCCCTGCGGATTGCAGGTTAACTTTAGACAGTTTACGCCATGAGGATGAAGTGTTTTTTCCGCTTTGGGAGGAGGATTATGTGCTATGCGTGCCGACTGAGCATCCGCTTGCGCAGCTCAGCAGTATTCGTCCCGAAGAGTTAAGTCAGTACGATTTTATTGAGTGCCCACCCTGCGAAGCGCATCAGCAAACCATAGGCTTACTCGCATGCAGTAATTTGTCGCTTAATTTGGTGGCGAAGGCAGAATCTAAGTCTTTAGTGATGTCGCTGGTATTGGCGGGATTTGGGGTGAGTTTTCTCCCCGATGGATTAATCGAAGACGAGCCTCGGCTTAAACAGATTAAATTCGATGGGCCTCGGATGTTTCGCCGTATTGGTTTGTGTTATCCATCCCATCAAACCGTTGCGCCTACGTTGGCAACATTGCTGCTGCATTTGAGCAAAACCACGGCTTAAGCCGTGGTTTTTAATAATAGGGTTTGGCCAAACGGATAAATCATAGTAATCAGAAACTTAATCCTTATTCATTACTCTGTAAGTAAGGTGCTAGCTGAGTTTCAATCCTCTCGATTTCATCTTGGGCATACAACAACTCGGACTCCGTTAAGCGGGATTGAGCCTGTTGCTGATACAAGAGTTGATCGCTATTCATCCCGTATTTGCCAAAGTTGCGCAGTAATATGCTCGACCAAATATATGTCTGAACCGGTTTATCAATCGACTCATGGCGGTTGATATCAACGAGGGCTTGCATACCATCTTGGCTGCCCAAGTCGGCAGCTTTACGGTACCAAGTCTCTGCGGTTTGCAGCGCTTCGCGGCTCGGATGTTCACCCTTGCGGTAGATTTCTGCTTGGTTAAGGTAGTAATAAGCTTGCTGCTCATTGGGGATAGGATGTTGATGCAGAAAGTTATTACACAGGCTTTTGGCTTCGCGGATCTCTAGGGTACCTAAGCGCTTACTGAGCTTCTCATATGCGTCTTGATAGTCACTGATATGGCTCATCGCTGCGAGTTGGTAATACATTAAGGCTTTAATCGGTTGGCGCGAGACACCTAAGCCTTCTTCATAGATTTTTCCTAGGCCGAATAGGGCTTCCTCTTGCCATTGGGACGCTAGAGTCTCGAATTCCGCTCTTGCTTGTTGATAGTCATTATCCGTTTGTGGGTCGAGTAGTTTAAGGTGTGCCAGCGCTAACTTAGCAAAGACATTATCAGCGGCGCAGGATTTTTCTAGCCAGTGGCGGGCCTTGCCGTAGTCGACGGCAAAATCTTCACCATAGAGGAAACGTTTGCCTAGGTAATACTGGCGAAAATCATTTTCTGCGGCATATTCGCTGAGTAGGGCTTCGGCACGGACGAGATCCTTGGGGCCACCTTGGCCTGCGGCCAGCATATGGCCTAGGTTATCTTTTGCGAGTTCATCACCGGCGGCGACGGCTTTCTCAAAGTATTCCCGCGCTTTGCTATAGTCGGGCGTGACACGTTCATCATGCCAGTAGAGTGTACCTAAGTGGTAATAGGCATCTTGGTTTCCTTGGGCAGCCGCCTTTTCGAACCAGTAAATGGCTTGGGTTGCATCGGGATCGAGAAAGGGTTGTCTGAGATACAAATAGGCGAGCTCATATTGAAACTCGACTTGCCCCGCTTCAGCACTGGTTTTGAGCTGTTCTACCTGTTCGCGTAACTGCTCGGGTGTTTGTGCCTCTGTGGCGACCAAGCTAGTTAGGGTGAGCATGGGTAAATATTGCGGATCGATCTCGGCGGCTTTTCGATACCAATATTCAGATGCCTTGGGATCGGCGGGGACTTGTAGAAATCGACCCGAATACAGCTCGGCCATGGCAATGGCGGCCACGGCAAATCCCTTATCAACGGCTTGCTGAATATAGTTTAGGCCTGAGTTGACTTCGCCCTGATTGATTAATGTGAGTCCATGATTGAGTAGCGCCGAGGGTTCCCCTGCGGCAAGCGCTTCGGCTTGAATCTTCTTTTTTTGGTACTTTGCGAAAAAAACAAAGAGTACGATAAAGGCTATAATGATAAGTATCAACAACATAGTATTCCGTCACTATCGATATTTTGGCAGCACAGTAAACTTGTAACAGACTAAAATTGCAAGTGTACTGTTTGAAGTTAGGTCGCTAAGTCTGATATATCCCATGCGGGTGGACGTCTTTTAAAGACGTATTCGTGATGCATTGTGAAGCGTATCATGTAATAGCTCGGATTAAATGAGCAGGATACCAGACTCGGGTATGCTATTGCCCGTATCTAAAATGGAGCTAAGTGTTTATGAGAAAGCTGTTGTTGTGCCTGTCCTTCCTTTTCACTCCCATGATGGCGTTGGCTACAAGTTATGTAGCGGGAGACGCGATAAGCCCTATTTCATTGCAAGATCAAAATGATAAGGCGGTCAGTGTTACCGAACAAACCAAAGTAGTGCTCTTTAGTCGTAGCATGAAAGGTGGCGATATCATTAAAGAAACTCTAACGCCTTTAACGGGGGATAAGTTTCCTGCGCATTTAGTTTATGTGGCTGATATCAGTGGTATGCCATCGCTGATAGCCAAATTTGTGGCTGTACCACAAATGCAGGAACTGCCTTTTGCCATTGGTTTAGACAGGGAAGGGCAGATTAGCCGCCTATTGCCCGATAGCAAAGATATGGCAACCATGATTTTATTGGATAATCTCAATATTCAAGATATTGCTTACTTTGACTCCAGCGAAGCCCTAGGCCAAGCCTTAGTCAAATTAAATGAGTCACAGCAGTAAAGTCGTAGGACTACGCCCTATCTGAGGGGGGGATATTTCCCCCTCTTTTATATCTGACTAATCCTTATATAACACTACAGATGTGTTTTCTCGCTCGGTATTACTACGCCGTGGAACTTAAGGTTCATCCTATCGTTTTCTCCCTGATAATCTGCCCTTAGCTAAAGTGGCTGCCATATTAAAAAATTCATTTTTAGCGCTAATAAAGCTTAAGATTCTTTGCTGAACTCTTATGCATAATTATTTGTTTTAAAAATAGTTTTTTTAGGTCCAACTCGGCTTAATATTTGTTGGAATAAAAAGTTAGTTATTAAGCATAAAAATTCGTTGCGTTAACTAAAAAAATAGCGTTTACTGCGCACGTTTTTAAGACACATAACGACTTTTTATCATCTGACCCAAAGGAGACTCTGGCCCAATGAGCCAATTTCAATCTATTGATGTTGCTGACTATTATGATGCTCAAACCTTCAAACGTATTGAAGAGTTTGCGAAGGATAAAGCGACCCCGTTCGTAGTGATTGATACCAGTATCATTGCGAAACAATACGATGACATGGTTAATAGTTTTCCTTATGCCAATGTTTATTATGCAGTTAAGGCAAACCCAGCGGCTGAGATCCTTACATTACTAAAAAATAAAGGGTCAAACTTTGATATTGCCTCGATTTATGAGCTAGATATGGTTATGAATGTCGGCGTTACAGCTGACCGTGTTAGCTATGGCAATACCATTAAAAAGCGCCAAGATGTACGTGCTTTTTATGAGCGTGGCGTGCGTATGTATGCATCGGATTCTGAAGCTGACTTACGTATGATCGCCGAAGAAGCACCAGGTTCACGCATCTATGTGCGTATCCTGACCGAAGGCACAGACACCGCCGATTGGCCACTGTCTCGTAAGTTTGGTTGCCAAAATGAGATGGCTTATGAGCTGTTAGTGTTGGCGAAGGAACTCGGCTTAGAACCCTACGGTATTTCATTCCACGTGGGTTCACAGCAGCGTGATATCGGTGCTTGGGATTCGGCGATTGGTAAAGTGAAAAGTATCTTCGATCGTTTGCGCGATGAGCACAATATTGTATTGAAGATGATCAACATGGGTGGCGGTTTCCCTGCGAATTATATCGACAAAACCAATCAACTCGGTGTGTATGCCGAGCAAATCACTCACTTCCTGAAGGAAGATTTTGGTGATGATCTTCCCCAAATTATTTTGGAGCCGGGTCGTTCGCTGATCTCTAACGCTGGGGTGTTGGTGTCTGAGGTGGTGTTGATCAGTAAGAAATCATACACCGCATTAGAGCGTTGGGTGTTTACCGATGTGGGTAAGTTCTCTGGTTTAATCGAAACCATGGATGAGGCAATTAAATTCCCAATCTACACCCATAAACAGGGTGAGCTGGATAAGTGCGTGATTGCTGGCCCAACCTGCGACAGCGCCGACATTATGTATGAGCACTACAGCTATGGTTTACCGAATGACCTAGCGATTGGAGACCGTATGTACTGGTTAACCGCCGGTGCTTACACCACGACTTATTCAGCGGTGTGTTTTAATGGTTTTCCACCACTGAAGGATTACTATCTGTAATCGGTCTTAGATAGCAACAAAAAGGGCGCTGCGGCGCCCTTAGTTTTTCCCGTGATAGCAGCTTAGCTGTGGGATTTGAGAATTTGATAGATCTCTTCTTTTAAGTGGAGTTTTTTGCTCTTGAGCTCTTTCACTGCGGGATTGAAATCACTACCGACACGTTTTTCCAGTTGTTTGATTTCCTCATCTAATTGATTGTGCTCGTTGAATTTACGTTGAAAATGAGCATCTTGGGTCTTTAAGGTGGTAATCAGATCTCGGTACTCTGGAAACATTGGCGTTCTCCTTGTCGTCTTTCTACTGTGCTTTGGTTTCGTCTTAACCCTAACCTTAGGCATAATGAATAAACGTGATATGGATCAATATTTGTCCTTCTACAGGTTAATACTAAAGCGTGATTTCAGCAAATCAGCTATAAATCAATGATCTATATCTTTTATATTGCTTGATGTGGCGATTGAGTCAGATCTGACTCACACTTTATTCCACGTAATTGATACAAGCTCACAGAAGCATCACAGATTTGCTATCTTTGTGATCAAGCTGTAATAGATTTGGTAATTACATTACGGATGAACAATTCTTCTTGCCGATAATTCTGTGATCAAGTTAACCTTCACCGCTTCGATACTAGGTTAAAGTCGATTATATAAGAATTTTACTATCAAAAATGAAAGGGGTTTTCACGATGGCTGATGTATTTCATTTAGGTTTGACCAAAGCGATGCTCGATGGCGCTACGTTGGCGATTGTGCCAGGCGATCCTGAGCGTGTAAAACGTATTGCTGAGTTAATGGATAATCCAACGTTTCTTGCAAGCCACCGCGAGTACACCAGCTACCTAGCGTATGCTGATGGTAAGCCAGTGGTGATTTGTTCTACCGGTATCGGTGGTCCATCAACATCGATTGCGGTAGAAGAGTTAGCGCAATTAGGCGTGAATACCTTCTTACGTGTTGGTACTACAGGTGCGATTCAACCCCATGTGAATGTGGGTGATGTGATTGTGACTCAAGCGTCAGTGCGTTTAGATGGCGCGAGCTTACATTTTGCACCAATGGAGTTCCCAGCAGTGGCTAACTTTGAATGTACCACAGCTATGGTTGCTGCGTGCCGCGATGCGGGCGTAGAGCCACATATTGGTGTTACCGCATCTTCAGATACCTTCTATCCAGGTCAAGAGCGTTACGACACTGTCACTGGCCGTGTGACCCGCCGTTTTGCTGGTTCAATGAAAGAGTGGCAAGAAATGGGCGTGCTGAACTATGAAATGGAATCAGCTACCCTATTTACTATGTGTGCGACTCAAGGTTGGCGCGCTGCCTGTGTGGCGGGTGTGATCGTAAACCGTACTCAACAAGAAATTCCTGATGAAGCAACAATGAAGAAAACCGAAGTCAGTGCGGTTTCTATCGTGGTTGCAGCGGCTAAGAAGTTACTCGCGTAATCTTGGTTCAATATCACTCCCCTGCAAAGCGAGTGGCTCAATAACAAAAAAGGTGCCTTGGGCACCTTTTTAATTTTCAAAAGTAACTTTGACTTTTGCCAGTCACTGTTAGAAGTGGTACTGAGCAATTACAGAGTAAGTGTCTTGGTCGACACCTTTCACGCCGTATTTATTGGTCCACAGATCGTACTCGATACCTACCAGCAGTTTATTTGCCTTATGGTCACCAAATAGGCTCTTACCTAAATCGTATTTAAGCTGAGGATTAAAGTGGAAGTTCTCTTCATAACCACTGTTGTCTGTTGCAAATACCCAATCGATAAAGCCATCGAGAATGATGTTAGCAGACCCTACAGGGATATCGATTCTGAATACTGGGGTGAACTGCCAGCCATCACTGATGTTGCCTGAGCTCATCGCATCGCGACGATAGGTATTAAAGTTAAGGTAAGTAAAGTAAGGTACGGTAACATCGACCCCTAAGCCATAGAGCAAGCTATGCACAGGGCCTTCACCTTCTTCGTAGGTGAGGGCTAATGAAAGATCGGTGATTGGGCCGAAGGCAATCTTTTCGCCGAGGATTTTACTCGCGCTAAAGCGAGGTGAAATCTCTCCGTAGGTGGTGCTATCCATGCCCGTGTGGTCGCCTTTGAAATAGATAAAATCTTGGAAGGCAAACCAATCACCGTATTTCCATGCACCAGCGGTTTCGAGTGTGACTGTCGTTTGCTTGTCCGAAGGAGCCAAGTCGTAGTCTTCGCCATAAAGGGCGGTTGCACTGAAATCCCACCACTGTACTAAGTCACCAGCAAATGCTTGAGGTGAAAGCATTAATGCTAGACATAGGCATGTCTTTTTCATTGTTATTTCCTGTTGTAGGGGTAGAGGTTAATAAGGTTGTACTCAGTTCCTGCTCTGTGCACTGTATGGCAAAGCGACTCAGGTGTTGTGTCTTGAGTCGACCCCCGACAGAGAGCTAGGTCAAAAGTGCGGGCAATATATGCAAAAATTTACAATTATTCAAAGTTTTTATCGAATGTTGTTGTGAAAATCACATAATCATATTGTGGGTTTGTATTTACTTAATTTATTGATTTTGTATGATTATTTATTGTTTTAATTCTTGCTTGTTGATGTTTTAAGCTAACTTTTTGAATTGATTGTGCTTAATTTTAGAACAGAAACCCATAGCGTTTTCCCTATAAAGCGATTCAGCCTATTAGTCAGCTTCAGTTATTTCCCTTGCTGTCGTTTAAAAATCGGCGTATAAATTTATGACATATTATGTCGCGCGTCTGTTGTTCTGCTGCTATAGTGCTGCACTGGATGCTCTCATTTCAGGGGGAAATATGGAGTTTTCGAATCTGATTGTCATCTGGTCTATTATCGGGATTATCTTGATGCTAGCGGAACTGGTGATACCCGGAGGTATAGTTGTGCTTCTTGGTGCCGCCTGTTTAGTGGTCGCAGGTGCCTTAGGTATTGGCCTAGTGGAAGGCCTAGTTCAAAGTCTGACACTGTGGTTTATGTCGGCCATTGTCCTATTGCTTGCCTTTCGGCAAGTCACACAAAAATTGGTCGGTGGGGATTCCCATGTGGACAACACCGATGAAGAACTTGATATCTACAATCAAATCGCTCGAGTGAAACAAACCATAGGCCCAGGACAAACGACAGGAAGAGTCGAGTTTCAAGGGAGCGAATGGCCCGCATTGGGGGATGGTAGTGTCATTGCTGCGGGCTCTGAGGTCAGGATTATCTGCCGTGAAAACATTGCCCTAGTGGTTGAGCCTGTTCATCAGGCAACGTCTCAAAACTAAAGGATGAGTCTATGTTTGTGTTTACCTTAATCATTTTATTTGTCTTGTTTATTCTCTATAAGCTCATGCTAATAGTGCCAATGCGCGAGGTGCATGTCATTGAGCGTTTAGGGAAATTTCGCACTGTTTTACAACCGGGATTTCATTTCTTAATTCCCTTTTTCGACCGTGTGGCCTATCGCCACGATACCCGTGAGCAAGTGCTCGACGTGCCGCCACAAAGCTGTATCTCCAAGGATAATACTCAGCTTGAAGTGGATGGTTTAGTGTATCTCAAGGTTATGGATGGAAAACTAGCGAGCTACGGTATTGAAAACTATCGTAAAGCTGCCGTCAATCTGGCGCAAACTACGATGCGTTCTGAAATCGGTAAGCTCACTTTGAGTGAAACTTTTTCCGAGCGTGACCGCTTAAACGAATCCATAGTGCGCGAGATTGATAAGGCGTCTGAGCCTTGGGGGATCAAAGTGTTACGTTATGAGATCCGCAATATCACGCCATCGCGCCACGTGATCCATACCCTTGAAAAACAAATGGAAGCCGAGCGCCGTAAACGCGCTGAAATTACCCTAGCCAATGCTGAAAAGGCTGCGATGATCAATATGTCAGAGGGTGAACGCCAAGAAGCGATTAACATTTCTGAAGGCCAAAAACAGAAGCGTATCAACGAAGCTAAGGGTACAGGCCAAGAGATTGCCATTATTGCTAAGGCAAAGTCCGAAGGCATGGCAATGATTTCCCAAGCGTTAGCGGTTAATGGCGGTACCGATGCGATGAATATGTTGTTAAAAGAGCAGTTTATTGCTCAGGTTGGTAAGATCCTCAACGATTCGCAAGTGTCGGTCGTCCCGGCTGAAATGGCAAAACTCGAAGGATTCTTCGAAGGAATGGAACAAGTCACCCAAACCGTGGCTGGCCATAATGCAACTAGCAAAGGAGCTCGCTAATGGAAATCCCATTGAATACTGATGTCGCAGTAATGGTTATTTGGGGGCTGATTTTCGCCATATTTGTGATTAAGCTGTTCCAATCCATTCGCTTAGTCCCGACTAAATCGGCTTATATCGTTGAGCGTTTAGGTAAGTACCACTCGACGTTAGATGCGGGTTTCCACACCCTGATCCCATTTGTCGATAAAGTGGCTTATATCCATGACTTAAAAGAGGAAACTATCGACGTGCCACCACAGGAGTGCTTCTCGAGCGATGAGGTGAATGTGGAAGTCGATGGGGTGATTTATATCTCTGTTACCGATCCTGTGAAGGCAAGCTACGGCATCACCGACTATCGTTATGCGGCTATCCAGCTGGCACAGACCACCACGCGCTCTGTGATCGGCACTTTAGATCTCGACCGCACCTTTGAAGAGAGGGATGTGATTTCGGCCAAGGTAGTGGAAGTGCTCGACCAAGCAGGCGCAATGTGGGGGATCCGCGTGCATCGTTATGAGATTAAAAACATTACGCCGCCCGAGACGGTGAAAAACGCCATGGAAATGCAAGTGAATGCCGAGCGTGAGCGCCGTGCATTACTGGCAAAGAGTGAGGGTGATAAGCAGAGTAAGATCAATCGTTCCGAAGGGATTAAAGCGGAAACGATTAACCGTTCTGAGGGGGAAATGCAGCGTCGTATCAACGAGGCCGAAGGTAAAGCGGAGGAGATTTTAACACTGTCGCGCGCAACTGCCGAATCGATTGAACGTTTAGCAACAGTGATTGCCGCTCCTGGTGGCCATAACGCACTGCGTATGCAACTCGGTGAGCAATACTTTAAGCAGCTTGATGGGTTAAGCCAAAAGTCTAGCCGTATTGTGTTGCCCGGTAATATGGTCGATTTCGATTACTGGATGAATAGCATAGGCTTAAAAGAGAAAGCTTAAGACACTAAACCATGCAGTTGCTTAAATATTCATAACTTAAGCACCAATAAACCTAAGGCCAAATAGTGATATTTGGCCTTATTTTTTGCGGTTTTGCATAGGATTGACAAGGATGATTGGTTGAAAATGTTTCGGACGAATGCATCTAATTGACGCGGTACAGGGGGAATTCAATGAAGCCATCCGTTGGCGTTACATTGTATTAAGACTAAGCGCGTTAATAGGCCAAACGTTCAGATATTTCGGAGTGGGAATGGGTTTCGATAAGCCGCGCTATAGTGTCTTGTTCAAGTACTGCTAAGGCGGAAATTTCGTTGTAAATCTTATCCTGCACATCTAAAGGCATGTGAACATGCTCCATAAACATCCGGATACTTAAGGCGTCACCACTTTTGAACAGTTGGCTAAATTCAGAGGCTTCTATCTCGATTAATGCATTCATAATACTTCACCCTGAGGTTGGTTTTTGGAGAGTAGACAACAGGTTTTGCTGTTTATTAAGAGATACGCCTAAGTTTGATCTAGGTCAATTAAACGCCATATTAATCTTTCTTAATAAACAAATTTACTGTGTAAAAATAGGTGGTTATAAATTCCATAAAATGAAGTTGTGACTTATACCAATCACATTAAATATCTAATCAGTTCAGAGCCTCACAGGCATCTCAATCCAAGGCGCATTGACGAAGAAATGGTTATTCCCTTTTAAGTCAATGTAACACGGGAGTGGGATGCCTGTGAGGCTTCCGAAGGGCGGGGTTGAACGTGCTTTATACTGCGTTTAAGGCTTTCGACAGAGCGCCACTATGCCTTCAAGCCTTCGCCTTGTCTAAAGCCCGTTTAACTCCCGCTGAATGAACAGATATTTAATACGATTGGTATTAGCTCAATGTTTAAAACGAGGCGAAAGAGGGGGGTAGGAAGCGGACTTCAGTTGGCAAGAAGATAAAAAATCGCGGCGCGTGATGGCTCACGCGCCGCGATTCAGAGACCCATTTCCGAGTAGGATTACTTAGGAATGGCTAAGAGTTGGCAGCCATTGATCCCTGCATTTTGCAAGGTGTGACGCTTACGCTCGGCATCACGTTTGCGCTCATAAGGCCCGAGGATGACTTTGTACCAAGTGCCTGAGGTGCCCTCAATTTGTCTGACCTGCGCTTCTAATCCTTGGAATGCAATCACGGCCTTCATCTGGTTCGCCTGCGACTCCTGACGGAATGAGGCGCACTGCAATTGATATTGCTGTGGCGCTCGCGTCGCCACGACATCAGGAATATCCACTTCGACGTGTTTATTCTCAAGCTCGTCCAGATAGGTCCATTCTTCCTTGGGTTTAGGCGGCAAGGCATTCGGATCTTTCTTCGGCACTTCAACAACCGGCTGTTCCTCTACCGGAGCGGCGACGGCGACCTCTTGGCGTTCAGTCTCTTTCACCTTTGGTGTAAGGAGAGCAGCGGGTTCTCTTGCCTTCACTTCTTTTTCTGTTTTGACTTCAACAGGCGCTTCCTGCTTAGCTGTGTCTTTAATGCTCCACAGAAAATACCCAAAACTGCCTACTGCTACAAAGGCAAACAGGATCAGAGGAATTGGAAGTTTACGGCGAGGAGGGGCCTTTTTAGCCGCAGGCCTTGCGCGTGTCGCGCGGATCGGGCGCGGTTTTGCGCCCGATTGCGGTCTTCTGTTGGCATAGTCACGATTGCTCATGGCTTACATCCGTTCTAGGGTTTCGATACCTAGTAGATTTAGGCCTTTTTGCAGAGTGCTCGCCGTCAGTTGTGACAGCAGTAAACGACTGTGTTTTTGCTCGTCGTTATCGGCTGCAAGCACTGGGCAGGCCTCATAGAAACTAGAGAAAGCCCCTGCTAATTCATAGAGGTAACCGCAGAGCACATGTGGTTGGCCTTTGTCGATAACACGGCTTAGGATTTCACCAAACTGCGCCAGTTTGTTGCCTAGATCTTTCTCTTTTTCGTGGTCGAGTACGATTTTGGCTTGGCTTAAGTCAACATCGGTTGCACGCTTGAAAATGCCAGCGACACGGGTGTAAGCGTATAACAGGTAAGGCGCGGTATTGCCTTCAAAGCTCAGCATTTGCTCGAAGCTGAAGATGTAATCGCTGGTACGGTTTTTCGACAGATCAGCATACTTCACCGCGCTGATCCCAACTACGCGGGCAATCTCTGCAAGTGTCGCTTCATCCATATCTGGATTCTTACTGCGAACTAATTCCAGCGCGCGGCTGTTGGCTTCGTCGAGCAGATCAACTAATTTCACCACGCCACCAGTACGGGTCTTGAACGGACGGCCATCTTCGCCATTCATAGTACCAAAGCCTAAGTGCTCGAGTGACATATCCTCGCGGACAAACTTGGCCAGTTTGGCAAGGCTAAACACTTGCTGGAAGTGAAGTGCTTGGCGTAAATCAACAAAGTACAGCACGCGGTCAGCCTTGAGCACACTTGAGCGGTAACGCATCGCGGCTAAGTCGGTTGTGGCGTACAGGTAACCACCATCGGCTTTTTGAATGATAACTGGCAGTGGTTCGCCTTCTTTTGTGCGGAAGGCCTCTTGGAAGACCACTTTGGCGCCGTTGCTTTCGGTCAATAAACCTTGGGCATCTAAATCTTTAACAACTTGCTCTAAATCGGCGTTGTAGGCGCTTTCACCGTGCACGTCGGCGCGGGTTAAACTCACCCCTAAACGCTCGTACACTTCGTGGCAATGGCTTAGCGAAATATCGTTAAATTCGCGCCACAGTTTGTTGCAGTACTCATCACCGGATTGCAGTGCAACCACGAGCTGACGGGCGCGGGTCGCGAACTCAGCCGATTCGTCGAAACGCAGTTTGGCGGCGCGGTAGAAGGTTTCGAGATCCGATAACTCTAATTGGGCTTGTTCGCCATTGGCTGCACGTAATTCTTCCATGTAAGCCAGCAACATACCAAATTGGGTGCCCCAGTCGCCCACGTGGTTTTGACGGATCACTTTGTGGCCTAAAAACTCGAGGGTGCGCACCACGCTATCGCCGATGATGGTTGAACGTAGGTGACCTACGTGCATCTCTTTGGCGAGGTTGGGTGATGAATAATCCACAACGATAGTTTGTGGTGCGGGTAATTTGATCCCTAAATGCGCATCGCCAATCGCGGCTTGTAATTGGTTAGCCAGTGCGCTGTCATCGATGAAGAAGTTGATAAAACCTGGGCCTGCAATTTCAACTTTTGCCACATAGGCGGAGGCGGGAAGGTTGTCGATGATCAGCTGTGCTAATTCACGCGGATTTTTACCTGTTGCCTTGGTTAGCATCATGGCTACGTTGGTTGCCAAGTCGCCATGGCTCTTATCCTTGGTTCGATCTACTTGAATTCGGGCCTCAAAATCCGCAGGTAAAATACCTTGTTGTTTAAAGGATTCGATAGTTTGTTCAAGTAATGATTGGATATGTGATTTCATGGGTTAATTAGCTACTAACTTTAAGAGTGAATACAGGGAATAACCGCGTATTTTAGCCGTTTGTGGTGACTAATTGCTATCTTCCCGATGATTTTTTATCAAATTATTGAATCACAACAGATCCTGCGGATCCCTATCTAGGCTCCAGCGGCAGCGTTTGGCTTCGGGCAGTTGTTCCACAAGCGGATAAATACGCTCAAACTCCTGCTGTAATCTATGTCTGTGTTTGGCTTGAAACATCAACTGGCGTCGGAACTTACCGGCCTTTCGATCGAGTGGTGCGGGCATTGGGCCGATAATCTCAAACTCTTTATCTTGGGGCAGCAAGGATGCAAACGCATTAAGAAAGTTATCGGCATCCACGGCGGAGTGAGCTTCTGCGCGCACCAGTACCATATGCCAAGCGGGTGGCAAGAGCGCCATTTGCCGTTCTTTTAATTGACTGCGGGCAAATTCGCCATAACCGCGGTGGAGTAAATCCCTAAGGATCGGGTTATCACTCTGGTGAGTTTGCAGAAGCACTGTACCGGGTTTATTGGCCCGCCCAGCGCGGCCCGCCACTTGGGTATAAAGCTGGCCGAAGCGCTCTGGCGCCCTAAAGTCGGCGCTAAATAGCGCACCATCGACATCGAGTAAGCCCACTAAGGTGACATCTGGGAAGTGGTGCCCTTTGGCCAGCATTTGGGTGCCAACCAAGATTTTATATTCGCCCTTATGAATCGCACTTAAATGGTTTTCTAGCGAACCTTTAAGGCGAGTGGTATCGCGATCGATACGCACCACGGGATATTTTGGAAACTCCAATTGCAGTGCTTCGGCGAGCTGCTCGGTACCAATACCTTGGCCCATCAACATGGTACTGCCGCAATTATGGCATTGCCTTGGGATGGCATATTGATTACCACAGTGGTGGCAGCGAATTTCCCCAAGGGATTGATGTACGGTAAAAAATGCATCGCAGCGGTCGCATTCATGTAAGTGGCCACATTCATGGCAGAGCAGTGCTGGCGCAAAGCCGCGGCGGTTTAAAAATAGTAATACCTGATTTCCGGCCTCTAAATGGCTGCGGATCTCGTTGATAAGTGGTGCCGACATGCCCGCCTTAAGGGGCAGGTTTTTAATATCGATAATACCTTGGCGTACTTTTTTAGCATTGCCAGCCCGTTCACCGAGTTGCAGATGATGATAACGACCACTGAGCGCATTTTGCAGGCTTTCTAAGGAAGGCGTTGCTGAACCTAAAATCACTGGGATTGATTCTAAATGCCCGCGCATTACCGCTAAGTCGCGGGCATGATAACCAACGCCTTCTTGCTGTTTAAAGCTGTTGTCGTGCTCTTCGTCGAGGATGATTACACCGGGAAATGCCATCGGCGTAAACAATGCGGAGCGAGTACCAATGATGATGGCCGCTTGGCCACAGCGAGCTTGTCGCCAGGCTTCGAGGCGCTGATTGTCGGTTAAACCTGAGTGCAGCACGGCAACATTCACCTTAAATCGGCGTTTAAATCGATTAATGGTTTGCGGCGTGAGGCCAATTTCAGGCACTAGAATAAGTGCTTGTTTACCTTGCTTTAGGATATGTTCGAGCAAGGCTAAATAGACTTCGGTTTTACCCGAACCGGTAATGCCCTCGAGCAGAGTACAGTGATATCCTTGTTGCTGGGTTAATACCGTTACGGCAATCGCTTGTTCTTTATTTAGCCTGTGGGGCGTTTCATCGAGCTCGAGTTGGCTGCGCCAATCGAGATTGAGCTCGGCGAGTTTCTCGTGGCGGGCAATCCAGCCTTTATCTTCTAAGGTTTTGAGCGTGGTCTTGTTCAGCGCTAGGCTGATGACTTCTTCCTGGGTGATAGTGGTTTGTTTTAACTGTTCGAGTAATTTTTTTTGAGCGGGCGCGCGTTTTAATGTCTCAGGCGCAATATTGCTGCCAAGTGTAGTGATTTGCCAGTACAAGATTTTTTGTGGCGCAGCATCTAGGCCCTTGCGCAGTGCTACAGGTAAGGCTTGAGTGAGCATTTGGCCTTGGCTGCAAAAGTAGTATCGGGCTGCCCATAGGGTTAATTTATAGAGCGATTCTGGCAATAAGGGCGTGTCATCAATAAACTCTATAACGGATTTCAGTTGCGTTGGCGCCAGATCGCAACTGTCGGTAATCGCGGTAACGAGCCCAATAAGTTGTTGTCGTCCAAAGGGGACTTTGACCCGAACGCCAATTTGTGGCTTGGCTTGGGGGCTATCATCGCTTTGCTCGTTTGTCTTTACGCGATAAGTAAAGTTTTGCCGCATAGGCACAGGTAACGCAACTTCAACAAACAGTGACATATGCTGGGCGAGTCTAAAGGGGAAATGAGGTTTAGTGTACTCAGCGCGGCTAGCAAGGGCTAGTCCTAATGACAGTTTATCCAAGGATAGTTGAGAGTAAGTAAATGACTAAAATAGCGAAATCATTAGGACTATTCGCCTTAATGTGCAGCGTTTGTGTGCAGGCACAGGTTTCCCATGTCAGCATCAACAATCGGATGTTTGAATTGGGCGCCTATCCCAAAATGCGCGTGAATGTGATCAGTGATAATCAGGATATGACGCGGCTTGAGTTTGTGTTGCATCAGTCCAGTGGTGAAGAAAAGCTGATGGCTGAGCAGCTTAATCGTTTTTTGATATTGCTGACGGGAGTTGAGGATGTCACTGATCCTAAGGCACGCTTGTTAGTTCGTGAATATCGAGTCGATCGCTGGTATGAAGTGAAAAATCTGCCGCTGTTTGATAATACTTCCTCTGCGACGTCTTCAGTATCGCAAGCAAAAACAGCGGTTGTTAAATCAAGCAAAGCAGCCAAAGCCGAAACTAGTCAGTTGGCGGCAAGCTCTGCTAAAAGTGACAAAACCACAGTTAAATCAACTAAGGTTGTGCAAGAGGTTAATTTAGTCACCGCTGAAGCAGATGTTGCGCCCGTTATTGTGGCGGCTGTGACGGCAAACGTTGCTGCGCCCCGCGCTTCTGGATTTACCTTCCCAGAGGATAAGCCTGACGCGAAAGCATCCTCAGCTTCGAGTTTGTCTACAGAACCTACTATAGCTAAGCCATCGACCGAATCATCTGCTGCCCAAGTCTCATCTGCAAACGCAGATATGGTAAAAGCTGATAAGAGTATAAATGGGATTGATGTGTCTGACGCTAAGACAGCCGAAGTGACTAAGATCGCTAGCTCGACAAATGCCAATGCAACAAGCTCGGGTGAGTGTATGTTGGATTATCACAACGAGACCCTATGGCGGATTGCCAATCGCTATGCCCTTGAGTGGCAAGTCAGTGTATATGGTGCGATGTTGGCGATTCATGACGCTAATCCTAAAGCATTTGCTAAAAATCGTATCAATGCTTTAAAGAAAGATGCCACTTTAACTTGTCCATCGGCTGAGATACTCGCGCGTTATCCCGATGCACAGGCCGCTAAGGCGAGTTTCGAAGATAGGGAAGCCGGCCAATAAAAGCTGAGACAAATGGGCAGTAAACAAGTGGATTATCGTTAAAATGCTCAGATAATCTACTTGTATCCGCTTAGGTGATACTGTAATATCCTGCGCCCTAACATATCCGTTATTAACTGCATGTGGTGTCCGACTTCGGGTTGGAAGAGCGACATGGCCTTACTTTTGAGGTAACCCCAATGAAACCAGGTATCCACCCAGAATATGCAGTAATCACTGCAAACTGTACTTGTGGCAACGTAATCAAAGTAAACTCTACTGCTGGTAAAGACCTGCATTTAGACGTTTGTGGTGCATGTCACCCATTCTACACAGGTACACAAAAAATTGTTGATACAGGCGGTCGTATCGACAAGTTCAACAAGCGTTTTGGTATGCTTGGCAAGAAATAATTGCGTTAGCAATATTTCTCTCGAAGGCGCCTCTGGCGCCTTTTTGCTTTTTGTCGTTAGCTGGCACGTAATCGCTACTTTTTAGCCTTTCTGGTACGACTTCAATTAAAAAAAACACCACTATCACTTTCTTCCTGTTGAAATTGCGCAAAATCGACTTATTTATAGTAATTAACGATAAGATAATGCGGGTTAGTGTCTTTATTGTAATTTAGTCAACATTTTTTAGGTTTGACTAAAGTTTTACCCTTGTTTTATTGCATATTTTCGTTTGTTTTCTACAAAATTAAACAGGTAATCATCCGTTATCGACTAAGATAAGTTTGTAAAACTTAGCTTAGGGCGACAATTCAGCCGTAAAGGCGAAATTTCTCAAGATCTTATTTAAAATGTGACCTAATTGGCGTATCTTACCCCGACCTGCCACACTGTTTAAATCACCCATAAATGAGGTGATCTTGAGTCGGTCGGCCTTACTTCCATACTTATAAATGTCGCATTTCAGGATGTTAAAATGTCAGATATTCGTCAACAAGCACTCGATTATCATGAATTCCCCGTTCCCGGTAAAACTGCAGTATGCCTCACCAAACCTGCTGAAACGAGCCATGACCTCGCGCTAGCCTATAGCCCTGGTGTGGCTGAACCAGTACGTGAAATTGCCGCTAATCCTGAAAATGCCTATCGTTATACCAACAAAGGTAACACTGTTGCCGTTATTTCTAATGGTACGGCGATTCTGGGCCTAGGCAACTTAGGTCCATTGGCTTCAAAGCCAGTTATGGAAGGTAAGGCACTATTATTCAAACACTTTGCTAATATCGACTCGACCGATATTGAAGTAACGCATAACACTGCTGAAGAGTTTATTAATACAGTTGCGGCTATTGCTGGCACCTTTGGTGGGATTAACCTTGAAGATATTAAAGCGCCTGAGTGCTTTGTTATCGAGCGCGAATTGATTGAGCGTTGTAATGTGCCTGTGTTTCACGATGACCAGCATGGCACTGCCATTGTTACCGCAGCTGGCATGATTAACGCTTTAGAGATTCAAGGTAAACTGATTAGCGATGCCACTTTTGTGTGTATGGGTGCTGGTGCGGCTGCCATTGCCTGTATGACCATGTTAGTGAAGTGTGGTGCTAACCGCGCCAACATTTACATGCTTGACACCAAAGGCGTGATCCATGCGGGTCGTACTGATCTGAATGAATACAAAGCCTTGTTTGCGAATGAGACTGACAAGCGTACCTTGCAAGATGTGATTAAAGGCGCTGATGTTTTCTTAGGGCTATCCGGCCCAAATGTGATTGGTGCTGAAGAAGTGGCCATGATGGCGGATAAGCCAGTGATTTTTGCCTGCTCAAACCCAGACCCTGAAATAAAACCTGAACTTGCCCACGCGACGCGCAGCGATTTAATTATGGGCACTGGTCGCAGCGATTATCCAAACCAAGTGAACAACGTACTGTGTTTCCCATTTATTTTCCGCGGTGCATTAGATGTGCGTGCATCGTGCATTAACGATGAGATGAAGATTGCGGCTGTGCATGCCATTGCCGGATTAGCGAAAGAAGAAGTCCCAGCAAGTGTACTTAAGGCTTATCCAAAGGTAAGTTCATTAAGTTTTGGTCCTGAATATGTGTTACCAAAACCGATGGATCCACGTTTATTGCCGCGCGTGGCCCGCGCCGTGGCGCAAGCGGCCATTGATTCGGGTGTTGCTGCAATAACGACTTTGCCCCAATATGCGGATTAAGCGACAACAGAATTAATAGAAGAAGAGGCTAATTAGCCTCTTTTTTGTTTTAACGTTGGCTGAAATCTCTGCTATTGGCGCGATTTTCAATGTCTTTGAAAATAAATCCTAGGTTGCCTTTTAGCTTATGCTACTGAATAATCTTGAGTAGCATTTGTTTAACTCATGTTAAGAGTGCACCAATAATTATAATAATCCTGCAGGATAGCGGCTCGATGAAATTCACTCGAATGTTAACAACAAAACTAACCAGCTTCTGGTTAATGTCTTTAGCCGCTATTGCCTTCGTCTTTTTACTCAGCGCAATGATGAGTTTTGTACAATTAACCTATAAGTTTCAGCAGCAGAAAGTGTCTGAACTTGAATCCCTTCTAATAGAGCATTATCACTCCCAGCCCGATTGGGAGTTGGAGTCTTGGCTGCCTCCCATGTTGCTGGCGTATAACGCCGTTGAATTTCGTTTAACCATGAAGAGCGAAGTGCTTTTCGCCTATCACGGCAATGTGCAGACGCAAAATGCCATGGTGTATACCCATTTGCTCGATCCTCAGTCGGGTCTCACTATGGCACTGAGCTTGCCACAACCTTTCGAACATTACAGTGTGAGTTGGTATGAGTTGCTTATCTTGGGCATTGGTTTGCTAGCTGTGATTGCTTTGGTTCGTTTCGGACATATATGGTTTTCGCAGCAGTTGGATGGTATCGAAGAGCTTGCTCAGCGCAGTCGATTAATTTTACAAGGTAAACATGAGCAAGCGCTGGCAACCCCTGGTAATGGTAAGCCAAGACTCATCAATAGAGCCTTAACCAAACTGCTTGAGGAATTGCAGGATGCCCATAAGGAACGAGGTCGTTTCGATAAGTTTATTCGCTCTAATACCTTTTTAGATGCGCAAACCCGTATTGGTAATCGGCTGTTTTTAAATAACCGCCTCGATGCCATGAGCCATGACCAAGGTATGGTCGCTCATGGGGTGATTTATCTGTTAGAAATGGATGATCTCGATTTGATACAGCAGGCAAAGGGTGAAGCTGCTGTTAAAGAGTTACTCCATGCGACGGTCAATAGTATTAACTCTATCTTGCAAACCTTGCCGAACAGTATTTTTGCGCGGCGTAACCATAATCAATTTGCGATAGTTGTGCCCCATGTTTCTTTGATTGAGGCAGATCAGCTCGCCAGTAAGTTACTTAAAGTCTGCTTGAGTCAAACCTTGCCCGATGATGTGGACAATAGAGATAACTTTTACCACTTGGGCTGTGCTTATTTTACCGCAGGGGATAATGTTAATCAGCTGCTTGATGAGGCCGATATGGCGTTACGTGCTGCTCAATTACAAGGTAATAGCAATTGGTTTATGTACGATAAGGGCGCGATTGATGAGGAGTTTGCCAAAGGCTCGGTGCGTTGGCGCAGCTTCTTAGAGAATGCCTTAGTTCAGCGGCGTTTTTATCCCTTTAGTCAGCCCATTATGGATTTAGATGGGGGAGAGCACCATAAAGAGATCTTTACTCGGGCGCGGGATAATCAAGGGACATTAGTGCGGGCGACGCTGTTTATCCCCATGGCGAACAAATGTGGTTTGATGCCACAAATTGAACGGCAGATGATTGAGCGTGTATTGGGGTTGCTCGGCCAAGAGCAGCATAAAGATCAAATCTATAGTGTGAATCTTAGCTTAGATAGTTTGATGAGCCGGGCCTTTACCCAATGGCTTAAAACGACCTTACTTGAGCATCGCCATCTGACACCTCAACTGATTTTTGAGGTGTCAGAGGATATAGTGATCCAGCATCAAGACAAGCTTCAGCCTAAACTCGATATGATCCGTAAGATGGGCGCTCGTCTGTGTGTCGACCATGTGGGACAACAGGTTGTTGGCACTTACTATATCCGAGAGTGCCATTTCGACATGATTAAACTGCACCGTTCTATCGTACGTCATATTCATTTACGCCCTGAAAATCAATTGTTTATTCGTAGTTTAATCGGTGGTTTATACCGTACTGAAGTGCAAGTGTGTGCGGAGGGGATTGAAGTGTTTGAAGAATGGCAAACTTTGCAAATCCTCGGGGTGGGGATGGCCCAGGGCATGTATTTTAGCGATCCAGTAGAGGTGTTATAAGTCGTATTGTTTTCCCCGAGTGATGTGATCCTCGTGGAAGAATAGGGCTGGGTTGTTGAATTTCTCTATAAAATTCACAGATTAGCGGATAAACTAGCCTGTGCCAAAATTATGACGCTGGATATGACGAATTTCGCATTCTAAATGCTGTGAGCTTATCTCCGTCTGGTGGTGTAGAAATAGCGCAATTCGCTGGCTTATCACTCAAGCTTAACTTTATCGGAAGACAGGCATTTTTATGGATAAAGGACTTTTTGCTCGGTTGGCCTTTTGGCGAGCCAAACAGACGGGTGTTGCACTGGGGGTGTATGTCTGTGCTGATAAGCTGTGGGTCTATGCACCTGCCACCGAACGTCTGCATGAGCAGTGGGTTTCTTTTGAATTACAACAAGATCAATGGCAAAGTGTCTTTGCTGAACTTGCCAGCACTTTCCCCCATGCCGCTTTACAGATCACTCTTAGTAGTGGTCGCTATCAATTGCTCGTCGCCGATAAACCGAATGTCGATAGTGAAGAATTATCTCAAGCTTTGATTTGGTCTATCAAAGATATGGTCAATATTCCTGTGCCGCAAATTCACTTGGATTATTTTGAGTCCCCTTTGCCAAGCAATAAACTCAATGTTGTCGTGGTTGATAAAGATAAGTTGATCAATATGGTTCAAGCCATCAGTGAGCAAGGTTTGACTGTTTTAGGGATTAGCATCGAAGAACTCGCGATGACCAACCTGTTTATCGATGATAATCAGGCAAGATTGGTCGTTAGCCATCATTCTGGGCAGGAGTTGTTACTGACGGTGGTAAAACAGGGGCTGTTATATATGCAGCGCCGTGTACGCGGTTTTAGCCAATTAGATAAGGCTGAAGTGGATGAACTAAACTATGGATTGGCAGATAACTTAAGCCTAGAAATTCAAAGATCTATGGATTATTTTGAGAGTCAACTGCGCCAGCCTCCTGTTAACTCCATTGAGTTATTTGCCGACGGTGCGGTCGATGCCTTAGCGAAGTTGGTGTCGGCCAACTTTAATCAAGCCGTTAATGTGGTTAATAAGACCTCCGTTGGCGCGAAAATGGCGGGATTGGCCTTTAGTGAGCTTTCACGAGGTGACGAGTGATAAAATCGAGAGTCAACCTATATTCTGCCGCCCTATTGCCGCCAAAGCAGAGCTTAACCTTCGCTAAATTAATCAGTTATACCGTAGGCTTGTTAGTTGTCTGCGGTGCAGTTGCCGGTTTTAGCTATTGGACATTAAATGAGTCTGTGCAGGCGCTAAGCCAAGCGTCAGCGCAAAAACAGCAATTTGACCAGCAAAAGGCGGAGTTTGAAGCACAAATCGCCGCCCGTAAACCCGATCCTGAGTTAGTCGCGCGCGTCGAGTTAGAGTCACAGCAGCTCGAGCTAAAGCAATTATTAATGAATGAGCTGGCACTGCGTTCCTCCCTCACCAGCCGAGGTTTTGCACCTGTATTGAAGGATTTGGCTATGGTGGCCGATGCGAGTGTTTGGCTTAACCATATTGTGATTAACGAGCAGCACTTTATGTTTGAAGGATTTGCTGATCATCCACAGAGTATCCCGCTTTGGGTGAGTAAGCTAAAAGCGACCCAGACCTTAAAAGGGCAGGCTTTTTCGTCTATGACCATGGATCGCGGTGAGGATAAACCGCTGGCTTTCACGCTGACGAGTGAGACTCCAGAGGAGCAGGCGCGATGAAAGCCCAATTTGAACAATTAGCGCAAAAGTTTGATGCTCTCAGCCAACGCGAGCGTGGGCTAATCGCCATTGCCCTGTTAGCACTGATCGCTATGTTGGCTTATATGCCTATTGAGTCGCTTTGGAAACAACAGTATTCGACGGCGCAGCAGTTAAAGGTCATAGAGCAAGAAAATCAGGTTTCGGTGCAACAGATTGATTTATATCAGCAGCGATTAGCGCTAGATCCCAATCAGGACTATCGCCAGCGTTTAATCTTGCTACAGCAACAAAACCAACAGCTTGATACTCAGCTTAACGAGCAGATGGTCGATATGGTGCCCGCCGATTATATGCCTGAACTATTGGGTAATCTGCTTGGGCAGGTTCAGGGAATTACCTTACTGAAGTTTACCTCTGTCGCGCCCGTACCACTGCTTGCGGTGGGTGAAGAGAAAAAGTTGAATTTGTATAGCCATGGGATCCGCATGAGCTTAGAAGGTGATTATTTCTCGGTATTGCGTTTTGTTGAAGCAGTAGAAGCCATGCCCGACAAACTTTACTGGAAACGCCTCGACTATAAAGTGGCTGATTACCCCAAAGGGAAAGTCGATATCGAGCTTTATACCTTGAGTATTAATAAGGACTTTATCAGTGTTGCTCAATAAGCCTTATATTTTCATCGCATTACTGGTGATTTCGGCACAAGTGTCGGCTGAAAACTTACGGGACCCTACTTTGCCCGGTAAAGGCTATTCGGCTGTAGGCGTTGCGAGTCAAAATCAGCATCAAGCCTTAGTGCTCAACAGTATTGTCAGCTCAGGCAATACGGCTTACGCCGTGATTAATAATAAAATTGTGTCCGTAGGTGATAGCATCCAAGGGGTCAAAGTCGTGCGTATTACCCCCTCGTCAGTATCACTTTCTGACGGACGGAAATTAGCATTATTTCAAGCAATAACAGAGAGATAGGGAATAAGACTCAGATGACCGCCATTAAATACTTCACACCTCTACTCTCACTTTGCCTTATGGCTTGCCAAACTACAGATAGACCGCAGCCTATGGCATCAAAAGAGGCTCTTTCTGCGTCGATGCAGGCCGCGAAGCTGTCAACGCCACCTCCGCCAGCCGTTATGCCAGACGCGGTGCAGCGTGAACTGAATACTAATACCTTAATGGGCAGTTTAGCTGCGCCCATGGAAACCGAACGTCGTATCGATGTTTCTGCCCATGATGTCGATGCGAGGGTATTTTTCCCGAGCCTCGTTCAGGGCACCCCCTTTAGTGTGGCGGTGCATCCCGATGTGCAGGGCACGATTTCATTGTCGCTAAAAGGCGTGACATTGAGCGAAGCCATTCAAGTGGTTGAAGATATTTATGGCTATGAAGTCAGCCGTGAAGGACGTATTTTGCGAGTATTCCCTGCGGGGATGCGTACTGAGACTTTTCCGGTCAATTACTTATACATGGTACGCGATGGCCTGTCGTTAACCTCGGTGAGTTCGGGTCGAATTTCCGATAACAGCAACTCGAATAACAATAACGGCAATAATAACTCGAATAACGGTAACCTTAGTGGCAATAACAATTCAAGCAACGGTAATAATGCCAACAATAACAGCAGCGATAGCAGCAATGGCACCTTTATCCGTTCGCACACTAAGACCGATTTTTGGGGTGAGTTAAAAGAAACCTTAACCGCCATTGTGGGTGACACGGGCGGCGGTCGCCAAGTGGTCGTCACTCCACAGGCGGGATTAGTGACGATTCGTGCCTATCCGAATGAATTACGTCAAGTGCGTGCTTTTTTAAGTTCGGCAGAGACACATTTACAACGCCAAGTGATCCTTGAGGCAAAGATCCTCGAGGTGACTCTGTCTGATGGTTATCAGCAGGGGATTCAATGGCAAGCGCTTGGCTCAGCGTTAGCAGGGGGAAATACTCAGGTAGAAGTAGGTACGTCTGCTGGTCCAGGTTTGAGTGATCAAATTAGCTCAACACTGGGTGGCGTAACGACGATTAGTTTCAAGGGGGCGGATTTTGCGGGGATGATTAACCTGCTCGATACCCAAGGTGATGTGGATGTATTATCCAGCCCAAGGGTGACGGCATCGAATAACCAAAAAGCGGTAATTAAAGTCGGTACCGATGAGTATTTTGTTACCGATGTTTCATCAACTACTGTGGCTGGCACTACGCCTATTACGACACCTCAAGTTCAATTAACTCCCTTTTTCTCGGGGATTGCGCTGGATGTAACTCCGCAAATCGATAAAGACGGCAACGTATTACTGCATGTTCATCCATCGGTGATCGATGTCAAAGAGCAGGAAAAAGGCATTTTAATCAATGACCAACCTTTAAAGTTACCCTTGGCGCAAAGTGAAATTCGCGAATCAGATACTGTGATCCGTGCAGCTTCTGGCGATGTTGTCGTCATTGGTGGTTTGATGAAGAGTGAAAACTCAGAAGTGGTATCGCAAGTACCGTTGCTTGGTGATATCCCTTGGGTGGGTGAACTGTTTAAAAACCGCAGTAAGCAGAAGAAGAAAACCGAGCTGATTATTATGTTAAAGCCGACCGTGGTGGGCGGGGATACGTGGAAAAACGAGTTAGAGCGTTCTAAGACCTTACTCGACCGTTGGTATCCAGAAAATAAGTAAGCTTTCATGTATTTGAAGCACTTTGGACTCAGCCAAACGCCATTTTCGTTAACCCCTAATACCGGATTTTTTTTCGGGTTATCCCCGCACGTAGAGGCGCTGCAAGTATTGCAGACCGCCCTACAAACCGGGGAGGGTTTTATCAAAGTCACAGGCGAAGTGGGCACGGGCAAAACCTTAATCTGCCGTAAGTTGATTAATGAGCTGCCGCAGGGCTTTCATTGTGCGTATCTACCCAATCCTTATCTCACCCCCGCCGAGCTGCGCTGGGCGGTGGCCAATGAACTTGGATTAAAATACACCAGCGAAATCGATCAGCAGCAACTCACTGGACTTATTCAGCAACAATTACTCGCCCTGAGCGCCCATGGTCACGCCATCGTATTAGTGCTGGACGAAGCGCAGGCCTTGCCCGATGAGAGCCTCGAAGCGTTGCGGCTGTTTACCAATCTTGAAACCGAAAGCCGTAAGCTGTTGCAAGTGGTGCTCTTTGGTCAGCCCGAGTTGGATGAGCGATTAAAGCGCCAAGCCTTTAGACAACTGCGGCAGCGCATCACCTTTAGCTACAGTCTGCGGCCGTTAACTTGGGATGAAACCGATGCCTACATTCGTTACCGCTTAGCGGTGGCAGGCTATGCGGGGCAAGCATTATTTAGCCCTAAACTGACGCGTAAAATTGCCGAGGCATCACGAGGCATTCCAAGATTGATCAATATTTTAGCCCATAAAGCCCTGATGCTCAGTTTTGGCGAAGGGGCAACTCAGGTGCGCATCGCCCACATTAAGGGCGCGATACAGGATACCGAAGATGCCAGTCGCGGTTCGCAAAACTGGCCGACCTATATGGCGATCGCGCTGATAGTATGTGCAGCGGCGATTGGGGCATTGCTGGCATCTGGCGTTAACCTGCAACAGTTGTGGGGAGGCGTCGCATGAGCGTGATCAACAAGATGCTGCAGGATCTCGATAAACGCCAGCAGGGGCATTCTCTCAGCAATGTGGCTGTGCATCAGGCCCAGTTTCTGGGGCGTCCAAATACATCACGTAAATGGTTAGTCATCAGCTTAGTGTCACTGTTTGTAGGTGGTGTGTCGGTTTATGCCTTTCAGGCCATGTACGACTCAAGGAATGCCACTGATAACAGTGTTAACACTGTGATGAGTGCGCAAACTCAGTCGGATAACACCAACACACAGACAGATACGAGTTCTATGGGAGCAGAAACGGGAGCAGAAACGACTATACCAACAGAGCCAACTGCGGAGATGGTGCAAGTGAGTCAGTCGTCGACAGATGCTCCAGCAAAGTATATGTCTGCGTCAGTAGAATCTGCCCCAAGTGTGGCTCAATCTCCCCGTGTTAATGCGAGTGAACCGACAACAGAATCGGTTGCTGCAAATACCTCACCTGATATGCCTAACAGGGCGGCATTACCTCAAGAGTCGGTGCAGGCACATACTGAGCCACAACAGGTTGCGGTTAAAGCAAATCAAGCGGAAGTTAACGTAAATCAGAGCGAAGTAAAAATAACCCAAGCAGAGGCCAAGGCGAGTGAGCCAGTCGAGTCTGCTTCGACTCAAGCTTCGGCTCAGCCAACAGGGCAAATGGCGGTGACGGAAGTAAAGCTTTCTCCAAGCCAGTTAGCACAAAAACAACTGGTATTGGCGAGCGATGCCGAAAAGCAAGGTCAGTTGGTTAAGGCGATGGATTACTACGCTAAAGCGCTCAAGCTCGACCCGAGCCTACATGAGTCGCGCAAACAACTGGCGGCGTTGCACTATGGTCAAGGTGAGCAGCCCCAAGCGGCCGAAGTGTTAGCGCAGGGACGGTTACTCTATCCGCAAGAGTTTGAATTTGCTTTGTTATTGGCTAGGGTGCAACATGCGATGGGCGATACTGACGCAGCACTTGCTAGCCTTGCGCAAATCCCCGATAGTCATCCTTTAGCTCGGCAAAAGTGGTTAGCGCAGACGGATTTAGCCCAAAAACAGGGGCAATATCCGTTAGTTGAACAGGCTTACCGCAAGTTATTGCAGCAGGAGCCGCAGCAGGGGAAATGGTGGATGGGATTAGCCTATGCTCTTGACTCTCAAAAGCAATTTACCCAAGCCAGTCAAGCCTATCGTACAGCATTAAGCTATTCCGGTTTATCAACTCAGGCCACGGCTTTTATTGAACAACGTTTACAACAACTAGGAGATAGCCAATGAAACCCAGATTAAAGATGCGTTTGGGCGATCTGTTAGTTCAAGAATCCATTATTACCGAAGAGCAGTTGCAGCAAGCCTTGGGCGAGCAGCGTAAGACGGGCCATAAACTTGGCCGAACCCTCATTGAGCTGCGCTCTATTACCGAAACTCAACTGCTGCAATTTTTGTCGCAGCAGTTAAATCTACCGCTGCTGGATATCAGCAAACGCCCAATTCCCACCGAGGTGGTGAATCTGATCCCTGAGGTGCAAGCAAGGCGTTTTCGTGCCCTTGCGGTTGAAGATCGGGGTGATACCGTATTAGTGGCCATGAGCGATCCGGCGGATTTGCAGGCGCTCGACCATTTAGAAAGCTTAATTGCGCCGAAAAAACTCAGTGTCGCAGTCGCACCCGAGCAGCAATTACTGCAAGCCTTCGATAACCTGTATCGCCGCACCGACCAAATCGCGCAAATCGCTGGTAAGCTTGAAGAGGAATATGCCGCCGATCAAATGTTTGATCTGGCCAGCTTAACCTCGGGCGATAGCGATAATGAAACCACAGTGGTTAAGCTGCTGCAGTCGATTTTTGAAGATGCGGTGCAAATGCGCGCTTCGGATATTCATATTGAGCCCGGCGAAAAAGCCCTGCGGATCCGCCAACGTATCGATGGCCAGTTACACGAAACCATTCTAAATGAAGTCAATATCGCAGCGGCCTTAGTACTGCGGCTTAAGCTTATGGCTGGGCTGGATATTTCTGAAAAACGTCTGCCGCAGGATGGGCGTTTCCATATGGAAATTAAGGGCCACAAGATTGACGTGCGGATGTCGACCATGCCGATTTACCACGGCGAATCTGTGGTGATGCGTCTACTCGACCAATCCGCAGGCTTGTTGACCTTAAATGAGACGGGGATGCCGCCACATATTTTGGCGCGTATTCGTAAACAGATTAAACGTCCCCACGGCATGTTGCTGGTGACAGGGCCTACGGGTAGCGGTAAAACCACCACCTTGTATGGCATCTTAAGTGAGCTCAATACTGCGGATCGTAAAATTATCACGGTAGAAGATCCGGTCGAATACCAATTGCCGAGGATCAACCAGGTTCAAGTTAACCATAAGATTGGACTCGATTTTTCGAACGTGCTGCGCACTACTTTGCGTCAAGACCCGGACATTATCATGGTCGGTGAGATGCGTGACCAAGAAACGGTGGAGATTGGTCTAAGGGGCGCACTTACGGGTCACTTTGTGTTATCCACATTGCACACTAACGATGCGGTAACCAGCGCGCTGCGTTTACTCGATATGGGCGCCGCCAGTTACTTAGTGGCGAGTGCGTTAAGGGTGATTATTGCCCAGCGTTTAGTGCGCCGCGTTTGCCATAACTGCGGGGTGGAATATCAGCCTACGGCGCAGGAAAAAGCCTGGCTGAATAGTGTGAGTCGTCAGGACTTTTCATCGGCCAAGTTCCGCATTGGCACGGGCTGCCAAAGCTGCAATGGCAGTGGTTATCGCGGCCGTATCGGTATTTTTGAGATCCTCGAGTTGGATGAAAAGATGATCGATGCGATGCGTACCGGTAATCCACAGGATTTTGCCCGTGCAGCCCTGCAAAGCCCAAATTTTACTCCGCTCGCCGAGTCAGCACTGCAATATTTGAGCGAGGGCATGACGACCATTGAAGAGGTGGCTAAGCTAGTTGAGGATGTGAGTGAGTCGCAGGTGCCACTCTCGCGGGATATTATCAGTCAGCAAGGCGTTGAGGCGTAATTATGCCGGTTTATCAATACCGTGGACGCAGTGGACAAGGTCAGGCCGTAACGGGTCAGCTCGATGCTGCCTCCGAAAGTGCTGCTGCTGATATGCTGTTAGCGCGCGGCATTATTCCATTGGAAGTTAAAGCGGCAAAGGTGACGAAGTCATTTTCACTGATACAGCTCTTTGGTAGTAAAGTCGGCTTAGATGAACTGCAAATTTTTACCCGACAAATGTACTCGTTAACGCGCTCGGGGATCCCAATTCTGCGCGCCATTGCTGGCTTATCCGAAACCGCCCACTCCCAACGGATGAAGGATGCGCTGAATGATATTTCAGAGCAGTTAACTGCGGGGCGCCCACTGTCATCGGCCATGAACCAACATCCAGATGTGTTTGATTCTTTGTTTGTTTCAATGGTTCATGTGGGCGAAAACACCGGTAAGTTAGAGGATGCTTTTATTCAGCTCTCGGGTTATATCGAGCGTGAGCAGGAAACCCGCCGCCGGATTAAAGCCGCGATGCGTTATCCCATATTTGTATTGATTGCCATTGCGTTGGCCATGGTGATTTTAAATATCATGGTGATCCCCAAATTTGCCGAAATGTTTGCCCGTTTCGGTGCCGACTTACCTTGGGCGACTAAGGTGTTGATTGGCACATCTAACTTATTTGTTCACTACTGGCCTTTGATGTTACTGCTACTACTCGGAACTATTATTGGGATCCGTTATTGGCACCATACGGAAAAAGGTGAAAAACAATGGGATCAGTGGAAATTACATATTCCCGCTGTGGGTTCGATTATAGAGCGCTCAACTCTTTCCCGTTATTGCCGCAGTTTTTCGATGATGTTAAGTGCGGGCGTGCCGATGACGCAGGCGCTCAGCCTGGTCGCCGATGCCGTGGATAATGCGTATATGCACGATAAAATTGTCGGGATGCGCCGTGGTATAGAGTCAGGCGAATCTATGCTGAGGGTATCGAATCAAAGCAAATTGTTTACGCCACTGGTACTGCAAATGGTCGCCGTCGGTGAAGAAACCGGCCAAATTGACCAGCTGTTAAATGATGCCGCCGATTTTTACGAAGGTGAGGTTGACTATGACCTTAAAAATCTTACCGCTAAGTTAGAGCCGATTTTAATCGGTATTGTGGCCGTTATTGTGTTGGTACTGGCGCTGGGTATTTACCTGCCGATGTGGGATATGCTCAATGTGGTTAAAGGCGGGAAGTAATGCCAAGTCGAGAGTTTAACTCAATTAGGATCAAATAGATGCAGAGCCAACAGAAGGCTGAAAGCAATCTGTTACGCGTTTATGGGCGGCTCGTTAGCTTGACCTTGGTGCTGATTATTCTCGCGGTGATTGGGGTTAAATATTTTACCGCTATGCCACAACTTGCCGCCCGAAGTGTGGAGGTCGAACATAGTCGCTTCTTAAATGTGTTGGCTATGGTGCGTTCCCAGTGGTTATCCCTTGGCAAACCACAACAAATGCGACTAGATTGGGAAGTGTTTAATGAGCAAAACACTCATAATGAGCAGCAAACGCTGGTGATCATGAGCGCTCAGGGATGGCCGCAACCGACCGAACTTAGTGACCAAGGTTGCCAAGCCTTATGGTGGCAACTAATGGGGCAGGAGGCGGCGGATAACTCCCTCATTGGTAGCTATTTTCGCAAGGATAATAGCTGCCGTTATCGCTCACAAAATGGGGATAGTATTGGCTATCAACTAAACTCTGGCAGGGTCATTTTTTTGACGAACTCCTAAAATATTGTTAAGTAACGGGCTTTTATAAACTGATTTAGCTGTTAGAATGGACTTTCATCAAGTAGGGGGAAACTAATGAAGACTAAACAAAATGGTTTTTCATTGATTGAACTGGTCATAGTGATCGTCATTTTGGGTCTGTTAGCGGCAACGGCAATCCCACGTTTTTTAAACGTCACCGATGATGCTGAAGATGCCAGTGTGGACGGTGTGGCGGGTGGTTTATCTACAGCCGTGAGTTTTGTGCGTTCACAATGGGAA
>AACY020363770.1_pt1 | contig 111753 bp, 95 predicted proteins | sample 267378 | NCBI WGS metagenome assembly AACY02 (sample SAMN02954345, study PRJNA13694) | marine metagenome | biome: aquatic; feature: ocean; material: water; isolation source: isolated as part of a large dataset composed predominantly from surface... | reverse complement strand
GCAGAGGTCGCTTAGCTCAGCTGGGAGAGCACCTCCCTTACAAGGAGGGGGTCACTGGTTCGATCCCAGTAGCGACCACCATGTGTTAAATGCAAATTTAATCATGGTATACAAGTTGTTATATGCCCGGGTCGCTTAGCTCAGCCGGGAGAGCACCTCCCTTACAAGGAGGGGGTCACTGGTTCGATCCCAGTAGCGACCACCATATACTTCTCATTCACTGTGTCGTCATTCTCCGGTCGCTTAGCTCAGCCGGGAGAGCACCTCCCTTACAAGGAGGGGGTCACTGGTTCGATCCCAGTAGCGACCACCATATTTTTAGAATGACATTAAAATTTGTATTGAAAGAATTCCGGTCGCTTAGCTCAGCCGGGAGAGCACCTCCCTTACAAGGAGGGGGTCACTGGTTCGATCCCAGTAGCGACCACCATATTCTTCAGTACTGATTTACCCCGGGTCGCTTAGCTCAGCCGGGAGAGCACCTCCCTTACAAGGAGGGGGTCACTGGTTCGATCCCAGTAGCGACCACCATATTCTGCAGTATTGATTTACCCCGGGTCGCTTAGCTCAGCCGGGAGAGCACCTCCCTTACAAGGAGGGGGTCACTGGTTCGATCCCAGTAGCGACCACCATATTCCCCCAAAAACTTTACCCCTAGCTCAACTCAACTATGCTTGATCTTAATCAGCATCTGCTTAACTGAGTCTGTTATCCAGTATTCAATCCGATTAAACGCTGCTGATTGTTGCCTTAGGCATATTCGGAGATCAGCACTATGGCCAGCGTCAGTCAATCTGCATCCCTCACCAATATTGCAGCGTATTTAAAACATACCCATGCCTGCGATGAACAAACCGCGCTGAGGGAAGCCCGTGAAGTCATGCACAATCTCGTCAGCATGCGCCAAAAAGGTTTTATTACTGGCTGGTACTTCGATGAGCGCGGGCATTTGGAGTTACTTCCGAGTGATGAAATCCTCAAGCGAATTGGCGAAGATCACGGCTGACTGCCGCATTACTTCATCTTAGCCACCCCACCAATCCTCTACTCCATCGTCATTTTTCAGCCAGCTTTTGATCTAAAAGCAACTTATTTTGCTCAGTTAATCATCAAGCTAAAAACCTCTGCTCATACCCCACAAAATGCAGTTTGGGTGGATTTCCACCCATAGCTAAAATCAACGTGAGCGAGATCTCACCCACAAAACTAAAAGTGTGACAAGCGTCAAATGAACTACACTTTATTAACCAAACACTTACAGAGTGCATCGTAAGTTGGCGTGGTATTTGCCTTTATTAAGACAGACCTCAGGGAAATCAAGGCTGTATTCCTACTCACACTTGGTAACAAACTAACCAAGGCTGAGGACAAATCCTAACAACAGAAAAAGGAACTCAAAAATGACATTGAATCAACAAATGGGTATCACACGTCCATTAAAAACCGTCGCTAAGATGCTGGCACTAGCCTCAGTGTTCGCGACCAGCTTTAACGTGTTTGCGGCGCCCGTTGAAATCAAGTTCTCCCACGTGGTTGCAGAAAATACGCCAAAGGGTCAAATGGCGTTGAAGTTTAAAGAACTCGTTGAGCAACGTTTACCTGGTGAATATACGGTCAGTGTATTCCCTAACTCACAGTTATTTGGGGATAACAACGAGTTAGCGGCACTGCTGTTAAACGATGTGCAATTTGTCGCGCCTTCTCTCTCAAAATTTGAACGTTATACCAAACGCCTACAGGTTTTCGACCTGCCATTCCTGTTTAATGACATGGATGCAGTAAACCGTTTCCAGCAAGGTGAAGCCGGTCAAGCACTGCTGAACTCTATGAGCCGCAAAGGTATTGTCGGTTTAGGTTATCTGCACAATGGTATGAAGCAGTTTTCTGCGAACACACCACTGAAACAACCTTCTGATGCTAAAGGCTTAAAATTCCGTGTAATGGCATCTGACGTATTAGCCGCCCAGTTTGATGCTGTGGGCGCCATCCCAGTGAAGAAACCATTCTCTGAAGTGTTTACCCTACTGCAAACCCGTGCGATCGACGGTCAAGAAAACACTTGGTCTAACACCTACTCACAAAAATTCTATGAAGTTCAAAGCCAAATCACCGAAAGTAACCACGGCGTGCTGGACTACATGGTCGTAACCTCTGACGCCTTCTGGAAGAGCTTACCAGCGGATAAACGTAAAGTGATCAAAGAAGCCTTAGATGAATCTATCGCTTTAGGTAACAAGATCGCCGCTGAAAAAGATAACGAAGACAAACAATTAATCCTTGATTCTAAACGTTCTCAGCTGGTGACCTTAACGCCAGATGAGCGCCAAAAATGGATTGATGTAATGAAACCTGTTTGGGCGAAGTTTGAAGACCAAGTAGGTAAAGATGTGATTGAAGCCGCTGTTGCTGCAAATAAACAATAATGAAATAAACCGCTTAGCCTCTTTTTGGGGTTAAGCGGTATTTGAGCGAGGGGAGTACAGCTGTGATATCGCGAATTTTTGGTTACTTTGAAGAAGGGGTGCTCAACCTCTTAATCACCTTAATGACACTCTTAGTGTTCACTGAGGTAGTGGCGCGGTTTTTCTTCAATACCGGTTTTTTATGGATCCAAGAACTGACCTTAACCCTTTGTGGTTGGTTTGTGCTTTTTGGTATGTCCTATGGGGTGAAAGTCGGTGCTCACATCGGTGTTGATGCGTTTGTAAAAAATCTGCCCCCTAAGGCTAAAAAGATCACTTCCCTAGTGACGGCATTGATTTGCTTAGCTTATTGCGGACTATTTTTAAAAGGTAGCTGGGAATATCTGTCACAGATGTACCAAATCGGCGTACCGATGGAAGATATTCACTTTCCTAAGTTCCTGTTAAACAGCTTAGATCCCGACTTTGCTTGGAACACCTTGAAGATTGATGTCGAAGACGGCGCTGTGCCCATTTGGTTATCCCAAAGCATTCTATTGATTGGTTTTAGCATGTTGACTTGGCGTTTCTTAGAACTGTTTATCGCCATCCTACGCAACCAAGTCTCTGGATTCCAATTTGCCGACGAAGCGAAAGAAAGCATGCATTTAATTGACGAAGGTGCTCAGCACGCACAACAAGAAACAGACAATAAGGAAGCGAAGTAATGGCCATTGCGACCCTCTTTACTGCCCTACTCGTCTGTATGTTTTTAGGTATGCCTATCGCGATTGCGTTAGGTTTCTCGAGCATGCTGACGATTTTATTCTTCTCCAACGATTCCCTCGCCTCAGTGGCGTTAAAACTTTATGAGTCATCGTCAGAGCACTATACCCTGCTGGCGATCCCATTCTTTATTCTGTCCTCAGCCTTTCTGTCAACCGGTGGGGTGGCACGACGGATCATCGACTTTGCGATGGACAGTATCGGCCATATCCGTGGCGGTTTAGCCATGGCCTCTGTGATGGCCTGTATGTTGTTTGCCGCGGTATCGGGTTCATCTCCAGCAACTGTGGCCGCCATTGGCTCGATTGTGATCGTCGGTATGGTGAAAGCAGGTTACCCCGAAAAGTTTGCCGCCGGTGTGATTACCACTTCTGGCACCCTAGGGATTTTGATCCCACCTTCAATCGTAATGCTAGTGTATGCGGCGGCGACGGAAGTCTCGGCTGCCAGAATGTTTATGGCGGGCTTAATCCCAGGTTTGATGATGGGTTTCCTGCTGATGATAGTGATTTATATCGTCGCCCGTTTTAAAAATCTGCCATCACGCCCCTTCCCTGGCTTTAAACAACTAGGTATTTCCAGTGCTAAAGCCTTAGGTGGTCTGGCGCTGATCATTATCGTGTTAGGTTCAATCTACGGCGGTGTGGCCAGTCCAACCGAAGCCTCTGCCGTAGCCTGTATGTATGCCTATTTCATTGCGGTATTTGGTTATCGCGATATTGGCCCATTGAAAAATGTCGCATGGCGTAACCCTAATGAGCCGATCCCCAGCGCCATTGTCCGTAACTTAGGCCATATGGCGCTCGGACTGATTAAAACCCCAATCGACAAAGAAATCCGCCATGTGGTGCGCGACGGGGCAAAGGTCAGCATCATGCTGCTGTTTATCATTGCCAACGCCATGCTATTCGCCCACGTACTGACCACTGAGCGTATTCCCCATATCATTGCCGAACATATTGTGGGCATGGGCTTACCCGCGTGGGGCTTCTTAATCATTGTCAACTTACTGCTGTTAGCGGCGGGTAACTTTATGGAGCCATCGGCCATCGTGCTGATTATGGCGCCAATTCTGTTCCCGATTGCCACCCACTTAGGTATCGATCCTATTCACTTAGGTATCATCATGGTGGTGAACATGGAGATTGGTATGCTGACACCACCGGTAGGGCTTAACCTCTTCGTGACGGCGGGGATCACAGGCCGCAGTATCGGCTGGGTGATCCAATCCGTACTGCCATGGTTAGCACTGATGTTGGCCTTCTTGGCGCTTATCACCTATGTGCCACAAATCTCCCTGTTCTTGCCAGAATTTCTGGATAAGCTCAACGGATATTAATCTCAAGGAATAAGGATTATTCCTTGATTCTAGATAGTTTTTAAGCGAGCCTACTCAGGCTCGCTTTGTTTTATTCAGTGTGGACAGGATTACCTGCTATGTTGCCCATGACGCCCAAGGCCAAACAACGTCTTTTAATGACCATAGTGCTACTTGCGGGCTTATTTGCCATCTTAAAATTAACCTACTGGGTGCACTTTCATCAGGGCAAAATTGAAATACAACAACAATCCGAGCGACAACTCAAAGAGCTGGTTAGCTTCCTCGATGGTGCCCTATCGCGCTACGAGAGTATCCCCCATGTACTTTCAACTAACCCCATGCTCGCCAATGTGCTCAACGATCAACAAAACCCCAAGAAAGTACAAGAACTTAACCTGTACTTGGAAGAGATTCAGCATGTCACTGAGGCATCCGATATCTATCTTATCGACGCCCTCGGCATTGCGATTGCCGCCAGCAACTGGCAGCAGCCTTTTTCGTTTATCGGCAAAGACTACTCCTTCAGACCCTATTACACCGATGCGATTTCGGGCAATTTAGGCCGCTACTATGCGGTGGGCACCAGTTCGGATAAACGTGGTTTTTACTTCTCTTACCCTATTTATCAGCAAGGCGCCAAAGGCATTCTGGGCGCCATTATTGTAAAAGTGGATATCGCCGATATCGAGCAACAAAGCACCAGCATTGCGATGGCCGGCCAATATCAATTCCTCATCAGCGACCCCGACGATATCGTGTTTATCTCCAGTGTCGATGAATGGCGCTTAGCCTCACTTACGCCGCTGACTCAGGCCAAACAATATGCCTTAAATGCCTCGAAACGTTACGCGGAGCGGCCGATTGGCGAATTACTGATAAAGCCACAATATCAAGAAGATAGCCTGAGTAATGGCCATATCTATCAAATTCGCTCCGGCAACAGTCAGGCGCAATATATGGACACCCATCATTTGATGACCAAAGCGGGTTGGCGGGTGCATATTTTGGCGCCGATGAAACCCCTGCTCGAATCCATGCCCGCGCTTATGCTGTTATCGGCCTCTATCTACTTACTGCTCGCCTTAGGCTTACTCTTTAGTAGCGAGCGGCGCCGCAACCTGCAACGTATGCAACTCGCCCAGAGTTTACTGGAGCAAAGGGTGGAAGAGCGCACCCAAGATCTGCAGCAGGCCAATGATCGCCTCAAAGATACTCAGGATGAACTTATTCAGGCGGCCAAATTAACCGTGATAGGTAGCCTATCCGCGAGTATCAACCACGAGCTGAATCAACCCTTGGCCGCTCTTCGCAGCTACGCGCAAAATACCCAAACCTTCCTCGCCCGCAATATGCCGGATAAAGCCTCTGATAACCTTAAAATTATCATCGAACTGACCGACCGGTTAGCCGATATTGTCGGCCAATTTAAGAGTTTTACCCGTAAGAGCCAAGGCACGGATAGCGCCACCGATCTCAAGGGCTGTATCAAGCAAGCCCTGACCATAGTCCAGCCTGAAATCGACAAGCAAGGGGTCGAGCTCGATGTGCTGCTACCCGAAGGCCAATATCAGGTTTGGGGCGATAAAGTGCGATTGCAGCAAGTGTTTGTGAATATTATGAGCAACGCGATTGTCGCCATGCAGCAATCTTCAAAACGGACACTGAGTATTAGGGTAAACTGTGCGGACAAGTTCTGTATCAGTATTCAAGACTCAGGGCCTGGGGTGCGCGAGAGCCAAATGGAGAAGATTTTCGAGCCATATTTCACCACCAGCGAGCGTACAGGGCTTGGGCTAGGTTTATCCATTTCCCAGCGCATTATCGAGTCGATGCAGGGGCAAATTAATGTTGCCAATGCCGAGGACGGCGGCGCGATTTTCCATATTATTTTACCGATTTATTTAGCCGAGGAACGTCAGTCATCATGAGTCTGCCCAATTCAATTCAAGACTATAGCGTACTGATCATCGACGATGAGCCCCATATTGGCACAGTGCTCGTCCAACTGTTTGAGCTGGAAGGCATTAAAGCCTTCGCCACGACCGATCCCAAAGGGATTGCCAAATTACTCGACAGGGACTGGGCGGGCGTGGTGATTTCCGATGTGAATATGCCGCAACTCGATGGCATCAGCCTGATGCAACAAATTCGCCAGCAGGATCCCGATTTACCCGTGGTACTGCTCACCGGCTTTGGCGATATCGCCATGGCTGTCAATGCCTTAAAACAAGGGGCCTACGATTTTCTCGAAAAACCCTTTAACAACGAACACATGTTAGATGTGGTGAAACGCGCCCTAGATAAACGCAGCCTCACTCTAGAGAACCGTAAATTAAAGAAAGAGTTAGAAAGCCATAACGTGCCCGGGCCAAGAATATTAGGCCACAGTGTCGGCATTTTGCGCATGCGCCATATCATAGACCAAGTAATCGACACCCCCGCCGATGTGCTTATCGAAGGTGAAACGGGTACGGGTAAGGAATTGGTCGCCCGCTATCTGCACGACCACAGCAGTCGCAATCAGGCCAACTTTGTCGCCATTAACTGCGGCGCCATTCCCGAGAACTTGATTGAGAGCGAGCTATTCGGCGCCGAAGCCGGAGCCTTTACCGGTGTCGATAAACTGCGTATCGGTAAGTTTGAGTATGCCAACGGCGGCACACTCTTTTTAGATGAAATCGAAAGCACGCCACTGTCGTTACAGGTCAAACTGCTGCGGGTGCTCGAAGATCGCAAGGTCGAGCGCCTAGGCTCCAATAAGAGCATTCATTTGGATATTCGGGTCATTGCCGCCACTAAGGTGGATTTAAAGTCCCTGTGCGACACAGGAGAGTTTCGCCAAGACTTGCTCTATCGCTTAAATCTGGTGACTGTGCCGATTCCGCCACTCAGGGATCGCCGCGAAGATATTCCCTTATTATTCTTACACTTTGCCCGTATGGCTTCTGCGCGTTATCACAAAGCACTGATTGCCCTCAATGCCGAGCAGAATGCCATCCTCACCTCCCACGACTGGCCGGGGAATGTGCGTGAGCTGCGAAATCTGGCAGAACGCTATGTGTTACTCGGTGGTGAAGCGGCCTTCGCAGGCAGTTTAGGTAATGCACCGAGCCTGCATACCAGCATGTCGCTGTTGCAACGGGTCGAGTTTTTTGAACGGGTATTGATAGAAGAGGCCTTAAGCCATAACAAGGGCAGCATTAAGCAGACCATGGAGCAACTCGAACTGCCCCGCAAAACCTTGTACGACAAGATGCGTAAATACGATTTAGACCGCAAACAATATATCAACGCTGACGAGTAAGCCTGTTGGTGCCAATAAAAACCCCGCAAACCGATTCACGGCTGCGGGGTTTGCTTTATCTAAGGAACCTCAAACTAGTATTACAATGCTTATTGTTTCAAAAACGCATATTGCAAAATAAGTGAGTTATTACTCATCCCGCACACACATGCCCTTCGAGGATTTCACATAGGGCGCGAGAATTGGCATCATGCCCTTCATCACTTGTAATGGCAGCGCCGAGGTAAAACTAAAATCGTCCGACTTACTGCCCGGTACAAACGCAGTTAAGGTGCCGAAATAATTATCGCCTAAGTAAAACACGAACGTCGCGGTACGGTTCATCGCCGTGGTAGCCACTTTGCGGCCCTGCTGCATCTGAGTCACGATACGGTTATCGCCCGTCCCCGTTTTACCGCCAATTGCCAGCATCTCGCCGTTGTCGTCGGTAAAGATGCCTTTAAGACGTCGTGCAGTACCGTTTTGAACCACATTTGCCAGCGCCGCCTTTAAGGCTTGGGCGACTTCATGGCGCATCACTCGTTCACCTTGAGTATTTTGGTTTTCGAGCCGAACTTCATAGGGCGTCTCTTCAGCAAAGTGCAGTTGATTAATCCGCACCGTAGGTAAACGATAACCATCGTTTTGGATAATCCCCATCAACTCCGCCAGCGCCGCGGGTCTGTCCCCCGAACTGCCGAGCGCAGAGCCCAAAGAAGGCACCATAGATTCAAAGGGATAGCCCAAACGCGCCCAACGTTGATGAATGTCGAGGAAAGCTTCCACCTCCAGCATTACCTGTACCCGCACATCCCGCGCGTTTTTATGACGCGTTCTAAACAACCAACGGTAAACTTCTTGGCGCTCATCCTTACTGGCCTCTTTCACATCGTTAAGGTTGGCCTCGGGGTGTTGATTCAAGTAATCGAGCACCCATAGCTCGAGTGGATGCACCCGCGCGATATAACCTTGGTCAGGCAGATTATATTTTTCAGGGCCGTACTTGTTATACAGCTCTTTAATGCGCTTATCTGTGTAATTGTTTTGCGGCAAACGCTGCTGCAGGAAGGCCTTAAACGAGGCCATAGACTCATTAGGCTGCAAATAACGATAAGCCGCGGTGAGCTGCTGCTCTGCTTGGGGTTGGCCATCGAAGAATAGCTCTAAACGCTCATTGGGCGCCACTTTCTTATATTTACGGTAGAACTTATTGACGAAGGTATTACCTTCGCGATCAGCAAACACCCGTAAATATTCCTCGCGGCGTGGATCCTTATCGTTGCGCAGTAGACGCGCCATGTTGCCTTCGTTTTGCATACTACTGCTGTAGTTGACTATGTCACGCATCAAACGAACGAAGGGTAAGTTGATGGAGTTTTGCAGCGCCTCATACATGGTTGGCACTTTAAAATCTTCTGATTTTTTAAAGTTATTAAACACATGTAAACCGCCACCCGTGAAGAATTGCTCGTTCGGTGAGGCTGAGTATTCCCGCTGCAACGCCGCATCGAGCATGCGGTCGAGGCGTCTATCCGGATTCACAATCAAGTAATCAATCGCCCAGCGCGTCAGATGATCTCGGGGTTCAATCTCAATCGACTCCAACTCAATACCATGTTTCTTCGAGTATTTGTCGTGGATTTCGGCAATGATCTCAAGGTATGTTGCGAGCACCCTGAGTTTGGCCGTCGAGCCCAGCTCTAACTTACTGCCTTCGTTAATATCGAAGGGTTGATCGGTACTGTCGGTTTGCACCCGCACACGGTTCGCCGTCTCGGTTTTTTCATAGAGGGTAAAACTGTAGAGCACGTTTTGCAGTTGGCTGGGTTCGAGTAAGCGCTCACCTAAGAGACCGACCTTCTCGGCCGTAGCGGCTTGCCCAAGACTGCGTAAGTAATGACTCACCTGCTGTTGTAAGTCGCTGTGCAAGCTGCTGTTTACGGTCAAATCGAGGCGGTCCAAATCATACAGGCCGACATTTAACATGCCCGCAGTACGAATGCGTATCGTATTAACGCCCTTATCCGCTCCCGACTGGGTATTACGTTGGGCTTTAGCCACCTTAAACTGCAGTTTTTGAGCAAGCGCTGCGTCTCTAAGTTGGCGGTCAATCAAATAGTATTGGCCGAGTAAACGAATATGGCTGTCGACCAGATTTTCTAAATCCTCATGTCCCTGTAACAAATAATAGGAAGGACGGCGCTGGGCAATCATCAAGGCCACCACTTGACGGAACACTTGGCCACGCTTAACGGCATTGGCTTTGATTTGCGGCGAAGCAAGCAGTTTATTGGCGGTATCGAAATCGGTACCAAACCACGCCCATAGGCCATCGCCTATGCCATGCACTTCACCGTGGTTAGGCGCTGAGGATAAAGGCACTGTGTTTAAATAATCTTGAATAATCCGCTTACGGGCAGGCTCGGTAATTTCCCCCTGCTGATAAACGCGCACTGTGGCCGAGCCAATTTGCAGCAGCTTATCCTTAATGCTTAAGGTTAAGCCTTGGGAGGAATGGCGGAACTTCTCAATTTGCGTCGCCAGAGTACTGCCACCGGCGGTAGACACATTCATCCCCACCATTTCAGCGATTTGACTCATCCCCGCCACAATAAACCTTGGCCAGTCGATCACAGGATTCAGTTTGGGTTCTGTAGTCCACAGCTCGCGGTTTTCAATAAACAGTAAGGTATTGACGATTTCATTGGGGATTTTATCGTCATCCTGATACACACGTTTAGGATAAGCAAACTCATAGAGATCGGTATTGCGACAATCTAGCAGGGTCAAACCCGATTGCGCTTTCTCATGGTAAGGCGGGAAAAAGCCCATCTGGGCATATTCCTGCAGCGCGGGGGAAAACTCGACTTGCTGCGTTACCTGGAAGTTACGTTGCAGCAATCTATCGATATATTGTGGCAGCTTACTGTAGCCGTGACGCTCATCGAAGGGGCCGTAGCTTGGATAGATAATTGACTGAGTGGGCTGATTTTTCAGCTCATAGGTCAAGGTCTTCGCATATTGATGAACATACTTAGACTGGAAATAAGAGGTTTTGACCTCCTGGCCAATCAACACCGCCACACAGATAATCAGAATAAAAAACAGGAACCAGACACGCCCCTTAGATCTTGGCTTGCGCTGACGCTTAGCCTTAGGTTCGGGTTGTGGCGGACGAGGACGATAATTTTCGAATTGCATTTCTTGCGTAGAATTAGGCAAAACGGCTCCCAAAAATCACTTAACAAATCCTTTCTACGTGGGAAAGTTCCCAACCTATGCTCAACACATCCAGTATCAGGGCAAAACTCACACTTAAGTTCGTCCACTGTGCATGAGTCTGCAAATACATTCCTTTGCCTTCATTGAGCAAGATCTAACAACACAGGATCATTGCGTCTCTCGTTAGATCTCACCGTATTTTAATGAGTTGGCAGCATGCCTCAAAGTGGTTAGCGCAAAAATACTTATCTACATTTTACGAGCGCTAACCACTTTGAGGCTTCAATCAATCCCAAATAAATTCACGAAAATGCTTACGGCAAACCGATTCGTAACTTTCATTACCGCCAATTGCGACCTGCTCACCTTCACGCATCACTTTGCCTTCACCATCGAGGCGCACCACCATATTGGCTTTACGGCCACAGTGACAAATGGTTTTCAGTTCAACTAATTTATCGGCCCAAGCCAATAAATAATGACTGCCGCTGAAGAGTTCGCCTTGGAAGTCGGTACGTAAACCATAGCACAAAACGGGGATATCAATTTTATCAACAACATAAGTAAGTTGTTTAACTTGCTCTTTGCTTAAGAATTGGCATTCATCCACCAATACACAACTTAAGTGATTTTGTTGATGGGCAGTGGTGATCATGTCTATCAGATTGTCTTGGCTACTAAATACCTGGGCTTCAGTTTCAATCCCAATGCGTGAAGCCACTTTACCTTTACCATATCTGTCATCGATGGAGGCAGTCATCACTAAGGTGTTCATGCCGCGTTCGCGGTAGTTATAGGAAGATTGTAGGAGAGAGGTGGATTTACCCGCGTTCATTGCTGAATAGTAAAAGTACAATTGCGCCAAAACGAATCCCTTTTTTAAACTGAATTTATCGTTTCTCTGTTGCCAGAGCTTATGGCGTCTAGTTTACCATTGCGCCGCCCCCTAACACACTAGGCCTGTCTCAGCTTTTCTACTGAAATCCACACTCGATTTCACGAATGCGCATTTTTACCACTATCCCTCCCCTTCGACGCTTCGATTCATTGTTCGTATTTCCGTCCAAACGGTAAAAGACAACTGGAGACCCGTGGGCAAAATGGCAATTGTTACAATAAGCTTAATTTAACCTTAAATATTGTTTATATAAGAAAAAACACATTAACAAAAGTTTAAAAATGTGATCTACCTCCAAAGTAATATGACTAAATGCGGTTTGGCTCAAAAAACAAACATATCGATAACAGTAATATTTCGCTCGAGACAGAAATGCTCAATAAAAAAATAAAAGCTATTCGAACGCTTGCAAATTAAATCAGCGGCTCAAAGCACTAATCTCCCCTGCAAACTTTAGTGCTGCAATCCGTGCCTTTATACGCGTATTGGATTAAATGGAGATTATGATGAGAATATTCACATCAAAGAAACTGGCATACCTAGTCGCATTAGCCCTAACGGGCGCACTCGTAGGTTGTGGCAGTGACGGTAAAGACGGCGCACCAGGCCAACCAGGCGATCCTGGCCAACCCGGTAAACCAGGAGACCCATGGACTCCACCACCAGTCACCAGTTCAACAGTGACCAATGTTAAAGTTCTGGGCTACAGCTTTGCCGAAGGCAGTATCACCTATGAATTTGAAGTCACCGACGAAAATGGCAATTTAGTCAATGGACTGTTAAATGCTGAAGCCAAAGTTGCAGCATTAACGGACAAAGGCTTTATCAATAACCGCGATGAAGCCGATATCAACAATGTCGCCGACAATGTGCACATTGGTGGTGCAGCGACTCAAGCCACTGAAGGCGCAGAGATCAAGTCGTTAGGCGATGGTCACTACAGCTTTAAAGCCCCGATGAAAGGCGTCAATGCAGGCACTGAGGGCATTGTATGGCTCAGAGTCGGCGGTAACAGCGAAAGTGGTATTGCACGCTCAGCCCCTATGGTGGTGAATAAGCCCGAAGGCACGCATTCAACCACCACTGATAGCTGCTACGCCTGCCACGTGGATTACTCCACGAGCCCTCGTCGCCACGCTAGCTATGTGGCCACCGGCATGGACAGTGAAGTCACCTTCGTTGAAGGCTGTTTAGCCTGCCACGGCTCAGTGAGCCGCGGTGCGAAAAACGCCGAAGGTTTCTCAATCGGCGGTTATGCTACTAATACCCTGTCTAAGATTGGCCACATTAATCACCAGAAATTCACTAAAGATTTCAGTGTGATGAACTGTAGTTCTTGCCACGTTGAAGCACCGACCAACATCAGTGTTTCAGGCCCAGGTTGTATCGACTGTCATAACACTGGTGGCGTACCAGGCACGATAGTGCCAAGTAACGGTGCCGATGTGCGTCCAATGCATGAAGGCAAAGAAGGTATTACCGAGCGTCAAGCTATCCGTGCTAAGTACCAAGTTGCCCTATCAACGCCAGTTAAAGTGGATGATATTTCAACCTTAACGGATCACTATGCGCCCGATGGCTCAAGCGTTGCAAAAGCCGAACCCGGCTGGTGTACAACACTGACAGTGAAAGACACTGACGGTAATATCTTTAGCATTAAAGATAACTTCAACTACTCAGATCCTCTGGTATTTGATGCCAAGAAGCCGATTGTCTACGCTGGTGCTTATCTACATGCTTATGACAACAACACCTTAGTGGGTCGTCCAGGTAACCGTACTAACTATTACTATGGTTACAATGCCGATGGCACTAAGAATATCTGTCACTTGCTCACAGATATCAGCGCAGTAAACGCTAACTATGCCTACTCTGCACGGGTCACCTTCAGCACCGCTGGCTGGATGGAATACGACGGAAACCAACGCTATCAAAGCAATGGCAACCTCAGAGCCAACGGTTATGACGGTTCAATGGGTGTTTCCTTCACAGCCTACTCAGATGTGGTAAATCCAGTCACAACTGCAAAAGTCTCAGCTTTTGAGCGTCGCACTGTGATCAGCGATAACAGCTGTACGACTTGCCATAACGATGCTACCGCCTTCCATAAGAACGGTGCATTCGATCAAGGCGGTAACGGTTGTATTGCCTGTCACGATAACGGCATGGCGCGGACATCGGCCACACTGGGTGCAGGTTTTGGTCCAATGATCCACAGCTGGCACTGGGGTAATGGTGCGAATGTCGGTGAGATGAAGGCCGATGGCACTCAAGCTAAGACCGCGAACGGTGCAGGTGCCATCAACCCAGTCACCAGCTGTGTTGCCTGTCACGAAACCGCGATTGATTTAAACAAAGTGCCAAATCAATACATCCTTGAGCCTGGTAACAAGATGACCAGCCCTGTCACGGCAAACTGTTATGCCTGCCATACTGGCGATGCTGTTAAAGCCCACATGACAAGCAATGGTGGCGAGATCAGCGTCCCAGCCACTGGCGACTGGTTCAAACAACCAACGGGTGAATCTTGTGCCGTGTGCCACAACACAGGTAGCAGCTCTGGTATCGACAAGTACCATAACTTTACCCGTAAGTAGTTAGTCGTCCCGCTATTTTCCCTGCAAGGAAATAGTCCAAGCGCCCTACGATTGTAGGGCGCTTTTTTGTTTACTTTTACTTACAACTTAACCCCATAGGTTTTCAGTCCCATTTAAGTTAGTAACGTTAGAGTCACAAAAAACTACAATTCTAAGGAAATCACTCAACTATGCGTAAAAGTTTTATTGCCATCGCCATTGGCGCCACACTGATGACAGGAGCACTGGCAGGTTGTAGCTCTCAAGATACCAAAGCCGCAAATGTGACCGCAGTTCAAACCCAAAATCCTCTGTTCCAAGCCAGCACACTGCAATACCAAGCGCCTGATTTCAGCGTGATTAAAGACGAGTATTTTCAGCCCGCATTAGAGCAAGGCATTAAAGAGCATTACCAAGAGATTTTGGCCATTGCTAACAATCCTGCCGCCCCGACCTTCGACAACACGATTGTCGCCATGGAAAAAAGCGGTGCCCTGCTGACCCGTGCATCGAGCGTGTTTTACAACCTAGCTGGTTCAAACAGCAATCCTGCACTGCGTAAAATCCAAGGTGAGATGGCACCCAAAATGGCGGCTCACTCGGATAACATCAACCTCAATCCAGCACTATTCGCCCGTATTGAAGCTATTTATAACGACCGCAATAAGTTAAGCTTAACGCCTGAAGCCGTTCGTTTGGTTGAGGTGTATCACCAACGTTTTATCATGGCCGGCGCTAAACTGACCGATGAGCAGAAAGTGAAGATCCGCGCTCTGAACGAAGAGCAATCGACACTGACCAACGAGTTCTCACAACGTTTACTGCGCTTAACCAAAGAAATCGCCATCGTTGTCGATAGCAAAGAGCAACTAGCGGGTCTGACTGACAGCGAAATCACCTCGGCAGCCAACGATGCCAAGGCCGCAGGCCACGAAGGTAAGTACTTAATCAACATCACCAACACCACTCGCCAGCCAGTGCTCGCCTCTCTAGAGAACCGTGAACTGCGCCAACGCATTTGGGAAGCCTCGGCAAACCGTGGCTTAACGGGTGAAAACGAAACGGCATCTTTAGTGTCTCGCTTAGCGCAATTACGTGCCGAGCGCGCCGCGCTATTGGGTTATGAAAACTGGGCTAGCTACCGCCTCGCGCCACAAATGGCAAAAACGCCTGAAGCGGTATACAGCATGTTTGGTTCAATGGTGCCTGCCGTCGTAGCCAATACTGAGAAAGAAGCGGCCGATATCCAAGCGATGATCGACAAGACTGGCGGCAAGTTTGAACTCGCGCCATGGGACTGGGAATTCTACGCCGAGAAAGTTCGCCAAGAGAAATATGCCCTCGATGCGAGTAGCATTCGCCCTTACTTCGAGTTTAACCGCGTACTCGAAGACGGCGTGTTCTACACCCTCAAAGAACTCTATGGCGTCACCTTAAAGCCACGCCCAGATTTACCCGTGTACCACCCAGATGTGAAAGCCTACGAAATGTTTGATGCCGATGGTTCAAGCATGGCGATTTTCTATGCCGACTACTTTGCCCGTGAAGGCAAACGCGGCGGCGCATGGATGAGCTCGTTCGTGGGTCAATCCTTCCTCGAAGGCACTAAACCTGTCGTGGTTAACGTGATGAACATCAAGAAGGCACCAGAGGGACAACCGACCTTCGTCAGCTACAACGAAGTCACCACTATGTTCCACGAAATGGGCCATGGTACCCACGGTATGTTCTCTAAAGTGACTTACCCAAGCTTGGCGGGCACCTCGGTCTCCCGTGACTTTGTGGAATTCCCATCAACCTTCGAAGAAGATTGGGCAGCCCACCCTAAAGTGTTAGCCAACTACGCTAAACACTATGAAACCGGTAAGCCAATTCCCGATGATTTGCTGCAAAAACTGCTCAAATCCGGTAGCTTTAACCAAGGCTTCGATACCTTAGAGTATATGGCTGCGGCGCTCGTCGACATGGAATGGCACTCATTAAGCCCAGATGCTCCACTGCAAGATGTGGCGACATTCGAAGCCAATGCGCTGAAAAAACACGGCTTAAATATCACTGCCGTGCCACCACGTTATAAGTCAACTTACTTTGCCCACGCCTTCCCGGGTGGTTACTCAGCGAGTTACTACGCTTATATGTGGAGTGAGATTTTAGCGGCCGATGCCTACGCTTACGTGCAAACGCAAGGTGGCCTGAACCGTGAAATCGGCATGAAATACCGCAAGACGATCCGCGAAGTGGGCAACAGCATTGCGCCAATGGAAGCTTACAAGAACTTCCGTGGTCAAGAGCCTACCACCGAAGGGTTATTGAACCGCCGTGGACTCAACACCGCCCTGTAATTGGGGATGAGTGAACAATAAAAAATCAGCCAGCGTAATTGCTGGCTGATTTGTTTTTAGCGCTGGGTAAATTCACGGAGAAGACACGCGAATAAACCGCTCGCTTAAATTAGGCTTATTTCGCGTTGCTTTGTGATTTGAATCGTAACCACACAATGCTTAAGACAAACAGCACGCCACAGGTCAGCAGTCCCGCATTCACCGACTCAGTAAAGCCAAGCACTACGTAGCCCACCATGCTGATCAGTGCCACAATCACAGCGTAAGGCAGCTGAGTGACAACGTGGTCGATATGGTGACAGCTCGCGCCGGTTGACGACAGAATCGTGGTATCCGAAATCGGTGAGCAGTGGTCACCAAATACTGCGCCCGCCAAGACAGAAGCCAGCATAGGTAACATCATGGCAGTGTGGCTGCCCATCGCCATATCGGCGGCAATCGGCAGCATAATGCCGAACGTGCCCCAACTGGTGCCAGTAGAAAACGCCGTAAGACCCGCTAACACAAACATCAACGCTGGTAAGAAGGCAAAGGGAATGTTCCCAGTGGCGAGGCTTGCCATAAACTTACCGGTTTCAAGCTGGCCAATCACGCCCGCGATGGTCCAAGCAAATAACAGGATATAAATCGCAGGCAGCATAGAGCGAGCGCCCTGTACCACGCCTTTAACGACCATCAACTTTTCAACGCCTTGCAATAGGTTAAGCACCAGCGCAACAGCTAAACCAATCAGTGCACCAAAGAACAGTGATGAACTCACATCGGTTTTTTCAAAAGCAGAAATAATATTAAATTCCATGCCTTCTTTCGCTAATACCTGAGCACCGCTGTCGATCATAAAATACAGGGTCGCAAAAACCAGCACGGTAATAGGTAAGAATAAACCGAGGATTTTACCCGTTTCGGCTTCGGGTAAATCGGCATTCGCCCCAGGCGGCAATCCTTTATTCTCATCATATAAATTACCGCGCTGTGCATTTAATTCATGCTCACGCATAGGGCCAATATCCAAGCCCATAAATGCAACACAAAGTAATAATAATAAAGAGAAAATAGCGTAGAAATTCATAGGGATCATTTGAATAAACACACTCAAATGACCTGAGTCGGCAAAACCGTGGGCGGTTAATATGCCGCCGATCAGCGCGATAATATAAGCGCCCCAACTGGATACCGGCGAAATAACACAAACCGGTGCCGCCGTTGAATCTAATAAATAGGCTAACTTAGCGCGGGAAATATAATAACGATCGGTGACGGGTCTGGCGACGGAACCCACGACTAAGCTATTGAAATAATCGTCAATAAAGACAACACAGCCTAAAAACATGGTCAGTAATTTGGCATCGCGTTTATTACGAATATGCAGGCGCGCCCAATCGGCAAATGCCCTAGCACTCCCACTGACGGTAATTAAAGCCGTGATCATCCCTAATACAATTAAAAAGCCGAGAATGTATAAATTCCAAGAATTTACGCCATCTTCTGACCAAAAAAGTCCTTTTACACTGTTAAATAAAAACTCACCGCTGGCCACAGGTGAAAATTGATTGAGTAATAACACCCCAATCACAATACCTAAACCGAGGGAAAGGAGAACGCGGCGAGTGAAAATCGCCAACACAATTGCGACCACAGGCGGCAGCAGAGAAAGTGCCGAATCGGCGTAACTTACTACAGTCATTGATTATTTCTTCGTCAAAATACGAATGGAGGGCGACTGAACTGGTGGGAAAAGGCAATAGATACCCAAGATCACCTGTCCTATCAGTAGCGCTCCATAGTAACTATTCCTAATATCCGTATCAGAAAATACTATGGCAGTGTTGTACCTATTCGGCACAACCCCAGCAGTTGATCGTGATAAATCAAACCACTTCGGCACCAAATCCTTTCGTGAACGATCAACGGAATCACCCTACTGATCACTACTGATATTTGGTGCGCCTCTACTTCTAAGAACGCCCATGCACGGGCGTGAGGCACATAAAAACATAAGCGGCTAAGCAGTTGCCACCGCAAAGCCGCTTACTTTGACTTAGATCACGGATAAAATCAACCTAGAGTTGAAATCAACTCTGGAACGGCATCGAACAGGTCGGCTTCGAGACCATAATCGGCCACCTGGAAGATTGGCGCTTCAGGATCTTTGTTGATTGCCACAATCACCTTAGCGTCTTTCATCCCAGCTAAATGCTGAATCGCGCCCGAAATCCCCACTGCGATGTAGAGGTTTGGCGCCACAATCTTACCGGTTTGACCCACTTGCAGATCGTTAGGCACAAAACCTGCGTCAACCGCGGCGCGCGAAGCCCCAACAGCGGCACCGAGTTTGTCCGCCAGTTGCTCTAACATACCGAAGTTTTCACCGCTGCCCATACCACGGCCACCAGAAACGATAATGCCGGCATTACCTAACTCTGGACGCGCAGAAACGGTCAATGATTGAGACACAAACTGAGCCTTGGCTTCAAACACTTTATCTAAGGTAGTCACGGCGGCACTGTTGCCCTGCGCCGCCGCGTCGAAGGCACTGGCACGGACTGTCATCACTTTAATCGCGTCATGGCTTTGTACTGTCGCTAAAGCGTTACCTGCATAAATCGGGCGAACAAAGGTGTCGCTGCTCACTACGCCAATCACTTCAGAAATTTGCGCAACGTCTAACAAGGCAGCCACACGCGGTAGCGTATCTTTACCTGCACTCGATGCTGCAGCAAGGATATGGCTGTAGTTTGGTGCTAAGTCCACCAGCAATTTAGCTACGTTTTCGGCTAAATGCGCTTCATAGGCACTATTATCGGCGACCAATACTTGAGCGACGCCTTGTAAGGCTTGCGCAGCTTGCGCCACGGCGCCACATTGGTGACCCACCACCAATACATGTACATCATCACCAATGGCACGCGCTGCGGTGACAACCTTTGCGGTATCCAGTTTCAGTGCCGCATTATCGTGTTCTGCTAATACTAAAATGGCCATTTAGATCACCTTCGCTTCATTCTTTAACTTTTCAACCAGCTCAGCTACCGACGCAACCATGATGCCCGCCTTACGTTCGGCAGGTGGCGTCACCTTCACCACAGTTTGATGGGCTTTTAGCGTCACACCTAAATCCGCAACAGTGAGCACATCTAATGGCTTACGTTTAGCTTTCATGATGTTAGGTAATGAAGCGTAACGAGGTTCGTTCAAACGTAAATCGGCAGTCACCACAGCAGGCAGCGGCAGACTTAAGGTTTGCATCCCGCCATCTATCTCGCGAGCCACTTGCACTGAATGACCTTCGACTTTGATTTCAGAGGCAAAAGTGGCTTGTGGCATATCCGTCAATGCCGCAAACATTTGGCCAGTTTGGTTATTATCGCCATCGATAGATTGCTTACCAAACAGCACTAATTGCGCTTGTTCTTTTTCTTGTACGGCTTTGAGTAATTTGGCAATCGATACTGGGGTTAACTCTTCTTCAGTATCAATGTGAATCGCACGGTCAGCACCTAATGCTAACGCGGTACGCAATTGTTCTTGAACGGCTTTATTGCCGATACTGACTACCACTACTTCAGTAGCACTGCCCGCTTCTTTTAAACGAACCGCTTCTTCTACTGCAATTTCACAAAAAGGGTTCAACGCCATTTTGAGGTTTGCGGTATCAACGCTGGTGTTGTCAGCTTTTACCCTGACCTTCACATTGGCATCAACTACGCGCTTAACAGGCACCAATACTTTCATAGGGTTTCCTTCCTACACTTTCATGTACATGGACAAAACATTGGTCATCACCAATGCAGGATAGAGCCACTTTACGTCCTGTTAACGTTAACGTCAACCAAACTCAAACGCCTGTTTGCATTTTTTAAGACTGTGGTATTGGCCACATTTTTGAACACTTATCTGCCATATTTAAAAAGTTCAAAAATTAAATAATATTTAATTTCTGTTTATTGCATAATTTTATTTGATTCGAGCTATATTACTTTCTATCATTTAGCTGTTGTTCACCATTATCCTGTAATAAAAATAGAGTGGGACGAAAATAGATATGAGCGAATTTTTAGAGATATTAACTCACGGTCGTCGTTTTAAAGCTGCAGTAAAAGATCTCAGCGTTGAAGAACTGCGTGATTTAGCGGCTAAGCTAGATAAAATTTTAGTTGAGCGTGAGTCAATGGCAGCAGAAGAGCAGCAAGCTATTGCTGCACGTAATGCTAAAATCGAAGAAATCCGCCAACAAATGGAAGCAGTTGGTTTATCAATCGACGACTTAGGTGGCGTAGCAGTTAAAGCTGTGGGTAAAAAACGCGCTCCACGTCCAGCAAAATATCAAATTGAAGTTAACGGCGAAGTGATCCAGTGGACTGGTCAAGGTCGTATGCCAACGGTATTTAAGAACGAAGTCAATAAAGGCCGTTCTATGGATGATTTCTTAATCTAATCCCATACCGTGCTGGTAATAGCCGTTTGCTATTACCATTGAGTAACATAAAAAAGCTCGCGCCCTGCGAGCTTTTTTATGCCTGAATGCCGCTACCATTGCATTCAAGCAAATGCTTAAATTGCGTTACAATTCAGCTTTAGTATTTACATCTGCTTTAGGTTACTCTTTATTCCCCCTCCGTCTAAGTGAATAAAAAATGCAGATAAACAATAAGATAATAATAAGCTGCGGCATTATAAGTAGTTTTGTATCCCACAACATTTTTGCCGAGGCCAATCCCATCTCCCCCGTCAATAAGTTAACGGCCTTTACTAATGCTGAATTAATCATGGCGCCAGGGAAGCGACTCACAAATGCCACCTTATTAGTTGAAAACCACCGGATCAAAGCCATTATTGAAAAAGGGGATATCCCAGAAGCGGCATTAAAGGTTGATCTCAGTGGTTATACTATCTATCCCGGTTTTATCGATCCCTTTACCGATTATGGTATCGAGTTTGAATATCCCAAATTGGGGCTGACTCGTCCGGTATATGATATTAAGCGTATCGGCGGTAATGCAGAAAATGGCGCAATTCACGCTGAAAAAGAATGGTTTAATTACGTTTACCCAAATAAAGAACGCGCACGCGATTGGATCAATAACGGCTTTACCAGCGTACAAAGCAGTAAACTCGACGGTATTTTCCGCGGCACGGGTGTTAGCCTTTCATTAGCGGATAAAACCGCCAACGAGGTGATTTATCGTGCTCGCAGCCAACCTTTTATGGCCTTCGATAAAGGCACGTCTGAACAAGACTACCCCAATTCTCTGATGGGCAGTATTGCACTTATCCGACAAACCTTTGCCGATGCTAACTGGTATAACCAAAATAAGCACAAATCGGTTAATAGTTCAGCAAATGCTCAAATTGAATTTAATATCGCCTTCGAACGCTTAGATAACTTAGCCGAGAAACACATCGTCTTTGAAACAAAAAATCTCAACGATTTGCTGCGCGCCGCGAACCTGCTCAAAGAACATCAGCAGCCTGCCAACTTACTCGCAAGTGGTCAAGAATATGCGCGCATCAATGAATTAAAGGCCCTGAATTATCCCCTGATCCTGCCGCTCAACTATCCGCAGGCACCGGATGTGGGTACCGATGATGCCGACCGTGAAGTTTCCCTTGCAGAACTCCGACAATGGGAACGCGCGCCCACAAACCCAGCTGCAGTGGCTAATGCGGGCATCCCTTTTGCCTTTACCCAATTTGGCATTAAGACCGAGGCGTTTTGGCCTCGCCTGCGCCAAGCCATCGCCCAGGGGCTGAGTGAGGACAATGCCCTCGCCGCACTGACAACTCAAGCCGCCGAAATGGCGGGAACGGCCGACTTCGCCGGTAAACTTGCCCCCGGCTATATGGCCGACTTTGTGATTACTAAGGGCAATATCTTTAAGGATGGTCAGATTTACAGTGTCTGGCTGCAGGGCGAAGAGCAGTCAATTCGCTCACTCCCACAGGCCAAACTCTTAGGCGATTATCAGCTCACGCTGAATAATCTCGCCTTAGATCTAAGCCTTGAAGAAACGGGCAAAGCGGGCAAAACCGCCTTCCAAGGTCAACTGAGTAGTGGCGAGAAGAGTATTACACTCACCAATCTTCAGCTGGAAGACGACGGCCGCGTGAGCTTTAACGCCGATTTAAGCGATGCGGGCATACATGGCATCAGCCGTTTTACCCTCTGGCTCGCTAAAGATGGTATTCAAGGCCGCATGGTGGACGCCCAAAGTCGCAGTATTAATGTGGCGGGTATTGCTATCGTGTCGAGTTTAAATACAAAGCCTGCCGATACCCCAAAAACCGATGCTGCACCGACTTTAGTGAGTCAACTCACCTACCCTAACGTTGCCTATGGTTTGAGCGAGGCGCCAAAAGCCGAAAAACTCCATATTAAAAATGCCACCCTGTGGACCTCGGATAAACAGGGCATTTTGGAACATGCGGATCTGTTAATGGCCAATGGCCGAATTGAAAAAATCGGTCAGCAACTCAGCACGCCTTCGGGTTATCAAGTTCTCGATGCCACGGGTAAACATTTAACTGCGGGTATCGTTGATGAGCATTCCCATATTGCTATCAATGGTGGCACTAATGAAGGTACAGATGCAGTCACCTCTGAGGTGCGGATTGGCGATGTGATCAATCCCGAAGATATCTCCATCTACCGTGCACTCGCGGGCGGCGTCACCAGCGCACAATTACTCCATGGTAGCGCTAACCCAATTGGTGGCCAATCCCAGTTAATCAAGATGAAATGGGGTGAGAGTGCTGAGCAGCTTAAATTTGCCAATGCCCCTGCCAGTATCAAATTCGCCCTTGGCGAAAACGTAAAACAGAGTAACTGGGGCGAGAAATTTGTTCAGCGCTTCCCGCAGACTCGCATGGGCGTAAAAGCTTTATTTGAAGAAACCTTCGATGCCGCAATCGCCTATGAGAAAGCGCAGAAGGACTATGATGACTTACGCAGCAGTGAGAAGAAGAAAACCATTGCGCCGCGCCCAAGCTATCGCCTACAGGCGGTCGCCGAAGTGTTAAAGCAGCAGCGCGATGTGCATATCCACTCCTATGTGCAGTCAGAAATCTTAATGTTCCTGCGATTAGCCGAAGCCTATCACTTTAAGGTGCAAACCTTTACCCACGTGCTCGAAGGTTACAAGGTTGCCAGTGAACTAGCCGCCCATGGCGCAGGTGCCTCGACCTTTGCCGATTGGTGGGCCTATAAGTTCGAAGTCTATGATGCAATTCCACAAAACGCCTGCCTGATGCAAAAACAAGGCGTGCTTACCAGCATCAACTCTGACGACTACGAAATGCAGCGCAGACTCAACCAAGAAGCGGCTAAGTCAATGATGTATTGCGATATGTCTAAAGAAGACGCCTGGAATATGGTGACCATCAACCCGGCGAAACAGCTCAGAGTCGATGGGTATGTTGGCTCACTCACCCCAGGCAAAATGGCTGATATTGTGCTTTGGAATGCCGAACCGCTGTCGATTTACGCCAAGGTGACCCAGGCTTGGGTCGAAGGCAAACGCTACTTCGATCGCGACCAAGACCAGCTTGCCCAGCAGCAGGTCGTCGCAGAGCGCGCCGCCCTTATCCAAAAAATTCTCAGTAGTGATGATAGCGCCAAGGCGGGTGAGAAAGTCACTCCGCTTAAGGAACCTCAATGGCACTGCGATACCCATTATCAGGCTTGGGGCCAACATCACCAGGGAGCAAAATAATGAAGCACTTACCCACTAGCTTGCTGCTGTCGACATTGGCTATCACGCTGTCAGCGCAGGCACATAATCTCATCCCTGCGGGCAAACAAACCCAGAGCGTGCTGATTAAAAACGCCACAGTGCATACTGTCAGCCAAGGGACATTAACCAATACCGATGTGTTGATTGAGCAAGGTAAAATCAGCGCCATCGGGCCACAGCTAAGCATCAACGGCCCTGATGGTCAAGCGCAGATCATCGATGCCACGGGCAAACATTTATACCCCGGCCTTATCGCACTCGATACCAGTCTAGGTTTAGTCGAAATCGAGATGGTGCGCCCAACCGTCGATAATGCAGAAGTCGGTGATTTTAATCCGCAAATTAGCGCGGCAACGGCTTACAACCCGGATTCAGAGCTGCTGCCAACCATTCGATACAATGGCATCACCCACGCACAAATCGTCCCCAGTGGGGATGGATTAGCCGGCCAATCTGTGGTCGTCGACCTCGATGCTTGGACGATTGAGGACGCCCTGCAACCAAGCGAAGGCCAATTCCATGTTTACTGGCCGCAAATCAAGCGTATGCCAGAGGATGAAAAGGAAAAAGCTAAGGCCATTGAAAAAAATCAGCAGGCCATAGATACACTGACCACAGCCTTTGAGGATGGCTATCGCTACTTTTTAAGCCATAAGGCAAAGGATTCGGCCAAGACAACCAATTTACGTTGGCAGGCCATGTTGCCCCTGTACCAAGGTAAGGCCACGCTATTTGCCCATGCGGACAACGTCAGCCAAATTGAGCAAGTCATTGCCCTGACTAAAAAATATCAATTTAAATTGGTGATTGTCGGTGGCTATGATGCATGGCGATTAGCGTCAAGCTTAAGGGAAGTGAACGCCAGTGTAATTTACCCGCACACCCTGAGTCTGCCCAAACGTAAAGATGAACCCGTGGATTTACCCTTTAAAATCCCTTCGTTGCTGGCAAGTGCAGGAATTCCCTATGCCCTTGGTTTTTCATCGGATTGGAACAGTCGTAACCTTCCCTATGCCGCGGGCTATAGTGCCGCTTACGGCGTCACGCCCGAGCAAGCATTAAAATCGGTGACTTTAGATGCAGCAAAACTGCTGGGGATCGCCGATTTAGGGGCCATCGCCGTCGGTTATCAGGGCAGTGTTGTGCTGAGTGACGGGGATATCCTCGACCCCATGAGCAACAAAATTGATGCGATCTGGATTGAAGGGCGGCAAATAGATCTGAATAATCGCCACCAGCAGCTTTATCAAAAGTATCTTAAGCGCTAGAATTTGCTCAGATAAATCGCTCGATACCGCGCAGTCCGTTGGACTGCGCTTATTTACCCTTAATCTCAGGTCAAACCATGAAAATCATCCTCTCAAGTGCATTAGTGCTACTGCTTAGCGCCTGTGCCAGCGATTACAGTTTTAACAGCAATTTGGACGGCGAGGCGATTAATGACTACTTCAAAGCGGGAGATGTCACGCTGTTTGAGGGCGATAGTTTGCCTAAAGGCCATTACGAATTAAAAGGTTTGGTACAGGGTGAATCTTGCCAAGCCGATGTGAATGCGGTGCCCGCTTCCTTAAGTGAAGCCCGAACCGAAGCCCGCCGCGCGGCGGCCGATAAAGGCGCCAATGGCATCATCATCAAACAATGCGTGATGATGGAAGAAGCGGCCCAAGGCTGCGTCAGCCGCGCCCTCTGCGTTGGCCAAGCCATCAAAATGGCCTCTGCCGACTAGTTCAAAGCGTGTATACTGCACGCCAATATTGATGTACTTAACAACCTAGGCCATCTGCGTTTGGGTTGTTGCCCTTCGTTTAGGTATTTTTTGCATGACATTTACCAACCAGATTACCGCTGTCGCCACTTGCCGAACTCCCTATAAACAAAAATTTGGCATTCCGAGGCAGCCCGGCTTGGTGGAGGCGCGCGGTTATGTTGAGCTGGAGCCCCATGTCAATCATCTCGATGCCGTGCGTGGTATAGAGCAATATTCCCACCTTTGGTTGTTGTTTTGTTTCCATGAAAACCTCGCCCAAGGTTGGAAAACGACCGTTCGCCCGCCCCGTTTAGGCGGCAATGAAAAACTCGGCGTATTCGCGACTCGTTCGACCTTTCGCCCGAATGGCATAGGCCAATCCGTGGTCAAACTCCATGGGGTGGTGCAACGTAAAGGCAAAGTGTGCCTAGAGATTTCGGGCATGGATCTTGTCGATGGCACGCCAATCATCGATATTAAGCCCTATATTCCATTCTCGGATTCGATTGAAGGTGCCGTCGGCGGTATCGCGCAAGAAGCGCCAAAACTTATCCGCGTGGTGTTTTCAGAGCTCGCCGCAACCCAGATTGATGCCTACAGTAAACAGGACGCCTATACCGATTTAGCCGTACTCATCCACGGCGTGCTGGGACAAGACCCTCGCCCCGCCTATAAAAAAGCCAAAGATGACCCCAAGTTATATCAAGTGGCTTTGTATGATTTAGACATCTTTTGGCGGATGGCGGTCGATGAGGATGAACGGGAATACATTCAGGTATTAGAACTCAAACCGGGGAAATGTGGCTAAATGCAGACGCCAATCACAACGGCCTTGCCTGATTATCAAAGCCAGCATAAAAAGCGTCTGTCTTGGATGCCCTGGCTGTATTTTTCGCTCAAAGAAAAACACTTAGTCTGGGCTAAACCTTGGCAGGATGAAGTGCAAGCCAACCTTTGCGCCCTCGAAACCGTGACCATTGGCGAAAACTGTTTTATTGCGCCCGAGACACAGTTATTTGCCGAGCCCAATCGCGATATCACAATCGGTAATCGCTGCATGATTGCCGCTGAATGCTTTTTGCACGGCCCTATCACGCTCGGTGATGAAGTTGCCATCAACCACGGCTGCTCCTTCGATGGCGGCCGAGTGGGCATTCAAATTGGCTCCCAAACCCGCATTGCTAACCATGTCACTATTTATGCGTTTAATCATGGTATGGCACCCAATACGCCCATTTATCAACAAGCCTCAAACTCTAAAGGCATAGTGATAGGTAAAGATGTGTGGATTGGCGCACAGGCAGGGATAGTCGATGGTGTCACCATTGGCGACCATGCCGTAATTGGCATGGGCTGTATTGTCACTAAAGATATTCCCGCATGGGCCATCGTCGCGGGCAACCCCGCCCGGGTGATTGGCGATAGGCGGGATAAATAATCCACTTAGCTTTATCTGTATGCATCGCCCTCTGTGGCGACGCGGCACACTTTGTAAAATGAAAACGGCCATTTGTCTGCAGCTGATTGAATTTAACCTCAATCCATAGGTGACATCATCGAAGCAGGTGATAAAATGGCGCCCATTCAACTCAAATTTGGACATCGGTAATGCGCGTTAGCAAATACCTACTTTCTACTCAAAAAGAAACACCTGCGAATGCAGAAGTCATCAGCCATCAATTAATGCTACGTGCGGGTATGATCCGCCGTAACGCTTCAGGTCTATACAGCTATCTGCCCACGGGCCTGCGTGTATTGCGTAAAGTCGAAGCCATTGTTCGTGAAGAAATGAACAAAGCGGGCGCGATTGAAATCCTTATGCCAATGGTGCAACCGGCTGATTTATGGGTAGAAACGGGTCGTTGGGACAAATTTGGTCCTGAGCTGCTGCGTTTTAAAGACCGCCATAACCGTGACTTCGTTCTTGGGCCTACCCACGAAGAAGTAATCACCGACTTAATCCGTAAAGAAGTCAGCTCTTACAAGCAATTACCGCTGAATCTTTACCAAATCCAGACCAAATTCCGCGACGAAGTGCGCCCACGCTTTGGCGTAATGCGTTCGCGCGAGTTCCTGATGAAAGATGCGTATTCTTTCCATCTGGACGTGGATACCATGAATGAAACCTATGAGGCCATGTATCAAGCCTATAGCAACATTCTGTCACGCATGGGCTTGGCCTTCCGCCCAGTTTTAGCGGACACAGGTTCTATCGGTGGCAGCATGTCACACGAGTTCCACGTATTGGCGCAAAGCGGTGAAGACTTAATCGCCTACTCTACTGGCAGCGACTATGCCGCTAACATCGAGAAAGCCGAATCGCCAATGCCAACCGAAGCGCGTGGCGCGGCAACTGAAGAATTACGTTTAGTCGATACCCCAAATGCGAAAACCATTGCCGAGTTAGTTGAGCAATTCGGTTTAGATATCACTAAGACAGTGAAAACCTTGATTGTGAAAGGTGCGACGGAAGAAGCCCCACTGGTTGCGCTGATTGTACGCGGCGACCACGAGCTGAACGAAATCAAGGCAGACAAGTTAGATTTAGTGGCATCACCATTAGAATTTGCCCCAGAAGCCCTGATCCGTGATGCCATTGGCGCAGGTCCTGGCTCCTTAGGCCCTGTCGGCCTGAATATGCCTATCATCATCGACCACAGTGTTAGCGTGATGAGCGACTTCGCTGCCGGCGCTAACCAAGATGACAAACACTACTTTGGCATCAACTGGGAGCGCGATCTGCCACTGGCACAAGCAGCCGATATCCGTAACGTGGTTGAAGGCGAGCCAACACCTGATGGTTTAGGTACTTACGCTATGGCGCGTGGTATCGAAGTGGGTCATATCTTCCAACTCGGTACTAACTATTCTAAATCGATGAATGCGACTGTTCTCGATGAGAACGGTAAATCACAAGTGCTGCTGATGGGTTGTTATGGTGTTGGCGTGAGCCGTATCGTGGCGGCTGCTATTGAGCAAAACTTCGATGACCGCGGCATTGTATGGCCAGAAGCCATTGCCCCATTCAGTGTAGGCATTCTGCCAATGAATATGCACAAGTCACACCGCGTGACCGATATCGCCGAGCAGTTATACAAAGACTTAAGTGCTGCGGGTATCGATGTGCTACTGGATGACCGTAAAGAGCGCCCAGGCGTCATGTTCGCCGATATGGAACTGATTGGTATTCCACATACAGTGGTGATCGGCGATCGCAATATCGACGCTGGCGTATTTGAATACAAAAACCGCCGCACCGGTGAAAAGCAAGATGTGCCATTCGACCAAATCGTCGATTTCTTAAAGAATCTGCAAGCTTAAGCGAAGGCATACTGCGCCGGACTTATTGCGCCGACACGGTCCGTTTGAGCAGATGCTTAAATAAGATTCTCGCGATATAAATGCAAACGCACTTGAGTCTCCCTTAAGTGCGTTTTTTATTCCCGCCCCAAAAACAAATTACCTTCTACGAGCCTACTCAAGACAAACTAAAGAAATGTCATTGAGATAACTGCTCAGACTTGCTTTTTTAGATAAGGCATTGCTTTAATAAAATCATAATAACAAGTCGTTGAGTCATAAGATTGCCAACATCAACAGCATTAGTTCTCGGTGGCGGTGGCGCTCGGGCCGCCTATCAGGTGGGAGTGTTAAAAGCACTGGTCCAGCTTTATCCGCGCAACCATGGCGTGCCATTCAAAATAATTTGTGGCACCTCTGCGGGCGCGATTAATGGCACCTCCATTGCCACCCACGCCTCCTGCTTCCACTTAGGCGTCAAAAAACTCGAATGGGTTTGGCGCCATTTTGAAACCAGAAAGGTATATCGCGCCTCCATCCCCGGCGTGTTAAGTCATTTAGCCAAGATGGCACTCAAAGGCCTACAGGATGATAAGGTGAATACCGACGCTGGCAGCCTGCTCGATAACGAGCCTTTACGGCATTTACTGAATGAACTCATCGATTTTAAGAGAATCGATCGCAATATCCGCAACGGCGCTCTAACGGCGCTCAGTGTCGATACCTCTTGCTATAACAACTCGCGCTCGGTGACATTTTTTCAAGCCTCGCGGGATATTGAAAACTGGACTCGCGCCAGACGCAGCGGTGAGCGGCGGATGTTAAATACCGAACATCTTTTGGCAAGCTCGGCGATTCCCATGGTGTTTCCGTCAATTAAACTCAATCAAGCTTATTATGGTGATGGCTCAGTCCACCAGCTGGCGCCACTTTCAAGTCCAATTCATTTGGGGGCTAATAAACTATTAGTGATCAACCTAGACAGTCCCCATAAGCATTTTCCGATGGAGCTAGAATATCATCCGAAAACAGCGACCATTGCGGGTCATCTGCTGGATACTATCTTTTCCGATACCTTAAATAGCGATCTTGAGCGCCTAGAGCGGATTAACCATACACTGTCGCTTATTCCCGAAGAGAGTCGTACTCAACTGTCATTACATCCCATACAGACCCTAGTGATAAAACCCAGTGAAGACTTAAGTAAAATCGCCGCCCGTTTCTATGATGATATGCCTTGGGCAATTAAGACCTTGCTGGGGTTTATTGGTATCGACAGGCAGTCAGACTCGAGTATTGTGTCCTATCTATTGTTTGAGAAATCCTACACCAGTGCATTGATAGAATTGGGCTATATAGATGGCATGGCTCAAATGGATGAGATAAAAGCGTTTTTTAATTTGGCATGAGGTATGGCTTAGCGCTTGTTATAAATCGCCAAATAAATCGATTTGAAGCACCACCCTCGGCGTGGTATAAAATAGGAGTCGCCTAAGAGTTATCACGTGAATGTGGCAAACCCATTCTAAATTAAGGATTATTTGATGGCGAATCGGCAGCAAATCAGTCTAAAGTTTGAATAGTGAAACAGATTTAACATTGATCATTTCAGTTGAATCGCCTATCATGCTGTACTAGATTAGCTAAAAATTAGGTTAATTTTTTCTAAAAGGGAATCACGATGAAAAAAACTTCATTAGCACTTATTGCTGCTATTTCAATGTTAGGTTCAGTTGCAGCTAACGCTGCAGATCCAGTAACTCCAGCACCAGCAGCTGGTGCTGGCGCAGGTACTGGTGCTGCTGTTGGTGGTCTTACTGCAGGCGCTATCGCTGCAGGCGCAGTAGTAGCAGGTGTCGCAATTGCTGCTAACAGCTCTGATGGTAGCCCAGCTGCAACTGGTACTGGTACTGGTACTGGTACTGGTACAACTACTGGCACTAACTAATCAGTTAGTAAAGTATGCTTAAATAACCGCCTTATGGGCGGTTGTTTTTTTTGAGCTTTTAATCGTCCAAAACCAATACAATCTAGCTTGAAATAACCTCATCATATATTTACATTGGTCATCTACTATTATTGAGAATAAGCAACTCGGATGCGTATTAATAAAAATATTTTACCCCTTATTGTCGTTTCGGCAGTATGCGTAGGACTATCAGGCTGTAGTCAACGAATTAGTGCATTAAATGATACGATCAAGTTGGCCTTTTTAGGAACGGAAGACATTGTTCTTAGTCCAGAACAAGTAGCAGCGATACCCTATGCAAGTATCTATGCAAAACTGGATGATACTCCCCAGGCATTTATGGTGCTAGGTTTTGCAGAGTCCAAAATAAACCTTTCATCAAAAAAATCATCCCCTGAAGCCTTAGAGCTAAAATGGCTATCTGCTGATAAAGCTATGTTAGTTACAGTGAATGGCCGTTTAGTCAAAACCCATAATCTGCTCACGGGTAATTTAGCGGCTGTTGAAAGTGCTCAGCCAGATCCACTGTTATTAGGATTACACTTAAACTCCACCCCCAAAACTTGGACTAGAACGCTCGACTGGCAACCCGGTTATCATTATGGCTACAAAGCTAAATCAGAATTTAAATTGATCGCCGAAGAGAGTATTTTAATCAATGGTTTTCCCACTCAAGCTCTACATTTTAGTGAATATGTCTCTGTGGATACCCTCAATATACAATACCAAAATGAGTTTTGGCTAAACCCACTAGATGGCAATGTCATTAAGAGTCGTCAGAAGATCGCCCCCAACCTACCATTTATCGATATTACTTTACTTAGACCATTTGCAGCTTAGTGGAGCTATGATGAAATCCTGTATCACCGCTATCACACTACTGGCCAGTTCATTATTTTTACCTGCAGTTAATGCCAGTACCCAACTTTTTGTCAGTACCTCGTCATCAGATCTTACTCAGCTACAACTGACTTATCCTTCAGCCATCCGAGTCGAGCAAGCAGTACAAGACGGATTAACGCAACTTCCCGCCAATAACATAACGGAAGCTCATCCGACTCCAGTTTATTGGTTAGGTGCCGCGCTGTTAGATACTAAAAATACCGCAACATTAGAACTTATTCGCCAGCAAATCTTGCAACAGTTGGCTAATATGGGACAGCAAACAGACAATAGCCAGTACATTGCTAAACTTTCCAAGTTTGCACAATTTCTGCGTAACATAAAACTTGGACAAAGAGTTAATCAGCCATTAGATCTCGATTTAATTCGTATTACCGATGCCTATAACCCCATTATGGACGGTCAATTCTTATTGGTACTCCCCCCACGTCCAACAACCATTACAGTGGTTGGAGCCGTGGCACAAACAGGGGAGCAAAAATGGGTATCTCGTACAAGTAGTAAAGATTATCTGAAACAAGCAGGCTTATTGGAGAATGCTGAAAATAGCTTTGTATGGATAATTCAGCCAGACGGAAAGACCATTCGCCAACCTATTGCCTATTGGAATCATCAGTCTATGGACATCGCTCCTGGTGCCATACTCTTCGTTGAGTTTTCAGGCCTATTTGATGACTATTCCACATTAAACAACAACATCATTGAATTACTCAAAAATCGGGCTCTGTAATGAAAAACTCGACTCCCACTTTTCCCTCTTTCGGGCGTTTATCAGCGCTATCTTTAGCACTGCTACCATTATTACACGTTAGCGCCGATGAATTTTCTAACCCAACATTGTTGCCTTCACAGTCTGACTTTGGTGGTGTAGGCCTAATGCAGATGCCGACTGGTCGCATGGCACCTGAAGGTGAATTTAACTTTGCCACAAGTTATAACGACGAATACCAACACTTCACTGCATCAGTACAGTTATTTCCTTGGTTTGAAACAACAATCCGCTATACCCAAGTACAAGATTTACTCTATAGCGATGATCCCAGCTTTAGCGGAAGCACTAAATACACAGATAAAGGCATTGATTTTAAGATTCGTCTACTCGAAGAAAGTAACTGGCTGCCCGAAACCTCTATTGGAGTACGAGACTTTGGTGGCACAGGCTTATTTGACGGCGAATTTATTGCCGCGACCAAACGCGTCGGTCCACTCGATTTTACTCTAGGTATAGGCTGGGGCTATATCGGTAACAGCGGTAATCTCACTTCCGATAAAAAAGATCTAAATTACAACTGTGATAGAGATACCTCTGTTGGAGGGTCTGGAGGAACGGTTGATTATCAGCGTTGGTTTAAGGGCTGTGCAGCTCTCTTTGGTGGTGTTGAATACCAAACTCCTTGGGAGCCACTTCGCTTAAAAGCCGAATACGATGGCAACGACTATCAATCGGATTTCCCAGTGGTTCGCGGTGGCATAGCCATGCCGCAGGACAGCAAATTTAACTATGGAATGCTCTATCGTTTTGGGGACTGGGGAGACCTTCATTTAAGTTATGAGCGCGGTAATACTTGGACGCTTGGCTTTAGTCTGCAAACCAACTTTAATACCTTGTCACAGATTAAACGTGATCCGGAAGCTGAAAAATATAAGCCACTTCCTGCCGCGCCATTAACCCTTACGCAAACAGAGTCTTCAGTTCAGGTAAACACACCAAGAGCCGAACAAGCGACAGTGAGTACAGCAATTTCAACGCATCAATCAGAAGTGCAAAATGCTGAAGTTGCAAATTTAGAGCCTGTAAAAGCGTCCAGTCAGACAATTGAGAATCCTCAAGTGGACTGGAATAAAGTTGCTCGTGACTTACAAACCATCGCAGGTTACGTTAACGCCAAAATTTACCTTGATAATGAAAGTATTACCGTTGTAGGTGAACAAAACAAATTCCGTGATAGAAATGAAGCACATCTAAGAGCATCAACCATCCTTGCCAATAATACTGACACAACTTATATAAAAGAGTATCGGTTGATTGAAACGCGTTATAACCAACCAATAACGGAAACCCGTATTGATGCTATAAAATTTGCCCAAGTTGCAAACCATGGCTACATCAATGCAAAAGTGAGTGATGCCAGTGTTGTTAGTGTTCCTGGTTTACCGCAAGGGAAGCTGGTGACAAATACTGATAAAGATTGGTTAGATAACTTAAGTTACGATATTTCACCTACCATGGCTCAATCTTTCGGCGGCTCCGAAGGTTTTTATATGTTCAACATTGGGGTGACCGGCAGTGCAAATTATCGCTTTAGTGATAATTTTGAGTTTTCAAGCTCCCTTTATCTTAATCTTTACGATAACTATGATAAGTTTTTATATGATGTGCCCCCAGATGGCACTGATTTAAAACGGGTTCGTACCCTAGTTCGTCAGTATGTTCATGATAACCCGGTAAGGGTCACTAACTTACAATTAACTTGGATGGATAATCTAAGCGACAACATTTCTTATCAAGCCTATGGTGGCTATTTAGAAATGATGTATGGCGGTGTTGGCACTGAATTCCTCTATCGACCACTTAACAGCCAATGGGCTTTTGGTTTTGATGTAAACTATGTCAAACAACGTGATCCGGATAGTATGTTTGGTTTCTTTTCAGAGGAAGATCACTACGACCCACACACAAATCGTCCATATAGAGTACAAACAGGAACGCTAACAGGGCATGCTACAGCCTATTATCAACCGGATTGGTTCCCCAATACCTTATTAAGAGTCAGTGCTGGCCAGTATCTCACTGAAGATAAAGGCGTAACTGTAGATTTTTCTAAACAATTCGACAGTGGTGTTATTGTTGGTGCCTATGCGACTAAGACCAACCTTTCATCGGAAGAATATGGTGAAGGAAGCTTCACAAAAGGCTTCTACATATCAATTCCGTTTGATTTGATGACTATTAAATCAACTCATAGCAGAGCTACAATTGTCTGGTCTCCTCTCACCCGTGATGGCGGGCAAATGGTGGGTCGTAAATATTATCTGTTTGATATTACAGATGCTCGCTCACCTTGGTTCACTCGCCCCAGTGTGGAAAAACAGTCTGTAAGATAACAAAAACCGCCGTTAGCGTTTAAGCGCTAACGGTGGCGTTTGCATCCCTTGCGGATAGAATCGGCGTTTCGTTTTGCAGGGGCCAGTCAATCGCAAACTCTGCACTATTCCGGGCCAGCACATATTCATCATCTGGCGCGTAATAATCAGTGCAGCGATAAATCACATCGGCATATTCACTCAGCACATAAAAACCATGCGCAAAGCCAGGCGGGATCCATATTTTGCAAATGGTTATCAGCAGAAAGTACACGCCCCCCCCATTTACCATAGGTTCCTGATTGCGGCCTAATATCCACTGCAACATCAAAAATACTGCCTGCACACACCCAGACTAATTTCCCCTGCGGATGCTTGCATTGGTAATGCAAGCCACGTAATACGTGTTGCTGTGAGCGACTGTAATTATCTTGTACAAACTCTGGCGTTTTTACCCCTCGACTTTGAAAACATTCAGTGAAATACGACTGGCGAAATGTTTCCATAAAAAACCGCGTTCATCACCAAATACTTGCGGTTCAAATAGAAGAATCTCAGCAATCTCTGTTTCAATACATTTCATTAGAAATCTTCTTGTTTAGTAATTTAAATTTCAACCCATTAAGTTCAATACTACGAAAAGTTAAACAGCTATTAACAGGTAAGGGGTCAACTATTCTCACAAAGAAAGATTGATATATCAGCAGGTGATCCCCTCCAAGCAGAAGAACCATAATACCCGCAATAAAATGCCTTTTCTCATTGATATATCAAGGATAAGTAGGTCAAAGTGAAGGGAGGATTGTAGCATATAAATGCCGATAAAGCTGAATGGCGCGAGGTCTTCAACAAGACTGAGTTGTCACCTAAGCAATATCTAAACTTATTTCTCAGGGATCTGTATTTCAACCTTCACACCTTGGTCTGGGGATGAGGTTAGCAAAATGGTGCCATGTAGTTTTTGCGTCACCAAATTATAAATAATCGACATGCCAAGACCTGTGCCGCCGTCTTTACGTGCGGTAGTGAAAAAAGGCTCGAAGGCTTTCAGTTTAACCTCATCACTCATCCCTACCCCATTATCTTGATACTGCATACAAATATTCGAATCTTGTTTTTGTACTCGAATAGTGATGCTTTTATCCCCCGAAAAACTCTCAGGAAATCCATGGCGAAAGCTATTGGCCACTAAATTAGTGAAAATCTGTGCGATGGCACCAGGGTAAGATTCGATAAAGATGTCGTCATCAAGCTCCACATTTAAGGCAATATTCTTCTTACGCATTAACGGCCTTAATGAGCTGAAAATTTGGAAAATATAGGTCTTTAAATTAAACCGCTCACGTTCTAGTACCGATTGGTCTGCGGCGGTGCGCTTAAAGTTATGGACTAACTCCGCTGCTCGAGAAAGATTGCGCTCAATCAACCCTAAACCATCCTGCATAGTATTGATAAAGGATAAAAATTTATCCTCATCCAACTCGTTTTGCTCGAAAGCCGTTTTCAGCAATGCCACTTCATCTAAACAATGGGTTACAGATGTCACGGCAATTCCTAGAGGCGTATTGACCTCGTGCGCAACCCCTGCAACCAAACTTCCTAAAGCCGCCATTTTCTCGTTTTCAACTAAATGGTGTTGTATTGAGCGCAAATCCGATAATGCGGTTTCAAGTTCTTGCGTTCGCTGTTCAACCTGAACCTCCAAATCCGCATTGATGGCTTTTAGTTGATGCTGATAATCCAAAATTTCCTTTGCACTCATGGCTCGGCCGAATAAATCGGCCAAAGCTGAAGCAAAGGCCCTTTCATCCCGCGCCCATTCTCGAGGCACACCTTGATGCTCAGAGCAGATAATGCCGACCATTTTTCCGCGATGACGTATGGGACTATCTAACAGAGAACTAATACGATTAGGGACTAAGTAGGCACTAACAAACTCATGGGTCGCCCCATCGGTTTGCGCATGATTCGCGACAATAGCGCGCTCATTATCTAATAGACTGAAATAATGTGGATAATCCTGCCGAGTTAATATTAACGCCTCTTGCCTGTGCATATTTTCGAGCAGATAAAAGCAATGCATACTTTGGTGATCTTCACTCCATAACCAAATACCAGCACGAGTGATTTTTAACCCTTGGCACACAGATGACACGATAAGTTGTGAGGCTTCAACAAGATCGCCACCATCAATAATGGATGAACGGCTTACATCGAATAAAATCCTGTCTAACATACGTGTCATAATGCAGATTTACCCCGCGTGGTACCGCCTGACTTAAAAATGAGGCAATGAACTTGGTGACCTAGGCTTAAGTTATTCTCTTTAGTATAGATTCAATCTGCAAACACACTAGTTGAGATGCACTCGCTAGTTACAATTGGTTTTGCAGATCAATGCCTGGTATTGCTTTCCTAAACTCGCCGATAAAAAATCATCCAACACTTAGCACATTTTTTGCTGAACTCGTAATGAAGTTCAAACACATAAAGTCCGTCTTTAAAATTAAGACACTGAAAGAAACAGCAGACATAAATAAGGTTGGAACCCGTAATGATGGCGGTTATCATCACACGACTGTCAATTAATCAAACGATTAAGATGAATATGAAACTTTCACAGATATCACTCGCCCTTCTCGCTTTAATGATTACCGCATGCAGTGAACCAGCTAAGACAGTGGCTAATGAGCCTGTCGCTACGTCACATCAAGATACACAAAAAAACCTACCACTTGGCGATACCAGCCAGAATGCGCTCGATTGGCCCGGTGTATATGAAGGCGTTGTCCCCTGTGCAAGTTGCGAAGGGATCCAAACCACACTCACGCTCCAAGCGGATAATAGCTTTGAATTGAAAAGTATTTACCAGGGTAAAGATGAATCCATCTCTAAAGTGGCAGGAAAATTTGACTGGGATAGCAATGGCTCAAAAATCACCTTATCCGATGGCACTAAATACTTGGTAGGAGAAAACCAACTGTTTATGTTAGATATGGAAGGTAATCGGGTAAGTGGCGAACTAGCCGAACATTACATTTTGAAGAAGAAAGAGATTTAGCTGTGAACGCAGTATGCAGCGATACGCCACTGCATTATGCGCCGAAGTAGGTATCCTCTTTGCTGAAACTATCCATAATCAAAAGAGAAGCTTAAATTGAATCCCAATATCCGGATCATCCGTTATGAAGAATGCGAATCGAGTTTATGGAAAAACGGTGGTGGCAGCACTAAACAACTTTTGATATGGCCAAAGGGGGCAGATCTCAGCAACTTTGATTTTAGGATCAGCATCGCCACCATTTCGAGCGATGGCCCCTTCTCACTCTTCCACGGCATCGGTAGACAGCTATGTATATTGGAAGGTGAAGGGGTAAAACTACACATAAAAGGGAATGATTTAGGGCAATCGGATGAAATCGTTCTGCGCCCGAACGATCCGCCATTTTGCTTTAGCGGGGAAACTCAAATCGAAAGCAAACTATTAGATAACCAGATCCTAGACTTTAATGTGATGACGAGGCGCGGCAACTACACAGCAAGAATTGAGCGCATCGAATGCAATGGCAAAGTCCAGATTGAAGCCAAGGTGAACAGAGCTCCCCAACCCACGAATACCCAGCCTATCCAATTTTTGCTGCCGCTCGCGCCAATCAGCTGTATTTATCAAGGAGAGAAGATAACACTGCAAAGTTACGATCTGTTGCAATTAGCAGAGACGAAAAATATCACAGTGGAATGCTTAACATTGATAAGCCGCCAAGCAACACAGCTGATACACGTGTTTATTGAAGCCAATCAGCCATAGATAGCTGAAACTCCAAGCTAAAAACTAATGCCAGACTTCCTAGACATACAAATCCTTGAAAACTCAAAAGACAAAAAGCCAAATCCGTAAAGATTTGGCTTTAGAATTACATTTAATTTTCAACACAAAAAATAAAATATTTGAACTAAGAAACTAACGTCACCACTTTCGCTTTTATATCAACCGGTTTTGATATTTTCTTTTGTTGCCAAACTAAATCACAAATACCATCTGTTGGAGCAAATCCTGTAGGCGCCGAAAGTAAAATCTCACGAATCGCCTCATGATTAAACTCATGACAAGCTTTATCCAAACGATTCAGAATTAACTCTAATTCAGTCCATGGTAGGTAAATTTCATTTGCAGTCATAATGCGCTCGTGGTCAGTACCAGTTACATCGTCACCGATCAATAGTTCTTCATACAGCTTTTCTCCAGGACGCAAACCCGAGAACTCTATAGCAATATCACCGTTAGGATTAGCTTCATCCTTTACTTCAAAACCACTTAAGCGGATCATTTTTGCTGCAAGGTCAACAATTTTAACAGACTTCCCCATATCCAGTACAAAAACATCACCACCTTTCCCCATTGCTCCCGCTTGAATAACAAGCTGGGATGCCTCAGGAATGGTCATAAAGAAACGAGTAATTTCGGGGTGAGTAACGGTAACAGGACCGCCATTAGCAATCTGCTTACGGAACAATGGCACAACAGAACCAGAAGAACCCAACACATTACCAAATCGCACCATACAAAAACGAGTCTGATGGTCCTCCTTTGCTAATGCTTGTAATGCCAGTTCAGCCATACGTTTGGTAGTACCCATCACATTTGTAGGGCGTACCGCTTTATCAGTTGAAACTAAAACAAAAGTTTCTACTTTAGCCACAATCGCAGCTCTCGCAGTATATAAAGTGCCAAATACGTTATTACGCACCCCTTCAACTACATTATGTTCAACCAAAGGGACATGCTTATAGGCTGCTGCGTGATAAACCGTCTGCACTTTAAAGGCCTGCATCACCGCTTGCACACGATTTTCACGCTGCACAGACCCCATGATAGGGACGATTTCAACATCAATACAGAGCTCATTGGCAGTCGCAGATAATTCACGGTCAATCGAATAAAGTGCGAACTCCGATAACTCGAATAAAACTAACTGTTTAGGCTGCTGTTTTAAAATCTGGCGACATAACTCTGAGCCGATAGAACCACCGGCACCAGTAACCATCACTACTTTATTCTTAATATTTGCAGTTAATAAATGCTGTCTTGGCGCAACAGAATCACGTCCCAATAAATCTTCGATTTCAACTTCTTTAACATCACTAAATAACTTATCACCACTTACTAAATCCGCCATCGCAGGCAAGGTCATCACTTTGACAGTAAGCGGCTCAAGCTGATTAATAATTTCCTGACGACGTGAACGCGATGCACTCGGCATAGCAAGTAAAACACGCGTTGTAGGTCGCTGTTTTATCAGCTGACTGAGTTGATGAGACGCATAAACATGCAAGCCTTGTATCGATGTATTGTGCAGACTTTCGTCATCATCAACAAAAGCAACCGGATGGTATTCATGGCTCTGCGCAAGAGCAATAGCTGTTTGCCGACCGCTCACGCCTGCACCATAAATGATAACCGGTTCACCACGGCGGTTAATACCTGCTCCGACTAATGAACGCATAAGCGCACGCGCGCCGCCCACAAACACGAGAGCAAAAGCAGCATAGATAAATGGCACTGTGCGAGGTAAATCTACTCCGCCATAATAGGCAAGTAAAACAAGAGCTATGGTAGAAATACCGACACCGGCAACGATTGCAGTAAACGCTTGCGAGCCGATATAACGCAACACAGCGCGATAAAGCCCCAGCCTCACAAACCCCGCGATACTGATCGGGATAGTTAACGCAATCAGTCCCCAATAATGCGATTTAAACAATACATCTATCGAGTCCAAGCGCACCAGCAAAGCAAACCAAAAAGCAAACAGCAAAAACACTGAGTCAATGGCTACACTAACTAAACGCTTTTGTGACCGCTTTAATGAGAATAAAAACTGCAAAAAATCCATCTTTTGCTCCAGCTTAATTAAGTAATTCATGAAATTGAGTAACGGCTTATGCATCGATTACAGGAATCAAGTCCTTAGAGCGAATGAGTATACATGAGTTAACGAGTAACAGCTAAACCCAAATACAATAACTAACTAGGTTTAACAGCATCACCACTACCACTGCCAGTTGCCGTCATAAGAATGTATTTAAAATAGCGACCTAAGGTTAAGGTATCGATCATTTGCTTATCCGTTTGAGCAAGTAACTTTGGAGTGGACATATCAATATTTTGCACCTGCGCTAAACCAGTGACACCTGGCAACACATTATACACACCTAAAGCATCACGCTCAGCTATTAATTCTTTTTGGTTAAATAAGTTAGGCCGTGGGCCGACCAAACTCATTTCACCTTTTAGAACATTAATAAGTTGTGGTAATTCATCTATTTTCGTCTTGCGCAAAAAACCACCAAACTTTGTGATAGCTGCATTACTGGCAAGATGGCTAGCAACCGATGCGGTATCCTTAGTCATAGTACGAAATTTAACTAAGTTAAATGGCTTTTTATGTTTACCGACACGAGTTTGGATAAAAATCGGTGATCCAGTATCAAACAAACCAATAATGGTGACGATTAATAATATTGGCCATAAAAATAACAACCCAAAAAAGGCTGCAAGAAAATCAATTAAACGGATCATATTAACTCTTTACCTGAACTAGATTTACCGGAATCACGTAGTGTAGCCATAGCTTGCTTCATTGTTAATGGCGGTGTCCAACCCAATACTTCCTTAATATTGGAAGAGTCAACTTGTAAATTACCCACCAATTGCTCAACCATAGTAGATTTCCCCATCAACTTACCCGCTAATCTCATCAAGCTAACAGGAATTGGCAATTGAAATACTTTCTTACCTAGTCCATCAGCGATAGCACTTGTAAACTGTTTTATAGACACTGTTTCCATATCTGAAGCTAAAAACGTATGACCACTGGCGTTAGGATGGGTCGCACAAGTGATAAGAAGATCTGCGAGATTTTGCACTGCAATAAAATCACGCTTATTATTAGCATGACCAAAAGGTAACACGGGAAGTTTCTTAACAAACTTAGTCAATAAACCAAAATTACCAGGAGCATTAGGACCATAAACCAAAGTAGGACGGACAATAACAACTTCAAGACCCGTTTCAGAAGCTATTTTCTTAAGGCCAATTTCTGCATCATACTTTGATTGCGCATATTTACTATGCGGATTAGGAACTGAATCCACAGTAAAAGGATTAATCTCCGTAGCTGCTCCATTCACGCCAATAGAGCTAACAAAAACAAAACGTTTAACACTAGACAATGCGGCGGCTCTAGCTAAACAGATAGCGCCTTTAACGTTTACATCCTCATACTCTTCACTAGAGTACTCCATTGAATGTGCCAACCCGGCTAAATGAATCACAACTTGAATATCATCAAACGCCCTACTCCAGTTTGTAACACTATTTATACTATCTACAATGAAAAATGACTTATTTTCTATAGGATTTAGTTTACGAGCAACATGTCGGTAAATATCATAGGTAGAAGCTATCTGCTTACCAACAAAACCAGAACTCCCCGTAAGAAAGATATTCACGATTCTATGGTCTCCTGCACAACTCGAGAAATTGCTCTCAAAGCCATCAACTCTGAGAATGACTCATCCAAAACTTTTCTAGGCTTAAAATCATAACAACGAGTAGATACCAATAGTTCTACAGTAATAGAGTCAATTAATTTTGCTAGCTCACCAGGATTATCACCTATACATTTCCAACCTAGTTGATAATCTGATAATAATAAGTCCAATTCAGACCCTTTATCGCCAACATATAAAATAGGCTTGTCTGCTGCCATAGAAAAGTAGGCCTTACTCGGCACACCAAGTCCAAACATTTCTGTAGATAACGTAACCATAGCCACATCACAAGCATTTAGGCCAATATTATTTTTTTTAAGGTCCAACTTGCCGTAATAGTTAATCCGCTCATAACCAGATCTTTGATTTAAAGTTTTAGCTAACTGAGCTACATACTTGCTTTCGGAACCACAACCTATGAATAAAAATCTTGCATCTTGGTGCTCTGTAAGCTCAATTGCTTTAAGCAAATTGTCGATACCTTGGAGCCGTCCCATATTACCAAAAAACTGAAAAACAATCTTATCACTCCAATTTAGATGCGAAAGAATCTCATTTTCAGATTTTGGTTGCACAGCGATTAATTCTGTTGAAGCCCAGTTAGGGACAACTGTAGAATTACCTTGCTTTCCTGTTTTACATTCAATAAGTTGTTTCATATCTCGACCAATACAGATCATATTATCAGGCGATGAGTATACTTTTTTAGATAAATAGGTAAGTAATCTGTATAGTAAACTTGATTTTCTAAGTACCTTGGCTGGCACTAAGTTATTTGGAAAAACATCGTGAATCAAAACTAGCCACTTAAATTGCCAACGGAATCTCATAGCTGCTATGGCGAACATAGTAATAATAGGGTTAGTTCCTGAGAAAACAAGATCGACCTTATCAATATCACGACCAAGTGCGCGAAGGAAAAGCTTTGTTTGGTTTATCTGGCCGAATAGCCTCGAAAATAAACCATTTTTATTATGCTCTGCAAATTGGGTAAATCTTGTTACTACATGATATTTTTCTGAAAACTCTCTTGAATGCTCAGTATGAGGAGTTAAAAGAATAACATCATAAGATTCTTGAAGATGTTTAACAATTTGTGACCAGTAGTACGCAGTTGAATTATGGTTCTCACCGATATACTCAGCGAGAACCAGGATTGTATTTTTATTCACTCTAGTAATTTTTCCAAACAACACGTTTAACATAATCAATGTATGAATGAATAATACGTACCACTTTATCAGATACATTTGGCATGCTGTAGTCATACACTTGACGCAAAAGTCGCTCATCACCAGCAGGCTGTGATTCCAGTATCTGTAAAGTCTGCATCACACGCTCAACCGCAAGACCAACCATCATCACTGAAGCTTCTTCCATTCCCTCTGGACGCTCATGTGCCTCTCGCAGATTTAGAGCTGGGAAATTCATGATTGACGATTCTTCATTTATGGTACCACTATCAGAAAGCACGGCTTTAGCATTTTTTTGCAGATGATTGTAATCATGAAAACCGAGAGGTTTTAATAATTGAATGTTTGGGTGAAACTCTATTCCCTGTGCCTCAATCCGATTACGAGTACGTGGATGCGTTGAAACAATAACTGGCAGATTATAATACGCGGCAACGGTATTTAAAGTTTCAGCTAACTTGGCTAATTGCTTAGGCGAATCGACGTTTTCCTCACGGTGAGCACTCACCACAAAGAATTTGCCTTGCTGTAAACCCAGGCGCACCAGGACATCTGAGCCATCAATTTGAGGCATGTAGTGGTTGAGTACTTCAAACATGGGGCTACCAGTTTTAATCACGCGATCTGCAGGTATTCCTTCAGCCAATAAGTAATCACGGGCAATAGTACTGTAAGTTAAGTTAATATCGGCGGTGTGATCGACAATACGGCGATTAGTCTCTTCGGGCACGCGCTGATCAAAGCAGCGATTTCCTGCTTCCATATGGAAAATCGGCACTTTGCGGCGTTTTGCAGGTATAGCTGAAAGGCAAGAATTGGTATCACCCAGTACCAGCATAGCTTCAGGCTGAACTTCTTCTAATACTTGGTCAACTTTAATAATGACCTGACCTATGGTTTCTGCGGCATTTTTTCCTGCGGCATTCAAAAAATAATCAGGTTTACGCACACCTAAATCATTAAAAAATACTTCGTTGAGCTCAAAATCGTAGTTTTGACCTGTGTGAACCAAAATATGTTCACAGTGCTCATCTAATTTTGCGAGTACACGGGATAAACGGATAATTTCTGGACGCGTGCCCACGACTGACATGACTTTTAATTTTTTCATTCTACTTTCTGCCAATATTCATATAAAAACTGCAAGACTAAAGTGGGCGTGCAAATGTATCAGGTGCTTCACGGTCGAAAATCTCATTCGCCCAAAGCATTACAATCATCTCTTCATCACCAATATTAGTGATGTCATGTGACCATCCAGGTACAGTCTCAACTATTCGCGGTGAGTGGCTATCCGTTTTAAGCTCATAGCGTTCACCAGTAGCGATGTGTTCAAATTTGAATAAAGCTTGGCCTTTCACAACCAAGAACTTTTCATTTTTGGTATGGTGATAATGACCGCCACGAGTGATTCCAGGGTAAGCAGTAAAGAAGGAAAATTGACCAGCTTCTTTTGTCTTTAGCATTTCACTAAAAACACCGCGTTCATCACCATAACTGGGAATCGCATAACTAAATTGATCAGGTGACATGTAGCTGAGGTAAGTAGAGTAGAGTGCGCGAGTCAATCCTGTACCTACATTTTCGGTAACTAGATTGTCTCGGCTAGCTTTAAATACAGACAATAAGTCAGCAACCTCACCTACTGTGGTCGGATATTCAGGTGATACGCTCTTATAACCACTCTCAGAGCAACCTTCGAGCAATGAAATTAAATTGGTACAAACATCATCAATGTAAACTAAAGTAACGGGAGCCAATGGATCGTTAATAATGATATCTAAATCATTTAGGGTGTTATAGCAAAATGTGGCCACAAAGGAATTATAATTAGGCTTACACCATTTACCGAATACATTAGGAAAACGATAAATATAGTAAGCAGTACCAGTAGAGATACCATAGTGCTCAACAGCTTGTTCAGCTATTAGTTTACTTTGACCATAAGCATTGTCACGTTCAGCTTGGGTTGAAGAACTTAAGACTAATGGTACTTTTTTACTCGACTGTTTTAATTGCTCGGCAATAAAACATGTAAGTCCTGCATTTCCCTGTTGGAACTCTGCATCGTCTTTCGGACGATTAATACCGGCTAAATGATAAACGAAATCAGCTTCACTGAGATATTTAGCAAGTAGTTCTTGGGATGTTTCACGGTCCACTTCAACGATGTCTTGATGGCCGTGTTCACGCAGCATTACGCAGAGATTTTTACCAATAAAACCTTTAGCACCTGTGACAACAATTTTCATTTAAACACCCTCTGGCACAACTAAGCTACCAGCCTCAATATCAGCGATGAAATCAAGCTTATGCAGCAGTTTGATCATATCATCAACATCTAAGCGCTCGGTATTGTGTGAATTGTAATCTTCAATAACCGACAGATCCTTCTCGCCTTCTTCGTTATACTTAGAGTAATTCAGGTCGCGGTTGTCAGAAGGAATACGATAATAACCACCTTGATCTTCTGCGACAAACATCTCTTCACGGCTACACAAAGCTTCATAAAGCTTTTCACCATGGCGGGTACCTATAATATTCACTTGATGCTCTGGTTTGTGAGTAATTTTCAGCAGTGCTTTTACCAGCACATCTATTGTGGCAGCCGGTGCCTTTTGCACAAAAATATCACCATTCGATCCATGTTCGAAGGCATGCAAAACGAGATCAACAGCGTCATTTAATGTCATCATAAAACGTGTCATGTTTGGATCAGTAACAGTGATAGGTTGACCACTAATTATTTGACGTAAGAACAGCGGGATCACGGATCCACGGGATGCCATCACATTCCCGTAACGAGTGGCGGAAATGACGGTCTTATTAGCATCAACATTGCGTGATTTTGCGACAATCACCTTTTCCATCATGGCTTTAGAAATACCCATAGCATTGATTGGATATACGGCTTTGTCCGTACTCAAACAAACAATACGTTTAACTTCGTTTTGAATAGCAGCTTCAAGAACATTCTCAGTACCTAACACATTCGTTTTTACTGCTTCCATAGGGTGGAATTCACAGGATGGAACCTGTTTAAGAGCAGCAGCATGGTAGATATAATCAACACCACGCGTGGCATTAAGAATACTTTGATAATCTCGCACATCGCCAATATAAAATTTCAATTTAGAATTATTGTACTGCTTCCGCATGTCATCTTGCTTTTTCTCATCTCGAGAAAAAATACGAATTTCAGCGACATCTGTATCTAAAAAACGTTTAAGAACTGCATTCCCAAAAGAACCTGTACCACCAGTTATTAATAAAATCTTATGCTTGAACATAATCAACTCATTTGAAAAAATTTTTATATGTGGAATGAGATAATCTCATCAGTTTATATTTTTCTTTAGTAGGCATTTTTGCCGTCGCAACACTTTCCAAGTGAACAATTTCTAAAGATGGCTCATACCAAAGAATACCACCAGCATCCTCCAATTGCTTACTTAAAAAAGCTTCTTCACCGTAAAGAAAAAATGGATAGTCGAGACTTTTGTACCGTTTAAAAAAACTTGGAAGTAGTACATAAGCAGCACCCATGCCAATATAAATAGGTTTAGCTTCAAAATCTTTTTTTATTTTCGACTGAGCACTAAAACCTAAAATCGACCACAACTTATGAATAAAAACACCAACATAATAATTTGAAAAATAAACACTATAAAAAGTTCTTTTAAATAATGTGGGTTTGCTAATCTGAGCGGGATTTTGGTAAATGCCATCTCTAGTAAGAAGACTCGGTGCTATTGCCATCACATTATCCTTAACATGCATAAGCAATAAGTCAGAAAAAAAACAGTCATTAAATAAGAGATCGTTATTACCAATAATCACAGGAGAGTCCAAATCATTTACAAGAAGTTCCAAACCTTTATTTAGACCACCAAAATAACCGACGTTACTCGATAAATATAGAATCGTAACCTTATCGTGCTTAATTTTATTCAGCAAAAACAATTCACTATCAGAAGAATTATTATCGACAACAACAACCTTACTTATAAGATGCCAACTGTTCCCCAATGAATTAATCAAATCAATTGTACATTGTGAGTTATTATAATTTACAACAACTATGCTAACTTTAGAAAAAAGACTCATACCTAAATCCGCCCCCAACGCCCAAGCACTCCATCCATTAACCCCTTGAAATAATAAGAAATCTTGGGCAATTTATTCGTATCAAGCAGTAAAACTTTTAATGGAAGAATTAAAACATTCCTGCCAATATACATACTATACAGTGGGTAATTATAAAAATATTTTCTTAGCATATAGATCGCGTTTCTGGTTTGATAGTAAATTCTAAATGAAGAATGATTGTATGAATTAAAGTAAAAAAACTTCTTCCCGATATTGCTAGACTCTCCAATTTGATGTTCAAATAAAGCATCAGGAACTGAATATATTTCACCAATATTTTTCAATCTCAATCTAAGACAAAAATCGAAATCTACATAGTCAATAAATAGCTCCTCCTTAAAACCACCAACCGACTTAAAAGTGTTATAACTAAAAAGAGAGCCTGATGTTATGACGGCACGCTTAACAATCGGTCTAGAGTTGACAATTAAGTTATCATTAACCCCAATAGCTAATAAAGCATTTTTATTACCAGTTAAAAACTCAAATAATGTGCTTACGTAATTATCACCTAGTGTACTGTCGTCGTCCAATGTTATTATAAAATCGAAGCCAATACTTTTCGCATACTCTATCCCCTTATTAAGAGATGCAGCAATACCAACATTACGTTTATTTTTTATATAACAAATATTTTTACAACCTATAAAGCTATTTTCATCGACTTTCGAATGAGAACAACCTGAATCATCAACAACTACGATCATTCCAACTTGTGCAAGCAATATCTCAAGTGTTTTAGGGAAACTTGCTTCTGGATTAAAAGTCGTTACTACTGCGCAAACTTGATTAACCTTCATATAATGTATTACGCTCTTTAAAAATTATAAATGGCAAGACAAAATTTACAAGCAAAAAATCAAATGACGAAGATATATAAGGATTACTATAAGATATAATATACATACCAATAACTCCAGTCATCAGAGCAATACAATGAAATTTATATTTTATATTAAATTTTTTTATAAAAAAAATAATTCGAAAAAATTGTACCATCAGAAAAATTGCAAATACTGAGAAACCGAACAATCCTATGTTAAGAACAAGTGCATGATAAGACAATTCATAAAGCCAGCCTTTTTCGTTTCTAACTGAACTAGTAGTCGCGCCAAAGCCATCACCTAAAAAAGGGCTATTTGATATACTTCCAATTAATGCATCTGATTGAATCTTTCTTTCAGATAAATATATAGATTCACTCCCAAATTGATTATATGCGTCCCATAGTCTATCCATGAAAAAACCAAAAGCTGAAGGGTAAAAAGTATAAAATAAAAAAAATGCGACAATTAAAACAAAAAAATAAATAAGAAAAAAACTAAATAATCTTTTTGCTCTCTCATTTAGATTTTTAACTGAAACTATATGCAGAAAAAAAATAATTAACGGGAGCAAAGATAAAACAACATATATAGCTCTTCTTGAAGAAAGAAATATTGCAACAACACCTAAAACAGCAGACAATCTCACTAATTTAGTGTAAGAAGCATCATTATAAACAATTAAAGTGAGAAGATAGGGAACAGTAAGGGCTAACATACCTATGTGATGGGATGTATTTTGAATATATCCATCGTGAATACCTACTCTCAAATTTAACTGTTCCTGAAAAGAAAGTGGGAATAAATTAACATCAAGCACAGACATAATTGTAGTAACTGAAATTAATATAGTTGCAATAGAAAACAACAATTCAATATCTGAATAAAGTATGTATCTTGAGGCATAAATTATAATAACAAAGTAAATTAAGTAAAAAGCAACAAAAAGCCTTAATGTGTCAACTATAGCTTCGGAACTGTTACCTTTTAGTAAGCCTAATGAAGACCATAATATTGCACCTACAACAACACTAAATATCGGGATTACGCCATAAACATCAAGTTTAAACTTAGTGATAGTTAATAATTTTATAGAAACAAAAAAAAGACAGAGTACAAGTAAAGGTAATTTATAAAGACCATAAGCTCTTGTTAAATATAAAGAACTTAAAAACATAGCAAAAAGTAATAAATTAGTTAGCCTGCTTAATCGAGCATTAAAAAACATATAAAGTCACCATTACTTATAAATACTGAATTGGATAAAGATATGGAAATTGCAGTTATTTATAGATAAATTTAAAAGCCTTTTATAACAGGAAAGATAATAAACTAAAAATATTTAAACCTACTGTAATCATACAGCAAAATAAGTTTCTCTTTAAGTTTAAGGCTTGCAAACTTCATGTTCTTGTAAAAATATCTAAATGAGATATTTCCAAAATAAACTTTATATTTAAAATTTATTTTATTTCCAATATCACTCGAAACAGAACCCTTAAATAAAAATATATTATCTAGCAGTATCTTTTTCTCAAAAATGCTTTTTTTTCTATATAAAACAGATTTATAAGTTAATATCCTTAATGCCCTTAAAAAAATATTATTTTTTTTTGCTCCAATTGTATTATTCCCATGTTGCCTATAATATATTAACGCCCTATCCAAAAAAGAAAGACAACTATTAACCTCTGCATTTGCAGCAATCCAATAATCATGTGGCAAACCTCTAGGGAAAGGAGAGACTTTTAATAAAAAATCTTTTTTACAAGCCATCGTAGCTCCAGTGACATAATTTTCTAACAAAATACTATTCTTATTCCTTAATTTTTCCTTTATATTCCCAGAACAAAGTAGATGTGATGGATTTAATTTACAATCAGTTACTATTGCATTACTAAAAAAGCAGCTTGCACTTGACTCTTTCATATGTGAAATTAGTTCTTCTGCTTTTGTTTTAATCCAAAAATCATCTTGATCTGAAAAAAATATGTAATCAGAGACTGTATGTTTACATAACAACTCAAAATTGGCAGCATAACCTAAATTCCCATTATCATCTTCAATAACAGTAATTAAATCATACGAAGCAGCCATTTTTTTTACTAACATTAATGTATCATCTGTAGAGCCATCATCTCTTATAAAGATTTTATGAGGTAATATCGTTTGATTTAATATGCTCATTAATTGTTCTTCGATGTATTTACTACCATTATATGTTGCAACAATTACATCGTAATTCACAATACCCATCCTAACGACTAAATAGAAAAAAAGTTAAGGCTAAACAATTAATCAAGTAGCATAAAAAATAGATAATTGTTCAACACTTGCTAATATCAAGATTCGGAAATAGTTTTCACCCAAAAAGAGAATGTAAAAGGAGCTATATTTTACATCTTTTCAACTTTTCGATTCTAGTGAAAAATTTATGTATTGGTATACATGTGCTAAGTATTTTATGCATATCCCTTTCTATAAACATCTCTAAACTATTTTATATTCTGAAGTGCAAAAAGTAATGTTCGACTATTTACAACTCCAACCCTACTAATAATAAAGTGGCACAATATCAATATAATAAAAATTTAAATATTCTTAATCATTATTCGTAAAAAAAATTATGCTTAAGCTATCAATAAAAGAGACAGCCCCTAACCAAATATTAAAAAAAGTATTCTCATACTCATCTTATTCTGGACGAACACCTTATTTTCTAACATTTTCTTTACGATTGAAATTCAAAGATTATTTGGCAAGTAATACGATGGCTCGGAAGTGTGCTATGCTGAATGCGAGTAAAATCATACTTGAAACCTCTACACAAATTTGTTAAATATTTTGAGGTTTAACAATTGATTCAATCCATCCAAAGATCTTTTCGATATAGATATTACTAATTATTACCATTAACTTAGATGAACTTGTATAGTACCGGTTGGATAACAGATACCCAAATTATACTTTCATAAAATTCACAAAAGTTATTACTGTAATTATCTTCATCCGAAATCATGGGAAAATTATCCTTAAGTACTTAATTAGCTGATATCACATGTATGTGTTTCTAATAACTAGAGATGCATTATCAATTATTCGCAATTAACTAAACGTTAAGTGCATTTTGATTAAACTTCCGTATCTTCTTTTTCAATATAATCTAATTCTAAATGTGGATGCTTCAGAACGGTCCCAATGAGTACACACTATCGAGAAATCTATAAGAGACATAAATATAAACAAGATCAGCTAACGCTTAAATGACCAATATACTTTAATTAAGCTATAAAAAGTATCTAGCTAAAAAGGTTTTACAACACCAAAATCTTTGCTTAAATCTCTTTAAGGATACCAATTAAAAAGAAGTGTATAATGTTATGCATATCTCGGTTTATTACAAAAACGATCTCAGTATTTTATGAATAACTTTTTAAAGTTCATTGGTCAGATAAGTCTTAAGATTGTAGAAGATTATTTTAGCCAAACAAATTATAACAATTTACTACGGCATATAAATACCATGTCAAAAAAATTCTAATCCTTATTATTACAGCCAAATAAATCTAAAGCTTGTTTTTCAAAAACATTACGTTCACTTTTAATCTTCAGCCTATATTCTTCAAAATCTTCTATGGATTTATCATATTCATTAATAGCATCGTTCAAAACGATATCTATTTTACTAATAAAATCTAAAGAATTTTCAGCAATTTTGTATTTTTCTGGCACTGGAATATCAAATTGATTTTTTGCGCTCCCACGCGTACCTGTAATTATAACACAATATGCCATCGCGGCTTCTCTTGGTATTCTGTCTTTTCCAGGATGATTACCAAAATCTATATACACTTTTGCGCACGCAAGTAAATCTGCCACTTCGGCAGCTGTCATGTTCTGAATTGGAACAAATTTATAATGGGGTAAGGAACCTATTATATCCTTAGTGATCTCAGCCCCTTTCTTAGGATTGTAGCAAATTATATTTGTTTTTTTTGAAATTATCACATTCTTACGCAGATGTTCTTCACTTAAAAAATCTGATAGCATGTAAGATTCATAACCTTTTTTCGCAAGAAAATCGGCAGCATATTTACTTTGAGCAAGGTGCTTACAATCAACCAATTTACTTATTGGTATCTGTTTGGGTTCTGCATTTTTATGCTTGAAAAATCTTTTCAGGCTGTGTTTAACTTTTTCATTTATTCTTCGTGGTATTTTTTCAAAATAATTATCAACTGATAACCACCAAATAAATTTATTGACATTAGGAAATTTTTTTGCATACCCAGTAAAAACTTCTGGAATAACAACAACGCAGTCAGAGTTAAAATCAACAGACTGATAAGTCGAAACTTTAATATTATATTTCGAATACTTTTCAGGAATTGTAAATTCAAAGTTAAAAGGTGAGTATATAATACTTGCATCACAACCTGCATCATTCAATATTGAGACCAGCTGATGTAAAAGTTCAGGCCCACCTGTAACCGAATTCCCAGGGCAAACAACATATATTTTTTCCATCAAAGATCCTTTACAGTATTCAGTGCGCTTCTAATGACTTGATGCATATCGTAGTATTTATATTCAGCAAGACGACCACCGAAAATTACGCTTTCAGATTTGGTTAGTTCACGATATTGCTTGAATAACTGCATATTTTTATCATCATTAATCGGATAATAGGGCTCATCACCGGATTTCCATTCTGAAGGATATTCTTCAGTAATGACAGTATGCTTTGTGTCAACTGGATCAAAATGCTTGTGTTCTATAATCCGAGTAAATGGAATGTCTCTTTCAGTGTAATTTACAACGGCATTACCTTGAAAATCATCTTGTTGTAATACCTTCGTTTTAAACTCTAATGACCTATATTCAAGATTTCCTAATCTATTGTCGAAATACTCGTCAATAGGACCTGTATATATAACATTATCAGCTAGTCCCATTAATTCATCTTTTTGAGCTAAAAAATCGATATTTAATCTAACTTCAACACCAACTAACATTTTCTCAATTAACTTTGTATAGCCACCAATAGGTACCCCCTGATACTTATCAGAAAAGTAATTATTATCGTATGTATATCTTACAGGTAAGCGTCTTATAATGAATGAAGGCAGATCTTTACAGTCACGTCCCCATTGTTTTTCTGTATAACCCTTGATAAGTTTTTCGTATATGTCGCGGCCAACAAGAGAAATAGCCTGTTCTTCAAGATTCTCTGGTGATTTTCCATTCAGCTCTTTCGTTTGTTCTAATATCTTATCTTTAGCTTCTTGAGGTGTTTTGGTGCCCCAAAGCTGATAAAAAGTATTCATATTGAATGGCAAATTGTATAAATTACCTTCATAATTAGCCAATGGTGAATTAGTGAAACGATTAAATTCAACTAAAGAATTTACATAATCCCATATATCTTTATCATTCGTGTGGAATATGTGCGCACCATATTTATGAACTTGAATGCCATCATTATCTTCAGTATAGATATTACCACCTATATGTGTACGTTTATCTATAACTAACACTCTCTTACCTTTGGCGGTTAGCTCTTTTGCACACACAGAGCCAAACAAACCTGCTCCTACTATCAAATAATCATACTTCATTACTTATCCTAAATTTTTAAACACCGGTATCTGATATTTTTTTATTGTGAAAAACATTAATAACGTAACTATAGACTCAGTGATGACAACAGAAACTGCCGCACCTTCTGCATCATAAAAATAACTTAATGGAACCAAGCTAATTAAACTAAATAAACCAGAAAGCATAAGAATTATAGAAAACTCTTTTTTATAATTATGAGTTAATAATACTAGCATGCCAAATACATTACTAAGGCCGATGACAAAAGGTAATACAGACATTATTTTCAATATATCGGCACTTCTTTCATATCCATCACCAAAAAGAAGCTTTACGGCGAAAGGAGAAAATAAGTACATCCCCAGACCAATCAAAAGAGTGATTTTTATCTGTAGTTTTAATACATACTTAATTAACTCTACAGCTTTCACTTTGCTTTCAGTCAGCAGGCTATTTATTCGCGGATAAAAAGACGCGGTCAAAGGAGAATAAATACTGAGCCCGGCTTGCAATAACTTATTTGCAGATACATAAACTGCGACACTTACAGGCCCAGCGATGATACCTAAAATGACTGTCGTACTTGTTGTGAACAAACTAACAGCCGCACTTGAAATAAACAAATGCCAACCATCAGCTAGCAGCCCTTTCATTTCACTAAATGTTGGTTTACACCAAACAACCCAACGTCGACTTCGAATTAAGTAAGAAGAAACTAAAGCCGTAGTAAGAGGGGGCAAAGTTGTTAACAATGCGGTTATCCAAATATCTTCAGGACTTTTCACTAGAAGGAATAACAATGGTATACTTATTAATTGGGATACAACTCTTATAATTGAAATTTTTCCTAATTGTTCTTTGCCTTGGAAAAGCCATTGTGGAAAAATAGCATCACCAATTACTGCTAGATATGATATTAACAATATGAAAAATATCGCATCAATACCCTCAAAAAAGAAAGGAAGTAAACATAAAACCCCAAACCCTGTTATTGCAATTAATAGCCTAGCGACTAAAACATTCCAATATATGACACTGATTTTTATTTTATCACTTTTACTTTCAGCAATTTTTTTCGTTGCTGAAAGATCAAAACCATAATTAACTGCGATTGAAAAATATTGAATAATTGCCAAACAAAAAGCAAATGTTCCATATCCAACAGGTTCTAATACTCTAACTAAATAGGGTAATGTGATCAGCGGAATAATATAACCAGCAATTCTCAAACTAAATAAAGCAGATATATTTTTTATTATTACGCTATCAAGCATTTAACTTGCCTTTATAAGACTCGAGGCTCATAGCATTGTTATCTTTTTCTGATAGCATTGGCTTTGTAGTAAAAGGCCATTCGATACCGATATCAATATCATTCCAAGCAATAGAGACTTCAGATGCTGGATTATAATAATTTGTACACTTGTATACAAATTCAGCTTCTTCACTTGTCACGTAAAAACCGTGCGCAAATCCTTCAGGTATCCATAGTTGACGTTTATTTTCTGCGGACAGACATACGCCTACCCATTGCCCAAACGTTGCAGAACCTTTGCGTATATCTACCGCAACATCAAATACCTCACCTGACACGACACGTACTAGTTTACCTTGAGTATTGACGCTCTGATAATGCAATCCGCGTAAGATACCTTGCTTGGACTTTGAGTGATTGTCCTGCACAAAATTTGTTTCTTTACCTGTTACAAGTTCTTCGAATTTTTGTTGACTCCAGGTTTCCATAAAGAAACCACGTTCATCCCCAAAGACTGCTGGTTCGATGATTTTTACGTCTGGAATTTTTGTATCAATAATTTTCATATTATTCATTAGTTGTGATTAGTGTAATAGGCAATTACAGCATTATTCATTCATGCATGCATGCGTGCATAATTATTCAAATTATTTAAAGCTGCTTGCCAGTCGCAGGGTTTAATACCAAAGCTTTGCTCTATTTTACGACAATCCAGTTTCGAGTTTGCAGGACGTTTAGCTGGAGTAGGATATTGATCTGAAGTAATGCCATTAACCAAGACGTCTTTATTAAGCACATCTTGCTTTTTTGCTTTGGCGAAAATCTCCATGGCAAATTGATGCCAGCTAACATGTGGCAGGCCAGCAAAATGATAAATCCCATAGTGGTTATTGCCCATGTGCAACGCTTTAGCCATTAGGATAAGCGCATTGGCAATATCACCGGCATAGGTTGGACCGCCAAATTGGTCTGCGACCACACCGAGTTCATCACGGGTTTGGGCTAATCGCAGCATGGTTTTAACGAAGTTATTGCCAGTTTCACAAAACACCCAAGCGGTTCGCAATATGATATGGCGTGGGCAAGCTGCTGCAACAGCAAGTTCGCCCGCCAGTTTACTTTGGCCATATACCCCTTGAGGCGCAACAACATCGGTCTCTACATACTCACCGACTTTATCGCCTGCAAACACATAGTCGGTGGATATATGCAATATTATGGCACCAACACGGTTAGCCGCTTGGGCTAAAAACTGTGGGCCATCGCGGTTAATGGCGTAGGATAGCTCAACTTCCTGTTCCGCTTTATCTACAGCCGTATGCGCCGCCGCATTAATAATTGCATTTGGCCTAAATTCACTAACAAGTTTGTTTACTGCATCAGGATCAGTAATATCCAGCTGATCGCGATCTACCGCTAAAAACTCAATCTCGGGCATCTGGTTTAAGATTTTTACTAGGCAGCTACCCACTTGGCCATTACTTCCAGTAATAAGGATTTTCATTTCTTATCAGCCAAATGTGCCAAATACAGCCCATAGTCATTCTTCAGCATGGGTTTCGCGAGTTCTTTGAGTTCGTCAACAGTTAACCAGCCATTGCGATAGGCGATTTCTTCTAAACACGCTACCTTTAACCCTTGAACATGCTCAATAGTTTGCACAAAAGAGGATGCTTCATGCAGGCTCTCGTGTGTTCCGGTGTCTAACCATGCAAAACCACGCCCGAGTAGCTCAACATTTAACTCACCCGCATTTAAGTACATGTCATTAAGGGTGGTGATCTCAAGCTCGCCGCGATGTGACGGTTTAACCTCTTTTGCCAGTTCAACCACCTTGTTATCGTAAAAATAAAGGCCCGTGACTGCGTAATTAGACTTAGGCTTTGTTGGCTTTTCTTCAATAGAAATAGCCTTCATATCAGCATCGAATTCAACAACACCAAAACGTTCGGGATCTTTCACTTGATACCCAAAAACAGTAGCGCCTGACGGACGACCTGCAATATTTTTAAGTGTCTTGGAAAATGATTGACCATAAAAAATATTGTCACCAAGCACTAAGCAAACATTAGAATCGCCGATAAATTCTTCACCGATGATAAAAGCCTGCGCTAAACCATCGGGACTGGGTTGTACTGCATATTGCAAACGGATCCCAAAATCTGAACCATCACCCAAAAGGCGTTTAAAGCTATCGTTATCTTCTGGGGTAGTAATAATCAATATATCCCGAATCCCAGCTAACATAAGCGTGGATAAAGGATAGTAAATCATAGGTTTATCATAAATTGGTAATAGTTGTTTAGATACACCACGAGTTAATGGATATAAACGCGTACCTGAACCACCAGCTAAAATAATTCCTTTCATCAAAAAATAAGCTCCTAGATATTTAGGCCCTAGGTTTAAAGAAAAAATAAGGGCGTTAAAACAGAATAGTAAAAGGGATTAGATACCTAAACGCTCACGCTGATAAGTACCATCTTGAACATGCTGGCACCATTCTTGGTTAGCTAAATACCATTCAACTGTTTTACGTAGACCAGTCTCAAAAGTTTCTTGTGGCTGCCAATCAAGCTCAGCACTCATTTTGCTTGCATCAATGGCATAGCGGCGATCGTGGCCGGGTCTATCTGTAACATAGGTAATTTGCTCAGCATAAGGCGTGGTTTTAGGCACTAATGAATCTAAGATTCTACAGATGGTTTGTACCACTTCTAAGTTCTGCTTCTCGTTATGACCACCAATATTGTAGGTTTCACCAATTTTGCCCTCTGTAACCACTTTGTATAACGCTCGAGCATGATCTTCAACATACAGCCAATCACGGATTTGATCGCCTTTACCGTAAATGGGCAATGGCTTTCCTTCAAGTGCATTAAGGATTACCAGTGGAATTAACTTTTCTGGAAAATGATAAGGGCCATAGTTATTGGAACAATTAGTCACAATCGTCGGTAAGCCATAGGTACGTAGCCATGCACGTACTAAATGATCGCTTGATGCTTTAGAAGCAGAATATGGACTGCTTGGGGCATAGGGCGTGCTTTCAGTAAATAAAGGTAGCTCTTGTTTTACTGCTTGGCTTTCTTGCTCATCTGGGTGTGGTAAATCACCATACACTTCATCGGTTGAAATATGATGAAAACGAAAAGCTGATTTACGCTCAGCATCAAGTTGCATCCAGTAATGGCGAGCAGCTTCGAGCAGCGTGCAAGTACCCACTATATTCGTTTGAATAAAATCTGCTGGCCCGGTAATTGAGCGATCGACATGTGACTCGGCAGCCAGATGCATAACGGCATCTGGCTGATGTAATGAAAACACTCGTTCAAGCTCAGCACGATCACAAATATCAACCTTTTCGAATGTGTAGCGTGCATTATTCGCAATACTAGTGAGTGATTCTAAGTTACCCGCATAGGTCAGTTTGTCTAGATTAATCACACTGTCATTAGTGTTTTCAATGATATTCCTTACCACGGCCGAACCAATAAAACCTGCACCACCTGTTACTAAAATTTTCACAACAAAAGACCTCAATAAATTTTAAAATAATTCACTTATTAAAGAAGGAAAATAATGCGTCCACACAACGACTAGATTCAAGATTCTAAATTCTCTTCTTTTCTAACAAAATGCTTTACCAGCACTAACATCCCTCCTAGCATGCCACCAAACACGATGCCTAATACACAGATTAAGGCACGTTTTGGTTTGGCCTTTTCTTCAGGCGCCAATGCGGGGTCAATCGTTTTAAATACATATTCATCACGCACTTCGGCAAACATAATGGTTTTTGCTTGTTCTTCAATCAATTTATAAAGAACGGTTTTGATATCTGCGACATTGGTTAAAGAAATTTGCTTATTTAAAAACTCAGTACTACGGTGTGCTTCAGCGACATCACGCTCCTTCATCACCTTATTAATATCTTGAATTATCCAAGTCACCCATTGTTGCGCAACTGTTGGGGATAAATGCTCTACCGATAAAGTCACCATACCAGTATCTTTAGCTTTATTAACCACTATAATCTTTCTGAACTCTTTATATGCCTCTTGCATAGATGGCTCGGGTTTAAATGGCGCTTTCACTTCACGCACCCAAGTATTGGTTTGCTCGTTGTATAACTCAGGATCATAGATAATTTTATCTGCATCCATATCCCATTTTTCTGCCGCCATCAAATCGGCAAGGATATTATGCTTTTGAATAAACTCGCTAGCAAATTGGCGAGACTTTAATACCTCAATTGCTAATTCGGTCTTATCTGTACCGCCCTTACTTCCAAGATTCACTCCCGCAAGGCTAGCTAAACCACCAAATTGAGAGGCTAATGCACTTAAACCTCCGCCTTGTTCCTCTGATGCTGGGGCAAGTAGTGCTTCAGATTTATAGATATTAGGTTGCTTTATTGCAAAGACCGCAGCACCAACAGCGAATACTGCAGTAATAACCAAAATGATCCATTTACCACGCCAGATAACAGAGAACAGTTGTCGAAGATCAATTTCGTCCTCTTGTACTTGAGGGAAACTAGCATCGGATGGATATGTATTTGGATTTTTTGTAATTTGTGTGTTCATTGGTTCTTCAGATTCTAGGTTATATGCCCTAGGTACGGTGCCTAGTGCGAGCTATAAGCCGATTAAAGGCCGAAGGCCTTTCTAGTTCATTATTTTATAGCCCTGAGATGGCTGAAATAGCGACTGCAGTGTTATAGATAATGCCAGTAACCTGCGACCAAAGTGTAAGGTTATCTTTATATTCAGTGTCTAGTGGAACAATCACAGTATCACCAGGTTGCAATTGCTCACCACCGCTGAACCAGCTTGAACGCGAAGGCATTAGAACTGAACCATTAGCCTGAATAACATAGGTTCTTCCCTCATCAGCACGTTCTCTCGCACCACCTGACATTGCTAGATACTGGTCGATTGTTAAACCTTCTTTAAATCTATGGGTAGCAGGATGTTGGACTTCGCCCATCACAGAGATCGTTTGTTTAGTTGAAGGGACATATAAAATGTCAGCATCTTCTAACTGCAAATCAGCCTGAGTAATACCGAGTGAAATTGCTGGTAAATCCACGACTAAACGGCCAACCGCTTTAATGTTTTCAAGATCGGTTAGCATTAACTGTGCATCGGCATAATTAACCACTGTGCCATCTTTAGAAATCCCGCGAGTAGCAATATCACGACGGAGCTGATCAGCCAGCTTTTTGATTTCAATCTGTTCTTGCTGACGCACAGACTCACGCACAAATACTGCCGAGGGTAATGCAGCATATTCAGTAAAACCACCAACACGGGTGATTAAATCGCTTAAGGTTTCACCACGACGAATATTGTAACGGCCAGGAAATTTCACCTCACCTCTTACTTCAACCACTTTGGTCTCTTGCCAGTCTGGCGTGGTCATCACGGTAAGAATATCTCTGCCAGATAACAACAAATTGGCACTTGAGTTATTTTGTAGCGCTAGAGCAAGGTCGATATTTTTATGCTCGGTTTTAGAGCCAGAATTATCAACTACCGTTGATGTTAACTCGGCTCTAGCTGTATACGCGCCTTCTTTTAGCCCTCCAGCGGCAACAACCAAATCATTCACTTTTGCTCCCGCTGTTAGTGGATACAATCCAGGTAAACGTACCTGACCATCAATCCCAACAACCTGAATCCCTGCACCTGCTCTACCCTGATTATTAAGCTTGACCATAACAGGGTAGAGTAATTCTTGACGTGCCATTTGATTACTGAGTTTGAGTAACTCAGTGTCATCAAATAAGTTAGCCAACATTTTGTTGACTACGCCTTTGACCACTGCCACATCTTCTGACTCTGTTTTGTCAGTTACAACTACACCAGCCAACTGCGTGCGCTGAGTTAATCTGCTCTTATCAAGCTGAACAAAGCCTGCTTTGAATAAATCTGAACTGATCAAGGTATTAGTGTTTAAAGAAGTAACCTTCTCAACACGTTGTTTAACTAACTTGTTAAGCTCAAAACGGTTTTGCACATCGTCAGAAAAGTTAAAAACAATTACTTTATCACGAGCTTTTAACTCAATATCTTGGTCACTATTTTTATTACTAATCGCTTTTCCAGGTGAAAACTGATGGACTTCAATATCCCCATATTCGTTAACTTCACGAACGACTAAGGCATAATCTAAATCAGCAGAGATGGCTAAATCTCCCCAAATAGAAGGAAAGATATCGCTAATTTTTTGTCCTGCGAACCATTGGTATTTACCAGGACGAACAACAGCGCCCACAACGGTCACAGCACTTTCAAATTGTTCTGAGGCGTTTTTAACACGAATCACATCACCCGCTTTGGCTAGAGTCATTTTCCCCTGATCACTGGTGAGGTCGACGTTGACAACAGTTTTTAACGATTTGCTGTTGTAACGCTCAATAGAGCTGCTTTTAGGATATGCCCCAGGATTTAAACCAGCGGCCATTGTAATAACATCAGCCATGGTTTCATTGTTTTTTAACTCATAAATAGCAGGACGTCTTACTTCACCAGAAACGCTTACAAGACCACCAATAGAAGGAATAAACACTACATCACCAGAATGTAAGCGTAAGTCGCCTGATGCATCACCTTTTAGCAGCAAGTCATATAAGTCTAAGGTTCCAACGAGCTTACCATTACGTTTTAATTGAACATTACGTAACGAGCCGATTTCGTTAACACCGCCCGCAACAAACAACGCTTGTGTGATCGTCGATAGGCTAGAGACCGTATATGAACCTGGTTTGTAAGCATCACCCGCAACAAATATGCGAATAGAGCGTAATTCACCCATAGTAATATTGGATTCAATACCTATCATCTGTTGCTGAATACGTTGCGAAAGTGTATCTCTCAACTCTGAGAACGTAAGACCGTTTACGGGAATAGGTCCTAGTTCAGGGAATTGAATCACTCCTTCGCGATTAATCACTAAGTCGTATTCTTTATTCTCTTTTCCATAAAGCTGCACTTTGATGTTGTCGCCAGGGCCCACCAGATATTCGCTTGGAACAGGCACATCAGATACTGGTGCAAACGTACTAGGCTCACCCGCAAACATTTCATAACCAAAACGGCGAAGTTTGAGATTGGAAGAATCAACAGAAAAATCTAATTCTGCCTTTTCTTTCTTATCACTTGTTTCGTTAGAGCGCTCAGGTTGCACTTCACGCTCGGAAACGACCTGTGGATTGGCTATTTGGGGCTGTGCTTGACTACCGGAAATAATGCTAGGGTCAATTCCATATTGTCTTGCTAGGCGCTGCTGTTCAGCCTTTGGTAATTGTTTAAATTGCTCAATCATTTGCGGAGAAGGAGTAAGCGCTTGAGCTTGAGTGCACATTAACATCGTGGCACTGACACCTAGTATGATGAATTTTTTGACTTGTTGTAACACCAGATATCTCCGTTGGTAAAAGACAAACCATCACTACACTCAAAATACACAGAATGAGTAACAGAGCGTAAAGTTAATATTTATTATTGAAATGAATGCTATAGCATCCAACAATATTCTTTGGATAGATGACGCAAAGGTATATAGCAGTACACTTTAAGAAAAAGGTAACGTTTAGGCACGCTACCGCCCATGGATTGCGGTCTCCAAAGTCCCCATTCGCACGCAGCGCGAACACTCAAATTTTTCTAAAAAACATAAACAAGATCAAATAACAACCTTGTCTACTTCACTACTTAGCAACACAACACTGGTGTGTTTAGAACAAATTTTAAGACAAAGTTGTTTGTAACTAGGCCCTATTGTCAAAATAGAAGCAAATTAACCACAGCTTTGTAACCCATCATCAATAAGGAGAAGGCTTTAGCTACTATAGCCTAACAACTGAATCCACTGGAACAGCAACAACTTTGCTCTGCCCCATAATATTAAACAAAACATGACAGCGTTTGTTTGGACATTTCTCTTGAAAAATGCCTTCTAAATCAACAAAAGGGCCGTCTTTAAAGCGAATTTTTTCCCCAGTTTTTAGCTCTACTTCAGTGTCTAAAACTGTTTGGGAAGGCGTTAATTCTTTCATGCGAATGGCGTGGATAATACGATCATCGATAGGTGTCATTTTTTCCTGACAGTTGACGATACGGCTCACGCCACGGGTAGAGTTGACCTGCTTAACACTGGTTTGGCTTGGGTCGAAATTGATGAACAGATAATTCGGGAATAAAGGTACGCGACAGATCCGTTTCTGCCCGCGTTGAGATTTTTCTTCAGAAACCATTGGTAAGTATGTCTCTAAATTTTGAAGCGCTAAGTTCTGTTGAGCCCTCGCTTCACTACGAGGTTTACAGTACAAAAGGTACCATGCCTTCATTTACTAATCTCACTACCCTATGTTAAGTGACATCCATTCACGGCTGGCAATCATAGCAAAGTTGTGAATAGGGATGGAAGCAGTTTTTTGGCACAAAAGGATTGCCGCTCGGTATCTGAACAGCGGCTGCATATATTAGTAAAATCAGCATTAATCGGTGTTTGCGCTAAGTTGCAGATAATCTCACCAGTTAGCAAGCCAAAATTGACTTTAGTTACTTTTAAAGGGTATATAAGGTGGGATTTTAGCGAAATTATTCAATTTCGCGCGTAAAATATAACTTTTATTATAACAACGTAACAATAACTCATACGTAAGCCGCGGTAATTCAACAAGTTACTCCAGTCCTTCGGCTTGAGTCATCCAATGAATTCATAGCGGATAAATGAGAAGAGCGATAACCATTTTTCTGTGGTGACATCATCCTGTTTCAGGGGCGCCACAGGCAATCACGAGCTTAAGGTGGAAACTTCATGAGCGTAGCAAAACCACAAGGGACGATGCTTGGTCATCCCAAGGGCCTATTCCTACTATTTACAACAGAACTTTGGGAACGTTTTAGTTATTACGCAATGCGCGCCATTTTGGTGTTGTATTTAGTTGATAAAGTTCAGAGCGAAGGAGGACACGGTTTAGGTTGGACTCAAGCCGATGCCATTTCACTCTACGGAACATTTACGGGTCTTGTTTACTTAACGCCGCTACTCGGTGGTTGGTTAGCAGATACCTTCTTAGGCCAACGCCGCGCCATTATGATTGGCGGTACCTTAATGGCCGCAGGTCAATTTATTCTAGGTACGCCGCACGCTTGGGTTCCAGGTATGGAAACCGAAGTATTCTATGTTGGTTTAGGCACCCTAATTTTAGGTAACGGCTTGTTCAAGCCTAATATTTCTACCATGGTGGGCGATCTGTACGAAGAAGGCGACCATCGCCGTGACGGTGCATTCACCATTTTCTATATGGGCATCAACGTCGGTGCTTTCCTATCGGGTATTATCGTAGGTTCTGTGGTTGCCGCTTATGATGGTAACTTCCAAGCCGGCTTTATCTGTGCTGGTATTGGTATGATCCTGTCATTGATCATCCAACTTCTGTTTGCCCAAAAGTTACTCGGTGATATAGGTAGAACCCCTGCGGCTAAGCTTGAAAAGCAAAAAGCGGCAGAAAAAGGTGAAGTTCGGAAAGAGCCTCTCACCAAAGTTGAGCGTGACCGCATTAAAGTCATCATGGTGATGGGTTTATTTACCATCATCTTCTGGGCGGGTTTCGAGCAGGCTGGCGGCCTAATGAACCTGTTCACTAACGACTTTACAGACCGTATGATCGGTACTTGGGAAGTTCCAACCACATGGTTCCAATCCTTAAACGCGATGTTTATCGTGATTTTTGCCCCTGTTGTGGCCTCGATTTGGGTACGTTTAGGTAAGAATGAACCTAACTCGCCAGTTAAGTTTGCCTTAGGCTTAGTGCTGTTAGCCGTTGGCTTCTTATTCATGATCGGCGCCGTTGTCGAGATGGGTGGTGATGCCTCAGCGAAATCTAGCATGTGGTGGTTAGTGGGTGCTTATTTTTTCCATACCATGGGTGAACTCTGCTTATCACCTATTGGTTTGTCTATGGTAACTAAGTTAGCCCCATTACGCATCGCCTCGCTAATGATGGGTGCTTGGTTCCTGTTCGTTGCAGCAGCGAACAAAATTGGTGGTGTTGTGGGTTCGTTTATCGGCCACGGCGGCGAAAAAGAAGAACAGCTCGCCAATGCAATGGCGATTTTCTCGGGGATTGCGATTACCGCAGCACTTTCTGGCGTGGTCTTATACTTTATGGCTGACAAGTTAGTCGATTGGATGCACGGCGCAGAAAGCAAGCATCACAACGAAGCCGAAGCATTAGAAGATGAAATTGCCGTAACTGGTGAGCATGAAGCGATTAAACGTTAATTTGCTTTAAATTGAGTCAATAAAAAAACGCTGCCATGGCAGCGTTTTTTTATTTGTAGCTTAGATGATTAACTTAAGCCTCGAGCTAATTTCTGATTACATTTCAGATTAACAGTCGATTATAAATCATCATAAACCTTCACATTCGTTATCTAAGCACACAAAGCAACTGTAATGGCATAGTAAATTTGACCTCTTTTATAGGCTCAATTGCATAAAGCCACCCGCAGGCAGCAGCGGATCATAAACAAGGCCTTTGAACTGGTTTTCTAATAGCTGCTGCTTATGCTCAGGCTCGCTGGTCGCAATACAGAGTTGCTCCTGCGGCAGTATGGTCCGAAACTGAATGCTTGGCTTACCCCAATCTAACATGCCCAACTGTAAGCTCTCTGAAAGCGCTAATGGGCTCAAGCCTTCATCATTACGCAAATAGCACCTTAACCCCTTACCAGCTTGGGCAATCGCAGCGCGATAACGTGTTAATTCGATAGCAACATAAATAATATCGACAGTTATATCGAGACCTGATTTGACTAAGCGCTCATTCAAATAACTCAACATGTTAAATGGCTCGATAATAGTTTTACTCTGACCACTACGGTAATTCTTAAGCTTTTGATTAACGAAGCTGCGTAGCAATACACTGGCAAAGGCCGCTCGATTATCTTCCGGGTATAGGTGAGCCATATACATGATCAAATGATCGCTACCCACCATAGTAGAATCGATAAAGTAGCTGCTGATATCACTACTCTTAAACAGACTGTAATCTACTTTGGCCGTGGGATAGCTAATGTTAGATGCAGGGAATAGTTGTTGCTGAACTTGTTTTGCCGCCTCAACACTTTGTTCTAACAGAACCAAATTATCCTTGAGCTCTTGATTAGATAAAGCATCAAACTCGGCTTGAGTCACATCATCGGATTGGTGTCTTTGCAATCCCTGCTTGATCGCTTGTTCAATAATAAATAAATCGGGGACGGGTTTAACGAGATAATCGCAAGCACCAACGCGCAGGGCTTCAACCACATCCGCCATCACGTTATTGCCGGAGACCACAATCGAAGGCACCAGCGGCTCTAATTTACTCATTTCCTTGAGCATATCGAGGCCACCGAGTTTAGGCATGCTGAGATCGGCAAGTACAATATCGAAGCGCTGTTGCTTGAAAATAGACAGTCCCTGCTCACCATCACAGGCTTGCACGACTTCGGCACCGCGGCCACTTAAAAATGTGGCGACGATCTGCCTAAAGACAGGGTCATCTTCGACCCATAGAATGGATACATCACTTAACGCCATAAAGATTCCCGAATAACATTCATTGCGATAGCAATAACTCAATCATGACATCGGAAGAATCATTCAATACGGCAAGGGCTTGGCTGCAAAAACGATTTACAGCCAAGTACAGCGCATAAGCTTACTCAAGTTCCTGCATGTACTGATCGAGCAACTCATCATCTTCTTGTTTTTGAGGAACATTGCCATCATAGACTTTATAGTCCATGTGTTGTAAATACGCATCTTTCACAAAGGTATATGGATCGAGCGCATTATCAACAAGCCTTTCTTGGTCAATCGCTGACGCTCTCGCATGAAGACTCTTAAGTCCCCATTTAACAATGGATTGCCACACTGTTAGCTCAGATAGTGGAAAGTATAGACCATCAACCCAATCTGATGCGAGTTCTCGCACCACATAGGGGCCGGCAAAGGGAGCCATAAAATATGGTCCATTTGGCACGCCGTAGTAGCCTAATACTTCGTTAAATTCATCTTGCTTACGTGGCATCCCCATCATATCGGCCACATCGAATACCCCGAGCAGACCAATTGTGGTGTTAACCGTAAAACGGCCACCCGCATTCGCCGCCCAGCCCCATTTTCCCTGTAAGGCGTTGTTAACTAGGCTGCTCGGTTCTTCCAAATTCTGAACGAAGTTGTTTATCCCTGTTTTGGCAGGCAATGGTAGATAATCGTTGTATCCATGTGCGACGGGGCGATAAATATACCGGTCTAAATACAGATAGTTGAAATCCCACATTGCACGGTTAAATCCCTCGAAGGGATCACGCGGATCATCGTAAGTAATCTTAACCGCTGAAGCCGTATCCTTTGGAGTAGTCTCAGGTACAGTCGCCTCTGCCCCATACACTTTAGGCAGTAATGCAAATCCTAAAAGTACCCCTAGCCATTTCAACTTCATATTGCTCTCTTAAATAAATGTACTGCTTAGATATCGAGTTTTGCTAAAGTGACCAAGGACAAGTGACGATAAAAGATCATCCACCTGAGTGGCATACTCTAGTATGACAGAAAAACTGTCGTTGTTTTTACAAAGCGCATAAGCATACTTGGCAAAACATTTTGGTCAATTGTTAATTTTTCAAAATAGTGTGCCGTTAGATACACCAACAAGGGCCTCACATGGAGTCGATTCCACTTATTAACACCGCCAGTGCGCAATTAATCACTTCAGGGACATCAAACGATGCCACCAGCGCGACTCCGCGGCCAATTCCTGCTGAGGTACAGGTTTCTCCCGAAGGCGATAGTATTATTCTAAACGGTACAGAATATAATTTAAAGCTTGTTAATGCACAGCAAAGACAAGCCTTGATTGTGGCAAGTAGCTTTTTAGTGAATCCAATCCCCACAGAGTCTAGCCAAACTGCCACCCCATCCAATGCACAACTAGTCACATTAGGGGCGGTACTGACACTGAAATTACCCGATGCCATTGCCCAACTTGCGCAGCAAAATGGCATTTCCTTGGATAAGCTCTATACCCTAGCGGCACGGCCACAGGGATATCCGCTGCCCAATGTCACTGTTACAACAAAAGAATTTCAATTTGCGAACGGAACTGTGGTACCACAGGATCCAGGCACTCGACTCAGCACCGGAGAATATCAAGCCAAGATTAGTCTTGCTCAAGGAAGGCCTATTTTAGTCCTGACCCCCATACTGAGCAAACTCGAAATCCAAATTGGCGCGCCAATAAATGAAACTCAACTTCCCATAATTGATAAACAAGCCGCCAATGTGGTGGTTGCTAAAACTGAGCCTGCTCAGATAATTGCGACATTTTTACGCAAATTAGAGACTCTCACGCCACAAACCGACACGTTAGGCACAACTAAACCTGCGGTTTCGGGACAAGCCACTTCAGAGCCCAAATTGGCTCCTGCGGCCCCACAAGCTGTCGTCAACGATATTGCAGCCAACAAGACAACTACGTCTGTTTCGACTTCTCCCATTAGTCTACAAGCCAATACTGAACCCAAGCTGACTGTTGTAAATCAAAAGTTAAATCCCGAAACTCAATCACACGATACGGCTCAAACTCAGCAAAAATCAGCATCTTTCGAGGTAAAACTTGTTGAGGCAAAAAATACTGCCTCCAATCCTCTGCCAAATAATCCTGAGAGTATCCGTAACGCGTCACCAACACCGTCATCGATAAATCCAATGAAGTTGGAACCGGCTGCAGCCACTTTGACCACATCAGCCCTGACCGAGGATGAACAGTCCTTAAATCTCAAGCCACAGACGGTAGACGCACTGTTAGCTGAAAAAAGCAATAAAACCAGCGAGACAACACTCAGCGTCAATGAAGTGCTACAAAAGGCCTTTACTAAGGCTGGCGCGCTACCGTTAGAACAAATGCTAACGCGAGGGGGAGCCAATCTTGCGGCCGAGCTTTTAAAACACTTACCGCATTTGGGCCCACCAACATTAGGTCAGTTAAGCGATCCTGGGGAGTTAAAAGACACTATGTTTGGGCTTTCAGCCTTAAATCTTGCGACGCCACAACTTAATCAAGCCTCGGTATTTATGAACGCCAGTGCGATCACCTCATTATTTCAACTGCTACTGGGGTTTAGGGCTAATAACGCCAACACTACCGTCAGCCAGAAACTGGCGGATTATTTAGAGCAATTACAGGCGAAAACGGGGTTATCGACCAATCAGCTTGGACAATTGAGTAAAGCCGGAGGGCTGGAAAGCATGGGACAACTGGCCTCAAGCTTACACCTCTATCAGCAGGCAAGCGGCGAAAACAACGGCAATCTGGTATGGTTTTTTGCCCTGCCCTATGGGATCAATCAACGGCATGAACAGCTCGAAGGTAAATTTGAACGAGATGCCAATGACGACGAACAGCAAAAGCACAAAGGTTGGCATCTGCAATTAAAGTTTAATCTTGCACAGGGGCCGCTGCTGATTTCGGCACGCTTCCATCAGCAAGTGTTAGATATTCAATTTAAAGGCAATAGTCAGCAACTGCTCAATCGCGTCGATAATTTTTTAGCCCCATTGGGCCAAAAATTATCCCAGCTAGGCTTTACGCCTGGGGAGCTTTCCACCCAAATCGCCCAAGTACCAGCGACACTGCTCCCGGGCGATCATTTTTTAGTAAAAACACGTGCCTAAAATCGAGAAAGAACGATGAATGAAGAACCCAAAACCCAGCAAGCCGTCGCCTTAAGTTACGATGGAAAACATGCCCCTAAAGTTGTGGCGTCCGGGGAGGGATTAGTTGCAGATGAAATTATTGCGCTTGCCAAAGCGTCAGGCGTTTTCATTCATCAAGATCCTCACCTGAGCAATTTTTTAAGATTACTCGAATTAGGCGAGGAAATTCCGAAAGAACTTTATCTGCTGATCGCAGAACTGATTGCGTTTGTGTACATGTTGGATGGCAAATTTCCCGAGCAGTGGAATAACATGCACAAGAAAATTGTAGAAAAAGCCTAAGAAAAAGGATGATGCAACTTTGTCTGCCTATTTTCGATGCAGACGAATTAACAGCTCAGCCTCAGCTTTAGGCAACTCACACTCTTTAATGAGTTCGTCCACGCCAGCGCCTAACGCGACCATTTTCATCGCACGGGTATAGAGTTTGGCTTGTGGATCCTGCTGCGTCGACTCTTCGATACGCTCGGATTGTTGATGTAAGCGCTTCTCAAGCTCGATAACACGTCGTCCCATGCCGATAGTGCCACTGCGAAGCTCCTGCAACTCCCGTTTAAAGGACTCACGTTGGCGATCGCCTTCTTTGACCAGTACGGTTAATGCTTCAACTTTACTGCGCAACTTACTCAATTGTTTTTGGAGATAAAGGACTAACCCTAAACACGCAATCACATAAACTAAGGCTGCGATTAAAAATTCATCGCCCATTAATCATCCTTACGCATCACAATAAACTGAAATCAACAATACAACAGGCTCACCAAACGGCAATCAAAATGATTAAACCATGGCGAAATGAACCGTTTGTATAGTGAAAAGCAAGGACGACAGATTAACTCATCTGTCGTCTCATCATGGAAGCTTAGAGCTGATTTAACTCAGCCCATTCTTCATCGGATAATAACTTGTCTAAGTCGACGAGGATCAGTAGCTCGTTATCGCGATTACTCACGCCTTGAATAAATTTGGCGCTTTCTTCAGTGCCGACATTCGGCGCATTATCAATTTCAGAACGGCGCAGATAAACCACTTCGGCGACACTATCCACCAAAATACCGATAACTTGTTTTTCAGCTTCGATAATCACGATACGAGTCGAATCATCCACTTCCGCCGATTGCAGGCCAAAACGTGAGCGAGTATCGATAACGGTCACCACATTGCCACGGAGGTTAATGATCCCTAATACGTAATGGGGTGCGCCAGGCACAGGGGCAATCTCGGTGTAACGCAACACCTCTTGCACCTGCATCACATTGATACCATAAGTTTCGTTGTCTAACTTAAAGGTAACCCATTGCAATACTGCATCATCTTTACTTGCAGCCACGGCCGCGACATTTCTTGTATCTTTCATGTTTACCTCAACCAATGGAGTCCTGACAGCCTAAACCCGCATCAAGCATTTCAACTAAGGCTTGTACGTGCAAAATGCCACACATTTGTTCTTTCACTACACCAGCTAACCAAGGACGTTTCCCCGCTTTGCTGCGCCAGTTTACTTGCGATTTATTAATTTTTACTGCATTAACGAGGGACTCACAAGCTAATCCCCAATTACTGCCTTCTAATAGTACAAGATATTGATAATTTACCGATTGCGCCAGTTTATCCGTGTATTTTTCTGGCATCACCCATGCACAGGTATCAACCAGATTTAACTGCTCTTCCCTATGGGTTTGCACCCCTAAAAACCAAGATGGGCGACCGATTATATGATTAATCCGCTCAACCTTAACGATCCCTCCAAGACTCACTAAAGGCACAGCTAAGGTTAACCCTGCCACCTTAAAGAATAGTACTTGAAACTCATCATCGAGTACTTCTTGCAGGTCTTTTGTGATACTTGGAGGGGCAAACCCCACCTGAGTCTCGGGTGTTGTTTCAATGCTTATCTCGTCATCCACGACTGTAGATGGCTGCTCAAGTGTTACGCTAGTATCGCTTGCGAGTGCTGAAGAGATACTCTCTTCGCTCTCCTCCGCTACCTTATCAGTATCAGGCACAGCTTCGCTCATCACTTCCGCGGGCTTATCCTCAATCACCACCGTTTTTAATACCGGCGCGAGGAGTTTCTCCAATGCCTGCTTATTGACTAACGGCGTTGGCTCACCAAGAGGCATATTGCTGACAGGCTTTGCCTTCTGTGGCTGCACTTCGGCGGCAATGGTCACGCTCGCGTGCGCTTTTGTCTGGCTGTGCTCGGCTAAAATAGCGTCATCGAGTAATTGTGCTTCATTTTTTTTGCCAGCCAGCGGCGTCGCAACTTCATGTTGAGGTGCATTCGGGGAAGCCACAGCTCTGCTGTCTTCTTCATGCAGCAATAATTCAAAAAAATCAAAAACAGTTTCATCAACCGATTTTGACATGGCCAAACTCCCCAGCTAAAAGAAAATCTAATAATCGCTCGTAAGCTTTCACGCCACGACTGCCGCTTGCATAATGAGAAGCGGGTAAATGTGCCAAACTGGCGTCTCTAAACTTAGTATCTACGGGGATCACATCTCGCCAAAGGCTGTCGCCATATTGTTCACTCAGCACCTGCAAGGCAGCAGGTGATGCTTTGGTACGTTTATCGTACATAGTGGGTACGACGGTATAGCTATAACGGGTTTTCTTTGACCGCCCCATGATTTCCATGGTTTTCACCATGCGCTCGAGCCCTTTAATGGCCAAAAACTCGGTTTGCACAGGGATCACTATGTGTTGACTGGCCGCCAGCGCGTTCACCATCAACACCCCTAACACGGGTGGACAGTCCACGATCGCCACATCATATTCATCAGCAACCAGAGCCAATAAATTACGCAGCACTAACCCCATACCCTCTTGATGTCCTAGCGCTCGGTCTAACGTGGCTAACGCCATCGTAGCGGGCAGTAAATCTAAACCATCGACTAAGGTGGGCACTATGTGGGATTTCACTAAGTCAGTCGTCAGACTCTTGTGCGCCACAAACACGTCAAATAGCGAACCAGGGACTTCTTCAGAGTCAATGCCAAGATAGTAACCAAGCGATGCGTGGGGATCGGTGTCAATCATCAGTACACGCCTACCCCGTTTAGCGAGCGCGCCCGCCAAACTGGCTACTGAAGTGGTTTTTCCAACCCCACCTTTTTGATTCGCAATGGTCCAGACTTTCAAAGAACTGACCTCTTTAATGTTGATTCTCGGCTATTCATCATGCCCGTTTGAGCAACGACAAGCACTACTCGCCTTCCCTTGTGGTCACTCTTATTCCGCCGTTAGGCAAACTAATGACTTTCACCCCATCGGCGTTTTCTGAAATCACCACCGGGACATTACTCGACTGAGATTGCGCTTGCGTTGATGAAACCGATGAGGCTTCTGTACGCAATGACTCAGGTACGGAATCGACAGCAGTTAGCTTCTGCGACGGTTTATCTTCAACTGGCTTCTCAAGCGTCGGCGGAATTTTTGCATCGGATGCCGAGAACGCCTCTGGACCTAGGGTCACCGCCTTTTGCTCTCCCGGTGAAGCCAACTTTAACATCGCTTTAGTTTGATCCGGATGGGAAGCGAGCCAAGATGCAATCGCCTGCGCCTGTTCATCCGGCACCATGAGCAAAATCTGTGTCGACTCCAATCGCTTTACATCATCGCGTAATGCAATGATTTTTCGATGATAGTCCAGACTTAACGCGGCTAAGCATAATATAGCTATCGCCATTAACACTATGATAAGCAAAATATTTGTGCTTATCTGTGCTTTCGACTTAGCCACGCGCAGACTCTTTTAAAATCGACTCCGCCATGTTATCCAGAGAAATGGACTGAGTAGCAATACCCGCACTGGCCACCGCCTGCGGCATACCATAGACCACGCAGCTCGCCTCATCCTGTGCCCAAATGGTCGCGCCCGCCGATTTCAACATACGTGCGCCTTCGCGGCCATCGGCTCCCATTCCCGTTAGCACGACCGCCAGCACATCACCGCCATAGGCTTTAGATGCTGAGGCAAAGGTAATGTCGACGCAGGGTTTGTAGTTCATCTCCGCGCTGCCAGCCAAAACTTTGACACGGCCAGTAACACCAGCGCGCTCAACCATCATTTGCATTCCACCTGGTGCAAGATAGGCGCAACCTGGACGCAATACGTCACCATTAGCCGCTTCTTTCACTTCAATCTTACACAAACCGTTTAAACGGTTCGCAAAGGCGGGCGTGAAGGCCGCAGGCATATGCTGGATAAGCAAAATAGGATGCGGAAAATTTGCAGGGAACTGAGTCAGAATCTTCTGCAAGGCCACAGGACCGCCCGTCGATGTGCCAATCAGCAATAATTTATATTGCTTACCACTTGGACGAATCGAGGTCGCTGGTGAAGAACGCACAGGCGCTGGAGAAGGTTGCGCATGGGTCGATGCACCGCCTAATACTGAACTCGCACTCTGGCGAGGTGGCGGCGTAGGTGTCGTTGGACGAACCACAGGGCGGAAAATCCGGCGGCGACCTAAGGCTTTCACTCTTTGCTGCAATAATAGAATTGCGTCATCTTTATTGGTCGCAATATCTTCAAAGCGCTTAGGTAAGAAATCGAGCGCCCCCGCATCGAGAGCGTCTAGCGTGGCTTTGGCGCCATCATGGGTCAATGAAGAAAACATCAAAATCGGTGTTGGACATTTCGCCATGATCTCACGAACGGCAGTAATACCGTCCATAACAGGCATTTCAATATCCATTGTAATGACTTGAGGATTTAGCTCGGCAGCCATCTTCACCGCTTCGGCCCCGTTAGAGGCCGTCGCGATCACTTCCAGTTCAGGATCTTGATTGACTATTTCACTAACACGTCGCCTAAAAAAACTTGAGTCATCAACGACTAATACTTTAATGGCCATTCCATTCCTTATTGGAAACTAACTTTTATTCTTCGCATAATGCTTTAATAATCCAGGGACATCCAAGATTAAGGCGATGCCACCGTCGGATGTGATTGTCGCCCCCGCCATACCCGGCGTGCCATGCAACAATGCTCCCAAGGGTTTAATCACCACTTCTTCTTGTCCAATTAAAGCATCGACAACAAAACCAATTTGCATCATGCCCAGCTGTACAATGACCACATGGCCGTGTTTCTTGTCACCATGTTTAAAGCTGGTTCTATTACGATGTAACCACTGCTCCAGATAGAAAAGCGGTACGGCCTTGTTGCGGACAATCACAGTCAGTTGTCCATCGACAATATTGGTCTTGGTGAGATCGAGATGGAAAATCTCATTCACGCTGGATAAAGGCAACGCAAACACCTGCTTGGCAACATCCACCATTAAGGTTGGCATAATCGCCAAGGTCAGCGGCACTTTAATCTCGAGTATGGTGCCTTTGCCTTTCATCGAGTCAATATGCACGGTTCCGTTAAGTTGGGTAATACGGGTTTTCACCACGTCCATCCCCACACCACGGCCGGAAATATCTGAAATCTCCACTTTAGTCGAGAAGCCAGGCGCAAAAATCAGGTTATAAGCTTCACTGTCTGTCATCCGCGCCGCGGTATCCTCATCGAGTACCCCACGCTTGATAGCAATTTGCTTTAACTTTTCAGGATCCATACCTGCGCCATCGTCTTCGATTTTCAGCAGGATATGATCACCTTCTTGGCTTGCTGACAGCGTGATGGTGCCTGTTCTAGGTTTGCCACTGGCCTCACGGTCATTAGGCATTTCAATGCCATGGTCCACCGAGTTACGCACTAAGTGCACTAACGGATCGGCGAGCGCCTCAACTAAGTTTTTATCTAGATCGGTCTCTTCGCCCACGAGGACTAAATCGATTTCTTTATTCAGAGTACGGGCTAAGTCGCGTACAACCCGAGGGAAGCGACCAAAGACTTTCTTGATGGGTTGCATGCGGGTTTTCATCACCGCGCCCTGCAAATCCGCTGTCACCAAATCTAAATTCGCCAGCGCCTTAGACATTTCCTCGTCATCACGACTAATACCTAAGCTCAATAAGCGGTTACGCACTAACACTAACTCACCGACCATGTTCATGATTTGGTCGAGTCTGGCGGTATCGACACGAACGGTCGTCTCGCCCTGAGGTACGTTGGCAGACGCTGCAGCGGCCGCTTTAGCAGGGGCTTTTTCAGCCACCGCAACATCAGTTTTGGCTTTTACCGCAGGAGGTGTTGCTGGTGCAGCAACACTGGCCTTGGGAGCGGCAGGCGTTGAAGGCGCAGCGGCACTTGGAGGTGCTTTCGCTGGCTCGGCTTTCGCTGTCACTTTTGCAGGTGCACCGCCTTTACCGTGTAACTCATCGAGAAGACGCTCGAACTCATCTTCGGTGATTTCGTCCGAATCAACAGCGGGAGCGGCAGGCGTTGGTGCAGTGACAACTGTTTCTGCTTTTGGCTTGGCAGCTTCTTCCACTTTACCTTTAAACTTTCCAGAGCCGTGCAGCTCATCGAGCAGCGCTTCAAACTCATCATCGGTAATATCATCGCTAGCGCTTGCGGATGTCGCTTGAGGCTTACTGACATTTTGCACAGCAGGGGCAGCATCGGCTTGAGGCGCAGAGACTCCAGGGCCTTTTCCGGCACCGTGCAGCGCATCGAGTAAGGCTTCAAATTCCGCTTCATCGATTTCATCGATACTGGAATCTGAAAGCTCTGATTTATCAACTGGCATTTCAACGGCGGCGACTTCAACCACAGTTTCTATAACAGGTTCGGGCTCAGGTTCTGATTCGGGCAATGATTCGACTTCTACACTGCTTTGACCCGATTCGGAAGGAAGCGGCTCACCGGAGCTAAGCATTTTCAATTTAGCCAATAATGCAGGATCCGCGGGGTCTTGTTGCTCGCCTTGTTGGGTTTGAGCAAACATAGTGTTAATCGCATCGACAGCCTGAAGAATGATGTCCATTAACTCGGCAGAGACACTGCGCTTGCCAGTGCGTAATAAATCGAAGGTGTTTTCTGCTTCGTGGCAGACATCCACCATGGGAGTGAGACTAAGGAAACCCGCACCGCCCTTTACAGTATGAAACCCCCTGAAAATGGCATTTAGCAAGTTAGTATCATCAGGATTGTTTTCAAGCGCGACCAGTTGCTCTTGCAGCAACTCGAGAATTTCGCCCGCTTCAATTAAAAAGTCCTGGAGTATCTCTTCATCTACATCAAAGGCCATCAAATTGACTCCCAGTTAGAAACCCAGACTCGACAGCAGATCATCGACTTCATCTTGACCGGTAACGACGTCTTGACGAAGCTCGGCATTCATTATCGGTCCTTCAGCTTCAATATTATTTTTCTGAGTAATCTGACTCTCAATCACGGGTTGCTCACCAAATACTGTCAGCATAGACACCAGATTACTTTCAACTTCCATCACTAGATCGATTACCCGACGGATCATTTGTCCAGTCAGGTCCTGAAAATCCTGCGCCATCAAAATCTGGTTAAGCAATTCGCGTAAGCGATTGGAATCCAATTCGCTACGTGACATCAAATGCTGCACATTGTGGCAAAGCGCTTTAAAATCGCTCAAGGCGATTTCACGACGCATTAATTTGTCCCAAGATGGCATCACCTGTTGGATATTCGCAGTTAATGCATTGGCTAATGGCAAGCACTCCTCCACCGCATCCATGGTTTTATTCGCTGCCTGCTCAGTCATGTCAATGACATAACTTAACCTTTCCTTAGCGTCGGGGATTTCTGTATTAGCTAGTTCAACCAGACGATTATCGACTTGGAAATCCATCAATGCGCTGTGAAGCTGTCTGGTTAGTTTACCAACTTCATCAAAGAGCTCCCGTTGGAGTGGAGCCGCGAGTTCCCTAAATAAATCATCTGCTTGAGTTTGATCATTCGCGCTTAATAGTTCAACTAAACGCTGAGCCTTCTCGAGCGTAATGAGCCCTGATGTTTGTGACTTCATAGCTCATCCTTGCTTAAGCGAGTCGTTCGAATATTTTATCTAACTTCTCTTTAAGTGTTGCTGCGGTAAAAGGTTTAACCACATAACCATTCACGCCAGCTTGTGCGGCTGCGATGATTTGTTCACGTTTTGCTTCTGCGGTAACCATTAATACGGGTAGATGCTTTAAAGAATCATCAGCACGGATGGCCTTCAGCAAGTCAATCCCTTGCATACCAGGCATGTTCCAATCTGTAACGACAAAATCAAAGTCGCCCTTTTGCAGCATGGGCAGCGCGGTTGAGCCGTCGTCTGCTTCTTGGGTATTGTTAAAGCCCAAGTCTCGCAACAAGTTCTTGATGATACGTCTCATTGTCGAAAAGTCATCAACGATGAGAATCTTCATATTCTTGTCCAAGGTTTCCTCCGGTGAGCCGACATTCTGTGCTCAATCAATAATTATACTTATGTCCAATGCTTGAGTTTGCCTTTGAGTCGCAACATTGCCTGACTTAATATCTGGCTAACTCGCGATTCGCTTACCTCAAGAATGGCGCCAATTTCTTTTAAATTCAATGCTTCATCGTAGTATAACGATAGCACTAGCGCATCTCTTTCGGGCAATAATTTTATCGCCTCAACGAGTGCTGAATGAAACTGAGTTTCTGCTAATGCTTCAAATGTTCCATCGCTCACATTATCGCTCGGAGTGAGTATATCCTGCGATACGCCTAAGTCTTCTATCCCTATGATTTTACCAACAGAAACATCGTTAAGAATATGATGGTACTCATCGAGCGTCATATCAAGTTTTTCTGCAATTTCTGTGTCGCGTGCATCACGACCCAACACTTGCTCTAACTCATCGATGGCTTGAGCAACTCGACGATTATTACGATGAACAGAACGGGGAACCCAGTCGCCACGACGGATCTCATCCAACATGGCGCCACGGATCCGTATGCCGGCGAAGGTTTCAAACTTTGCACCTTTGCCACCATCAAACTTGGATGATGCTTCTAATAGTCCCATCATCCCCGCTTGAAGCAAGTCATCGAGCTGCACTGAGGCAGGTAATCTGGCGAGCAAGTGATGTGCAATTCTTTTAACCAACGGTGCATACTGTTCAACGATTGACGTTTTACTGTCTAAACAAGTATACGCTGCGGCTTTATTCACTCGTTTTTTCCTCTTGAAAATCTGGTCGCTGAACTAAACGCTCAACGAAAAATTCCAAATGCCCACCAGGTTGCTGTGGTACTGGCCAGCTCATGATCTTATTCGCTAGGCCATGGTACGCGATAGCCGCTGGAGACTTAGGATAAGCCTCAACCACTAACTTTTGTTTACGCACTGATTTGCGAAGGTTTTCATCAAATGGAATGGTCGCAACCAGCTCGAGTGCCACGTCCAAGAATCGGTCGGTCACTTTACTGAGTTTAGCAAACAATTCCATACCTTCGCGTAAACTGCGCACCATATTCGCAACAATTTTAAAGCGGAAAACGCCGTGTTCACGGCTGAGAATTTTGATTAACGCATAGGCGTCAGTGATTGAGGTTGGCTCGTCACAGACAACGACTAGCACATCCTGCGACGCACGGGAGAAACTGAGCACCATATCTGAAATCCCCGCGGCGGTATCCACGATGAGGATATCAAACTGGGTACGCATCTCACTGAATGCACGAATTAAACCCGCATGTTGCGCAGGACTCAACTCGACCATGCCTTGAGTACCAGAGGTCGCAGGGACAATGCCTATGCCTTTAGGACCGCGGACGATAATATCATCCAGCTCAGCATCGCCAGAGAGTACATGGGAAAGGTTACGCTCAGCACGGATCCCTAACATGACATCGACGTTTGCTAAGCCAAGGTCGGCATCAAGCACTAAGACACGCTTGCCCTTTTCGGCTAATGCTACTGCGGTATTGATGGACACGCTGGTTTTACCCACGCCACCTTTACCACCCGTAACCGCGATTACTTTCACTTTTTCGTTATAGGGTTGATTCATCATACGTAAACCACTTGCTTGATCCAGGGTCATAACTCTACTCAAATGCACAGGTCATATTATCTGACCACGCTGTGTCTGGTAACGATTGTTGTTCAGTGTTTTCTAAGGCCGCTAACGCTTGCTCTGCGAGCAATAAAGTATCGGCGACTTTCATATCTTCGGGCACTCGCTGCCCATCCGTAACATAACTTAATGGCAACCCACTTTGGATCAACACACTTAATGCACCCGCTAACGACACGGATTCATCGAGTTTGGTGAGTACAACACCAGATAAGGGAATGCGTTTAAAGTGATTTACAGCATCTTGTAGCACGCGGCGCTGTCCTGTGGCAGACAGTACCAGATAACTGCGGATAGGTATTCTGCTATTTGCAGTTAAATTATCAAGTTGCTGGTAAAGCCGCATATCTCGTTGGCCCATCCCCGCAGTATCTATCAATACTAGCTTGCGATTTCTGAACTGATACAGAATTTGCTCTAGCTCAGTAAGGTCATGGGCTTGCTTAACGGGACAGCCCATAATTTTGCCATAGGTGGCCAATTGCTCATAGGCGCCAATACGATAATGATCTGTAGTAATCAAAGCGACTTGGTCTGCACCATGATGGGCGGCGAAGCGGGCCGCTAATTTAGCTAAGGAAGTGGTTTTCCCCACACCCGTTGGGCCAACCAATGCCACAACACCACCTTGCTTAACGATATCATCGCCTTGATTATCAAGCATATTGGCTAGACTTTGTGGCAAGGCACGAACTAATTCTGCTGGGGTATAGTGTTGACTAAGCGCCGCTAGCTTGTTCGCGACCGCAGGAGAAAACTCAGCCTCCAGTAACTTTGACTCCAGCATGGCGCCCACAGGGTCGATGCGTTTTTTATGTTCAGTCATCAGCGCAGACACTTGATGAGTGAGTAAATTGCGTAAAGATGCTAACTCATCACGCATCGCTTCGAGATCCGCATTTTGCTTCTGTGATACCTGCAGCTTCTTATCGAAGGCATTTCCCATATCACGGCGATCAGCTTTTGGCGCCGCGGGTGCCTGTAGTGCTTGTGCCCACGCAGGCAGCTCCGCGTCTTGCTGTTGATGGGTGAGTTGTTGGTTTAAACGGCTTTGTTGCTTCTCGAGCAAGGCTTGGAGAGAGTCCGCTGGCGCCGAGGGTTTAAGCTTAGTTTCAGCGCGAATCGGCGTTTTAGCACCAAGTGACACTAAATCATCACTCACATCCATAAAAGTCGGTGCAGCTGCAGGCGCCTTCGCTTTGGGCTCGTCGTAGTCAACGGCGGCCACAATCTCAATGCCGCCATTCACTTTTTTATTCGACATAATCACGGCATCGGAGCCGAGCGTGTCCTTCACTTGGGCCAGTGCAGCACGCATGTCTTTGGCAAAAAAACGTTTAATCTTCACTTATGCGTCCTCTACTGGCCGACGGCAGACACTATGCGTATTTGCTTTTCATCGGGGATTTCTTGGTAAGAAATCACTCTGAGATTAGGAATAGTATATTTAACAAAGCGAGACAGTGTCGCACGTAACATACCTGACGTTAGCAAAATAGCGGGCTGACCAACCATCTCTTGCTTTTGAGCGGCATCCGCTAAGGATTGCTGCATACGCTCTGCAAGACCGGGTTCGATATTTGGGCCATCGCCACCGGTTGCTTGCATTGACTGATGCAACATCTGTTCCAACTCTGGCGCCAAAGTTATGACAGGTATTTCAAGTTCAGGACCCGAGATCTCTTGAACTATCATGCGCTTCAATGCGATACGCACGGCCGCCGTTAACACTTCAGTATCGTTACTCTTAGTGCCGTATTCTAACAAAGTTTGCACTATGGTACGCAAGTCTCTGACAGAAACTCCTTCATTTAATAGGTTTTGCATCACTTTTACGACATTTCCGAGCGGCATCACATCCGGAATAAAGCCATCCACCAGCTTAGGCGAATGTTTGGCAAGCATATCCATCAGTTGTTGCACTTCTTCGTAGCCTAAGAGTTTCGCCGCATTATTCGTCAATATTTGGCTAATATGGGTTGCCACCACTGTCGCAGCATCCACCACGGTATAACCTAAGGTTTGTGCATGTTCGCGCAGCTCAGGGGCAATCCACACGGCTTCGAGACCAAAGGCTGGGTCGCGGGTTTCGATACCATCGAGCTTACCGTAAACTTGGCCTGGGTTGATGGCAAGTTCGCAGTCATGGCGAATATCCGCCTCACCAACTACCACGCCCATTAACGAGATGCGGTAGGCATTAGGTGATAAATCGAGGTTGTCGCGAATATGCACCGCAGGCACCAAGAAGCCCAGTTCTTGCGAAAGTTTTTTACGTACCCCTTTGATCCGGCTCAGTAACTCTCCACCTTGGCCCTTATCGACCAACGGGATCAAACGGTATCCCACTTCTAGACCGATAGTGTCAACATGGTGCACATCGTCCCAGCTAAGTTCTTTAGGTTCTCTTTCGGCTCTTTCCGTTGGGCCCGTTTTGACTTGCTCAAGGGCTTTGGCACGTTTGGCTTCATTACGTTTGAAGATAAAGTAAGCGGCACCGGCGGTGATCACGGCAAAGCTTAAAAACGCCATATGTGGCATGCCAGGCACAATACCCATCACAAAGAGTACGCCGGCCGCAATACTGAGCGACTTGTGACTGTCAAACATCTGACTGATCAGCATCTGGCCCATATCGCCAGATTCATTTTGACGGGTCACCATCAACGCCGCGGCGATTGACAGTAATAAACCTGGGATTTGCGCGACGAGACCGTCACCGATGGTTAACAGGGTATAAATTTCAACGGCTTGGGAGAATGTCAAACCGTGCTGCACAATCCCGATAATAAACCCACCGAGAATGTTGATCACCAAGATCATAATACCGGCAATCGCATCGCCCTTCACAAACTTAGACGCACCGTCCATTGCGCCATAGAAGTCGGCTTCGCGGGTCACCTCGGCGCGTCTGGTTCTGGCTTGATCCTGATTAATAATACCTGCGTTTAAGTCGGCATCGATGGCCATTTGCTTACCGGGCATCGCATCTAAGGTAAAGCGAGCACTCACCTCGGCAATACGGCCAGCACCTTTAGTCACAACGGCAAAGTTGATAATAATCAAAATGATAAATACGACTAGACCGACAGCATAGTTACCGCCAATCACCACGGAACCGAAAGCCTCGATCACCTTACCTGCGGCATCACCACCATTGTGACCTTCGAGTAACACCACTCGGGTCGATGCCACGTTAAGTGCGAGTCGCAGCAATGTTGCAACTAGTAAAACAGTTGGAAACGCAGCAAAGTCTAAGGGTCTGTCGGTATAAATCGCGACAAGAAGAACAATCAAAGCCAAGGCAATGTTAAAGGAGAATAAAACGTCGAGTAGAAACGGCGGGATAGGTAATACAATCATGGCCAATGCTGCGAGCACTAGCATTGGTGTACCTATGCCCTTGAAAGAGCTCAGTTTCAACTGCTTTACTTGGCCTAGGGAGGCTTTAACATCCATTCACAGATACCTAAACTTTGACGTATAACAGCCTGAAAGCAAAAAGCGCGCCAACCGCTAGCGCTTCTTGTTGTGGGTTTATCTCTGTGAACTATTTCTTCGGTAACCTAACACTTAACTAGTGCTTTAGATCGTCAGGAATGGGTTGATTAACAGGGATTGGGATAGGTTTACGGCCACGACCTTTTTGGTACTGGCGTAACTGGAACACATAAGCCAGTACCTGCGCCACCGCAGTAAATAGGCCCTCAGGGATCTGCTGCTCAAGCTTAGTGGTGTGATAAATTGCCCGCGCCAGCGGTGGCGCCGAGACAATCGCAATATTATGTGCCCTTGCCACTTCGCGGATTTTAAACGCGACTTCGTCCACCCCTTTAGCGATAACAAAGGGCGCTGCAGAGCGCTTTACATCGTATTTAATGGCCACCGCATAATGCTCAGGGTTTACTACAATCACATCCGCATTGGGGACTTCAGCCATCATGCGTCGCTGCGCTAACTCACGCTGCATTTGCCGTACTCGCCCTTTGACCTCAGGTTTACCCTCGGTATCTTTATACTCGTCTTTAACTTCCTGCTTAGTCATTTTCAGCTGTTTATTGTGGTTCCAGATCTGAAACGGCACATCGATGACCACTATGACCAAGACGGAGGAGCAAAGCAGAATAAACATCCACACCAATAAATCCAGCGCATGATGGACGTTACCGGGGAGATGATCGGCAGATAGGAGCAGAATATCGTTGAAATAATGACTGAGTAGCAAATAAGCCGCGATAGCCACCACGGAGAACTTAGCAATCCCTTTGGTTAATTCAACCAAGGCCTGCACACCAAACATCCGCTTAAAGCCTGCAATCGGGCTCATCTTACTGGCTTTAGGCATCATGGCTTGGGTGGAGAAATTCATCCCTCCAAGGGATACGTTACCGATAAATGCCACCACCACAATCAATAACATAATCTTGAGTAACGGCCAGCCAATCTCGCTCCCCACGACGCCCCATACATTAAACATCTGGTTCGTATCGAAAATCGCGGCGCGTTCCATGGTAAATACACGCTCGAATACATTGGATAAGGCTTTCGCAATTCCAGGTCCGAGCATATATAAGCCAGTCGCCGCCGAGAGTAACACGGTCGCGGTACCTAACTCTTTTGAACGGGCTACCTGCCCTTTTTCTCGCGCCTGTTCGAGGCGCCTCCCGGTGGGTTCCTCGCTGCGTTCGCCGCTACTTTCTTCAGCCATTACGCGTTCCTATCCGGTTAGAATATGCCATTGGCTTGGCACTGAAGCCCTAAAATATCACACAGCAAAAGCTGTGCCGACGCCCAGACTTCTTCGAAATGGGCCATTACGGGAGTCAAGGTCAACCATAAAATCAGCAGTCCACCAATCATAGTGATGGGGAAACCTATCGAGAAAATGTTCAGCTGCGGCGCGGCGCGGGTCATGACCCCAAAGGATAAGTTAACGAGTAGTAAGGCAATAATCGCCGAGAGCGACATAGTCAGTGCCGCGCCAAACATATAGGAGCCCCATTCCGCTAGCGAGCGATAACTTGTTAAGGTTAATCCCTGATTCGAAATCGGTAAGGTCTCAAAACTGGCGACGAGCATGCGGATCATCAACAGGTGTCCATCGACAGCGAGAAAAATCAACGTCGCGAGTAACAAGAAGAAATTACCTATCACTGGCGTTTGTTGACCAGAGCCTGGGTCGACCATAGAGGCAAAACCTAAACTGGTTTGCATACCAATGATCTGGCCCGTTAACACAAAGGTTTGCATCACCATTTGGGTCACAAAACCCATGGCGACACCAATAATAATTTGCTGGGCGGTAATAAAAACAGCGCTTAAGGAAAAGAGTTCGGCATCCTTTACGGGCGGCAAAACTGGCGCAATGGCAAGCGTGATGGCAACGGCTAACAGTAAACGTACTCGAGTCGGGGTTGTTGTAGCCCCAAACACCACCATAACCATCAACATGCTGGTCACACGAAACAATGGCCACATGTAAGAGGCGATGGTTTGCATTAAGGTGTCGAGCAGCAGCTCCATGGACTTAACCCACCACTTGGGGAATGCGGTTAACCATTTCGATAAAGAAATCCATCAGGGTTTGGACTAACCAGTGTCCCATGACCATCAAGGCCAGTAAGGTCACTATCAGTCGAGGTAAAAAGCTTAAAGTCTGTTCGTTAATTGAGGTCGCGGCTTGGAACACCGCCACAATTAAGCCAATACCCAGCCCCGGCAGCACGATGGCCGAAACCATCATGACAATCACGGCTAAGGCCTCACGGAAAATATCGATTAGGGCTTCTGGCGTCATCGCGAATCTCCGCTCGTCTAACCAAAGCTATTGGCGAGTGTGCCCATGACTAGGCCCCAGCCATCGACAAGTACAAACAACATGATCTTAAAGGGTAAAGAAACAATCATCGGCGAGAGCATCATCATACCCATGGCCATCAAGATACTGGCCACCACGAGATCGAGCACTAAGAAAGGCACAAACAACATAAAGCCAATTTGGAAGGCGGTTTTAAGTTCACTGGTAATAAAAGCTGGCACCAACACGCTCATTGGCGCTTCTTCTGGGGAATTAATGTTTTGATACCCCGAGATATCGATAAAGGTTTTCAGATCTGTGGTACGTACCTGCCCTAGCATAAATGCCCGTAATGGCTCTTTGCCCTTATCGAATGCCTGTTGCAGTGTGAGCTGCTCATCGATATAAGGCTTGACCCCTTGGTCATAAATTTTGTCGAACACCGGCGCCATAATGAAAAAGGTCATAAACAGGCTCATACCAATCAAAACTTGGTTAGAAGGTGTCTGTTGTAAACCAATGGCTTGGCGCAAAATCGACAGCACCACTATGATGCGGGTAAAGGAGGTCAACATAATGACCATGGCCGGGATAAAGCTCAGCGAGGTCATTAGCAACAGGATTTGCATGGTCACCGAATATTCGGTCGAACCATCGGCGGCGGTTTTTACGGTTACCGCCGGCAATACACCATCGGCCGCGCCCACCGATGCGGCAAACAACAGGGAACTGACCCCAATTAAGGTGAGTATGTACTTCATCATTGTTTTAATTTCGCCTGCCGTAGCTTGTCCGCAAAGGAAGTGGACTCAATTTCGATAGGCTCAGCTAATTTATCAATTAAATTAACCTGTTGCCCGCTAACACCCAACAAATACTGCTGCTCGCCGACCTGAACTAACACCAAACGCTCCTTCTGTCCAAGCGATGTTACCGCGATGGTTTTCAGCACACTGTGATTGGTCGGCACCAAATTAAATCGCCGCAGCAGGTACGCTAAAGCGAAGATAAGCAATAACACTAAAATAAGACCGCCAAGCATGCTCGCTGCAGCGGCCATTTGCGAGGGTTCAGCCACTTTCGTTGCTGTCGCGGCACTTTCGTTAGCAACGCTTGCAACACTCGCCTGAGTCGCTGCTACTAGACTGAGAATTACCGATGTGCTCATCTCGCTCCTTCAGGCTTCGTGTTTATCGATGAATTACTTAAGCTTTTTAATCCGTTCAGTTTGACTGATCACATCCGTTAGGCGGATACCAAACTTATCGTTAACCACAACCACTTCGCCATGGGCGATAAGCGTGCCATTGACCATCACATCTAGCGGCTCACCCGCGACCCTGTCCAACTCTACGACAGAACCTTGGTTCAGCTGCAGCAGGTTACGAATGCTGATATAGCTGCGACCGACTTCCATCGAAATCGTCACAGGGATATCTAAAATAGTGTCTAGTTTGGCGGCTTCAGCCTTACTAATTGGCTGCGACTCGTCTACCAGCTCGTCAAGGTCAATGGCATTAGCTTCTTCCAATGCCTGTTCGGCCATGGCTGCTGCCCAATCATCATCTGTACTCATCTCACTTCACCTTTATAATTCGGATATGTCTCTGGCTTTGCCTTTACGTGTCACTAATTGCAGTTCGGATTTGACCGTTTCAGGACGTGGGATTTTTTCGTAAATTTTAAGTGCTAGATTATCGCGTGAACGCCCCATTTTACAGCGATACGTCGGTAAGTCTTCGATTTTCATCATAATATATTCAGGCAGCTCGATTGGAATAATATCCCCAGCCTTGAAGTTCATGACGTCTTTGAGTGTGAGTTCATGTTCAACCACACTGGCATCAAACCCGACTTTTACATCCATAATTTCATCATGCAGCGCCTGTGACCAACGCATATCCGTGTCTTGTTTATCACTCTGCACACCGGCATCGAGTAGTTCACGGATAGGTTCAATCATCGAATACGGCATAGTGATATGGAAGTCACCGCCGCCGCCATCCACCTCGATATGGAAGGAGTTAATCACCACCACTTCAGTGGGGCTGACGATGTTCGCCATCGCAGGGTTGACTTCGGAGTCTAAATAATCAAACTCCACATCCATCACCGGCGCCCACGCATCTTTATAGTCTTCAAAGATAATCTTAAGCAAAAGTTGCACGATGCGACGTTCGGTCGGGGTAAATTCCCGCCCTTCAATCTTGGCATGGAAACGGCCATCGCCGCCAAAAAAGTTGTCCACCAGAATAAACACTAAACGCGCTTCCATGGTGATCAGTGCCGTACCTTTTAAGGGATGAAAGCGCACCATGTTCAAGCTGGTCGGGACAAATAAGGTGTGTACGTACTCACCAAATTTCAGCATTTGCACGCCGTTAATCGACACTTCGGCCGCACGACGCATCATGTTGAACATGCTGATCCGCAGATGGCGGGCAAAACGCTCATTCACAATCTCGAGCGTGGGCATACGGCCACGCACGATACGGTCTTGGGAGGAAAAGTCGTAGGAGCGAGCTTCCAGCCCCGCGGCATCAAGCTCATTATCCTCTTCGACGTCATCGACTCCGTGTAAGAGCGCATCAATTTCGTCTTGGCTTAATAAATCACTCACAGTATTGTCTTCGCCTCTTTAAGGTGCTGAAGATAAAAGGTTATTGCATTACAAAACCGGTAAAGAGTACTTTCTCAACCACTTTACGTCCGGTCACGGATTGCAAGGTATTTTGCACGCTCAGCAGCGCTAATTGCCGCAATTCATCTTTACCCGCCTGAGTACTCAATTTTTGTACATCGGCGCCACTAAAGGTGGTTAACAGCGCATCTTCAATCAACGGAATATGCTTTTGAGTCAACACATCATCGTCTTGGCCTCTAACCATCAATTGCACTTTAATTTCAACGAGACGAGCGCGATCTGGCCCAGGGAGATTAAATAAAAAGGGTCGTGGCATTGGTACATAGGCCGCCATTGCCGCATCCGCGGCTGGAGTGGTCGCCTCAGTAGGCGCAGCACCTTCAGCCGATGCCTCTGGGGCTTCATCACTGCTACCGAGGAAAAACCACAGCGCACCACCTATTAATAGTGCCGCTAAGACTCCCGCACCGATAAAAATAAACTTCTTCTTACTTTTAGGCGCTTCGGTGCTTTCAAGTTCTAGTGATTCTTCCTTGGCCATTTTATGTACTCTTTAATTGGCAAAATGCGGGAATGGATTAGGATGCGGATTATAATCCGCATTATTACTATAGGTTACCTTCTTAAGCGTAATAATCTATACCTGAATTTAAACTAGTTGCTTGATTTAAACCTAAATCTAGCTCTTCTGCCGAGAAATCATCCACATTTCCACCGCTCGAACCACCCGCTTCACCAAATCCCCCCTCGCGGCGCTGACCTTGGTCGCCTTGAGAAACATGACTGTCGGCCAATTGCATGCCTTGTTCCTGTAATAATTCACGCAGGCGGGGAATGGCTTGTTCGACCACATCGCGGGTTTGCGATTGTGTGACATGGAACTGCACTTGTGTCTGGTCGCCATGGACTTGCACTTTAACCAACATATGCCCAAGTTCTGGTGGATCTAAACGGATTTCCGCCTGTTGGATCCCTTGGCTTACCATAGTCACCAATTGCTGCTTCATCACAGGCGAGAAACGCTGGATCATCTCCTGCATTTGATTTTGAGTTTCTACGCCTTGGCGCAAGGAAAGCTGCACTTGCGGAATATCTTGACGCTGGGTTGCCGGCGTTGCCAAAGAATGCAGTGAAGATACTGCTTTAAACTCCACTGGCTTAAACTCGCTGCCCGACTCTTCACTGCCAGAACTTAAAGTAGCAACACGGCTATCTTGCTGCGCATCGAGAGTAACCGCTAACTTAGCGTCTTTTAGCAAAAATCCTGCTGAAATCTCGGCGCGGGATGGGTTGTCGGCAGCAAGGCTCGGATCTATGGCTGTGGTACCTGATACATTAGTCGCTGCATTAGTGCCTAAGGTATTAAGATCGTTAATATTCGATACTGTGGCCGCATTCGTCGCTAATACATCACTTGCAGAAACACTGGCAGCTTTGATTGATATTTGATTATCAACGGCTTGGGATACAATGCTTTGAGGTGCAAGAGCTTTATCTGCTGGCTGCGTCGACACATTTATCGCCTTAGCGCCAATGTCTGTTGCACCAAGCTCTGTTGTTCCAGGCTCTTTTTCCCCTAACAAAGGCTCACCCTCAATGGGTAAAATATGATTTTCGGGCGGTTTAACAAACTTTTCGCTGCGCAGACCTGTAAGTAGCGCTGCATCATCAATCAAAAGCGAATCATCAACTGAGGTACCCGGAGTATCTGTTTCCGCCACACTCACGGGAGAAACCAAGGCATCGACATCAGCCGCGTTCTGTTGTGAGGCTTGTTGCTGTAATAACTTTGCGGTGACAGGCTCTGAGTCTTGTGATTCAGAATTCACATCCACTTTTGTATTGCCAAGACTTGTGTTGGTGGAAAGAGCGAATTTAGCCATTTCATCGGGAAAAGTGCCGTCAACAATAGAGCTGTCGGTCTGAGATGGGTCATCGACTAATAATGAAGATGTAGAGTCTGCGTCCTCCGTTGCCGTGATATCGGCCTCAAGCGGCAAAGACTCGCCCGGAGCTGCCGCTTTCTTCATCTCATTTGCCATACCAATCTGGGCGAAAATCAAGCTGATATCGGCTTCATCATCGGTATTGGTATCGTCAGTGCTGGCTTCCGCTTTAGCAGATTTGACGGCCACATCCTGAGATACAGGGGTTTTATTCGAGGGGGATGACACGGATGTAACTGAAGCCAACGCTGCAGAAAAGTCTTCACTATTAGTATCTTGAGTCAATGCTTTACTCGAGCTAGCGCTGTTTTTCGCGCTTGGCGCTAATAGGATATTGTTCATTTGTTGCATGTCAGCTCCTAAACATTCACCCCAAGAAATAAAAACATGCGGGCAAACGTCAATTTATGCGGCTTTGGCCATATCTGGCATAAAGCAAGCAAATAAAATGCCAACAAATAGAGGTTACCGATTGAAGAAACAACTTAAACAAGCGATGGCGAGCTTGGGTTAGAGTTTATTGCGGCGAAAAAACTGCTGAGAAGCAAATTCATCGGTCATCTTTTGCTCTTTCTTCAACTCAAGTGCTTGGCGTTTCTTCTCTTTATTCTCTAAGAGTAGTTCTACCGCCTTGCGTTTCTTTTGCTTCTCGAGCCAATGCTGCTGACGATAATTTTTTTGCTTCTCCCCATCGGCGACCACACGATTTTGCTGCGCAATGGCCTCATCGATTTGGCGGATAAAACGGTGGAATTGGTGATAATGGCTGGCGCTGATGGCTTGTCCCTGCTGAGACTGCATCTGCTTCATGTAGTCCAAGCGATAATTGTTGAGTGCATCCAACTGATTTTGACGCTTTTGACACTCTAATTGCGCCGACTTTAGCAACAACGCAGCCTGTTCCTCTGCATCGAGGGCTAATTTTAACACCAGTAATAACGGATCGGCATTCGCCATAACAGTCTCGATTATTTACATTGCGCCGCGAGTTGCCCAAGCATGACTTGGCTATCGGCAAAACTAAAGGCATCACGCATGGTTTGCCGTAAGAAGGCATTCATCGCAGGTTGCAGGCGTATGGCGTTATCGATTCGCGGATCGCTGCCTTGGGCATAGGCGCCGATCGAAATCAGATCCTTATTCTGCTGGTAAAGGGAATAGGTCTGTTTAACGCGGCGCATGGCTTCTAAGTGCTCGTTCGATATCACCATAGGGGCCACACGGCTAATGGAAGCCTCAATATCGATTGCGGGATAGTGCCCGGAATCAGCTAGCGCGCGGGAGAGCACAATATGGCCGTCGAGGATCGCCCGGGAGGCATCGGCAATCGGATCCTGTTGGTCATCGCCCTCGGTCAGTACAGTATAAAATGCGGTTATAGAACCTTGCCCAGGACCACCATTCCCCGCCCGTTCAACCAAACGCGGTAATTTCGCAAATACCGAAGGTGGATAACCTTTCGTTGCCGGTGGCTCACCTACGGCCAGAGCAATCTCCCGCTGCGCCTGGGCGTAACGAGTCAAACTATCCATTAATAACAATACGTTATAGCCTAAATCCCGAAAATACTCGGCAATACGAGTCGAGGTTTCACAGGCCCGAAGGCGCATTAATGGTGAAGTATCGGCGGGCGCCGCCACCACAACGGAACGTGCTCTGCCCTTTTCACCAAGGATTTCTTCAATAAATTCTTTAACTTCGCGACCACGCTCCCCCACCAGCCCGACCACAATAATGTCAGCGGTAGAGCCTCGCGTCATCATTCCGAGTAGCACACTCTTACCCACGCCAGAGCCTGCAAATAGGCCCATACGTTGGCCCTTACCAACGGTGAGCATGGCATTGATGGCGCGTACGCCCACATCGAGTGGTTCGGTGATCGCTCGGCGAGAAAGTGGGTTGATAGCGTTACTGTGCCTCGGCGCCTGTTGATCGGTCGATAAGGCGCCAAGACCATCTAATGGCACACCATTACCGTCAAGCACGCGCCCTAACAGGGATAAGCCCACATTGAGCCCCGCCTGCTCACCGAGGGGAATAACCCGCGCGCCGGGTAACACACCACGCAATTCCTCAATCGGCATCAGATACAGCAGTTCATCGTCGAAACCAACAACTTCGGCGATCAACTCTCCCGCCATGGTTTCGATAGAACACAAGCTGCCAACGGGGGCGCGACAACCACTCGCCTCTAAGGTTAAACCAACCACGCGCACCAGTTGACCACTGGCGACAGCACGAAATGGCGGGACTTTATCGATGCAATGATTCAGCTTATTCAACAGTTGATGACGGCGATTTTGCATCTTGCTCTCCATCATGTTGTTGCTGGCTGCTTTGCGCCTCGTCTCCTAGCCCAGTAGTCGAGGCAACTTTTGCGGCGTTTTCCTCATCGAGGACCGCTTGGCGCTGTTGCTGCTGGTGACTCAAATGGGACTGTTGATTACGTAAGGATTCAAATACCGCATCGATGCGTGAAGACAGGGTTAAATCCACCAACGAGCGTTGGCTACTAATGATGCAGTCGCCGGCAGAGAGCGTAGGATCCGCCTCTAATTGCCACTGATTGCGGTTCAATTGAGTACTGGAATATAGCTTTTCGACTAAAGTGACATCGTCGGGATGGAGACGAATACTGACGCTTTGCTCCTTAATCGGCAGCGATTCAACGCCTAAACGCAGCGCAGATAAGATTTGCTCTGGATGGGTTTTAAGTTCATGACCAATCACAGATTTAGCCAGTGCCATGGTAAGCGTCATTAAGGAATGTTCAATATCGCCATCGAGTAATTGCAATGGCTTTTCAAACTGACTCAGCAGCCCTTCGAAGCGAGTGACTAATGCCTTAGCTTCGGCAAGCCCAGCTTCGAGCCCCTGCTCATGCCCTTGAGCTAGGCCCTCGGTATGGCCTTGCTCTAATCCTTCGAGTCTGCCCTGCTCTAGTCCTTCGGCATAACCTTGGGTCTTGCCTTCGTTAAAGCCTTCCTCTTCGGCTTGAGCGCGAATGTCTTCAATCTCGGCCAAGGTTGGTGGAGCAACCGTTTCAACGGCCACGGCCTTCGGCGATGGTTGCCCTGCATAACCAAACAGGTTGGAGACACCCTCTTCCTCGGCTTCGGTGACATCGGGTAATGACCAATGACTGAACTCAATATCGGCGTCACTGACGACTCTGTGGGACAATTTATTGTCGCTATTGTCACTCCGATTAGAGGAACTCATCGCCACCACCGCCGCCTAACATGATTTCACCGCTGTCACTTAAACGACGTGCAATTGACAGAATTTCTTTTTGAGCAATCTCCACTTCGCTGATCCGGATCGGGCCCATGGCCTCTAAATCGTCACGCAGCAATTCGGCGGCCCGTTTTGACATATTGCCCAGAATTTTATCTTTGAGTTGATCGTCGGTACCTTTAAGTGCCTTCATCAACACATCCTGCTGCACTTCACGCAGCAAGGTTTGGATACCACGGTCGTCCACATCGATAAGGTTTTCGAACACGAACATTAAGTCTTGGATTTGCTGCGCCATTTCCTCGTCGGTTTCGCGCATGGTTTCCATCAACTGGCTTTCGATACCAGTATCGAGGTAGTTCATGATGTTGGCCGCCGCTTTTAGGCCGCCCATCTTCGCCGCCTGTGCGCCGCCTTGGCCGGCGAATTGTTTTTCCATGATATCGTTCAACTCCTGCAATGCCGCAGGTTGCACTTCTTCAAGGTTAGCAATACGCATCATTAAGTCTAAGCGGGTGTTCTCAGGGAACTGGCCAAAAATTTCCGCCGCTTGATCTGGCTCTAAATACGATAAAACAATGGTTTGGATCTGAGGATGTTCGTTTTGGATGATAGTCGCCACTTGACGCGCATCCATCCATTTGAGGGAGTCTAAGCCTTTGGCACCGCTGCCCATGATAATTTGTTCAATCAAATTACCGGCTTTGTCTTCACCTAAGGCCGCCGTTAACGCCTTACGGACGAACTCTTCACTGTTAAAACCAATCGAAGAATACTTTTGAATATCATCGAGAAACAGCTTGTGCACCCCGATGACTTTTTCCTGCCCAAAGTCTTCCATGGCCGCCATCGCCATACCCACCTTTTGCACTTGTTTAGGTTCTAAGTGCTTTAAAATGGAGGCGGCATCGGCTTCACTCAAACTTAACAGTAAAATTGCCGTTTTTTCGATACCACTGAGATCCTTTACATTAAAGCCAGAAGTTTCAGCGGCGTCTTTTGATTTATTCTCAGCCATTGTCTTGTAACCAGTTTTTCACGACTTGGGTTGAAAGCTCGGGCTCATTGGCCACAAGCGCACGGATAGCTTTAATCATATCATCATCTTTATGCAGATTAGGGATAAGAATTGAGCCATCGTCGGCATAACTGTACTCTGCTTCTTTGGTATTGAGCATCCCTAGAGTATCGGCGGCGTATTGGTCTTCAATCTCGGCCAGCTCATTACCCAGTCTTGAATCTTCTGGCATGTTCACATTGTCAGGATAGATTAAGCGTTTCAGCATTGGGCGCACAACAGCAAGAATGAGCACTAAGATCACTAACGCACCGACACCTAACTTGACCGCACGCCAGAACCAAGGTTGCTCCCAAAGCTCAGGCGCTGGAACATCTTCAACCAATTGATCCATAAAGGGAACAGTGACCACCTCTAAAACATCACCACGCTGGGCGCTAAAACCTACCGCGCCTTCCAGTAACCGGCGGATATTGGTGAGCTCTTGCTCGGTACGGGCAACACGCGCCACTTGGCCATTTTCACCGGCGGCGCCCGGTTTAAAGTCCACGGCAACCGATACACTGACGCGGCGCACAACGCCAATTTGCTGACGGGTATGGCTGATAGTGGTATCTAATTCAAAATTACGAGTCGCTTCGCGGTGCGAGTTACCCGCCGTTACGCTTTCAGTCGCCTTAGCCGCTTCCTGTGGAATATTAGACTCCATCGGTGGCTGATTCGATAACGCACCAGGAATACCACCAGTCGAACCGCCAGTCGAATTATTCTCAACCGTCATTTCGCTGCGCAGCGACGGTAAATCGGGATTAAAGCGTTTAGCCGTTTGCTCGACCGCGGTGAAATCCATGCTCACATCCACTTGGGAAGTGAAGTTATCAGGACCAAGAATGGGCGTCAGAATGGAGTCAATTTTAGTGCGGTATTCGGCTTCTTTCTGTTGAACTAACTCAAGTTCGCGACGCGCCCTTGCAGACACGCCATCTTGACTGCCTGAATTGAGCAAACGGCCGTTAGAATCTGTAACAGTGACGCGAGATGGCTCTAAGCCCTGAACCGCAGAAGCGACGATATCCACAATCGCATCGACCTCACCTTGGCCTAAACCGCCACGACGAGTGTTAATGACAACTGTCGCACTGGGTTGTGAGGTATTGCGGGCAAACACATTTTCTTTCGGGAGCGCTAAAATCACCTTGGCGCGGCTAACACTTTGTAATTGTTCGATTGCGCGGGCGAGATTTTCTTCTTGGCTATGCTTGAGACGAGCCTGCTCCATGCGTTGGCTCACGCCAAAACCACTGTCTTGGGTGAGGAAGTCTTTGCTTGAGGCGGCGGCACTATCGATACCCGCACGGCTCAGCATCATTTTAACTTCTTGATATTTGTCTTCGGGCACCTTAACAACGTCGACATCGATTTGATATTTGATCTTGTTTTTATCGAGTACGTCGAGCACTTGCACCATTTCCTGAGTTTCCATTTTGCCCAATGGACGGTACTCAGGTTCCTGTGCCCAGATCATGACGAAAACAGCTAATGCCAAACAAATGGCAAGGGCTAAAATCATGGTGATTTGACGCATCATATCGACGCCACCGAGACTCCCCAGCACGCCGGATTTATTTTCCTGTTGGACCCCTTGGTCCACTGCGCTGGCGTTTGATCCGACAATCATTTCTGTGCTCACGATTCGTACCTGCTAATTGCGTTATTCACTGGCCTAAACAGGCATGCTCATTATTTCTTTATAAGCTTCAACGAGCTTATTGCGCACTTGGACTGTGGCTTCAAAGGCAACACTGGCCTTTTCGCGGGCGATAACTGTATCAGAAAGGCTCACAGTGGTGTCACCCATTTCGAGTCGGGTCGCAAGATTCGATGAGGTTGATTGCAAACCACTAACATTGCCAATGGCTTGGGAGAGGAGTTGTCCAAAGTCAGCACCGCTGGTGTTATTCACTTGCTGCACAATGTTATTGGGTGAAATCCCAAAAGAAGGTTTGATTTCACCTTGAAGTGACTGCATTTCTTGCAGTAATGAATTCGCGCCAATTTGCATGTCGTGCTCCCCATCGTCGAGTTATTGACGATTAAACTCTCTAGATAAACAGGATATGCAAAAGCACGGCCAAGTTTTCACTTAGCCGTGCTAAAAAGAATTGAGGGAATCGTCAGATATGAAATTGCCACAGGGTAACCCAGTGGCAAAGGTGCAAGTTAGGTTGCAAAAACCGACTTAGTTGGGCAATTGAATCCCCATATCGCGCATTCTGGCCATCTTGTATCTTAAGGTACGCGCACTGATCCCGAGTTTCTCGGCAACCAACTTACGGCTACCTTGGCATTGCGCTAGGGTTTCGAGAATGATCACATGCTCCTGCGCCTTCAACTCTTCACCTAAACCTTCCGGCTCATTAGCGAATTCGGCTTCATCGGATGACAGAGGCACATCTTGGGCATCGATAATAATATCGTTGGCGCTAATCACAGCTCCAGCACGTAAAATTAACGCGCGTTGAACAACGTTATCCAACTCGCGCACGTTCCCCGGCCAGCGGTGACTCAGTAAACGACGACAAGCGGCCTCATCAAACTCAGGAAAATCAAGCACATTGAGCGCCTTCGCGTGCTTGGCTAACAAATGCCGAGCTAAGGGCAAAATATCCGCAGGGCGTTGATTCAAAGCTGGCCAGGTCAGTGGAAACACGTTGATGCGATAATAGAGATCCTCCCGAAATTGCCCCACGGCAACGACGGCCTTTAAATCGCGATTCGAGGTGGCAAGCACCCGAACATCTAACTTAATGGTTTTGCGACCGCCTAAACGCTCCACTTCACGCTCTTGCAGCACACGTAGCAGTTTGGCCTGAAGTCCCAAATCCATCTCTGAAATTTCATCGAGTAATAAGGTGCCGCCCTGCGCCTGCTCAAATTTACCAGGACACGCCTGATAAGCACCGGTAAAGGCACCCTTTTCATAACCAAATAAGGTCGCCTCAAGCATATTCTCCGGGATGGCCGCGCAATTAATGGCTACAAATGCTTGGTCGGCACGGCTGCTATGTTGATGAATATAACGGGCTAACACTTCTTTACCTGAGCCGCTTGGCCCAAGGATCATCACAGAGGCATCGGATGCGGCCACACGCTGCGCCAGAGACAAGAGCGCGAGACTCTTTTCGTCGGCAACCACTGGCTTATCACTATTTTGTTTGAGCGGTAAATAGCGGGAAACTTGGTTGAGCAACACCTCTGGAGCAAAGGGTTTAGCCAAATAATCGACGGCGCCCAACTTAATTGCACTGACCGCACTGCCAATGGTGGCATAAGCCGTCATCAATAACACTGGCAGCTTGGGGTGATGCTGCTGTAAGTAATTTAATAAGCCTAAGCCGCCAATACCCTGCATCTGCACATCGCTGATCACTAAATCAAACTGATGTTGCTTCAATGCGATAATGGCTTCCTCGCCGGAGGCCACATCGATACAGTCGTATTGCGCCAACATCAAGGTATCGAGCAAAGCCTCACGCAGGGACGCATCGTCTTCGACTAAGAGTAATTTGGCTTCAGACATAGGGTTTCTCCAGCGGCAATACCGTCGCCGATTTCGCCTGCGGGAACGTCAGCGACACAGTACAACCTTTATTTGGCATACAACTCAATTGGATTTGTCCGCCATGATTGCGTACCACAGACTGCACAACGGCTAAGCCTAGACCCGTTCCTTGCGCTTTGGTGGTAAAGAAAGGCTCCAACACTTTTTGTTGCATCTTGGCATCCAGCCCTTTGCCATTGTCGACCACATTGAGGGCTAACTGCTCACCGATATCATTAGCAACGATTTGGATCTGCGTTGCTCCGGCTTCAAGGCTATTCATCACCAGATTATTCACGGCGGAACTGAGCGCATTCACATTCGCCAGCATTAGGCCATTGGACGCATTGGTGACGGTCAATGCTGCGCCGCGCTGAGCCACAATCGGCTCACAGTTCGCCATAACAGTATTAATCACCTCATCAAGGTTAACTAACTCGCCCAATTCATCCTGCCGCCCTTTGGCCATCAACAGCATATCGTTAACTTGGCGTTCAAGCTCATTGAGTCTATCAACTAATTTTTGCTGAAATTTTGCCTTAGCAGATTCAGATAATTTGGGACTGGCTAGATTCGCAGCATAGAGCAGTGCCGCCGACAGTGGCGTACGCACCTGATGCGCCAGCGTCGCGACCATTTTGCCGAGGGCTGATAGGCGCTGCAGATGGGAAAGATTCTTTTGCAGTAGACGGGTTTCGGTCAGATCCGTCAGCACAATTAATTGGCCAGGTTCCGGCGTTAATGGGGTAATCGCTAATTTGACTCGGCGGCCATTACGTAATGACACCTCATGACCATCATCGTCCTGCGGTGCAAACGCCGTATGAATAACATCAATCCAGCGGGCACCGCACAGCGACTGCTCCAACAATTCCACGGCAACAGGGTTTGCATCGGTGACAATACCGTCACCGTTCAAAATCACCACGCCAGAGGGCATAGCCTGTAAAATATGCTCCATTCGATTGGACATATTGGCGGCCTCACGCAGTTGGTTCCATTGTGTGCTAGTGTGCTTGAATGTTTCAAGTTGCGCTAGTGGATGGGCTGACATAGTCACTCCGTCAAAAAATTGCTTCTGACGGAGTGTTTGCAGATTCTATGCCAAATTAAGAAATGAATTTAGATAGGTAAAACAATAGGATAAACAACTGGAATATGACTATTCTTTCGTCATTCCGTACTTACGCATTTTCTCAACTAAGGTCGTGCGGCGAATACCGAGCATCTCGGCGGCGCGCGCAACCACGTTATCCTGTTGCTCTAACGCTTGGCGTATCATATCGATTTCAAGCTCAGCCAACAGATCCTTAAGGTTAACCCCTTCCGGTGGTAACTCGCTCGGGAAACGGGTTTCAGGGATTTCAACCGGCTCTTCACTGGTGAAGATGGATGCTAGCGCATCACGCTCCTGTTGTTCTTCACTGAGTTCGATACTGTATTCAGGCACATCGATATGGCGATACTTGATAGGCAAGTCATTCACATCGACTAAACCGCCCGGATATAAAATCGTTAAGCGCTCTACAAGGTTAGACAGTTCACGCACGTTACCCGACCAAGCGTGTTCTTTTAACGATTCAATCGCACGTTGAGTAAAGCGAACTTTGCCACGGCCTTCGTTATAGACTCGGCTTACCAGCTCTTGCAACAGTAAAGGCACGTCATCCTTGCGATCGCTTAATGCCGGCATCTCAATCGGAAAGACGTTGAGACGATAATACAGATCTTCACGGAACTCATTACCCGTGATCATGCTTTCAAGATCTCTGTGAGTCGCAGCTACAACGCGGACATCGGCATTGATAGTCTTAGTGCCGCCGACACGCTCAAAAACACGCTCCTGTAACACACGCAGTAACTTGACCTGCATCTGCAAAGGCATATCACCGATCTCATCGAGAAACAGTGTGCCACCTTCGGCAAGCTCGAAACGGCCCTTACGTGAGCTAATGGCGCCAGTAAAAGAGCCCTTCTCATGACCGAACAATTCGCTTTCGAGTAGTTCTGGCGGAATCGCACCACAGTTAACCGGAATAAAGGGACCATCACGGCGTTCAGACAAGTAATGGATATTACGAGCAACCACTTCCTTACCCGTACCCGACTGCCCGAGCACTAACACCGTCGCATCAGACGTCGCAACCTGACTGATCAAATGACGAACATTCGCAATGCCTTCACTGCGGCCCACTAAACTACGGAATAATTTGGTTTGATTCGCACTAGTAGGAACTTGTGGACGTTTAACCTGGCCATACACTTGGCAAAAATGCAGCAGCTCAGTGAGTTGCGGGTAGTTTAATGGCTCTTCGATTTGACCTAGGATATTTGCAGCCTGTAACTCGCCCACATTGCCAAAGGACAAGATAGGTTGCCATGGATACTGATTCGCGATCGACTTTAATTCGTCAACGGACACAGTCTCTGTGCTGATCACCAAAGCGCGATAACGGGTATCTTGGAGGCTAGTGCTTAATTTTTCGATGGCGACAATCTCGATTTGCTCGCCCAAAAATTCAAAAATGCAACACAGGCGATTTAATCGCTCTGATGGGGTTCCGACAAGTAAAATTCGTTGATCTGTTTGCATCATTCAGTAGGCCGTAAAGCGCTAATTAGGTATCAATTCGCATTAATTATTTATGATTAGTTGCTGTAAAAGCTTAACAAATTCAATGTAACAATCTGTGCCACCATCACTACTGTGATGAATATTGTATTATCAGCAGTCGAGAAGCAAGCTTCGAATGCGGATTATGCCAAACTGAATTGATTTTAGTTCATTTATCCCATGATTCTAGTCAATTATGTCAATAAATTGACGAGAGCCAAAAAAAAGACGCACTCAGTGCGTCCTTTTCCCTGTTGATCTATAACACAATTAACGAGCTTATGTATGAGAAGTGATATTGTGTTTATCCGCAGGAATAGCATCCCACGCTTCTTTGATTTCGCGCAGTAATCCTGCAACATCATCTAATGCAACAGGGTCATTCTGCACATTCGCATCAGTCAAACGTTGCACCATAAAATCGTAAAGATTGGCTAAATTAGTGGCAATATCGCCACCCGCATCCATCACTAGTGTGTTTTTCAGCCCGAGAATAATACCGATAGCCTTACCAATCAATAAGCCTTTGCTAGCGATATCACATTGCTCCATTGCAATTTTTGATTGAGCAATCCGCTCTAATGCCCCATTAAACAACATCTGAGTAATTCTGTGTGGAGAAGCATCTGCGATCTGACTCTCGAGGGAAACTTTACGATAAGACTGGAGTGAGCCTCTCATAACTACCTACCTGTTTGCATCCAAAGTTTTATACAAATTTACTTTTGAAGTGTTACTTTTTCTGAGTGCTAACTCATTGGCGTACCGCTGCCTAACATTAGCAACACATTGCTCGAATGTCAGACTTAGCTTTTGCTGTTCAGTGAGTAACGTAACATCATCTTGAGTTGTGTCAGGCAGCCATTGTAGTAACAATTCTTGACGCCTGTTTATCAGTTCTTGCAGGATACTTGCCAATTCTTCTGACTCATCAAGATTACCTGCAACTGTATCCAAATGTGATAATGATTCATGCACTAACTTGTTTACTAACTGCAGCTCAGCATAAGCATTTATTGCTTCAGACATGTTGTGGGTCACTCAATATTATTTCTTATTTGAGACTAATCCAGGTAACGAATCGATACGAGCCTGAATAGTGCTACCTTGCGAATTAAGCTGGCCAACCATCAAATCCATAGCATTAAACTGCTTGGTAAGCCGAGCTTCATAGGCTTTCATTTTCAACGCAAAAGCTGCTCTTTCATCCCCTAGACGGGAAAGTCGGTTATCCAATGTTTCATCACGGCTATCAAGCAATCCCCCTGATTGAGTATATGCTTCGCCCACACTAGTCATTTTGGCAGCAAATCCGGTTCCCTCTGTGGTAAAGAAGTCGGCCACTGCACTTATATCATTCTCAAGAGCTTTTTTTAAGGTATCCTCATCCAGCTCCAAGGTTCCATCACGTGTGGTTTTAATGCCTAGGTTTGCTAGCGCCATACCATCGCCATAAGAGGAAGAGATCACCCCTCGAAACTGGCTTTGTAAGCTACGAATAAGAGAGTCACCTTGGAATATTCCCACCTGTTTAGTTTTAGGATCATAACCCGACATCCCCTTCACTGTGCTTGTCATGGTGTTATAAGACTCAACAAACTCCTTTATGGCTTTGGTTGCAGACGCCTTATCTTGCTCAATTGTCAATGTGGTAGATTTATCGACATCGGCATCTTTAAGAGTCAAAGTCACGCCCTGTATTGCATCCTTAACCTCATTAGAATTTGATGTCACCTTGAGGCCATCCACATACAGAATTGCATCCTTGGCACCCTGCACCTCAGTCATGGTGAAGGTATCCGCAAGGGCAGTACCTGTATCATCGTTTGCTGTCACTTGGATTTGATTTGCTGTGCCCGTTTTATTGGATGTCAGCACCATCTGCGGTCCAGCATCACTGTTGATGATGGTGGCCGTTACCCCAACATTATCGTCAGCCTTATTGATTTTTTTTACAATATCCTGAAGCGAATCACCGCTCGCAACATCGATGGAGAAGCTTTTTCCAGCGACATCAATTGCCAGAGAGCCACTACCAATGGGCGCTGTGACATCTGTGACGTTAGCCGAGCCGACTTTCTGACTTTGAGCGAGCTGCTCAACCACTAAGTTATAACTGCCTGCAACTGCATCGGAATCAGTCTTGGCCGACAAATAGTCGCTTTTAGATAACTTAGAAGTAAACCCTGTAAAGGTTTTAGCTTCAGACAATGGCTTCAATTTATCCAAAAAATCAGAAATACTACTTTTTAATGCGCCTAGAGCCGAGATTTGAGTATTAACAAGGCCTTCGGTCTTATTGAATTGCGCTTCTTTGGGAGCCTTTTCAGCGTTTACTAAAGCTGAGACTATGCCACCAATATCAAGCCCTGAACCAATGCCGCTTGCAGTTAAACCCGCCATGTTAACCTCCCCTGCCTCTCAGTCTTTATTGACTTAGGCCTCTGTTTTCATCAATACGCCAGCAATTTCCGACATCTTTTCAGCCAATGCCAAAGCCTCTTCTGAAGGAATTTGGCGGATCAGCTCACCAGAGTTCACATCCACGACACTCACGACTGGTAAACCTTCAAGCTCATCTACTTTAAACTCTAGCCCTTTTTTCATCATTGACATGGTTTCAGTCAATGAACTTGCAACTTGAGTCAGAGATGTTTGTTCTTCTTGTTGGTCTACATTAGCTGTATCTGCCAACGCATTGACAACATCGGAATTTAAAGCAAAATTTACACCATTTTTAACGTTTGTAGCTGCATCAACAACTATCTGTTGTGGAGGGATAGCCGATTTGGTTGCCGCATTCACTACCGATTGCAGTCCAAGGCCTGCATTTAATGTTACGTCACTCATATCGTGTTTCCTATATTTTGCATCGGCCATACAACAGATGCGGTAACACTAAAACAATAAAGGGAGAGCAAAACTGCCCTCCCTCTGCCCAGTCAAACGAAAACCTTTACTTCGCTTACAGCAGTGACAAGGCCACTTGAGGAAGTTGGTTCGCCTGTGCCAGCATCGCAGATGAGGTTTGTGACAGAATCTGCTGTTTGGTCATAGTGGCAGTTTCTTTCGCAAAGTCCACATCTTGTACTCGGCTACGAGCATCAGATACGTTGGTAGAAATATTACTCAGGTTATTGATAGTAAAGCTCATACGGTTTTGTACCGCACCTAAATCCGCACGTTGACCATCAATACCAGCAATTGCAGCGTCAATCACAGCCAGCGCATCCTGAGCACCTTGTGCGGTATTGATATCAATCTTGCTTACCGCGTTCAAAGTAGAGCTACCACCAGCAGCCACTACGCCACCGCCGAGTAATTCATTCGCTGTAGTACCTTTTACACTGAATTTTTCAGATGATGATAATGTCAGTGATGAAGTTTTGCTTGCGTTCGCAGCACCCGCAGCTTGACCACCTAATTGCGCAGTAGTACCACCGCCGTAACCCGCAATTTCAACACCAGCTACGCCTTTCGCAGTCAGAGAAATAGTGCTAGTGCTATCATCGTAACTCACGTCATAACCCGCTTTACCTAAATCAGTAGCAAGGCTTTTCGCATCGCCTTTATAGGTAGCTAAATCGTAGCTATCTTTAGTGCCATCGGCGTTAACAACTGAGAAGGTACCTGTATCAGCAGCACTTAAGCCTGACAAAGTAGTCGTGACTGATGCTTCAGCTTTTACACCTGAACCTGACTTGTTGATATTTGCAGCAACTGTTGCAGCGTTATCGCCAGCAGTAATCGCAACAACTTTACCATTAACAGCGAATGCTGCGTCAGCTGTAGTGCCTTGTGTCAATACTGTTGCCGCTTCAACCCCAAACTTGGTGCCAGCACCGCTAATTGAGTTGTTACCAATTTTGTTAGCAGCTACGTCACCTAAAGAAATTGAGATGGTTTCATTGGCATTAGAACCAACTTGGAATTTTTGCGTACCATAAGTACCATCAAGCAATTTTTGACCACCGAAAGAAGTGGTATCAGCGATACGAGTCAATTCAGTCTGCAAAGATGCAATTTCTTTCTGCATAGATGCACGGTCTTCAGTTGAGTTTGAACCGTTAGCTGATTGTAATGATAGATCACGCATACGTTGCAGAATGTCGGTAGAAGTTTGCATCGCACCTTCTGCGGTTTGCGAAATAGAGATACCGTCGTTGGCGTTACGTTGAGCAACATCAAGACCGTTGATCTGACTGGTCAAACGGTTAGAAATTTGTAGACCTGCAGCATCGTCTTTGGCACTGTTAATACGCAGGCCAGATGATAAACGTGCCATAGATGTTTGTAAGGCGCTGTTGGCGTTGTTCAAGTTCTTTTGTGAGCTCAGTGAGGTCACGTTGGTATTAACAGTAATTGCCATGATATTGGTTCCTCATATTACCTGGTAGACAACTGCCTGAGCTGTTCAGCCAGGCGAAGCTTAACTTGTTACATTCACTGTAACGGCAAAGGAGGGACGAACTTTAGCCACTTTTTTGAAATTTCTTCAAAATCGAAAAATTTATTTAAAAATCAGAAAATTAAAATGCCGATAAGAATCGGCATTTTTAGCTTTATATAAAACTCAAGTAGTAACGAGAGTATCACTATAGCACGAACGATTAACCACCGAGTAGTGACAATGCCACTTGAGGAAGTTGGTTCGCCTGCGCCAACATCGCAGATGAGGTTTGTGACAGAATCTGCTGTTTGGTCATAGTGGCAGTTTCTTTCGCAAAATCCACATCTTGAATTCGGCTTCTGGCATCTGATACGTTAGTCGAAATATTATTTAAGTTGTTGATCGTAAAGCTCATACGGTTCTGTACAGCACCCAAGTCAGAACGGCTACTATCAATACCGGCAATGGCAGCGTCAATCACTTCAAGTGCATCCTGAGCACCTTGTGCAGTATTGATATCAATCTTACTCACCGCATTTAGTGTTGAGCTACCACCTGCTGCCACAACACCACCGCCAAGCAATTCGTTAGCGGTTGTACCTGACACACTAAATTTTTCGGATGATGATAATGTCAGTGATGCCGTTTTACTCGCGTTTGCTGCACCCGCAGCTTGGCCACCTAATTTTGCTGTTGTACCACCACCGTAACCTGCAATTTCAACCCCAGCAACACCCTTAGCAGTTAACGAAATGGTCCCAGTGGTATCATCATAGCTCACGTCGTAGCCCGCTTTACCCAGATCTGTGGCGAGTGTTTTAGCATCACCTTTATAAGTAGCTAAATCATAACTATCTTTGGAACCATCGGCGTTAACGACTGAGAACGTACCAGTATCAGCGGCACTTAAACCTGACAGAGTTGTCGTGACCGACGCTTCAGCTTTAACGCCCGCACCTGACTTGTTGATATTTGTTGCAACTGTTGCAGCGTTATCACCAGCAGTAATCGCAACAACTTTACCGTTAACAGTAAATGCTGCATCAGCAGTCGTTCCCTGAGTCAATACTGTTGCAGCCTCAACCCCAAACTTGGTACCTGCACCGCTAATTGAATTATTACCAATCTTATTTGCCGCCACATCCATCAAAGACACTGAAATGGTCTCATTGGCATTGGCACCAACTTGGAATTTCTGAGTACCATAAGTACCATCAAGTAATTTTTGTCCACCAAAAGAAGTGGTATCAGCGATACGGGTCAACTCAGTTTGCAATGCAGCAAGTTCTTTTTGCATAGCTGCACGGTCTTCAGTTGAGTTTGAACCGTTAGCTGACTGCAATGATAGATCACGCATACGTTGCAGAATGTCGGTAGAGGTTTGCATCGCACCTTCAGCGGTTTGCGCAATAGAGATACCATCATTAGCATTACGTTGTGCGACATCCAGACCATTGATCTGACTGGTCAAACGGTTAGAAATTTGCAGACCAGCGGCATCGTCTTTGGCACTGTTAATACGCAGGCCAGATGACAGACGCTCCATGGAGGTTTGCAAGGCGTTGTTGGCGCCGTTCAAGTTTTTCTGTGACTTCAGTGAGGTCACATTGGTATTAACAGTAATAGCCATGTTACATTCCTCTTCTAAGTTGGGTGCCAAGACGTGGAAGCCTGGCTAAATCTTGTTACTTTCCAAGAATATTGGTTTGCTTAGTACACTTTAACGTTGCTTAAAATGTTTAAGCGTTGGTTTAATTAATTACCCATATCTAAAACCTGCCCGATTAAACCAAGAGATACACCTTTACAAACGTGCGCACTCTATTGTTTTGGGCGAGGCGGGCTCTAGATATAGTCAAACAACGATACTGAGCCCACTTTACTAAACACACTGGATACCGCATTGAGCGCAAGTTGTTGCTTTTCAAATTCAGTAATCGCAGTGGCATAGTCGACATCCTCCAACTTGGATAACGCCGAGGTGTTTATCAACTTTTCATCAGTATGCTTACCAGTGTATTTCTCCAGTACTTTTAAACTGTTGCCTGCTAAGCCTTGTTGCTGACTGATTTGTTTGACACCACTCTGAACATTATTCAATAACTGTGCCAATTCTGATTGCCCTGAAGGGGTTTGTACTTCAGCACCATTTTCAAATAGGTCGATAGCCTTACTAAAGGTGTCGAAAATGCTCACTTCGGCTTCTTGGTGAAGGGCAAAACTATCGCCAATAGTCGGTTCTCCCGTCAGTTTGAGCTCGACGCCATCAAATGTAAGCGGGACCGCGGGATCAAAGGGAGCTGACGGTGAAATGACATTAGGAGGAATGGCATTATCAGTGACTTCTACATTCACTCCACCCGCACCATCATCTAAGAAATTGACGTTATAATCGGAGAGTGAAGGCGTTACACCGTCAAGCTTTGCACTGGTAACACTGAATTCCCCTTTCTGAGATGGCAAATAATTGACGCTATAATCGCCAAGTGCATTGGGGGATTTGATGAATGCGGTATCACCGGCAACATTTGTATCGAGTTGTATACCTGAGGCGATAATTGCACTATGAACACCTGAATCACCTTGATAGACAATTTTGCCATTGGCATCAAATTGAAACGGCAAAGTATCAGTCTTGTTACCCGCAAACAAATAATTGCCAGATTCATCTTTGGTATTGGCAATCGTCAATAACTGGTCAAGGCTCTTACGCAAATCATCGGCAATAGTTTGCCGCTCCTCAGATGTTAAGCTGCCGTTTGAACCCTGTAACATCAAATCCTTCATACTGGATATTAAGGTATCAGCTTGGCCTAACTGACTTTCAGTCTGTTGAAGATGATTGGTGGCATAGTCGATATTCTTCATAAATTGATCGACTAAGGCATTGCGTTGATTCAGGTTATCGATACCTAAAGCCGCAACAGGGTCATCCCCTGAAGTACTCACCTTTTTGCCACTGCTGAGTTGCTCTAAAATTTTGCTCGTGGCTGTTTGTTTTTGCAGCACACTACTAATGCTTTGATTAAAGAGCTGCGCACTTGATAGTCTCATCGTCACTTCTCCTAACGCACTGAGGTCAGTAGGGTGTCAAAAATTTGCTGAGCGGTTGACATGATCCGCGCAGATGCTTGATAGGCCTGTTGGAAACGCATCAAGTTGGCCGCTTCTTCATCTAAGTTCACGCCCGATTCGCTCTCGACTCTTGCATAAGCCTGTTGATAAATGGCCTCTGCGGAATCGACTCGCACGCTTGCCGCCTTGGTTTGACTACCAATATCTTGCTTAGTCTGTTCAAACACATCGGCAAGCGTTGATTTACCGCCATTCATCACTTTGGTTTCGCTAAGTTTGGCCATTGCCAAGGCGTTAGTGTTATCCCCTTCGGCAAAGGATAAATCGAAGGTAAACTTGTCACCCGCAGCGGCCGCACTGCTATCGACTTCAAAGGTAAAGCCAAACGCACTAATGCTCGGTGGTGTATACGCCGCTGGCGCGCCAAGGGAAGTGCCATTGGCATCGAAGGCTTCAAAGGTTGGCGGTACGGCAGTGGTATCTAATTGAATGGTCAGTTCGCTACCCGTTGTCGGGAAGTTTGCCGCATTACGGTTGGTAATTTGCGTTACCTTCACTTGAGTATTGCCTGAGTTTGCCGCATCAGGGGTGATTTTGGGCGCAGCCGCGGCAATGCCTTTCGGATCTGTCATCACCACTTCAATACCATTCGCCGCCCCAGCTGTGGGGCGAATAGCAAATCGATCCCCCGATGCCATGGCTCCGGCTTTAATATCAATTGAGAAACCTGCACCGCCTTCGAGCTTAGCGCCGTTTAAAGTCAGTGGCGTGATAGCGCCGGTTTGTGTATCTCTGAGTTCATAGGTGGCTGGCGCCGTAAAAGACAGCTCGTATGAGCCACCCGATAAGGCGCTGGTATCGTCAATATTGACACCTAAGGTTGCATTGCCTGTGTTACCTGATAATCCACCAACACGACCCAGAGACATCAAAGGATCGTTGATATCCTTAAAGATATTGCCGCCCACTTGGCCGTTAAGGTCGAATCCTTGAGCCTGCAACTTGTTAAAGTTATCGGCAACCCCGAGAGCCAGTTGGTCGAGTTCTAAACTCGCAGGCACTAAAGTTTGCTCCCGATACTCAAATAGTGCACCGAGCTGGCCACCTAACTTACTCGGATCAGCCTTTACACTCTGCGAGCCAATTGTCGACATCAACTGTAATTCGTTGGGGAATGGATCGCCTGTCGCTGTATTCATTGACATAGCGACTTCGCCCGAAACCAACATAATAGAGCCGCCGAGCATGATGCTCTTGGCGCCATTTTCTAAGGGGATCACATTCACCTGCGCGTACTGACTTAGCTCCTGCACCAGCGCATCTTGCTTGTCCAGTAACATGGCGTCTTGGTTGGGTGACTTCATCAACTCGAGGTTAAGATTGGCAAGTTCAGTGCTGATCTCATTGATACGCTTGGTCATGCCCGTAATTTGATCATTGGTTTGACTGAGTTGCCCATTTAGCGTCGACTGCATCTGATTCAAACTGTTTGCCAATTGTTTGGCATCGTTTAAGGTCGAACTGCGAATGCCTAAATCAGCAGGTAAGTCCGCTAGACTGTTAAGGCCAGAAAACAGATCGTTCAAACTCTGCGGCACCACTTTGCCGATTTGCGAGAAGACTTGGTCAAGTTCACTCAACTTACCATAGCTCGCTTCAGCAGCGCTCAGCGTGGTTTGGCCAATACGTAATTCGCGCGCAGCGTAGTCGTTATAAATACGTTTAACGTCAGAAACATAAGTACCTGTACCGTAAAAACTATTGCCAAGACGTTGAGACTCTAAGGTGGTTTGTGTCGCCACTTGTCTGTGATAACCCGCGGTGTTGGCGTTGGCGATGTTATTACTGGTCACCCCCAGTTGTGACTGAGATGCAAGCACGCCGGTACGGGCAATATTTAATAGATCGATAGCCATCAGCCGATACTCCCCAACACTAACATCCTATGAAGAATGATCATTTGTCTTCTCCTGGCAGTATCGATTTCAGCTCTTCACTGATGGACTGCATGACTTTAATGACTTTTTCAGCATATTTAGGATCGGTGGCATAGCCAGCATCCTGCAATGCGCGAATAAACTGAGTCGGTGACGCCGCCACTTTCTTGGCATCTTGATAACGCTCACCGTCAGCGATAAAGGATACGAAATCGTTAAAACTGTGCTCGAAATCGGCATACACCCTAAAATCGGCTTTTTGTCTAACGGCAATACCCTGCTCAAATTCCAAGGTACTCACGTTAGCTTTATCACCTTGCCAACGACGGTCGGCTTTAATGTTGAATAGGTTATGGCTAGGCGCGCCATTATTGCCGCGGACAATTTTTTGACCCCAGCCCGTCTCAAGGGCCGATTGTGCCAATAACACTTCGGGTTTAGTGCCAAGGGCTTTGGCGGCTTTTTCCGCATGGGGATAGAGTGTTGCCAAAAATTCTTCACGGCTACCAAACTTAAGGGTCTTTTGCGTCTCCCTAAATGCCGCCGTCGGCAAGATTTGGCCGCTGATCACAGGTTCGATTGGCGATAAGGGTTGTTCTGACCAA